>Ga0315281_10015209_pt1 | contig 10325 bp, 8 predicted proteins | sample YL17G07_0_MG_FD_204540 | JGI IMG/M metagenome (GOLD analysis project Ga0315281, IMG submission 204540) | Sediment microbial communities from Yellowstone Lake, YNP, Wyoming, USA - YL17G07_0 | ecosystem: Environmental > Aquatic > Freshwater > Lake > Sediment | place: USA: Wyoming | collected...
AGAAGGTAAAGCTTATAGTTAATGATGAAGTCAGCAGTAGCAATAAGCAGCCTCGTTGTCAGAGGCAATTCAGCGCCGAGTGAGTTAAATAGTCCAACCAGTGGCGGCAGGGCCACGGTGATGAGCAGGGCAAACACCCCGATGGCCATAAGTAATACCATGGCAGGATATGCCAGAGCACGTTTTGCTCTGTTCGTCGTTGTTGCCCGTTTCTCCATGTAGCCGGCTACTTGCCTGAGACCTACTTCAAGGTTTCCTGCCTGTTCACTGGCTTTCACCACTTGGCAATAGGTGTAGGAGAACACCTGCGGGTACTTGCTGAGCGCTTGAGAAAAAGAGCTACCTCCTTGAAGCTCCTCAACCAACCCAGCGATTATTTTTCTAAACGCAGCCCTGGGGGCCTGTTCCTTAAGTAGCTCCAGCGCGGTGAAGATGCTAATACCGGACTCAATCAGGGTAGCTAGCTGGTGTGAGAAATCAATCACATCCTGAGGCTTAACCCCAAAGAGGGTTGGCATTAATTTTTCTAAACTTAGGCCTAGGCGTACCTCTCTCAGGCTGAGGATACGCTGATACCCTGCCCGGTATAGGGTTTCCTCTGCCATATTCTCTGAAGTGGCATCTATCCTGCCTTGCACAATCCTTTTATCCAGGGTATAAGCGGTAAACTGATATGCCATAATTTTCCCCCGAAGATTAGCTTGATACACTCCTTATAAGCCAATAGAAAATACGCTACGTAGCACCTCACTCACTGAGGTAATGCCCTCCTTCACTTTTATCATCCCGTCACGCTTCATTGTTATCATTCCTTCTTTGAGTGCTTGCGCCTTAATATCACTGGCACTGGTGTTACTTAGTAGCATCCGTCTAATTTCCTCGGTCATAATCAGGAGTTCAAAAAGCCCGGTCCGTCCCCGGTAGCCGGTGTTGGCGCAAAGGTTACACCCTGCCCCACCATAAAAGGTAGTTGGCAGTTGCTTCATTCCATCTTCGTATTCGTAGGCTATTTGCTCCTCCACAGATGGCTGATACGGAGCCCGGCAGTGAGTACAGATACGGCGAATCATCCGCTGGGCAACAATGCCAACCAGCGTCGAGGCGATAAGATACGGCTCAACACCCAAGTCCAGTAGTCGGAAAAGAACACTAACTGCATCATTGGCATGGATTGAGGAAAGTACCAGGTGCCCGGTCAGTGCCGCTTGGACAGCTGTCGTTGCTGTATCTTTATCCCGTATTTCGCCGACCAGAATAATATCAGGGTCGTGCCGCATGATAGCCCGTAGACCACCGACGAAGGTAATCCCAGCCCTAGGGTTGACCTGGGTTTGATTAATGTCGATGAAGCGGTACTCAATTGGGTCTTCAATTGTCAGGATATTACGCTCATTTTCACCAAGCTGGTTAATCGATGCGTAGAGAGTGGTCGTTTTACCTGAGCCGGTGGGACCACCGACCAGGATCATGCCAAAGGGGCACTTCAGCATCGTTTGATACTTCTTAAGGGCCTCAGGCAGCAAACCCAGCTCAGGCAAGGTGAAAAGAGACAGAGACTTATCCAGGATGCGTAGGCTCACCCTCTCCCCACATGCCGTTTCTAGAGTGGCAGCACGAATATCAACATCCCTATCCCCGACCTTGATTGAGAATTGACCATCCTGAGGGCGTCTTTGCTCGGCAATGTTCATATCCGCCAGGATTTTAACCCTGGACACCAATGGTGTGTGAGCGCTAAGTGGCAAGGAAAACATATCATGGAGGATGCCATCAATGCGGTAGCGGATTTGTAACCTGTCCTCCCGTGGTTCAATGTGAACATCCGAGGCTCTATCCCTTACCGCTTGTGTGATAAGTAGGTCAAGGGTTTGAGCAATAGGTGTCCGAGCAATAAGGTCCGAGGTAACCTCGGCTTCGGCCACAGGGGGAGGGGCAAACTGGCTTACCTGTTTCTGTATTTCACCACTAGAGCGGTAGTTGAGGTCAATTGCCCGCTCAATATCGGAAGGGATACCAAGTGCTACCTCAACCCTCATCTTTGCCTGCGCTTTAAGGTCCTCAATGGTACGGATGTCTTCAGGGTCAGCCATGACTACTACTAAAGAATCACCAACCACATCTAGTGGGATAAGGGTATGTTTTCTAGCCATATCTTCAGGGATTAGCTGCAGGGCGTTAGGTTGAACCATGTGTCTTTTTAGGTCAATCAAGGGTACATTTAGCCCCACGCTAATCACTGCCGCCAACTCCTCAGCTTTGATTAGCCCCTGGTTTACCAGGATCTCACCGAGTTTCCCTCCCTGCCGCCGCTGTAACTCTAGGGTATTGTCTAATTGTTCCGCGGTAATGAGGTTGTTCTCAATTAGCATTTCGCCCAGACTTTTTCTAGTTGCTTTATCGGCAGATATCTCCCCCTTATCCCTGTCCATGCTCTTTCCCCCTATTTCTTACCTTTTCAGCTAATAATATGTCTAGCCACCTCTCTTATTGACCAGGCCATCGGGCAATTGGGGTTAGAGAGTATTACCGGAGTGCTGCCAGGCACAAGTTCAAGAGAGGCATCAATTTCATAGGGTATGACTCCCAGCAAGCTGACCTTGGTGTTCAGCTCTATAATGGGCTTCATGTTAGACAGCGCCGCCTCAGGAAATGTCGCCTGCCGGTCGATGACCACTGCCCCCAATCGTTCTTGGGTGACGCCTAGTTTATGTAAAAGGGCTGAAGTGGATTTAAGATCGAGTAGGGCACCAGCTTTGGAATCGGTCACAATGATGATAAGGTTACACTTGGTTAGTGTTGCCTTCCCTAAATCGGAGAGCGGAGATGATAAGTCTACTAGAAGATAATCGGTCACCTCCCGTAGTCTCTCAAATAGCAAATTAACATCGGAGGGTGAAAGCTCTTTGTGCTCGTCACAGAGCTGGGGAATAGCTAGTACCCTTACGCCGGTATGGTGAACCACTAGTGCTGCCTCCAAGTCCCGACGGTTAATAGTGTTGATAGGTTTCACTAGGAGCTCGGTTATATTCGGCTCAGGCTTAAGTCCAAGGTATTCGGTTATGTTGCCATTGTTGAGGCAAAGGTCAGCCACAATAACCTGTTTGCCCTTCTGCGATAAAGTAACGGCTACATTGACCACCATTGTGGTTGTTCCCACCCCTCCTTTTGTGCCAAGGAAGGCGATTATTTTTGACCTAGCCGCAGTCTTTCGGGTTAGCAGAGCCTCTACCCGGCTTACTACCTCTCGGGGGGATGCCGGTTTGGTAATGTAGTCATCGGCACCTACCTTCATCCCGATGGCTTTGTCTATTTCCTGAGCCTTGCCCGAGAGCATTATGATAGGTAATTGGGCAGTTTGAGATTTAGCCCGTAAACGATGGCAGACCTCATAGCCGTCCATGCCTGGGAGCATAATGTCCAGGATGATGAGGTCAGGCTCTTCACTTTGGGCTTTACTTATCCCTTCCAGCCCATTTTTTGCCCGGAGCACTTGGTAGCCCTCTTTGTGGAGGGTATACTCTATGAGCCTTAAGGCAATCGGGTCATCCTCAATAACCAGAATTTTCTTGTCCATGAAAACCACCTCTGACACTTTCTTGGCTTGTCCACTTTCTTGTTTCTTCAAGGAGTGCTCCTCTGCGAGTAACCCGAGTAGCCTCGGATTTGATTGTGTTTATGTCGTTCTCGGTAAATAGTCTCCAACCCTTTCTGTCTCTAGGCATTGCATCTTCAAGGACGCCTGCCTTAAGCCAGCGGAAGAGTGTAGCCCGGCTGACACCAGCCCTTTGGCAAGCCTCTAAGGTTCTGTAGTACATTTGACCGTTGATTTTTATTGCCACGTCTTAAAGTCTCCTGAGACGTCTCAATAGAGGCAAAAATTATTAGTAGCCAGTACTGGCTTGCGAAACCAGGCCGGTTCCATCACAGGAGTAAGTGCCCTTACTTGTTGCCGTCCGCAGGTAGTTCGGGTATAACGGCTTGCCGGTAGGAAAAGCCCCCATATTACTGGTTGCTCCGGTGGTGGTCACTAAAGTTAGACCTTCCTTCGCCATCATTGTATCCATGGCTGTCTGGATGGTTACCAGCTCAGCCTTTGCCCCCTCTGTCTTGCCGGTACCAATTAGCCCGGTGACATTGGGCAGGACAACGGCAGACAGCACTCCAATAATACCGATAACAATAAGCAGCTCTATTAAGGTGAAGCCGTTATTGCCCTGGTGGCTCCTTTTCAGAAACCGTTTCATAGTTTTACCTCCTCTCCGTCTTTGTTACCCAGTTATCTTCCTGCCTTGCCAATTGACCACAATATAGGCACTTTATTGCCTAGTGTCAACAAAAAATCCTGTTACTAAGTTATACTAAAGTACTAATAATTACTAAAGTACTAATACGGTAGGTGGGGGTAAGACCTAAAGTTTTTGTAGTCAAAGTGGAAGTGACTGATAGGCGTGCAGTTTGACTATCAATGCTTTATAATTGCTGATAAAGATGAAAAGACCTTTATATGTACTTCTCTCGCTAGTATTCTTAGGCAGCCTGCTTGTTGCTTGCCAGCCAAGGCAGGAGGCATCACCTGCCAAAGAAGTTGGAGGGGTCTTTATCTCAGGAACATCGGCCGGGGATGCCGAAACGCTCAATTGGATTCTGGCCGCTGATAGTGCCTCCCTGGGCTATGCTGGGTATACCCTGGATTCTTTAGCTACCTATGACAATGAGTGGCGCATTCAGTTGCGGACCGCAGCTAAGGATGTTGAGGTAAGTGAAAGTGGTCTGGTTTACACGGTGACGATTAGGGACGACTTAAGGTGGAGTGATAGCTCTAAGGTTACCGCTGAAGATTATGTATATACCTTGAAGAACTTGATGTTCTCCGACTGGCTCAATTACACCTACAAGAGTGACTGGCAGGAAGAGGTTGAGGGCAAAACGGTGTTTGTCACCCCGGAAGTGGTTAATGAGACCACCTTTACCATAACTCGCCAGACTGTTTACCCAGAGTTCATCTATACGGTGCGCAATTTGATCCCCTATCCCAAATACATTGCCGTCAAATACGAGGGTGATGTCAAAGCCTTTACCCAGGCTCAGGAATTCAACAATTTGACCTATACCGGGAACCTAGGACCATATAGGTTCAAGGAATGGTTGAGAAATGACAAGTTTGTCGTTGAGCGCAACCCGCAGTACTATCTGGGCAAGGATATTGGGGCTCCCTATTTTGAGCAATATATCATAAAGCTCTTTGGCACCTCGGCTACAGTGTATGCTGCCCTGGAGGCTGGGGATATTACTTACACCGGCATTGACCCTGACAAAGTAAGCAAGTTCAAGAAGATGGAGGGGATTAATGTCTATACCGTGCCCACTACCGGCTATATGTTACTGGCTTATAACTTGAGGGACAACGGTTGGGAAGGGCTTAAAAGGAAAGAGGTAAGGCAAGCCCTGTCCATGGCAGTAAGCAAGGAGCTAATAGTAGAACAGGTGCTTTACGGCTTTGGCGAGCCTGCCTTCAGCTTCATCCCCAGAGTTTCACCTTGGTATGTGGATAAAGGTATTGCCAAATACGGGGTAAAGCCCCTTTTGGATAAAGAAAAGGCTAAGGAATTGCTGGTTGACGCCGGTTACGCTGTGAAAACGGCTGGTGGCAGTATAGAGGTTAAAAACAAAGATGGTAAGCCGCTGACGCTGACTCTGGTAACTAACGCTGGCAACGATGAAAGGGAAAATGTCGGATACTTGGTCAAAGAGGAACTGGGGGCGATTGGCATTAAAGTGGAACTTAAGTTTGTTCCCTGGGCAACTCTGTTGAGGAAATACCTGATGAATAAGGTGCCGGGCACAGACGAGGAACTGGGGTACAATAATGGTGTCGGGGCGCTAAGCGAGGAGCCGTGGGACCTGATGGTGATGGGCTTCAGCACTAATCCCCTTTCACCTTCAGGGCAGGATGTCTTTTACTCAACTAAGGGAGGCTTAAATTTCTGTGGTTTTTCTAGTCCCCAGGTTGATGAGTTATTCAAGAGGCTGAAGTCAAAAGAGGCGCTTGACGAAGGGGCGAGGAAGGAATTATATGCTGAGCTATCCCGGCTGGTTTCTGAAGAGCAGCCGGTGAACTTTTTGGCTTTCCAGCTGGCGAATGCTGGTTTCCAGAAGAAGGTCAAGGGGATAGAACCAGGCATAAATATGGGCTACAACTACCACCTGTGGTATTTCGAGTAGCCGTTTTAACCCCAGTGTTAACCATCTTTGTGACAGCTTCAGGCGGTAAGTTGCTTGGGTAGTTTTGCCGGTGTGGCTGGTAGGTAGAACCAATGGGAAAGACCTGGCTTAGGGATTACATCATTAAACGGCTATTTTATGCAATAATTATTGCCTGGGGAATATTGACCGTTACCTTCATTCTGGTCAGGATTGGCCCAACTTCACCAGCCGATAAGTATCTGACTAACCTCGCCGCCCGGGGAGAAGAGCCGGCTCAGGTAATAGCGGCGATAGAAGCTAGATACGGTCTTGATAAGCCGATACATGAGCAGTACATTAGTTATATCGGCAATCTAGCGCGTGGTGATTGGGGGTGGTCTTTCAGCACCTCGATGCCAGTGATTGAGCTAATTAAAACCCACTGGATTTACTCCTTCCAGCTGATTCTATTCAGCACTATCTTAGCCGCTTTAGTTGGTATCTTGATTGGCATTTATTCTGCCGTTAGGCAATACAGTAAGACCGATTACATAGCTACCTTTTTCTCGTTCATTGGTATATCCATACCCAATTTTTGGCTGGGCGTGATGCTTATCTTGCTCTTTGCGGTGCAGCTAGGGCTATTTAAGACCTACTATGATACCGGCATACCCCTCCTCTCCCTGGCTAATCTCAAGCAGCTAATCCTGCCGGTGGTTACCCTCGGCACCGGGATGATGGCGGGCTATACCCGATATACGAGGTCGGCAATGCTGGATAATTTAAGAAAGGAGTTTGTGAGGACGGCAAGGGCCAAAGGCTTGCCCGAAAGGGTGGTCATCGGCAAGCATGTCTTCCGGAATGCAATTCTACCCCTGGTTACTATCATAATGTTTGATTTGGGCAGCATTGTCTTTGGTGGTGCTTATCTCACTGAGATTGTCTTTGGCATTCCAGGTTTGGGCAGAATTTCCTTCAATGCTATCTTCGCTGATGATTATGCCGTAGTGGTGGCAGTAACCCTTATCTCAGCTTTCCTGATATTGTTAATTAACCTGACTACCGATATTGCCTATGCCTACCTTGACCCAAGGATAAGATATGACTAAAAAGGGTATTAAGCACCTAGCGGGAAAGGTTGGCGGTATTAAGAATCTGATTCTGATACTGCTGGCTACCCTTTGGGGTTTAACCTTATTAGCCGATATTTTTGTAGTGGAGAAGATTTTTGACCCGCTTGGCTACTTGTACATCGCCCTGGGTATAGTAGCTCTCCTATATGTAGTCCAGCCTCTTTACGCTAGCCGGAGGCTGGTACAATACTACTGGCAGAGGGTGAAGAGGAATCGGCTGGCGGTTTTGGGTTTAGCCTTTATCCTGTTTCTAATCCTTTTGGCTGTCTTTGGTCCCCTTTTTACCACTGACCCAACTGCGGCCAACTTTGAACAGAAGAACCTGCCGCCGGTCGGTTTTACCACCGAGGAGTCAATCTATAATCCCCAGACGGCGCAATTTACTACCAAGACGATTAGCGGTACTTGGGAACATCCCCTGGGTACCGATAATAAGGGCAGGGATTTGCTGGCAATGATAATCTCTGGTGCCGGAGTTTCACTGCAGGTTGGCTTACTCGCCACTGGCATTGCCATAGCCCTGGGGACGCTTATCGGCGTGGTATCTGCCTATTTAGGCGGTAAGGTGGACAATATCCTGATGAGATTCACCGATATTATGATGACCTTCCCCTTCTTTCTCTTACTGGTATTCATCGTTTTCATCTTTGGCCCCAACCTGGCTTTCATCGTCCTCGTCATTGGTCTCACCGGTTGGACGGGGACAGCTCGGTTAATCAGGAGCGAGACCCTTTCCTTGAGGACGCGAGAATTTATCTTGGCGGCTAAAGCCCTGGGGGCAAGTGATGGTAGAATTATCCTGGCTCATCTTGTGCCTAATGTCGTCAGCCTGATTGTAGTAATAGCCACGCTGTCCATTCCCGGGGTGATTATGGCTGAAGCTGCCTTGAGCTTTATCGGCTTAGGTGACCCAGCGGTAACCAGTTGGGGAATGGTGTTACGGGCGGGGCAACAAAGCCTTGACACCACCTGGTGGGTAGCGGTAGCCCCTGGGATTATGCTCTTCTTCACTGTTCTTGCCTTCAACTTTGTTGGTGATGGGCTCAGGGATGCTTTTGACCCGAGGAGCAGCGTCTGATATGGAAGGAGCCATCTTAAAAATTAGAAACCTAAGGACCTACTTTTTCACTCGACGTGGCATTGTCAAAGCGGTGGATGGCGTTACCTTTGACCTAGTAAAGGGCGAATGTCTGTGCTTGGTTGGTGAATCTGGCTGTGGCAAAACAGTAACCGCACTCTCCATTTTAGGTTTAATCGACAGCCCACCAGGCAGGATAGTCGGGGGAGAGATATTCTACCATAATATGGACTTAGCCAAATGCTCCGCCGAGAAGCTCAGGCATATTAGAGGCAAAGAAATTGCTATGATATTCCAGGATGCACAATCAGCATTAAACCCGGTCTTTACTATTGGTGACCAGATAGTGGAGCAAATAAAGCTCCACTTAGAGGTGAGCCACCGGGAGGCAAGGGATAAGGCGATAAGCCGGTTAAAAGAGGTAGGCATACCATCGCCGGAAGAGGTGGCTAACTACTATCCTCACCAGTTATCCGGTGGGATGAAACAGAGAGCAATGATAGCCATGAGTCTCTCCTGTGACCCGCGGCTACTTATTGCTGATGAACCAACCACCGCTGTTGATGTCACGATAAAAGCCCAAATCATAGACATTTTTCATCAGCTCAAGGAAACCCGAAAGATGTCTCTCCTTTTCATAACTCATGAACTGGGAATAGTTTCCGAAATAGGCGACAGGATTGTGGTCATGTATGCTGGTAGAGTCGCTGAAACCGCCGTCGGCTCAGAGCTGTTAAACAATCCAAAACATCCCTACACCTCTGGTTTGATTAAGTGTCTGCCTGACATAACGCAGGAAAGGGAGAGGTTAGAATCCATACCTGGGACTGTGCCTAGCCTTATTGACTTGCCCAGTGGCTGTCTTTTTCACCCCCGGTGTGATAAGGCAATAGCTATCTGCCGGGAGAAACAGCCACCGCCAGTTATTGTTAACCACGGGCACACCGTTTTCTGCCACCGGTATTAAAAAGGCGATGTTGAACCACAAATTATTAGAGGTAGAGAATTTAAAGAAGTACTACCCGGTTAGTGGTGGACTACTTTACCGGCACCTTGGTGATGTTAAGGCGGTGGACGGTGTCTCTTTCTACATAAGAGACGGGGAAACCTTGGGGTTGGTCGGCGAATCAGGGTGTGGGAAGTCCACCTTAGGCAGGACAATATTAAGACTAGAGGAGCCGACTGAAGGAACGATTATTTACCGTGGGACTGATATCACTAAGCTAAACAGAAAAGAGCTAAGGGGATTACGTAAGGAAATCCAAATCATATTTCAGGACCCCCAGTCTTCTCTTGACCCGAGGATGACAATAGGTCAGTCCATAGGCGAGGCTCTGCTCATCCACGGTGTGAAGGATGACAGGGAGCGGGGACAAAGAGTGACCGATATGCTGGAACGGGTCGGCTTGGAGGCACAGCATGCCCTGCGTTACCCCCATGAGTTTAGTAGCGGACAGAGGCAGCGCATCGGCATTGCTCGGGCTCTCGCCACCAGTCCCAGACTGATTATTGCTGATGAGCCAGTAAGTGCCCTGGATGTTTCCATTCAGGCTCAAATCTTAAATCTAATGCTCGACCTGCGCCGGGAATTTAGGCTGGCATACTTACTCATCGCCCATGATTTATCGGTGATAAGGCAAGTGTCCCAGCGGGTGGCGGTAATGTATCTGGGCAAGATCGTTGAGCTAGCTGAGACTGGTGAGATTTTTATAAATGCCCTTCACCCCTATACCGAAGCTCTAGTATCTGCTATCCCTAGCATTAGGCAGAGGAAAATTAGAATTCTACTCCCGGGCAATGTTCCCTCCCCCCTGAACCCGCCACCAGGCTGTCACTTCCATACGCGGTGTCACCGGGTACTGCCAATCTGCCATCAAGCTGAGCCGCATCTTAAGGATGTGGGCAATGGGCATCTGGTGGCATGCCATTTA
>Ga0315281_10015210_pt1 | contig 10325 bp, 5 predicted proteins | sample YL17G07_0_MG_FD_204540 | JGI IMG/M metagenome (GOLD analysis project Ga0315281, IMG submission 204540) | Sediment microbial communities from Yellowstone Lake, YNP, Wyoming, USA - YL17G07_0 | ecosystem: Environmental > Aquatic > Freshwater > Lake > Sediment | place: USA: Wyoming | collected...
GTGGCAAATTGACCCTAAACGCTCGACACCGGCATTTTCTAAGTATGACAGCGTGGATTACATTCCAGCAAAGAATTGGCTGGTTTTATTCGGACATCATTTTGCTTCTATTGCCGGAGCAGGCCCGATTATTGGGCCGGTAATTGCCGTAATGTTATGGGGATGGTTACCGGCATTATTATGGGTAGTCTTGGGAACAATCTTTATCGGCGGCGTGCATGATTTCGGTTCTTTAATCACTTCAGTAAGGGAAGGCGGTTCTTCAATAGCCGATATTGCGCAACACGTGATATCTAAACGCGCAAAGATTATTTTTTCTTTATTTGTGTGGCTGGCCTTAATTTTAGTGATTGCAGTTTTTGCTTATCTTTGTGCAGATACATTTGTCAAGGAACCTAAAATTGTCTTACCTTCATTAGGGCTCATACCCGTGGCTATGATAATAGGTTATCTTTTGTATCATCTCCAGGTTAATAGCGTATTGGCGACGATATTGGGCCTTGTATCTTTGACGGGTTTAATATACTTAGGTAATATTTTACCCATAAATGGCAGTTTAAACGTATGGCTTTTGGTTTTATTGGTATATTGTTTTTTTGCTTCGGTTTTACCGGTAAATATACTTTTACAGCCGCGGGATTATTTATCCAGTTTCTTATTGTTTTTTGGCGTGGGCGCGGGTTATATAGGTTTATTATTATCTCGCCCTGTAATCACAATGCCGGCTTATCATAAATTTAGCACAACCGAAGGATATCTCTGGCCAATGTTATTTGTTACGGTGGCCTGTGGTGCGATATCCGGGTTTCATGCGCTTATTGCCAGCGGGACATCTTCTAAGCAAATAGCTAATGAACGCCACGCCAAAAGGATCGGATATGGCGGCATGGTTGCCGAAGGTTTAGTTGCCGTATTGGCAATCATTGCCACAGCTACATTATTTAAACGCGGCGAAGATTTTAGCGCTATTTTAAAAAACGCTACCCCTATATCTATATTTGGGAAAGGCTACGGTTTAATTAGTAGAAGTATTTTGGGTAATTATGGCTCATTTATTGCCATCACCATATTAAATGCATTTATCCTGACAACATTAGACACCGCTACGAGAATCTCGCGTTATCTGACCGAGGAATTATTCCGGATAAAAAACCGCTATCTATCTACGCTGTTAGTTATCATCTTGAGCGCGGCGCTGGCATTTAGCGGTAAATGGAATAAGATTTGGCCAGTATTTGGTGCATCAAATCAATTGGTAGCGGCGTTAGCCTTATTTGTTTTAAGCTGCTGGCTCTTATCTAAGAATAAAACTACAAAATTTACTTTGGCGCCTGCATTTTTTATGCTCATTACTGCTGTGGCGGCATTAGCGTTTCAGACGGTTAAATATTTTCGGCAGAAAGATATGATACTTTTTATAGTGAGCGTACTTTTGATGATATTGGCAGGCTTTATGGCCAGGGAGATTATGTCTATATTCGTAAAGAAAGGAAAAAGATGCATAAAGGCTTGATTGTCCAGAAATTTGGCGGCTCATCCCTGGCGAATGTTGAGCGCATCCAGAATGTAGCCAAGAGAGTAGTGGGTTACAAAAAGAAAGGCTACGATTTGGTAGTAGTGGTTTCGGCTTTAGGAGATACCACTGATGAATTAGTCGAATTGGCAAACCAGATTAATACTGAGCCTTCGGAACGCGAAATGGATATGTTGTTATCTACCGGAGAGCAGATTTCCGTGGCCCTTCTGGCAATGGCAATCCAAAAATTAGGTTGCGAAGCCATATCTTTTACCGGCGCGCAGGTGGGGATTATTACCGATACCAGCCATACCCGCGCGCGGATTATTAAAATAAATGCCGATAAGCTCAAGGAAGAATTAACAAAAGGCAAGATTGTAATTGTAGCTGGCTTTCAGGGTGTAACTCTAAATCAAGATATTACTACTTTAGGAAGAGGCGGTTCAGATTTAACTGCGGTAGCCTTAGCCAAGGAGCTCGCCGCTTCAGAATGCGAGATATACACGGATGTAGAAGGTATCTATACTACTGATCCTCGCATAGAACCCAGGGCAAAGAAATTAAAAGAAATTACTTATGATGAAATGTTAGAGATGGCCTCATTAGGCGCACAGGTAATGCAGGCACGTTCTATTGAGGTGGCCAAGAAATTTGATGTCCCTATACATGTGCGTTCGTCGTTTTCGCAAAATCCAGGCACGATGATTATTAAGGAGGTAAAGAGAATGGAAGATGTAGTGGTAAGCGGGGTAACCGTCAATATTAATGAAGCCAAGATTACTATTTGTAATGTTCCTGACCGTCCCGGGGTGGCGGCAAAGATATTTAAAGAATTAGCCGGTAATGGAATAAGCGTGGATATGATTGTCCAGAATGTTAGCCGCTTGCGTCAAACCGATATATCTTTTACGGTAAATAAGACGAACCTTCCTAAGGTAATAAAACTTACCAAGAGAGTAGCAAAGAGTATTCACTCTGACGAGGTGCTGCAGGATGAAGATATTGCACGGGTTTCAATAGTAGGAGTGGGCATGAAGTCGCATCCCGGCGTAGCTGCCTCTATGTTCGATGCCCTGGCCAAAAATAAAATTAATATTGAAATGATTTCAACTTCCGATATAAGCATATCTTGTATCATAAAAAAGAAGTTTTCGGAAATTGCAGTAAGAGCGCTACATGAGAAATTTGGATTAGCCAAATAATTTAGCTCGTAGCTCTTGGTTCATAGCTCATAGGGGATATTTTTTAAAAATGGAGATATTAAGATGTCCAAGGTAAAATTATACGATACGACTTTAAGAGATGGCGCACAAGGAGAAGGTATTTCTTATTCCGTGATGGATAAAATTCGCATTGCCCAGGAATTAGATAAATTAGGCATACATTATATCGAAGGCGGTTGGCCGGGTTCTAATCCTAAAGATATGGAGTTCTATTTAAAGATGGCGAAGGCGCGCCTTAAAGATGCGCAATTAGTTGCCTTTGGCTCAACCCGTCGTCCGCATGCAAAGGCCTCTGAAGATAACAATCTGCGTGCCTTGGTTAAATCAGGAGCCAAGATTGTTACTATTTTTGGAAAAACCTGGGATTTGCATATCAGAGATGTTTTAAAAACTACCTTAGATGAGAATCTAAGCATGATCAAAGATACTGTAAGTTTTTTGGTGTCAAAAGATTTAACTGTTTTTTATGATGCCGAACATTTTTTTGATGCCTACAAGAGCGATAAAGAATATAGCCTAAAGTGTTTATTGACTGCGCAAGGCTCAGGCGCAAAAGCGGTTGTCTTATGTGATACAAATGGTGGAACCCTTACCTCCGGGATTTCCAAGGTCATAAAAGAAATCCGGCCGCTAATAAACCCCGCCTCTGCGTGCAGGAGCGGGGTAAATGTTTGGTTAGGCATTCATTGCCATAATGATGCTGACCTGGCAGTGGCAAATTCTATTGCTGCGGTTGAGGCTGGTGCGGATATGGTGCAGGGTACAATCAATGGTTATGGTGAGCGTTGCGGAAATGCTGACCTGGTCCCCGTCATCGCTAATCTTAAATTAAAATTAGGTATTAATTGTATTGAAGATAATAAATTAAAAGAATTAACTCACGTTTCCCATTTTGTTAGCGAAATAAGCAATATGAAACAGAAAACCGAGCAGCCTTATGTAGGGGCTTCTGCCTTTGCGCATAAAGGCGGTGTGCATATTAATGCTGTGATGAAGAATCCTTTGACCTATGAACACATTGAGCCGGCGTTGGTAGGAAATCGGCGCCGTATATTGGTCTCGGAATTAGCGGGCAAGACCGGCATATTAATCCGGGCAAAGGAATTGGAATTAGATTTAAGCAAAGAAGACCCTAAGACAAAAAGAATTTTAAAACTTATACAGAACCTTGAACACCAGGGTTATCATTTTGAGGCAGCTGAGGCATCTTTTGAGCTATTGATGAAAAAGGCGCTGAAGAAATACAAGAAGTTCTTTGAATTAGAGGGTGTGCGCGTGGTGATAGAAAAACAGTCAGACAAAAAGATTACCTCCGAGGCAATTATTAAATTAAAGGTAAAGGGAATTAAAGAGCATACCGCGGCTGATGGTGATGGCCCGGTAAATGCCTTGGATAATGCTTTACGTAAAGCATTAAAAGATTTCTATCCAACCTTATCCAAGATGCATCTTTCTGATTTTAAAGTACGCGTATTAGATGAGAAGGCAGGGACCGCCGCCAAGGTAAGGGTGCTCATTCAATCACAAGATGAGACAGATACCTGGAATACCATCGGCGTATCAGAAAATATCATTGAGGCAAGTTGGCAAGCGCTCGTCGATAGCGTAGAATATAAACTATTGAAGGATAAGGTTGCGTAAGATATTAAAGGCCTGCCCATAAAGAATTATCGCACTTCGGGATGGAGCCCCACGGCTTTCTAACGCATAAGCGAAGCGGCGGGGATTCCGCCTTCTCGCTGTTTAGGCGACATCCGCCGTAGCGCTACCTACACGCATTCATCCCCAGGTTCACACCTGGAGTTTTCTGCGCGAAGGCGGATAAATTTCGGAAAGGGAAAATTTAACCGTAATTATGAATGATATACCCAGTCGTTATAATCCTAAAGAAACCGAAGATAAATGGTATAAATTCTGGGAAGGCAACAGTTTATTTGCCGCAAAGCCCAATCCTGCTAAAAAGCCATTCTGCATAGTTATTCCACCGCCAAATGTAACCGGAATATTGCATATGGGCCATGCCTTGAATAATACTATTCAGGATATCCTCATCAGATACCATCGGATGAAAGGTGAAGAGTCTCTCTGGATGCCAGGCACTGACCACGCCGGTATTGCCACGCAGAATGTAGTAGAAAAAGAAATTGCCAAACAAGGGTTGAAGCGACAGGATTTAGGCAGAGAAAAGTTTGTAGAACGCGTCTGGCAATGGAGGGAACAATACGGTTCAACCATTATACACCAACTTAAAAAACTCGGCGCATCCTGCGATTGGCAGCGTATACGCTTTACTATGGATGAAGAATATTCAAAAGCAGTGCTTGAAGTTTTTGTCAAGTTGTATGAAAATGGACTTATATATCAAGGCAGTTACATTATTAATTGGTGTCCGCGTTGCCAGACCGCCCTTTCCGATGAAGAAGCGCCGCATCGTGAATTACAAGGGAATCTTTATTATATAAAGTATCCTCTTAAAGAGGGCACAGGACACAGGGCACAAGGCACAAGTGTGGATTATATTACAGTGGCAACTACGCGACCGGAGACAATGTTAGGTGATACCGCAGTAGCAGTTAATCCGAAAGATAAACGCTATAAGAATCTTATTGGTAAGGCATTGATTCTGCCTTTGATTAATCGAGAAATAAAAATCATTGCCGATAGTATAGTAGATATGAAATTTGGCACGGGTGCGGTGAAGGTAACTCCGAGCCATGACCCTAACGATTATATCTTAGGTAAGAAACACAACCTCGAGTTTGTAAATGTGATGTATCCCGATGGCCGCATGAATGAGAATGCGGGTGGTTATAAGGATATGGATAGATTCCAGGCCAGAGAAGTTATTTTAGAAGATTTAAAAGAAAAGGGCCTGCTGGAGAAGGTCCTGCCGCATCAATTATCCGCAGGCCATTGTTACCGCTGTCATACTATAATTGAGCCATATCTATCTAAGCAGTGGTTTGTCAAGATGAAACCCTTGGCTAAGCCAGCAATCGAGGCAGTGAAAATTGGTAAAATCAAATTTTATCCCAAACGCTGGACTAAGGTTTATCTTAACTGGATGGAGAATATTCAGGACTGGTGTATCTCCCGGCAGATATGGTGGGGGCATCGCTTGCCCGTTTATTACTGCAAGAAATGCATAGAGCAGGAAAAAGTTTATAGTTCAAAGTTCATAGTTCATAGTAACGAACCACGAACCACGAACCACGAACCACGAACTAGTGGAATTATCGTTTCTAAGATTAAACCTGAAAAATGTCCTAATTGTGGCTCAGTCGATATCTACCAAGACGATGATGTTCTGGATACCTGGTTTTCTTCCTGGCTATGGCCATTCGCTACTTTTTACTGGCCATTTGTTACGAGGGACGAAAGAGGAGAGATGAAGGACGAGAAATCGTCCCTCGTCCATCGTCCCTCGTCCATCGGTAACAGCGATCTTGACTATTTCTACCCTACTTCAGTTCTCGTCACTGCGCCGGAGATAATCTTCTTCTGGGTGGCGCGAATGATTATGGCCGGTTTAAAATTTATGGAAGATATACCTTTTAAGGATGTCTATATCCACGGCACCGTGCGTGATATTGAGGGTAAGAAAATGTCCAAGTCTTTAGGGAATATTATTGATCCGCTGGATATCATCAATGACTATGGCGCAGATGCGTTGCGTTTCAGTTTGATTTCTATAACTGCCCAAGGCCAGGATGTATTTTTGTCTAAGGAAAGATTTGAACAAGGCAGAAATTTTGCCAATAAAATCTGGAATGCCTCCAGATTTATCTTGATGAATTTAGAGCCGGAAAAGGTCAAGGTTGATTTATGCACATTTTTTAAAAAAGAGAATTTGGATCAGCCTACGGCTGAAGATATTGTCAATCGTTGGATATTAAGCAGGTTTTATTCAGTCTTAAAAGAAGTAAATAAAATGCTGGATACGTATCGTTTTAATGAAGCAGCAAATACGCTATACGGATTTTTCTGGCATGAATTCTGCGATTGGTATTTAGAATTGGCCAAGCCAATTCTAGTTAACAGAGAACAGAGAATAGAGAACAGAGATACGCAGTTGGTGATGTATAAAGTTTTGGAGAAATTTTTAAGGGTGCTACATCCTTTTATGCCGTTTGTCACGGAGGAGATTTGGCAGAGACTTATGAGCTTAGGAGCTCATGAGCGAACGAGCTCTAGTATTATGGTGCAGGCTTGGCCACACATACAGGAGCAGATGATTGATAAGAAAACAGAAAATAAACTGAGTTTAATATTTGATATAATTACAACCATAAGAAATCTACGACAGGAAGTGGAAATTCCGGTGCAAAAGGATATTGAATTAGTTATCTCTACCAATAATAAAGAAAATAAAGAATTAATTGAATTGATATCTCCATATATAAAAAATCTTGCTCGATTAAGCACCCTAAAAATAGATAAAGAATACAAACATATTAAATCCAGTATCACTGCTGTAATAAAGGATATACATGTAACCCTGCCGCTTTCCGGAGTAGTAGACGTAGAGAAAGAGAAGATAAAGATAGAAGAGCGCATCGAGAAAACAAAATCAGAAATAAGCGCAAAGAAAAAGACCTTAAGCAATAAAGAATTTTTAAAAAAAGCCCCCCCGGAGGTAGTGGATAAAGAAAAGGAGAGAGTCAAGGAATTAAATGATATTTTAAAAAGGCTCAAAATTATCAAAGATGAATTATCGCAACCCTAACAAAATTAGTAGGTTGCTGAGGCCTCACTTCCGACAGATGGTGCTCAGTAGCCTAAAAGAAGATATTGGCAAAAGAGATATCACTACAGAATTGACTATACCCAAAGATAAGCGGGTGAAGGCAGTTTTATTAGCCAAAGAGGATGGCGTAGTTTGCGGCTTGAATGTTGCGGCTGGCGTATTTAAGGAAATAGATAAGAAAATTAAATTTAAACCCATGGTTTTAGAAGGGCAACCCGTAAAAAAAGGAAAAATTATTGCTCGGATTGAAGGAAGGGCGCAAAGCATTTTGACTGCCGAAAGAGTGGCTTTAAACTTTTTAAGTTTACTTTCCGGTATTGCTACCAAGACCAGGGAATACGTAGACAGGATAAAGCCATATAAGGTAGACCTCGCCCTTGTGCGTAAGGGCGGGGTAAAGATAATGGATACCCGTAAGACTATTCCCGGATTAAGGGAACTGCAAAAATATGCCGTAAGGGTAGGCGGAGGATTCAATCACCGTTTCAGGTTAGACGAGATGGTTTTGATTAAGGATAATCACATTCAGGTTATAGGTCGTAGGTTGTGGGTTATAGGTTTAAAGGAAATTAGAAATAGAATCTTACCCCGAACTAAAATAGAAGTTGAGGTAAAAAATTTAAAAGAGTTTAGGCAGGTATTAAAAATGAACCCCGATATAATTATGTTAGATAATATGGATATAGAGGATATAAAAAAAGCGGTTCAGATAAAAAATCACCTATCACCTATCACCTATCACCTATCACCTAAACTGGAGGCTTCAGGCGGCATTACCCTGGCAAATGTTAAAAAAGTTGCCGCTACGGGCGTGGATATGATTTCTATTGGAGAACTTACCCATTCTCTAAAATCAATGGATATAAACCTGGAGGTTATATAAATGATTACACGGATTTCCACCAAAGGCGGACCCGCCTACGGCGGGAAAAAGCAGATTACACTGATTGTTCTTTTGGTTTTTGGTTTTTGGTTTTTGGTTTCTCAATGTTATGCCCAGAATTTTATAAAGAAAGAAGGAAAGATAGTTATAGAGCCGCCGCAGAAAGCCTTAAAGATAGGCGAGAAATTACAATATTCGATAGAGTGGTTAGGTATACCGGTAGGTAAGATCATATTAAGCGCGCAAGATATAGTAGAGATAGATGGTAATGAATGTTATCATATTGTTGCCCATGCTATACCAAATAAATTTTTCACTAAATTATATGATGTAGAATATACAGTGCATACTTATATAGATAAAAAGACTTTTTATACCCATCGGTTTGAAAAGACCAGGCGCATAAAAGATAAATTTAACTATGTAGTAATTGACTTTGACCGGGAGAAGAAAGAGGTAAGATATAAGGCCAAAGGCTCTGCGCCTTTATTAGAGTTTTCTTCCATCCGTGAGGAGGTGCAAGCTAACATGCCCGTTACCTATAAGATTATTAACGGAACCCAGGATTTATTCTCTAGCCTTTATTATCTTCGTCTTCTGGATATAAAAGAAAAGGGGCCTTACTCCATCACCATTTATTATGATCAAAGGAACTGGCCGGTTGAGGTGAAAACAGAAGAACCCTTTTTTAGAGAGATCCGCAATATGGGCACCTTTGCCGTTTTTGGGGTTTCTATGGATTCTAATTTAGGTAAATTTATCTTAGGTAAATCTAAGATGTTTGTTTATTTTACTACCGATTCACGCCGTATACCCCTGGAATTTAAGTTTGGAACGGGCGTAGGTTTAATCCGCGGAGTAATCCAAGATATATCCAAGTGAGCACATAAGTTATGGAGGATGCTATTACTTGGCTAACCGACATAACTTATCTGTGCGAACTTGCCCCCCACCACTTTTTGTAGACGGCGTAGATTTCAAAATTTAGGCTTGATAACAAAATTTACCTTTTGACTTAATCTTTAAGTGCATTATCAAAAAGTGGTGGGGGGTTAAATTCGCAGACGCTTCGCTATAACTTACGTCGTAGCGAGCGTAAGCGAGCACTCCGTAAGTTACCTGCTCATTTAAAATGGAACAATTCAAACTGGTTTCTAAATTCAGGCCTTGCGGCGACCAGCCCAAGGCAATTAAGGAATTAAGCGAGTCGGTTTTTAAAAAAAGTCCATTCCAGACATTATTGGGGGTTACGGGGTCAGGCAAAACCTTCACCTTAGCTAACCTTATCGCCAAGGTAAATTTACCAACACTGGTAATTTCTCATAACAAAACCCTGGCTGCCCAGTTATATTCCGAGTTTAAAGAATTCTTTCCCCATAACGCAGTTGAGTATTTTGTCAGTTACTACGATTATTACCAACCCGAGGCGTATATTCCTTCTACCGATACTTATATTGAAAAAGACGCATCGATTAATGATAGATTAGACCGTTTAAGGCTCTCCGCAACCTCAAGCCTGATGTCACGCCGTGATGTTCTTATCGTTGCCTCAGTATCCTGTATCTATAATCTTGGCTCACCGGATGATTACCGGGAATTATTAGTTTTTATAGAAAAAGGCCAAGTTATTTCCCGTGATGAGCTAATTTTAAGATTTATTCAGATACAATATGAAAGAAATGATTATGAGTTTATCCGGGGTAGATTACGCGTAAGGGGAGATGTGGTGGAAGTTTTCCTTTCTTATCAGGAAAAAGCCCTGCGCATAGAATTCACCGGCGAGAAGATAGAAAAAATTTCAGAGATAGAGCCAATATCGGGTAAAATATTGAGTGCGTTAGATAAAGTGGCGGTATATCCGGCCAAACATTTTATTGTTTCCGGTGACAGGATTCCAACTGCGCTTAAATCTATAGCCTGGGAATTAGAAGACCAGCTTAAATTTTTAAAGAGCAA
>Ga0315281_10015211_pt1 | contig 10325 bp, 6 predicted proteins | sample YL17G07_0_MG_FD_204540 | JGI IMG/M metagenome (GOLD analysis project Ga0315281, IMG submission 204540) | Sediment microbial communities from Yellowstone Lake, YNP, Wyoming, USA - YL17G07_0 | ecosystem: Environmental > Aquatic > Freshwater > Lake > Sediment | place: USA: Wyoming | collected...
GTCCCCCACGGAAATGCGATATCGTTATAGTGGAACACGCGGTTCCGTTTTCTGTGGTTGTCAAGCATGTTAATCCGCTTGGGTTCTCATCTGGGGAAATGACTATGGCCTATTACGGGAGAACGCGTCGAAAAAACAAGCCCATTACCGAGCACACAGGCTTTTAGTATCGAAGTAGATATGAGTTCTAGTGTCTAGATCAGACGAAGCCCTGAGAGACCTAGTAAACTGGCGTGGTAGCGATGAACTAGATACTTATCCGTATGTCAGAGATTTCTTTGTCTATCTCTTGGGATACCGAAAAGACTGGGTGAGGATTGGCAAGCACGGGGAAGTCGGAATTCCCGACATTTCCTTGTGTTCGAAGGATGCAAAGCCACGAGATGGAGTGTTTTGGGTTGTAGGGGAAATCAAGAAGGAACCAGGTTTGTTCCGAGACCGAAAGGAACGTCGAAAATGCTGGGACAATCAGCTCAAGAAATACATCTCAGGAGACACAGCCTATGCACTTCTGATCGATCCAACAACGATTGTAGTATTGGGCGTTGATGGCACGGAACTCCAGGTAGTGCCACTGGACAAGATGTCTACGAAAGGTCTAGTGGAGGAGGACAATCCAAACAGCATTGCATTTCTATCGTTCGACAAGTCGATTTCCGATGAGTCGATGAGGAATTTTAGAGAGGGGCTGGTCCCCCATCGCTTCTTGGACGTGACTGATGTAGACACACGCGACAAGTTCTACGAAGCATTGAGGATCTCTTCTAGGGAGTTGATTGGCTATTCCGTCGCGCGCTTGAAAGGTCTTCTCAAGGACCATGAAGCAATGATTCAGGAACTGGCGCACCTCGATAGTATGACTACCGACAGAGAGGACCCCGCATACGTTCGGGCTCGCAAGGCCATCGAAAGACGCCATCACAAAGCCAGACGACTGAAGGAAGAGATACTTCCTGCTTTTGAGTCCCAAATCGGTAGAGACGTACCAACAGCGAAAGATGAAGCTGAGCGTTTCATTCTGCAGCTATATGCGACGGAAGGTTCTTCTCTCATACTTGCTAGAATCCTCCTCGTCCGCTTCTTTGAAGATCATGGTCTGACAACTCGGAAGATTAGCAATGGTGGGATCAAGGCGTTTAGGAGCTTCTACCACGACATAAAGGATGATTATGCTCATCTGCTTAGCGATGCCTTCAAAGATCTTGAGAGACGGTATTCTCGCCTGTTTGAGCCAAGCATATTCGACTGGAGCCACGAAGGTAATGGAGAGCTCTCTCGTCTGCTTCTTCGCATTTTCTATAGGCTGAATGCTTTCGACTTCACCAAGGTGACAGGGGACATAATGGGTAATCTTTACGAGCGCTTCCTGGATGTAGACTCGCGGAAGAAACTGGGGGAGTTCTACACCCCGATGCCAGTGGCCGAGTACGTTTTGGAGCGAATCGGGTTCTATGATGCCCCGGGAACTCTGCTGGACCCTGCTTGTGGTTCCGGAACCTTCCTGATTGCAGCAGTTGAAGGACTAATCAAGAGACTGACAGCAAGAGGCGTATCGACAAAGGTCGCCGTCGAACAGGCCATAGGCCTCGTTCACGGCTTGGACATAAACATGTTCGCATCTTTCATAGCCCAGCTCCAATTGATTTGGCATCTTTTTCCATATTTCAGGCAGGCCAACATAGATCGAATCCCAGACCTGAGGATTTATGGAGGGGTAAACTCTCTAACCTACGATCCACAGTCTACTCTGTTTTCTTCGGTCTTGAAAGCGCACGACAAGGGAGATGAGCCCCAGGTGGATATCCGAGATAGGAAATATCGTTACGTAGTTGGGAACCCACCATACATAAGAAATGAGAGGTTCAAGGATTGGGGGGAGTGGAGGAACTTCTACAAAGAGATAGACAACAAGAACAGCGATATCGCCTTTTATTTTGTGAAGAGGGCAATCGATGGAGGGGTATGGAACAAGAAAATCGGTCCCGCTGTCATGCCCCCTTGGCTTGAAGACGGTGGAAGAATGTGCTGGGTTCTCCCATTAGGTGTCTGCGACAGTAGTGCGGCCGACCCCCTACGCAGGAAATTACTCTCTTACCGCGTTTATGAGGTCGTGGATATGGAGGATGTTGCTCATGCGGTCTTCCCGTCGGCGATGGCGTCAACCAGGGCGACTGTCGCGCCAGTCTTGCTTTTCGCTGAGAGAGCAGAGGTGAAAAACGACGCTACGACTCGGCTAGTATGTCTGACGAAGAAGTGCCTCAAACCTAATTCCCTGGACCTCAACGCAGCTGATGTCTCAGTCATTCCCCAATCCGTATTTGCAGTAAGTGCGGTGAATCCCTTTGGTCAGGTGCTAACCAAACTGAAAAATGACGACCTCGTGATTTTAGAAAAGATGATGTCATTCAAGAAAGTCACAGACTACTCCGACAAGACTCTGCACAATCAACTTACACCCATATATGGAATCAAGGTCGGCGCAGCTGGTCGTATCTCAGGATCGCCTGCTGCGGGTCTCCTCCCTATGTTGAAAGGTCAAAACGTATCTGCTTTCTGTGTCAACGAAACTACCAGTCAGTGGATCGATCCTGCTGTTTGTGCGTCAGCTTCTCTATGGCGCCGTACAAACCTGAGCGGAAAGAATGCTGTTGCGATTTCCGAAATAGCATTAGCTCCACAAGCGGCACTTTTCGATGTCGAAAGAATCGCATTCAATAATAGTGCAGTCCTCTTCCTGGCGGACGAGCAATATGAGGATTTCCCATGGGACGTTTTATTCAACTCCTCCGCCATTCGATTTGTCTACCACTTGATCCTACGAAGTGGGCTCATTGGAGTTGGCACCCCCGTTGGAGGGGGTAAGACGGCGGCTTGGTCTCACGTTTATCCAAGATCTCTCGGGCAAGTCCCTGTTCCGGAGCCGCTCGTTGCGGACTCTGCTGGACTTGAAGCCTATGCCTCGAAAATGAGAATACATGCTGCGAACATCGGTCGAAGATGGGATGAGGTGAAGGACGCGCTTGACCGCGCACAAAAGCAGTCTCTGGCAATGGCTAAGGTCACGTGGGTGGGCCTCACGGAGGATATATGTATTGAAGGACAGCCCAGCGTCCGCAGACTTCCTGACCGCTCCGTTCTTCACTTCAACGAGGAAGGTCAGGAAAAGCTTGGCCACATAGAAGGAACATACGAGTTATTGAATGTCGTTTCCTACATAATTCAACAGAGAGATGGCGCGTACACAAAGCAAGACCTTGAGAATATGGCCGTCCCACTAGATCCCACGCCGATTTCAAGACTGATTGATAATGCTGGTGATCCCAATTCCCCGGATATTCAAGGATTCATCACGTGCATGGAAAAAGCTGACGAGGCAATTATGGATGGCTTCGGACTCAGCAAGTCCGAAAAGGCATACTTGCGTAAGAGGATCTCTTCACCACCGTTCGACGTTCTCGAGCCAAGGTGGCCTTGGACTGGAGCAGCTTTGAGACAAGCCCAAGAGTACGGTGAAGATAGATTCGCATAGGTTGAACTCGAATATCGAGCGTATCTTCGCCAGTCTCCATTTTGAGCGCTTTCCAGATCCTCGGGGAAAACTGATTGTCATTGATTACCGTGGCCGGGCTGTTTTTCGCCTGCTGATACCACGAAAGTATTTATGCAATCGCCTGTTATGAACGCGCATCAGTCTTCATTTGCAGAGAACGGCAAGAATCCGCACGGAGATTTCATGCGTCGAAATTTGAACCAGACATCCGAAGAGGCGCTTGCTATCAATTCCAAGGGCGGATTCGTCAAGGGTTGAATGACCAGCGGCCCCAGTTGCCTAGCCGCCGGTCAATGCCGGGGTTGCCGGACTGTTACACGCTCGCGGGAACCCACACACGAGCGGACGACGAGACCGCACAGGACGAGTCGCACTGGCAATCTAAGGAGCCAAGCTTAAGTACCGGACGGTTATCATGAAACGAGGCCTCAGATGCCCTCACCGAGGGATATCTTCTCCGAGTTACCGATAAATCCGTCTTCTCCTATTCGGAAATTGTGGCCCCATCAAGAAGAGGTCCTGGATCGATACGCCAAGGACCTCAAAGATGAGACGCGCCTTGCGTTCGAGCTACCCACAGGGTCCGGGAAAACACTCATCGCCCTTCTCATCCTCGAGTGGTGGAGGAGGCAGGGGAAACGCGTTGCGATTCTTTCTTCATCGAAAGCGCTTGCGGAAGACATTCAGTCAAAGGCTCAAGACGTTGGAATCCCGACCGTGGTTGTGACCGGGACGCGGGGGCTATCTGAGGACGAACTCAAAGCGCGAAGCCGGGAGCTACGGCAGTACAAGAGATGTCAGAGCGTTGCGGTCATGAACTACTGGGCTTACCTCTACGGAGATTTTGTCACGCCCGATATTCTGGTTGTGGACGACGCACACAGCTTTGAGAACGCAGCGCAGAACATTTTCACCGTCGAAATCGCCCGCGACGACCATTCCGCTCTGTATGCCCAAATCGCGACGACGCTCAAGAAAGACCACCCGATCTATCAAAAGTTGGAGTCCATCGAGCGCTACCTAACGCCGGCCGGAACTGACGAACCGATTTACCTTCCGCATCTCAATGCCGTAGTCAAGGACATCCATGCCTACTTTTTGGACCGCAAATCCAAGGGGGAGAAAGATTGGGAGGCACAACGCAATCTGAATCGACTCCACACGTACTTGATGTTTGTCGCCAGAGACGGGATTACGCTCGCGCCCGCTATCCCTCCGATGGAACTTGAGGAGAAGTTCCGAACCGTGGGCCGCATCATCTACATGAGTGCCACGCTCGGCGGATTCGAAGTTCTGCACAAGTCGGTCGGTTCGCATCTCCCGATTCGGGTCCTCGCTGACAGGGACCTCAAAAGCCAGGTAGGCACGATGGGCAAACGCCTTGTATTCCCCGTCGGCATTGATGTCGGCAGCGGTTTCATCGATGAGAGGGTGCTGGAGGCCATAGCAACAATCCTGAAGCGGTTCGGCAAGGCCATAGTCTTCGCGACCTCGAAGGACCAACGCGACGAAATCGGGAAATATCTTGTTTCGATGGGGCTCCATGCGTTCCACTACAATTTCGAGAGCGATGCAGAGAACTTCACGTCCCAGCCCTCGGGGGCACTCGTCACCGCAGGACGATATGTCGGTCTCGACATGCCCAGTCGAGTCTGTCAGGTGGGGATTGTTGTGCGGATACCATTCGCGGTAGATCCTCTGGACGCATTCGCCCAGAATCATCTTCATGCGATGGAATTCACTTACCAGAAAGTTGCCCACAGGCTCGTTCAGGCTTTCGGGCGATGCAACCGAAGCCTTGAGGATAGGGCGATATACTTCGTCTTGGACGGCCGTCTCGAAGCAGAGATTGACGGGGAAGAGAGGCTTCTTCCATACTTTCCTCGGGAACTCCTTGCGCAGACCGAGCTGGGATACGATCTCTCGAACCGTAGCCTGACAAAGGCAATCGAAGTCGGTGAAGCCTTTCTCAAGGGGGAACTTGCCGAGTATGAAACGGAGCTGGATTCAATCTTGAAGTCCCTGCCCAGCCTTCCTCATGGAGGATCAGACGCACCGCCCGTAATCCTTAGTGAAGTCAAGGCTTGGAGCGAGCTTGTACAGAGACTAAGCTACTTCGACGCAGGCCAGATTTTCGCTCACTGCGCAGAGGTGTACGGTAAGACCGCGCCTACCGATGAGGATTCCGCCGCTCGTGCAGCTTGGTTCTGGTATTGGTCTGCCATGTGCGATTTCCTCCAATACAAATATCAGAAAGGGGGAAACACGGCCAAGGAGAGTTGCGTCACAAAGCTTGAGCGCGCCATCTCTCTAGGGCCCTCAAGCTGGTTCAAGAACATTCGGACCCTCCTAAACGAGTTGCGCGACGAAGCTCTGGACAAGGCGGTCCTCGGCGAGTCTGCTGTATGGGCATTCAGGGAGAAGCTCTTCAGAACGTGGGAGGAATTCCGCTTCCGGAACACCGCCAAGGGAGGGAAGAAAACGCCTTCAAAGGCGTTGGACGCCATTGCAGACGCCTTTCTGTGTGGGAACCACGATCAGGTGGTTGACGCGGCGGAGCAGCTTTTCCTGCTTATGGGGTTTGAAGTTCAGAACACCTCGAAGAAGGTCGGGGAGGACGACCTGCATCTGTTCGCCAATGACACATCCTCCAAGTTCATGGTATTGGTGGAGGTGAAGAGCAAGGAGCAGGGGAAGGTTCTATCGAAATCTGACATAGACCAAACCAAGGGCAACGTTGACCGGTACAGAACCAAGTATTCCGCCATCGGAATGCACGTTTTCCCGATTGCCATCACCAATAAGGAGGGAATCGACTCGCTGGCCACTCAGAATTCCGTAGACGCCTGTAGGGTCTTCGACTCCGAGGCACTTGTCTACTTGGTGAGATTGTACCAGAGGTTTATGGAAGGTGCATGGCAACTAGGTGCTGACACTGCAAGTCGGATTAGCTATCTGGAGAGAGTTCCCTCGCAGGACTCGCTGAGGGCGTTGTTCGCTCCATCTGCCAACCCAAAGGTCGCTCTGGACGAGTTGGGGAAGTTCCAGCCCGTCACCTAGTTAGGAGTGGACATTCGAGTGGGGACCATCGGAGTACCTACAATCATCACTTTGCCCCTATCATGGGCCGCTGCAAGCACCCTAATGGTTTTGTCCTTCGCCGGTCTATTGTACATTGGCAAGGATACCGTGCTCAAGAGATTCTGGAAATGAAATAGCTAGCGTTAATGGACTCTGTCTGGATAAGACTGCGGAGGGAAGAATCCTGTAGGGGTTGCTCCGCGGTTTGTGCTCACGGGTTTTTTGAGTTTTTTGGGTCGGTTGAGCGTGCGAATGGTGATCGAAGATGCTGGATGAGAAAGGTGTTCAGACCGCTTTATGTGTCTTAACACGATTACTAATTGCTTCGCTTATCATCTCCTTTGGCATTTTGTCTCGGAGCAAACGGACAGGCGACCGGACGTCGAGATTCTCCCCGCCGTAAAGGGTTTCACCGATTGCGAAATCCTTTGGAATTCCCGGGAGCCTGACTAGTTGCAGTCCTTTTCTGGTGATACGGACCTTCTGACCAGTTCGAAGAATCAGACCCATCCTTGCTGCCATCGCTTCCCCACGCCCTAGAGCTGAGAAGAACATCTCCCTCGAATTCCGACGCTACTTTCCATTCTGTTTCTTCTGGGAAGTCGTGAACGACATATGGTATGAAACCTCCCAGCGAGGAATCCAACGCTCGCAACTGTTTCAGCGCTTCGGTTCTTCTCTGCTCATTCTCCTCCGACTCGAACCGTAGAGCCGTCAGGAACATTGCAAACGACTCCAACACAGCCTCTAGTTCGGGAGCTTTCTGTCCGAGATCTTCGCGCGGTAAATAGCGCAGGTCATGCAGCACGCCGATTATGCGTGTATACTCTATCCCGATGGAGCTCGCTAAAGACTATGATTGGCTGCAGAAAGGAAAGGGCTGTAATTTCCATTGGATGGAACTGAGTGGGTCTGTGAAAGGTCAGAGAATGGTATTCCACTCATTTCTGAACCTGCCAACGTATATCCTCGCATTCTTGTCGAATCGCCACCAAGAGCATCCAGGGCGCGGACGAAAGGATCTCGAATACGTACTAATCAGCTCCATATTTGACAGGGCAATCCAGCAAGCGCAACATTACAGAAGCCACGTGACTGTATGTGACATCCCTACGGAACCTCTGGTTGAGATCCCCACGGAATTCGGACTCAAGAAGATTGTCGATGAGTTGAAGAAGCTGAAGGGAACGGAAACAGGGGGAGGGCTGGATAGCCATCGAGGTCGATGCATGGATGAGCTGGCCAGACGGTTCCATGCACTGTGGAGCTTGAGGACTATGGCTTCTGCCCGATCATGGTATGGCCGGAGTACCGCTGCCCAGGATACGAGTGTTGAACTTCCCGCCGAGCGTGCCCGCGAGATCGCGGAGGGTGAAATTCCCTGTTCCTTTTGTTGAGGCAGATACCACCCATTAATGCATCCCATCCTGAATGAGCGAAAGCTCATTCAGCCAAAAGATATGAGCCCAGGACGTTAAGAATTATGTGTCACAGCGTCAAGTTGAACTCAGATTCCTTCTAATATCTCGGTTCTCGTCCTCGAGCTAGTTTCTTCATAGACATCCTTCGACCAACCTTTGCTTCAGGGAGATTTCCTATTCTTGCCTTTGCTAACTCTAGCTATCTTCAATCCTTTTGTCTTTCCTCCAACAATGTTATCGTGAATCTCATTCCAACCACGTCGCTTCTTGACACGGAGCTAGCTTGATTCCGGGAGGGGCTATGTCGTGCCGACGTTTCTACCTTTCCAGAATGTCGCTTTTCTGAGGATTTCTACAAAGCAGATTGAGTGGAAATGGTTTGAGAGGGTTTTAGCTTACCTCACTTCGACTTTCTCGATGAAAGAACGGGGATGGGGTGTCGCGCTATTTCGAAGAGCAATTCAAACAGGGGTCAGTGTTGTATTTTCTTTTCTGCCGATGAATACGCATCTGTCGCGGAGAACTAGCACATGAATACAAATTGTGCAAGTACTTTTAGGGCAGAAAATGCTTGAGAAGAGGCAACGAAGGCTGCTATTCTCCCTTTCTGCGTGGCATAATACCAGTCCTTTATCTCTGATTGCTCAGGCATTTGATTCTCAGCGAGAGAAAGAGAGAATCCTTCAACGATTTCTAAAGCTCTGAAGACTCTCATGAGAAAGAGAAGGTTTAGTGAGCAGGATTTGAATAAAATTCTCCTTGAAGTGAAAAAAGAGACCGTAGAGGCTTTCGCTAATAGTGCGAGCTACTTTACTCGAAAAGAGAGGTTTGAGAGATTGATAGGACTGCTTCATTGAGGAGAGGAGCAGAACTACATTCGTGAATGGGAGCGGGCATCGAATGCCTCGGAAAAGAGCTTCCGCTTACCTTGATACGTTCCCATATTGTTGGCGAAGGTTTGCTGGAGTGAACTCCGCAGTGTCGTTTCGAATACTTTCCGAGTCGCCGGATCCTCCATGACTGCGACAGCAAGCTGAAACACCTTGTCTTCGGAGTATAGCCTTTCGGGCGATGTGGTAAGATGACTGGCTGAGGCGGCGTATGATTTTCTCAGTGCCTCGACCACATCAAGTGGGAGAATGTTCTTTCCGGTAGTGTACCGCCGATCGATGTCTGAGGCACGTCCGGCGAAGAGCCTCCGGTCTTGGAGGGTGATCTTTCCCTCCCTTTCTGCCATTTCCAAGTTGGTCATGAAGTAGGACCGCAGCACATAGGGGCGGAAGGGAATACTTGCTGCCCTCATGGCATGGCGTATCTCCTTGGTGATTGCCTGGGTCTCGAGAAACGGGGATCCGTGCGTTCTGGAGTCTAGAGCTCTGCCCTTTCTTTCGAAACCGGCCTGCACTCGGATAACTGAAGTCTCGTCTGAGAGGACCTCTCCCCTGGCGATGCGGTGTTCCAGATAGTTTGCGAGATACCCACAACCTTCCTGAGGAAGGAAGGTTACGTAGGCCCTCCGAACCTTGCTTAGCTCCCGTCGAACCCGTACGAGGGTAGGAACCTTTTCGAACTTCACTCCACTATTCTGAATCTGCAACTCTGGAAGATCCTTCACGCGCAACCCGTCAGTGCCATCACTGCTGCCCAAGACTTCCGGCCGCAATCCGCTAAACCCGCAAAACGTGATGGACACTTTTCCTCTCTCGGACGCAGCTCGCAGAATCCTCATCATTTCTTCTTTCGTGGGGATTCGCTCTTCGGAAAGGGTTGGAGTGGCCCCTCGATCCCCGAGCTTGATTTTGCGAACAAGAGCGATTTCGTTGTGGAGTAGCCACGACTTCACGGCTTTCACGTAGTTCTCGGCATAGCCTGGGGACTTCCCCTGCTTCAAGAGCCGGGTAACGAAATCCTGCAAATCGCCTTCAACAGAACGGCGGTTTGTTTTGGCCTTCTTCGCTAATTGTTTCGGCGTAGATTGCCATGCTGTGCAGTAACGATGGAGGACCCGTATCCGCTCCTCTGCGGTCGCCTTTGATCCAAGAGACATCGCGTCGAACCAGCGGCGGACTTCTTCATCAGAGAGGAGCGGCTCCCATGCTGTGGCCATGGCGGGAGTCAATGCGTTCCAGGTTCTAAGTCTTTTTGGTACATTCTGTAATGGACCCTGTGGGATTTGAACCCACCAAATTGACTGGCTCGACTCGAAAAGGTACAGATCGGGTCGTTTATCGTGTCTTTGGAAGGCGACGGAAGAACCGACCTAAACCCCTTAA
>Ga0315281_10015212_pt1 | contig 10324 bp, 8 predicted proteins | sample YL17G07_0_MG_FD_204540 | JGI IMG/M metagenome (GOLD analysis project Ga0315281, IMG submission 204540) | Sediment microbial communities from Yellowstone Lake, YNP, Wyoming, USA - YL17G07_0 | ecosystem: Environmental > Aquatic > Freshwater > Lake > Sediment | place: USA: Wyoming | collected...
AGCGTGTGGTTGCGCATGGGTCCTCTATTCAAAAGGACGAGGGCTTATCCCAATTCTCTCTGTGGAGGCAGGCGAAATACGGGAATTAAAGAGCTTTTTATCCGCGGATAACAGGTGCGTCGCAAGTGCATCGTTTTCAATGGCTTGCAATCTCCGTTGGCCGCCGGCTTCCCGGCTTCGTGCGTGTAACCCACCGGCAGGCAAGCAGATAGGCGCCGCCGGCAGCGCCACCTGCTAATACAGGTGCCAAGCAGGAAAAGGAGCCAAACGTATCGCAATTCTGGGACAGGGCATTCCCGCCCGTCCTTCCGGTGTTCCAATTGTCAAAAAACGGGCCCGGCGTCGCCGCGCTGGCCCGATCAAGTCGCTATCAACTACAGCACTGTAGATTCCAACAGGCTATAACATCCCGCCACGCTTGTCAAGCCTTTTCTGCGGGCGGGTGGTGGGTCAGTTTCCGAGCAGCCGACTATCCGGGCAGTGAGTTTTACTCTGCGGACACCGTGCCGTAAGGGGGGTCTGCCCGACACTGCTGACGAGAACGCCTGAAGCTGCAAGGCGCCCACGTGCCTGTGCTTGACTCGCAGCTTTGGCGGTGGTTAAATTCAGGCACCCAGGGCATTCTGTAAGGCCGGCCGTTATGAACAACTCCACTGGGGATTGCCGCTCACCGTTTTCCTCACCAGCCCAGGCACGTGTTGAACCGGGGTTCACAGCGCGCTCGACCGGCTCCGGCAGCCCGTTTCCGGCGAGCCCCGAAGGATCAGGCGCGGCGACCGGTGGGCCTAAAAAGGCGGGAGCAGCTTGTAGCATGAAACGGAAATACTTGCATGGCAAGCACCTGCCCCCCCGGCCGTCGTGCGGGGGTGTGGGCTTAGGCTGAGCGCGGTGGCGGTTTATACGGGTCAGCCTAAACAAGAGTTAGGCATCCTTCCCAAGGGCAAGCGATGAAAGGTCGTGGGCATCATGGACGCTTGGACGGCTGACCTGATCAAGAACGCGAGCAACGTCATCCTGGGCTGGGTCCTGGGACTTGGTAGCGCCGCCTTTACTGACTGGAGAAGAGAACGGAAGGGAGCCAAAGCGATCAAGACGGCCATCTCATGTGAGCTTCGCGAAACAGCCCAGCGGTTGCTATGCCTGATCTACAAAATAGAAGGCCGGTTCGGTCGACTGAATCGCGAGGTGCTAGAATGGATGAAGCCTCAGATTCAAAAGTACGCGGGCCCAAATCCCAAGGACGGGATGCTGGCTGGCGTTACTGGCCTCTTGGCCCAGAGCGATCAGGAACTGAGCAAGCTGCTCGCGGTGCATCTGCAGCAGACGATACCCCCGCATTCCATGCCGCTCATGCCGCGTGAGGAGGCCAGCTACACGGCCGGCGCGATTGGCCAACTCGAGAAGTTCGACTCAGCTTACGCGGTCCGCGTGCTCGATATCCTTGCTCATATCCGAATACTTAACGACGCTCGTGAGAACGGGTTGTACTACGCGCGCCTGACATATGAACCCGGCCTGAGCGCCGAGAATTATGGCAAGGCGGTCGCTAACGTGGCCCAAGCGGACGAACAGGTGGCGAAACGGGCACGAATTATTGTGGACAAGATAACCGCTCTCGAGAGCAAGTTTCCGCCGGATGTCTAACAAGCCGGTGCACCCGACGGCCGCCGCTGCGTTCCTGAGCGGCCCCGGGTGAGCCGCAGGTCATTAGCCCTAAGAGATTCTGCTGGAGGATGGTTACGACATCCGGGCGGTGCGGGAGTTGCTGGGGCGCAAGGACGTCCGGACCACGACGGTCTACACGCAGGTATTGAATCGTGGCGGTCGAGCGGTCCACAGCCCGCTCGACCGTCTGCGGAAAGCCCCCTCCACCGAGAGCGGCGGGATTATCCGGACTGAGGAGCCGGCCTAAAACTGGGAGGGAAGTTATTGGACCTGGAAGAAGTCGTTACAAACACAGTCGTTGCCGCCGCGGCTCGCCGCCAGCGGTTTTCTCTTAGGCTGACCAGGGCCCGTCTTATACAGGTCTGTCGAATCAGGAGTCATGTGGACGTGACCGTCCGGTGCTAATGAATCCGAAATACCTCGGCGACTCGTACGACATTGTCAAGCATTGCCTGCTCCGATGGCTTGGGGCGCTCGGCCCGTGGACTGCCCACCCCATGTTCACCGAGGCGGTCAGCGATCAGCAGGCCGCCGCGTTCTCCGCGTTGTTGGGCGTGCCGCTGATATCGACGGACGTCCTGGCTCAGGGTGCTGATCGAGACGCGTACTTCGCCAGCGCACGATCGTGCGCGTCTCACCTCTTTCTCGACCCAGACACTGGCGTTCGCATGAAATCGACGCGCGGCAAGAAGGCACCGGCCTACGTTTTCCTCGAGGAACTGGTTCGCATCGCCAGCCGGCAACAGGGCGTACTGACGTTGGTGTTTGACCAGAGTGTGCAACGTGGCGCTGAGGCGAACGGGCTCACCACTAAACTCATCGCGTTGGCACGCAAGGGTCTTCACAGCTTCGCGTACCGGTCGCACGCCTGTTTTCTGGTCGTCGGACCGGGCCGTGAACTCGTGGCCGTGGCGCGCAATGTTCTGGATCGAAAGGCTCACTTGCCCAAAGATCGCTTTGTCACAAGACCGGCCGCATAACCCGCGCCGCTCGCGGCGCTTGAGCGTATTGGCAAGCTGCGGCAGCCGCCGCGCCTTATGTTGACCGGGTTGGCCTGCCCGACGGCTGCCGCGCGGCGCCCGCCTGGCTGAAATGCAGGCCGTCAGCCTCCCACAGGACTGTCGCCTAGAGCGGCTGACCCGACAACCATCCGCTGCGGTACAACGGTTTATCGGGAGCTGACAAGCCCATCGAGAATCAGGCGCGGCGAGACTCGCGCGCCAGGCCCTCGTGCACGAGCATCTTCACCAGCGTCTGGTAGCCGATGCCCTTGCGTTCCGCGATCTTGCGGGCCTGTGCAAGATCGGCTGCCGGCAGGCGGATCGCGATCTGCACGCTGCTCTTCTCGTTCAGCTTCCGAACCAGATTCGATCCCTTGGTTTCTATGCCTCTCGATTTGGCCTCCGCGGATTTCTGCTTCACGTATGCGCGCCCGGCCCGGCTGGCCCACCAATTGGCCTCCTCGCTCTCGTTCTTAAACTTCGGCATCTCCTGGGTTTTCTTGTTCATCGGATTCACTGTCCCGCTTGATCCGGTGTGCCCGAATCTTGCGCAGGTTGTTGCGGTCCCACTCGAACATCAACTGTTATTGTATATGCAATGCATATGCTTAAGGAAACAGAAAAAAGCAAACCCCAGCCTCGGAATGGACCTTGACACCGGCTCCGCAGCCCGCGCCCACCGCGGGATCTGCTGTCGGACTCTTCTCCACGGCTCGTTCACTCCGCCAGTGGTATCCACACGGTCATGTGGGACATGCCGCGGTTCGCCCAGGCGTAATAGGGGATGAGGCGTATGCGGGCGGTGCGGGCCGGTTTCGGCCGGAAGTTCTCGCTCACTTGGAGTTCGGCATCCTGTCCGCCAAACGTGCGACGCACCTTGAAACGGACCTGGACGACGTGGTAATGGAGAAGGAGGCGATGGTTTAGCTTTTGCAGCCATGGCGCACGCATCGCAACTGGCCGCGCGTGCGGCTGGTACCCCAAGCAATTAGCGGGATCATTGGACCAGGGGACGCCACTCGATCTTCCGCACGGCCGCCACGGTGGAGTAGGACGCGATGCCGAATGGAATGGATTTGTCGATGTCGCCCTCGCGCAGAGAAATCGACTTCCTGGCGATGTCGGCATCGATCACGAGTTCTTCGTCAATCCAGGCGGAAATATCGCCCGGAGTCACGCGCAGGCGCAGGGAATACCAGCGGCCGAGTTCGAACTTCCGGGCGAAAGACGTCTCGTTCTCCGACGCGTCGGCGCCATTGATGCTCGACAGGCCCACGACTTCGCCGCCCCAGCCGCCATTGATCCAGGTGCAGAAGGAGTCCCCCACGGGGAACGTGATCCCGGCGAAGAAATCGCTCCCCTTGATCCGGGCGGCCTCGATATGGACCTCGTAATTAGAGGTGGGGAAAGGAGCAGAGGAAGCGGCCCAGTTAATGCCGGTGAGCACGCCGAAGCCGATCATGATCACACCCTTTTCGACGGTGACTTTGCCGGCCCCGAAGAAGTCCGATTCCTTCCAGCCCTTAAGCGATTTGCCGTCGAACAGGGAGCGCCATTCGCCGGGCGCGGGGGCGGTGGGCCTGGCCTCCTGAGCTGCGAGCGGACCCGGCGCGAACAACGCCGCGCTTAACACCAGAATCACGAGCGGATGTTTCGGGATAACTCTATACGACGACCTGATCATAGTGACGCTTCCGTGCGGGCCTGCGATGAAGGCCGCCTGCCAAATGCCACTTACTTTGGCCTTGTAGCCGCGTAGCGGCGACCGAACTTAGCCCCGCGTTTCAACGCGGGGTTTCAAGGGCAAGGCATTAGCCGCCGACTCGCTTTCAGCCGTGCCTACGGCACTTTTCTGATACAGCTTGGTTCCCCGCCTTGAAAGGCGGGGCTAAGATCAATCGCGCCTACGGCGCTCCTTTCCCGCCAAGTAAGTTTCCGCGGTTCGCCCCCCGTATCCATGGACTGCCGGGGGCCGCAGGCCCGCGCTAGCCCGAATTCGGGCTAGCGATCGCGGCCGAGGAACCCGCTCTTATCCTTCTCCGCTGCCTCGCCTGTCGGCGGCGGATATGCTTTGGCGCCCGGCGGCGCCGGTCCCGCGGCGTTCAGCACGCGCAGCGCCGCCCGGCGCACTGGCTCAGGGGTGTCGGTCGCACTTAATCGGCTATACACCGCGAGCGCCTGCTGGCGATGGCCCGCCATCAGCCCCTCGGCGCACAGCAGGCAGGCCCTGGCCACCACCGGAAACACCGGAGGCTTGGTGCGGTCCAGGGCCGCTTGCAGAACTTTGGAGGCTTGCAGTCCCCCGATCATTCCCACTGACGCCGCGGCTGCACCGGCAACTTCCGCATCGCTGTCGTTTATCAGCTTCGTCAGGAGATCCAATGCCTTGGCGTCCTTGCGCACGCCTATCGACGTGATTACCCCCACTTGCAGCCGGCCCTTCAATTCGGGCAGCGCGGCACGCAGGGCCTCGTCGACCGACGGATCCGGGTTGGGCTCCAGCCCGAAGCGGGCGTAGCATGCCAGTTGCGGGTAGCCCAGCAGCGCCGCCATCGGCTGCACTGCTTCCTTGCCGCCCACGAACGCGAGTTTCTTGCACGCAATAGCCTTCTGAAACACAGTGGAGTTCGGGTCCTTGACCAGCGCCAGCAGCTTCGCCGGCTCCATTTTCCAGATGGGCAGCCCGTCGAATTCGGGTGGGACAGAGGGCGCCGCCGGCCGCGCTGTCGGCCGTTGGGCAGGTGCTCCTTGCCGCGATTGTGTCTGTCCAGGTGCTTGTGCCATTGCATTAACCTCCTTGTCCTATCTGGACACCTACATACTGGTGGCCAGCGCTTCCATCCGCCAGGGCTCGCGATACGCACGGCCCCGCATCCGGTTGGCTTCTTCGTCGTTGAGGAACATCCGCTTGGCCGGATCCCAGGTCAACTTGCGGTTCAGTTGAGCGCAGATCCAGGCCGCATGAGAGGCGATGTGCGTGTGAGCCGTCACATCCGCATTGGCCCGAGGCGCGGTCCGCGAGCGGATGCACTGCAGAAACTCCCGGATGTGCTCAAAGGTCGGGTCATACCGGGTGCCCTGGCGAGTCGGCAGCAGATATTCCAGGTTCGGAGATACTTCGATCCGGCCGCTGTCTCCTGTTTCCACCCAGCCTTCGGTTCCTTCGAAGCGGTTGCTGCAGGAACCCAGGAGCTTCCAACTGTGGTTCCGCAGGACGAGCTTAACTCCGTTGGCATAGCGGCAGTTGATCGTGTACCGGCTGATGAGGCCGTCGCCCCGGAAAATTCCGCCCTCGGGCTCGTATTCCACCGGTTCGGTATACTCCATGTCGGCGGCCCATTGCGCCATGGCGACGGTGTGGGAGGCCCACTCCAGCAGTCCGGCGTGGAAATCCCAGAACTGTCCTCGGCCGCGGTCCGCGTAGGCGGAATTGTAGGGTCGCCAGAGGCACGGGCCAAGCCACTTGTCCCAATCGAAAACCATCGGGTTGGGCTCCGGCGAGTCGGCAGGCCACCAGCCGTGCCCGCCCTGATCAACCGCTCCCAGCCCAATCGCTGTATCCGCGTGCACGGCCAGCAACCGGCCCAGTTTGCCGCTCCGCGCCAGTCCCACGGCGAATTCAAAGGCAAACTGATTCTTCCGCTGGCAACCCGACTGGTACACCACTCCATAGCGGCGCACATTGTCGGCCAGCGCATAGCTTTCCATGATCGACATTGCAGCCGGCTTTTCGATGAACATATCCTTGCCGGACTGCGCCGCCCACATCGCCATGGGTCCATGCCAGCGGTCGCTGGTGGCGATCAGGAGAGCGTCTATATCCTTGCGCGCGAGGAGTTCCGCGGGGTCGCGATACATCACGCAATCGTGGTTCTTGTAATAGCTGTCGACCGCGCTCTTGACGGCTTCACCAGCGCTCTCGCGGACGTCGGCGATGGCTACGAACCGGACCCGGGAATCGCCCAGCAACTGCCGCAGATCGTGCATCCCGCGGCCGCGAAGTCCGATGCCCCCGAACACCAGTTCATCATTCAGCGCGTACTTCCCGACTACCACCGGTCCTACCGCGCCTGCACCGGGCGGCGCCGGGGCCTGGCCTGCAGCACCCTGAGCGGGAGCCTGGCCCAGCACGGACCCGGCGGTTGCCGCCGCGGTGCCGGCTTGGACCAAGGCTTTCCCGAATCTTCTTCGCGTAACGCTTTGCTTCTCTTTCGTCATGTTTCCTCCCGAAGCAGCACCGAGCACGGCCGCCCGGTCTTCTCTACCACTCGTTGCGAAGGCTAGCCATCCGCTGGTGCACCAACAGCATAGCAGTGCAGCCGCATCGTGGCGAGATTACTCTCGAACGCGAGACCGGATCCGACGTCTGGCCGGCAGTGTGATGTGTCGCGTACGCAGCAGTCGCCGGCGCCTCCTCGCTCGAGACTGCTGGTTGTCGGTACTGTGCCTCCCGCCAATCCCGAACAATCTGAGAACATGGGGCTTGCGCATTTTCCATAAGCTCTGCCTGTCGACGCTCGGAGTGCTGCCCGTGCTGCGGGGATTTTGCATCACTCCCCTTAAGTCGCCCAGTGTTTAGGAATCGTCCGACCACGCCAATGCACGGCGCTCCGGGAAACTGGCCGCGCTTCGCAAATCCATGCGGGCGTATGACGCGCTATCCGCAAAGCGGCTCTCCAGGCACCCACAGGACCTTGCGGGCAGTTCAACGCAAACCCCGGCCTCGGAATGGACCTTGACAGCGGCTCCGCAGCGCGCGCCCGCCGCGGGATTTGCTGCCACGCTATTCTCCACGGCTCGTTCACTCCGCCAGTGGTATCCACACGGTCATCTGGGACACACCGCGGTTCGCCCAGGCGTAATAGGGGATGAGGCGTATGCGGGCGGTGCGGGCCGGCTCCGGCCGGAGGGTGCGGTACAGCAGGCCGCTCCACTCCCCTTCCGGGCGCACGCGCGCTTCGGCCTCCAGCACCATCACTCCGCCCAGCAGCGATTTGTCAAACCGCTCCTCGAAAGGCGTGGCCGGGGCCAGCGCGATTTCGGAGACGCGTATGCCGGCAGGCACGTCCGGCGATTCCAGCGCGTACACCAGGGGCCCGCGCATTACGGCCACCTGGTTCCGCGCGCTTTCCACATAGGGATTGGCGGCCACCAGCCGCGGCTGCATCGGCAGACGGAGTTGGACGCGATCTCCGCCGGCCCACACGCGCCGTACCGAAGCGTAAGAACCGGCCGCGACCTTCCGTGCCGGCCGTTTGCCCTCCTGCAGCGTTGCGCCCTCCGCCCACGCCGGGATGCGCAGCATCAGGCTGACTTCGCGCGCCGGCGCTTTTTCAATCGTCAGCGTGACCAGGCCGTCCCATGGATAACCCGTCTTTTGCGTCAAAGCGAGACGGCCGCCGGCGACCGCGGTTTCTACCCGGCCGGCGCCGTACAGGTTCAACCACAGTCCGTCTTCCGTCTTCGCGTACGCCCAGTTTTTCAGGCCGGCGATGGTACGGGCGATGTTCGTCGGGCAGCAGTAACAGGGGAGTACGAGCGAGCGCAGCGGCGGGTCCTGCGCGCGAACGACGCGCGGGAGTTCATCCCCGTGGCGGCGCAGCGGATTGCTGTAATAGAAATCGACGCCCTCCACACCCATGCCCGACAGCATGCTGTTGTAGAGCGTGAGTTCCATGAGGTCCGCGTATTTGGCGTCGCCCGAAATCCCCAGCAGGCGCCAGTTCCACATGGCGTGGGCGATATTGGAGCAGGTCTCGGCGTATGCCAGGCGATTGGGCAGCTCGTAATCCAGGCCAAAGGCCTCGTGGACATTGTCGTTTCTGCGCGAGCGCCCGCGAAAGAGGTTGCCGACCGCGCCGGTCACGTACATCTTGCGCGCCGTCACGTCCGTCCAGATGCGATCGAGCGCGTCGCGCAAGGCCTTCTCCCCGGTCTCGAGGTACACGTCGGTGGCCCCGGCGTAAAGGTACATGGCCGTGACCGCGTGCCCGACGGCCTCCACCTCTTTGCGCAGAGGCACGCGTGTCTGGTTCTGGTCGCTGCCTCCCGGCGCGGACCCGCGCATGTCCACGAAGGTCTGCGCCAGTTCCAGGTACTTGCGGTTCCCGGTGGTGCGGTACAGCTCGGCCGCGCCCATGATGTTCGAGGGATTGAAGCCGAAGTGCGCCAGTTCCCGCGGCCGCGGCTGGAACGTGAGGTACAGGTAATCCGCCACTTTGGTGGCGATATCCAGAAAGTTTTTCTTGCCCGTGGCGCGGCAGTGGACGCAGGCCGCGGTCATCAGGTGGCCCATGTTGTACAACTCGTGGTTGTTCAGCTCTTGCCAGCGTTTCGCGCCCTTGAGGCGGATGGGAGTCGAGAGGTATCCATCCGGCTCCTGCGCCGCGGCGAAAACGGCGATGATCTCGTCCATGCGGCGGTCGAGTGCCGGGTCCCTGGTTGACGCGTAGACCAGCGCCATGGCCTCCACGGTCTTGTACAAGTCGCCATCGCTCCACCAATTCAGGACGCGCGTGTCCAGGCTGTCGCCGCCGCGTCCCGTGATCTTGAGGAAGCTGGCGTACTGCGCGCCGTTATTCGGATTATCGAGCGCGCGCCAGATGGCCGGCAGCATGTTGTTGCGGACCACGTCGAACCGCTCGGCCCAGAAGCCGCCGGTCCAGCGGGCGTCGTCCAGGTCGAGCGTCTTCAGCTTGACGTGCGGGCTGGCCTGGTTGCCGAGGATGCCGCGCCCGCCGGGCGCTTCGCCGGCGGCAGCCAGTGAAGCAACCATGAGCACCATGGCTGCGGTGCGAATAAAAAGGCCCATAAGTTCTGCCTCGCTTTCCGCATCAATTCGAAAGGAGAAGGGCCCGGAAGAGCATATCTTCAATTCTATCAGGTGAACAGCGCCCCCAACGAAGAATCACCCCAAAGGCCGAAATCCGGTCCACTGTCGAGTATCATGGGCAGCATGAACCGCGCTGTCGTTGCCTGTCTGCTGTTCAGCTTTCTGGCCACAAGACCGGTTGGCGCGCAGCTCCGCGAATCCGCCGGGCCGTGGAAGGCGGGCGGCTGGAAGCAATACATTACCTTCGAGGTGCAGGAGACCGCGGGCATCGACCGCCAACAGGAACCGGTCGAAGTTGGTGTACGCCTGCCGGACCGCAATATCCGCCTGGTGCGTTGGGGCGATGCGCCCGAGGAAATCGTGTCACAGGTGGTGGAAGCGCGGTTCGACGGAGCGGCCTATAAGCTGCGTGTTGTCTTCCCGGCCACGGTTCCCGCCCGCGCCACTGTTCTCTATCGCGTCTACTACGGCCAGCCGGATGCACCAGCCGCATCGTATTCCACTTCCTTGAAAGTCTCGCAGGAAACACGGGTCGGGTGGGCCGTGGAAAACGAGCACTACAAAGCCGACGCCGGCCTCCGATCGATCAAGGGCCAGGACGAGGACAGCGGGCAGATCCAGGCACTCACGCTGAATTGCTGCGGAGTCACGCTCTTGCGTTCGGGCGGGGGACGCATGCATTGGGGACCCAATTTCCGCCGCACCGGCGCCCCCAGTTACAGGACCATCGGGAACTGGGAACCCGTGCAGTCCATCGAGCGGGTGAAGGGGCCGGTGGTTTGCGAAAGCCGCCGGTCCGGCTTTCATGCCGAGTATCCCGAGATCA
>Ga0315281_10015213_pt1 | contig 10323 bp, 6 predicted proteins | sample YL17G07_0_MG_FD_204540 | JGI IMG/M metagenome (GOLD analysis project Ga0315281, IMG submission 204540) | Sediment microbial communities from Yellowstone Lake, YNP, Wyoming, USA - YL17G07_0 | ecosystem: Environmental > Aquatic > Freshwater > Lake > Sediment | place: USA: Wyoming | collected...
GGTGATCGCGCTGCTCAGTTCCTTCCACGTCTTTCCGCCATCCTGTGAGAGCTGCACGTTGCCGTCGTCCGTGCCCACCCAGAGCACGAGCGGGTCGATCGGCGACTCGGCGACGGTCGTGAGTTCGCTGTAGCTCGATTCGCCGTCGTTGCGGGACAACTTGATGTCGGTATTGAGTACGCCGGCCAGGCGCAGGGTGTCGCGATTGACCTTGCGGGTGAGGTCGGCGGTCGCGGTCCAGCTGGATCCGAAGTCCTTCGAGATGAGAAGCTTGTTGGCGCCGAGGTACACCGTGCCCGCCGTGTGTTTCGACGCGAGGATCGGCGCGATCCAGTCGTAGCGATACGACTCGCCCTGCGGCGGCACGGGCTGGATTTCGAAGCGGTCGCCAGTCTCCGCGTCCACGCGCGTGAGGCTGCCACCGCTCGACGTCGAATAGACGTACCGGTGCCCGCGCTTGTCGATCGACTGGCCGGCGCCGTCGCTGAACCCGATCTGCTTCCAGTCGCTGTTCAGGATACCGAGCCAGTGGCTCGTGGCGCTCGGGCCCATCCAGGAGTGCGCGTCCTGCAGGCCGCCGTAGATCCAGTATGGGTCGCGGTCGTCCACGGCGACCCGATAGAACTGGCCGACCGCGAAGTTGTTGAGGCGATTGTAGGTGATGCCCTGATCCCAGCTCTCATGGAGCCCGCCGTCGCCGCCGAGGAGGAGATGGCGCGTGTCGCGCGGGTCGATCCAGAGCACGTGGTGGTCGTCCTTGAGCCCCAGGTCGTAGGTCGGTGAGTTGGGCATCTGCTCGAAGGTCGTGCCGCCGTCCTCGCTCTTCATCGGCTGCACGTTCATCAGCCAGATGCGCTGGTCCGTGGTGGGATCAATGAAGGGCGCACTGTAGTACATCGGCCGCGGATTCACGCCGCTCGCGCGGCGCCACGTCGTGCCGGCGTCCTCCGAGCGATAGACGCCGGAGCCGGTGGCATGCTCGACGGTCGCGATGACCACGTTGGGATTGGACCGCGCCACGGCAATGCCGATGCGTCCCTTGTCGCCCGCCGGCAGGCCCGTCTCCGCCTTGCGCCACGTAGTGCCGCCGTCCGTGGACTTCCAGAGCGCACTCCCCGGGCCGCCGCCGTTGAATCCGTACACGGAACGGAGGCGCTGGTACGTGGCCGCGTAGAGCACGTTCGGGTCGCGCGGATCGATCGCCATGTCGGTCGCGCCCGTCAGGGAGTCCACGCCGAGCACCCTGGTCCAGCTGCGGCCCGCATCCGTGGTCTTGAACACCCCGCGCTCGATGTTCGGCTTCCAGAGGTTGCCGATCGCGGCCACCCAGGCGACGTTCGGGTCCGTCGGGTGCAACAGCACGCGGCCGATGCTTCCCGACTCCTTCAACCCGACGAACGTCCAGGTCGTGCCGGCGTCCGTGGAGCGATACACGCCCCCGCCCCACGATGAGCTCTGCCGGTTGTTCTGCTCGCCGGTACCGGCCCAGACGATCCGGGAGTCGCCGCCGAAGATCGCGATATCACCGAACGTGTTGTCGGGCTGACCGTCGAAAATCGGCGCCCAGGTCGTGCCCTTGTTCGTGGTCTTCCAGATGCCACCCGCTGCAGCGCCGACGTAGATCGTCGCGGGATCACGAGGATCCACCTCGATGTCCTGGATGCGGCCGCCCATCACGGCGGGACCGACGGAACGGAAGTGCAGCGCGTCGAACGGCGACTGCGCGGCGAGGGGGGCGAGGGGGGCGAGGGGGGCGCTGACGGCCAGCGCGATCGAGAGCGAGATGAGCGGACGGCGCACGAGGGAGATCCCGTTGAAGTGGGTGCTGAAATGTCGTACAGCGGGCGGACGGCGGACAGCGTTCGGGCGGCGGGCGGCGGGCGGCGGGCGGCGGGCGGCGCACGGATCCGCTCGAAAAGGCGCATACGCCAGCGGGGCACCCCGGTCGCCCGGAGTGCCCCGCCAACGTGCCTATCCCGTCACACTGCCGCTACTTGTTCCACCATACCCGCGTGGAGTACAAGTCCGGTCCCTGACGCGCGATCGCTTCCGCCAGACTGGCGGCGTTGACCGACTGTTCGTTGCTCGCGTACAGGATCCGCCGCGGCACCTGAAGTACATCGGGGTACGCCGACGGACCCATCTTGATCGATGCGGGATTACCCGTTCGGCGCCATTCGCTCCACGCCTCGGTGCCCTGCGTGAACAGCGCGATCCACTTCTGCAGGCCAATTCGCTTGAGGCCCTCGGCGCCCGCTACGTAGGCGACTCCGGGCTGCGCGAGATAGGCCGCTGCGTCCGTGGCCGTCCCGCCCCACTGCGTAATGGAAGCCGTCACGGCGTTGTTGTAGTGCGTCGCCGCGCCAGTCTGCCCGCCGAGTCCCTTTTCGGCCGCCTCGGCCTGCATGAACTCCACTTCGGCATACGTCAGGATGTAGGACGGCGTCTTCTTGCCCGCCGCCGTGCCGAACGTGCCGTACGACGTGGCGCCCGGATAGAAGATCGCCCCAGGCCTCGACGTGGTGTTGAAGAACGGCGTCACCGTCACGTTGTCCATCCCGTTCTGCAGCCCCGCGTACTTCGTCGCGTCGTTCTTCGTGGGCTGGGCGTAGATCTTCACGCGCGGGTCATTCAGCGCGTTCATCGTGTCGAGCAGCGTCTTCGACACGCGATGGTCGTCGCGGGTGGCGAAGTTCCCGGCCCACGGATTGTCGAACACGCCGTCACCCGGCCAGGCGAGCATCGCGTTGTCGGCGTTGGAGGTCATCACGCCGGCCGCGAACGCCGCGGACAGCTCCGAGGCGGCCTTCGCCGCGTCGGCAGACGACATGCGCAGCGCCATCCGGGCGCGGAGCGAGTTGGCGAACTTCACCCACTTCGCCTGGTCGCCCTTGTAGATCAGGTCCGCGCTCCCCAGCCCGGCGTCCGTCGCCGTCTTCATGGCGGTGGATGCGTCGGTGAGCGTCTTCAGCAGCCCATAGTAAATGTCCTTCTGCGCGTCGTACTTGGGCTTGAGCGACCCCCCGAGGTCTCCCTTCAGTGCTTCGCTATAGGGAATGTCGCCAAGGAGGTCGGTGAGGTTCTGGAACACCCACGACTGCATCACCGCCGCCGGCCCCCAGACGTTGGGCGCCGTGGCGGCCTTCCCCTGCTCGATCACCTTCGCGTAATCCTCCAGTTCGGCCGTATAGGCGCCCGCGTAGAAGCCGTCGACTGTTGTGCTGCGGATGTGGCCGCGGTCTTCATCGACGTATTGCACTTGCGCGATGTGCTGCGCGAAGAGTGACGTCATGGAAAGCGTCTGAAACGAGCCGTTCCACCGCCCCATCGTCCCGGCCGTCGCGTTGCTGAACAACGACGTGGCCGGTGCGGTGGTCGGGCTGTTCGGGTTGGTGTTCAACCCGGTGAGGTCGGTCTTGCAGGCCATCGTCGCCAGCGAGGCGATCGCGACCAGCCCGGCCGAGAGTCGAGTGTATTTCATGAGTGCATTCTCCCGGTTGACGGTCACGGAGTGATCGTGATGTTGAGGCCGATCGATCGCAGGCTGGGCAGAGCGCCCATCTCTAAGCCCCTGCCGGCGTTGCCGGAGTTCGCGACGTACTCCGGGTCGTAATTCGGGAACGCGGTCCAGGTGTACAGGTTGCGTCCCACGAGCGCGACGTTCACCTGCGACAGCCTGAGGTCCTTCACGAAGCTCTGAGGGACTTCGTAACCGAGGCGCATTTCGCGCAGCTTGGCGAAGCCGCTGGGGAGGATCGCCGACTCCACGATCGGGTAGATCGAGTGCTGGTAATCCTCCGTCGTAACGACGGTCGTGTTGGCCTTGCCGGTGGCCGCGTCGATGCCCTTGACCACGAGTCCCGGCTTGTTCCACTCCACTTCACGCCCGCTCAACGTGTTCTCGAGGATGCCGGCGTAGCTGCCCCACCAGTTGCCGACAGAGAAGGTCTGACCACCATGCTGGATGTCGACCAGCGTGCTCAGCGACCAGTTCCGGTAGTGGAACTCGTTCGACCAGCCGCCCACCCATTCGGGCGTCACGTTGCCGAGCACCTGCTTGGCGCTGGCCCGCTGTGGGAAGCCGTCGGAGAGCAGAAGCTCCTTGGTCGCGGGGTCACGCTTGAAGCCCCAGCCGAAGATCGTGCCGTACGGCAGCCCGGCCCGCGCCTCGATGTTCGTGCTCCACGTCCCGCCGAGGATGATGGTCGCAAGTCCCGGCGCGAGTTCGTCCACCTTGTTCTTGACGTTCGCATAGTTGACGGACGTCGTCCACTGGAACCCGTTGCTGAGCTTGAATACGCGGGCCGACACCATTGCCTCGATGCCGCGATTGCTGATCTGGCCGGCATTGATGGTGGTGGCCGTGAATCCGGTGGCCGGAGCGATCGTGAGCGGCAGGATCTGATCCCGCGTCAGCTTGACGAAGTAGGTCGCGTCGATCGTGACGCGGTCATCGAAGAGGGCGAACTCGACGCCGCCCTCCGTGCTCGTCGTCCGCTCCGGCTTGAGCGCCGGATTCGCCGAGGTGTTGCTGAGGCTGTACAGCGGCAGGCCGCTGAATTTATTGGACGAGCCGTTGTACAGCGTCTGCAGCTGATACGCGGCAGCGTCGGCGCCCACGAGGGCATAGCCACCGCGGAGCTTCAGCGACGACAGCACCTTGTTCCGGACGATGAACGGGAACGCGTCCGACAACACGAGCGACGTGTTGATTGACGGGTAGAAGTACGACGCATTCTCCTTGGGCAGCGTCGAGGACCAGTCATTGCGCCCCGTGACTTCGACCGTCCAGAAGCGGTCGTACGTCGCGACGGCCGATCCGTACATCGAGTTCACGGCCGAGTGGGTTTCGCTGTTCGTGTAGGTCGGCGCGATGCCGGCGTTGGAGAGGTTGTAGATCCCCGCCACGAGGATGCCCCCCGTGGAATAGCCATTGGCGAAGCGGTCGTTGCGTCGGATGTTGCCGCCGCCATTCACCGTGAAATCGAACTTGCCGACCGACTTCCGGGCGGTGAGGATTCCCTCGAAGTTCGTTTCCTGGGCACGCGCGTTGGACGCGGTGAACCCGCCGTTGTACGAGGGACTGGCGCGGTCGATGTTGCCCGCCGCGAAGTGCTCTTCCTGCGTCTGCCGGTACGAGTCGCTTCCGGTCCGCAGGATCCCCGACAGCCAGCTGTTGAACGCGTAGTTGGCCGTGAGCTGGCCAATGATGTGTTCGCGAGAATCCGGCGCCGGGTTCTCGTACTGCTGCCAGTACGGATTGCGATGGTAGTTGTCGTTCCAGTTGTACAGGCTGCCGTCGGCGAATCCGTACGGGCTGCCCGTGTTGTAGTACTTGTTCTTGAGCGACCCGACGTCCACCTGCCGACCGAACCAGGTGAAGGTCATGAACGGATTGCCTTCGGTGTAGCCGTTCTCGGGCCGGTTCAACCCCTTGTTCTGCGTGTACTGCATCGAACCCGAGAGGGTGAGCTTGCTGTTCACCACGGCGCTCGCCGAGAGCGAACCCGCCAGCTTGGCCAGCGACGAGTTCGGCACGATCCCCTTGACGTCTTCCTTGGTGATCGAAAGCCGGGACCCCATTCCCTTGCCCGACGTCACCATGTTCAGGTTGTTGGATACCGTGCTGCCCGACTGGAAATAGTCCTTCACGTTGTTCGGGTGGGCGATCCAGGGCTGCGCCTTGCCGAAGAACTGGTCGATGAGTCGGCCATCCAGCATCGGGCCCCACGACTCGTCGGCGCCGTCATTGACGCCGCTGCCGGCGCCGTCCACGTACTTGAATTCGCCGCCGAAGCCCTGGCCGTACCGGTTCTGGTATTTGGGCATGATCGAGGGGGCGTCGCTGGTCATGCGGGTCGTGAAGTTGAACCGCGTGCCGTCGAGCACGCTGCTGCTGCGCCCGGACTTGGTGGTGATCACCACCGCGCCATTCGCCGCGCGCGAGCCGTAGAGCGCCGCGGCGTTCGGGCCCTTGAGGACCGTGAGTTCCGCGATGTCGTCGGGGTTGATGTCCGCGGCCGCGGAGCCGTAGTCACGGCCGCCGCCGGCGGATGCCGTCGAGAAGTTGGCGTTGGAGATCGGAATGCCGTCGATGATGAACAGCGGCTGGTTCTCGCCGAGGATCGAGCCGGCGCCGCGGATCACGATGCGCGATGACCCGCCCATGTTGCCGCTCTGGCTGATCTGCACGCCGCTGATCTTCCCGGACATCGAACTCATGATGTTGGGCGTCACCGTGCGCGTGAGATCGGCGCTCGACAACGTCTGTTGCGACGTGCCGACCGTGGCCTTCTCTGCGAGGATGCCGAGCGCCGTCACCGTCACGCCGACGAGCTGTGTGGCTGTCGGGACGAGCGTGAAGTCGACGGTCATCGCCGAGCCGGCAATGGTGATCGGCTGCTGCACCATCTTGAACCCGAGGCGGCGAGCCGAGAGCTGAGCCGCTCCCGTGCGCCCGGCGGGCAGGGGCAACCGATAGGTGCCGTCAGCTCTCGAAATCGTGGCGGCTTCCGCCGCCCCGAGCGTGATGGTTGCGCCCACGACGGGCGCTCCGGCGTCGCTCATGATGCGACCCGATATCACGGTGGCACCCTGCGCCGTCACGCGAGGTGCCGCGACCGCAATCAAGGCAAGGGTGACCGCACCCGCTAGCAGCACGCGAGTCAAGCGGTTTGGCATGATGTGTTCCTCAGTCCAGTGGGGAGGTGAAAACGTCCAACGGTACCTCCCAACTATATAATACATAAAGGACTTTGGATGTCAGGGATTCCCCCATCCCGCGTCGGGGGACGGCGGGGGGAGGTGTGCGTAGGAGGGACCGCCGTCTGAGGCCTGCCAGCCTGGATCAGGCCACGTCGGCGGAGTCCCCGCGAGCGCCTACATCGTGCGCACGACGATGACGGCTCCCGTCTTCGCCGAACCGCCAAACCGCTGCATCGCGGCGGCCGGGCTGAGCAACCGAACCTCCACGACGCTGCCGACGGGAATTCGCTTCAGGTCTTCCAGGGGAAGAACGCCGCTGTCGTCGATGGAGGCATGCACTTTCCCCGACTCTTCGTCCACCACGCCGTTGTTGCCATCGAATGGGATGGTCTGCGTGCCGCGACTCGACAGGAAGTTCGGGCGAAGTGTCTTGATGGCGTCGAGTATGCTCTGCCCGACCAGGGCGGGATCACGGAGTTCATCCATGGTGATCACACTCCGGTCGCGCTGCGCCACCGGCTTGGACGGACTCGTGGATACGGGCGCGGCACCGCCGCTGGCGCAGGCCGCGGCGACAACGACAAACAGAAACACACCGAGTGTCTTCAAGCCCATGTGATCACCCCTGCGGGCTATTGCCCGAACGTGAAGTTGCTCCGCTTTCGTGGACCGTGGACGGACGGAACTCACCGTGGCGCGTGTGCAGGTTGGACCGGCCTTGAACGTACCGGAAGCTAGCAGAATACGGACCATCAGGGCCGCCGCACGGCGCCATCGCGGGCGCGCTCCGGCCGCTTCACGGTGAGTGAATCCGGAACCGGGCGCGGCGGGAAGCCCGTGCCCTGCGACAGGCCATGACGGGTTTCGGTGTCGTATTTCGCCTGTGCGGCGCGCAGCGCCTCGACCAGCCGATTGCCCGCGCGGTTGGCATCGGCGGAGAAGCGGCCGCAGGGCGCGCGCTGCGCGACGATTCGCTCGCGAATGAGCGTGGCGTAGCGAACGGAGATCTCCTTGTGCCCGGCCTCGTGCAGCGCGAGCGAGGCCATCGACTCGTTCCACATCGCGAGCAACCCCTGCTCGGTATCTGCCGGCGGCACCCACTTCGGCAACAGCACGTGCGAATACACCGTCACGCGAACGTTGAAGGCGGCACAGGCGCCGCCCTCGGGGCGCGTGTTGTATTGCCAGCGCACCGGCGACGTCGCGAACCCCGCGTACGCGCGGCCCTCCTCATCCTTGGGACCCTGACGGCGCAGGTCAGCCGCGAGTTCCGCGACGGTGCGACCGTGCACTTCGTAGTACTCGGTGCGCGTGATGGCGTTCACGCCGGCCGGGTCTTGCCGCAGTCCCTGTGCGCCTATCGGCGCGATGGCGCCAACCGTGAGCACGACCAGCAAGGCCGCGCGCCCATGCCCGTTCCCTCGCGGCTTCAGGCCGAGGTTCGCCATCCCGAACAGTAAGCGTTCGCCGAATCGCCACGGCAGTCGTCCTGAGGGGCGGAAAGCGAAACGCCCCGCAACCCGTTCGGGCGCGGAGCGTTGTGCGAATAGCAGGGGTGGGACTCGAACCCACGACCCCGGCATTATGAGGGTGGCGCGCACTCGGATGCCGCACCTTTCCACGCCCGTCACTACACCATTCACTACACCATTCACTACACCATTCACTACGCCATTCGCTACGCCATTCACTACGCCATTCACTACGCCATTCACTACGCCACGCGAAGGTACACCCCCGGCCGAGCGCCGCGTGTCCGAATCAGGCCGAGATGTTCGGCACGCCCGAAGCAGCGCGGCCGCGGCGGCATAAGAGGCTTTGGTGGGACGCTCAGCATGCACCGTGGCCGGAGGCGGCGCGTTTGTTCGCGTGCAGGTCGCCGGGTTCGATAGGGCCGAGTGGACAGGATCAGGTCACCCGGCGTTGCCATCCTCGCGCCTATGGCGTCAAGGGAGCGTGCTGCATGAGCCGTCATATCGATCCGCCTCGCCGGTGGCGCCGCCGCCGGGGTAAGGCCACATTTCATCGTATGCCCCACGACCCTGAGTACCGCTATATCGGCCGAGGGCTGTACTCGCTCTCAGACGCCGAGCGCCTGACGAGGATTCCTCGCCAGCGGATTCGCCGTTGGATGGAGGGGTATTACTACGTCTGTGGGTCGAACCGTCGCTTTTCGCGACCCATCGTCCGCTCCGACCTTTCGCGGGAAGTCGGCGAACTGGCGCTGACGTTCGCGGACCTGATGGAGATCCGCTTTCTCGACAAGTTTCGGCATATGGGCGTTAGCTGGCGCTCGATCCGTATTGCGGCCGAGCGCGTCGGAGAGGTCATCAACTCGACTCACCCGTTCTCGACGAAGCGGTTCAAGTCGGATGGCCATACGATTCTCGCCGAGATTGCGGACCGGGAACAGGATGACCAACTGCTAGACTTGGTGCGCGACCAGTGGGAGATCCCGAAGATCGTTGCGCGATATTTGTCCGTGGGCGTTGAATTCAACGACCTCGATGAACCGCGCCTATGGCGCCCGGAAAAACACCTTCGAGTAGTCGTCGATCCCATGCGGTCATTCGGCGCGCCGATCGTGATGGATGGCAGCGTGCAGACCCGTGTGCTGGCCGCGGCGGCGAAGGCCGAGCGCTCGCAGCGCGCGGCGGCCAGCATGTATCGAGTCCCCCTGCGTGCTGTTCACGACGCCGTGAAGTTCGAGCGCCGCTTCGCGGCGTGAGATTCTTCCTCGACGGCTGCGTCAGTCATCTGCACGCAAAGGCCCTCCGGCTCTACTACGAGTCGGAGGGCCATCAGTTTTGCCATCTACTTGACCGCTTCGCCGCGGACACGCCTGACCCGGATTGGATCGCCGAATTAGCAACCGAGGGCGCTTGGATCATCATCTCGAGTGACGGACGCATCACCACCAACCCAGCCAACAAGAAGGCGTGGCACGAATCGAAACTCACCGCGTTCTTCCTCGGCGAACCCTGGCCGAACATGTCGCGAGCGAAACAGGCGGAGGCCATCCTCGGCTGGTTCCCGTCGATACTTGAGCAGGCAAAACGGACGCCGCACGGCCACGGGTTTCACCTCGCGAGGTCGAGCAAGAAACCACGCCAGATCTTTCCAGAAACGAAGCGCTGAGCGCTTGCCTTCGCCCCCCGCGCCTGCACCTTCACCGACGTTCGCTCGCGCGCGCAGCGCGGACCCTCGCCACGAGATATTCGGTCGTCGACGGCTCCGTGTCGGCAAACTCGAACTCAACTACCTCTTGAGACCGAGAGGTCGCACGAACGATTGTGTGCGTGAACCGACGATCGGGCTGAGGGCCGGGATCTACCATCGCTGTTCTGGTCGAACGGGTGTGGCCGTACAGCGACCATCGAATCCCGTCCACAACGACCTCCTCGCTACGGTCGACATCGAATCCCGTCATGTTCGTACCCATTGAAGAGGTTGCCCCGCGCCGCTACCCGAGCGGCGCGGGCATATGCGCCTGCTACTGCCGGGTGCTGAGCGTGATCGTGTACCAGTAACCGTAGCGCCAACCCGCCCCGCCAGGGCCGCCTTTGCAGTCCGCGCGCGAGAGCTGCAGCTTTTCCCATGCGCGCGCCTCGGCTTCTG
>Ga0315281_10015216_pt1 | contig 10323 bp, 12 predicted proteins | sample YL17G07_0_MG_FD_204540 | JGI IMG/M metagenome (GOLD analysis project Ga0315281, IMG submission 204540) | Sediment microbial communities from Yellowstone Lake, YNP, Wyoming, USA - YL17G07_0 | ecosystem: Environmental > Aquatic > Freshwater > Lake > Sediment | place: USA: Wyoming | collected...
CCATCGCCAGGGGGACGGTGCCCACCGGCCCCACAGTGCGGGGCCGGTGGGCGCTACAAAAGCGCCCCGCGCGAAGGGCGCAGCCCTTCGGTCCGCCGCGCTCCAAAAAGAAGGGCGCACTCGCAGGTGCGCCCCTACGAAAACACAGGAGCCGGCCAGACCCGTTCGGCAGGCTCCCTTCGGCTCCGCTCAGGGTAAGCAGGGCGTGCGGGGCAGGCGCGAAAGCATGCTGCCGCGAATTGGGGGCACAAGAGAGGAAATCCAGCGGACGCTTGTCGAGACGATGGAAGGCATTTTGAGCGGGCGAATCGAGCCGAAGGAGGCGTTTGCAATCGGGAGGTTGTGCAAACTGCAATTGAAGCTGCTGGTGCTGATGGAGCAGCTTGAACAAAGAATTGAGCGGGAAAAAGAGGCGAAGCGTGGAAAGGGAAAAAAGCAATGGGTGAATTGAAGAAGGCCGGACAAATCTGGAAGGAGTTTGAGGATTATTTGGCGCCGCTGATGGGGATGAGGCCGGGGGAGCGGGCGCTCCTCCGCGGGAAGCATGGGCTGAAAAAGGCGGCGTGAGGGGAAAGACAGGAAGTAAGGAAGTCGGGAGGTCGGGAGGGAAGGAACGTCGAACGGAGACCGGAGGCAAAACCACCACGCAGCGCGAGATTCCTGTGGAGAAGCTGTGCCCGCACCTGTGGAAGGTGTGCGGAACGCGCAGGCAAGATGCCGGCGGTACGCGGCAATGCACAGGGCCCGCTTTCTTTGAACCAGCATCCGCGGCAGCTAACTGCCGCCGCGCAGGTACCTTCCGGAGAAATCCGCAATATGCACAGCACCTACGGCTACTACGGTCTTTATATCTATCTAAGAAAGGAAGTACGCTTTTTCGGAGTCGTTCGGAGGAAATCGTGCTTTGGGGCGCGGATTGCGCAGGCGCGGGTTTTCCTCACTTTCCACAGTGAGTCCTGCGACTCCGGCCTTTATTGTCCCGGCGAAGTGAAGTAAAGTAGCGCGCGTAGGACAGTCCCGCAGAGCGGGACTGTCCGCATGAGGAATCGCAGCACGGCGAACGAGGACACGACACGATGGAATTCAGCGTCAAGAAATTTGATCTCCTGGCGGAACTCAACCTCACGCAGGGTGTGGTCGAGCGCAAGACCACCATCCCCATCCTCTCCAACCTGCTGTGCGAGGCCAAGGGCAGCCGCCTGACCATCACCGCCACCGACCTCGAGATCAGCATCTGCACTGCGTGTGACGCGAAAATCAGGAAAGAAGGCGCGGGCACCATCCCCGCGAAAAAACTGCTCGAGCTCGTCCGCCTGCTTCCGGATGCGGAAATCAAGTTCAAGCTGCTCGATAACCACTGGATGGAAATCATCAGCGACCGCAAGAAATACAAAATGGTCGGCATGGCCCGCGACAACTTCCCGCAGCTCGCGCCAGCCCCGCACCCGCTGGTGAAAATCCCCGCGAAGATTCTGTCGGCGATGATTGCGCGCACCGCGTTCGCCATCTCTACGGAAGAGTCGCGCTACACGCTCAACGGCGCGCTGCTGGTGCTCAAGCCGGAAAGCGCGGTGATGGTAGCGACCGACGGGCACCGCCTGGCGCTGGTCGAAACGGCGCACAAATTCGAGGGCCTCAACGCCGAAGTGCGCGTTCTCGTGCCGCGCAAGGCCATGATGGAAGTCCAGCGCCTTGCCGCGGAAGCCGGCGAAGACGCGCAGGTGGACTTCGCGCGCGACGACACGAATTTGTATTTCCAGTTCGGCGGGCGCCTGCTGATTTCGCGCCTGCTCACCGGGCAGTTCCCCAACTACGAGGCTGTGCTGCCGCGCGAGAACGACAAAAAGATTACGCTCGACCGCAACGAATTGAACGACGCCGTGCGCCGCGTCGCGCAGCTTGCCGACCAGCGCTCGCACGCCGTGAAGATGGCGCTCTCGAAAGACGGCGTGGAAATTTCCTCCTCCAGCCCCGAGTACGGCGAGGCCAAAGAAACGATCGAGATGGAATGGAAAGGCGCGGACATTTCCATCGGCTTCAACGCGCAGTACCTGCTCGATTTTCTCGCCGCCGCCGCGGAAGGCCCCATCAGCCTCGAATTGAAAGATGAGCAGTCCGCCGGGCAGCTTCGCCCGCTCGGCGACGACGCCTACCAGTATCGCTACGTCATCATGCCCATGCGCATTTGAGAAACAGGGGTCAGGGATCAGGCAAAAAAGGAAGCGAAGCACCGGGGCGGCCGAATCGGCCGCCCTGATGCTTTATTTCACATGTTTCAGAAATTCGTTGAGAGGAATATCCGCGTCGCGCAGCGCTCCGCGCAGGGTGTAGCGATCTACGTCGTCGTGGAACGGGAAGACGATCAGTCTGCCGTCCGCATGGGCCATTTTCACATGGCTTCCGCGCCGATGAATCTCGACAAAGCCCAGCCGCTGCAATGCGGCGAGGACTTCTCGGCCAGAAAGGAGCGGAAGTTTCACAGCGAGATTTCGACGACTTCTTCAGCGGCGGACGGGGTCAGGTCTTTGGACGGAGGCTCTAAATAAAGTGCGATGGCTTCGCGGATGTTGGCGAGCGCTTCCTCGCGGGTCTTGCCCTGCGACCAGCAGCTTTTCAGCGCGGGACAACGGGCTACCATGTAGCCGTCTTCACCTTGCGTGATGATCACCTTGATGGTCATTCTGTCCTCCGCGGCCGAGCGCTTGCTTTCAGGATACGCGGCGTGAGGAGGCAGCGTCAACCGGATTGCCCCGCCACAGCGCTTAGGCGAGGCCGAGCAGGCGGTTGAAGTACGACACGAAGTATTTCCAGAGGAGGTAGTACACCAGCAGGCCGGACGGAATCATGACGCCGAAAAATTGGAGAGTGAAAACAGAGCTCAGGTCTAACACGAATCGCGCGAGAAAGAATCCGATTGGCCCGAACACAGCGAAGAAAAGCAACCCGTGAAATCCGAACGGTAGCCGCAAACGCGGGCCGAGCAGGAAGTACAGGACGTTCCACGCGCCCCACAAGACAGGCAGGAGCGCCATCGGGAAAATCAGGACACGCTCGATGGGAACGGCGATTCCGAAGCGGAAGTGCTCGATCGCAAACCCGCAGACTACCAGCGGCGTAAGAAAAGTGGGCACGGCAATGCCCGCGAGATACGCGCGAAGATGCGGATGGGTGTTCATGACGCCTCCTTCATCACAAGTAGTAGAACAGCGCCGGAATGACTTCCGGAAACAACGCAAACAACGCCGCAAGGACGCCGGCGCAAACCCAGTCGAGCCACGGCACGCGCGCGGGCGCTTCGTCCAGATGGCGCAGCACCGCCGGCCACAGGTCGCGCGGCGGGACGGCGTCGCCCACGGGCGGGAACACGGCGTGGAGAAGCTTGCGGATTTTTTCGTCCTCAAGAGCGTTCATGCTTGCACTCCTGCCCGAGTCAGCGATTTGCGGAGCTGGCGCACCGCGCGAAATACGCGCAACTTCACGGCGCCGGGCGTAATGCCCAGCGCGGTGGCGATCTCTTCGTAGGACCGCTCTTCGACCAGTGCCAGCGTCGCCACGACTTGCAGCTTGGCGGGGAGCTGGCGGAAGCATCGGAGGACCTGCTCGCGCGTCTCGCGCTGGAGCGCCGGATTAGGCGGCGGCCCTTGCGAGAAATCTGCGGGGAGAGCGACCTCGGCGCGCAGGTTGCGTACTTTGCGAAGATGGTCGAGGGCGGCGTTCGTGGCGATGCGCCGCGCCCAGGCCCCAAAGCTGTGCGCCGGGTCGAAGCGCCCGTGGCTGCGGTAGATGCGCCAGAAGGTTTCCACGGTCAGGTCCTCCGCGGCGGCGGGATCGCGCACGATGCGCAGGATCCAGCCGTACACTTCGCGCTGGAACTGGCGGAACAGCGCCTCGAACGCGTCGAGATTGCCGTGCACGAACTGCTCCAGCAGTTCCATCGCTTTGTCTTTCTATACCCTCTTACTGCCTATGACCACCAACGGTTACACTTTTCTGCGAACGGCACGGCCGCGCCAACCGGCGCTTACTGTTTCATCGTGGCCGTGAGAGACTTTCCCCGCGTGTTTATTCGCTTCCGCCTCCGCTGCTTTCCCGCTGGCGTGCTGCTTATGGCCGTGGTGTCGCCTGCGAGCGCACAGACCAGCACAGCGAACAGCGCGCCGCGCGCAGTGGTCACGCGCGCACAGGGAAAAACCACCGTGGACGGCAAGCTGGACGAGCCCGACTGGGCCGCCGCCGCGCCGATCACGGACATCCTCCAGCGCGAGCCGCATCCGGGCCAGCCCGCGACGGAGAAGACCGAACTCCGCCTGCTCTACGACGCGGACAATCTGTACATCGGCGTCACCTGCTTCGATTCCGAGCCGCGGAAAATCATCGCCACGCAGATGGCCCGCGACGCCGATCTCTCCGCCGATGACCGCGTCGAGATTCTGCTGGACACATTTCGCGACCAGCGCAACGCATTCTACTTCGCCACTAATCCTGCCGGCGCGCTGGTGGACGGACTGGTGATCGAAAACGGAAATCTCAACAAGGAGTGGGACGCAATCTGGCTGGTGCGCACGCAGCGCTTCGACGGCGGCTGGCGCGCGGAGTTCGCCATTCCCTTCAAGAGCCTCGGCTTCCGCGCGGGCGCCGCGTCCTGGGGATTCAATCTCTCGCGCACCATCAAGCGCAAGCTGGAAGAGGATCGCTGGGCTTCGCCGCGGCTGGACGTGGAATTCCAGCAGGTCTCTGAGGCGGGGGAGATTACTGGGATTTCCGGCGTGCGCCAAGGAGTGGGGCTGGACGTGCGGCCGTTCGCGGCGGGGCGCTGGCGGCACGATGCGCGAACCGGCAATGACACCGTGACCGGCAAACCGGGCCTCGACATCTTCTACAACCTCACGCCCAGCCTGAAGTGGACCACCACGTTCAACACCGACTTCGGCGAAACCGAAGTGGACGCGCGCCAAATCAACCTCACGCGCTTTCCGCTCTTTTTTCCGGAGAAGCGCGCGTTTTTTCTTGAGAACGCAGGCGTTTTCAATTTCACGGATGCCGGGGCGGACGTGCGGCCGTTTTTCAGCCGGCGCATCGGCCTGCTCTCCGGGCAGGAAGTCCCCATCCTCTTCGGCACGAAGCTAACCGGGAAGGTCGGACGCACGGACATCGGCGTGCTCGAGGTGCGCACGCGGGAAACGAATTTCGCCCCGGCGAAAAACTTTTTTGTTGGGCGCGTGAAGCAGAACCTCTTCCGCCAATCGTACGTGGGTGCCATCTGGACCCACGGCGATCCGGCGCAGACCGGCAGCGCCGACACGTTCGGCGCCGACCTGCTGCTGGACACCACCAACTTCCTCGGGCGCAAGCGCAATTTTAGTGCCGGCGCGTTCGCGCTGAAGAGCCGCAACGCCGGGGTCAGCGGCAACGATGCTGCGTACGGCGGCGGCACGCTATACGCCAGCGATCTCTTTACCGCGTTGTTCTTCTGGAACCAGGTGGAAAAGAATTTTCGTCCCGCGCTGGGCTTTGCGCCGCGCACCAATGTGCGCTACCTCGAAGCGGGCTTTGAGTTTGATCCCCGGCCCAAACATTTCCTGAACGTGCGGCAGATGTTCCACGAGTTTTTCTACCGTCGCTACACGCGGCTCGACACAGGACAAGTGGAGAGCTGGCGGCTGTTCACCGCGCCCATCAACTGGACGTTCAACTCCGGCGACCGCATCGAGTTCAATTACGCGCCGCAGTTCGAGCGGCTGCTTGCGCCATTCGAAATTTCCGACGGCGTGATTCTTCCGGCCGGCGACTACCGCACCACGCGCTGGCGCGCGGAGTTCGGCACGGCCTCCAAGCGCCGCTGGAAAGTGGACGGCACCTGGTGGTTCGGCACGTACTGGTCCGGCCACGCCGACCAGATTGAGTTTTCGCTGCAATACAAAATCGCGCCGCGCCTGCAATTCAGCCTGGACACGGAGCAGACCTTTGCGCGGCTGCCGCAAGGCAACTTCGTCGCGCGCATTTACAGTTTTCGCGCGAACTATTCCGTCTCGCCGTTTCTTTCTTTTTCCAATCTCGTGCAGTTCGACAACGAATCGCGCGACCTCGGCTGGCAGAGCCGCGTGCGGTGGATTCTGCGGCCCGGCAACGATCTCTTCCTGGTTTTCAGCCAGGGCTGGCTCCAAAATCCCCGCGGTGGCTTCCATTTTTCCCCCGCCGACACCAAGCTTTCCACCAAATTTCAATACACGTTTCGCTTCTAATTGCGGTCAGGGTGAGGAAACAGGCTGGACGGCAACCAAGCGACCCTCGCGAACTGTTCCGCTCAGGGAGCGGAGGAAGGCCAGCAAGGCTTGCTTTTCGTCGGCGGAGAGTTTCAGCGGCCGGATTTCGGCGTCCAGATGAGGGTTTGGATTGGCGCCGCGGTCGTAGAATTCGATCACTTCTTCGAGAGTGGCGAAACTTCCGTCGTGCATGTAAGGAGCGGTGCGCGCTACTTCGCGCAGCGTGGGTGTTTTGAACGCGCCGAAATCTTCTTTCTTTCCCGTTGTGGCGCCGCGACCGAAGTCTGCGAATTTCGCGTCGCGCCAGGCCACCCCCGTGTTGTGAAACTGCTCGTCGGTGAACAGAGGGCTGACGTGACAGGCGGAGCAGTTCGCCTTGCCCCGGAAGAGCAGCAGGCCGTCGCGCGCCTGGGGCGAAAGTGCGGACGCGTCGCCTGCCATGAAGCGGTCCGCCGGCGACTCCGCGGCGAGAATGGTGCGCACGTAGCTGGCCAGGGCGCGCCCCAGGTCTTCCGCGTTCGGCTGGCGACCGAAGGCGGCTTGAAACTGCGCAGGGTATTCGGAATGTTGAGCGAGGCGCGCAACCGCTCCGTCGAGCGTGCTGGCAAACTCGCTGGGGTTTTGGATTGGCTGCAGCGCCTGTTCTTCGAGGCTCGAGGCGCGGCCGTCCCAGAAAAAAGCGCGACCGTAGCCGCGGTTGAGCAGCGCCGGCGCGTGACGGCCGAGCACTTGTCCGGCCATGCCCACGGCGCGGGGCAGCGCGTCGCTAAACGCGCGCCGCGAGTCGTGACAGGTGGCGCAGGCCATGGTGAAGTCGCGCGAGAGAACCGGGTCGTGAAACAGCCGTCGCCCGAGCGCGACTTTTTCTGGCGTGAGCGGATTTGATTCGGGCACGGGCATGTACAGGTCGAGCGCCGCGGGCATGTCCACGCGCCAAGTGCGCGGCTCCGGCGGCGCTTGCGCGGCCAGAGCGGCCAGCGCCAGCGTCGCCAGAACCATCGCGCGGAGTGCGTTCCGCATCACTTAGCCGCCCTCGTTTGCGGCAGGAAGTTCTGCAACACCCAGATTTCCTGTGGGGTCTCCCCGCGCACCGTGAACGCTACGCGCTTGCCGTCCGGATGGAACCGCAGACCCTGGAGCTGGCGCGTGCCCAAGGGCAGAGTGGTTTTCTGTGGCTCGCCGCCGTCCACCGAAATCCGCCAGACGGGACCAATCTGGTCCTTTTCGTTGTCCCCTTCGGTGTAGTAGAGATACCGCCCGTCGGGCGACCACACGATGGCTTTGTATTCGAGGTGGTGCGGCAGCCGCCGCAACTCGCGCGGCGCGCCGCCCGCGGCCGGAAGCAAGAGCAGCCGGTTGGCCATGCCCACCCCTTCCTTCTGGTCGTCCGAGGCGCCAGACAGCGCGATGGTCGTGCCGTCGGGCGAGAAGGCCCCGGCATGAACGTGTCGCGAGTTGAACACCTGCTTCTTCGTGCCGGTGGCGATTTCCAGCCGGAACAAATTGAACTCGTTTGTCTGCTCGTTCGTGGTCGTGTAGTACAGCAGCTTTTCGTCCGCGGACAAATACGGCCAGCGCGCAATTTCCGTCACCGGCCACTGCAAGAGGGTCTTGATTTCTACGGATTCCAGGTTCTGGAGATAAACCCCAGGGCGACCCCGCAGATCAAAGCCCCAAAGCAGCAGCGAACGGCCGTCGGCGGTCCAGCGCGGCCAACTGTGGTTGTCGATTAATCGGATTTTGGTCTGGATTTCGCGCTCTTCGCCGGTGGCCAGATTGCGGATTACGAGCACGCGTCCGAATCCGGATTGCGGAGGCCCGCGGCGCGAAATATAGGAGAGGTATTTTCCGTCGGGAGAAAAGTCAGGCCCGAGGTTGTTTCCCACAAAATTGTCGATGGCGTTGCGAGACGGCCCGGCAAAGCTGCCGGTGACCGGATCCAGCTCCGCCACGTGGACATCGCGGCTGTCGCCCATGCCGTAGTAGAAGCTGCCGGTGGCGTCCAGCCCGATGGGGAAAAACCAGCCGCCCATGTTTGGACGCACGATTTTCGCTTCACCCGGCGGGCCGCTCTGATTCACTGCCAGCGACCACACCGATACTGCGCCCGTTCGGTTGCTGCCGAAGACGACGCTCGCGCTATCCGGCGACCAGCCGAGCACGAAATCATGCGAGGCGTGCTGCACCAGCGGGACTTCGCGCGAGCCGTCGGTGGCCAGCAGGTAGATGTCGCGCGCGCCGCGGTCTTCGATCGGCGGAAAGTCGTAGGCCACAAAACGCCCATCCGGGGACAAGCGGAAATGCGGGTAGCGCCAGTCGAAGCTCTTGAGCACCTGCACGGCGCCGTCGGCCACGGCGACGCGCACGATCTGGTTGGTGCGGTCCACCCGCGAGAACACCGCATAGATGTGCTTGCCATCCGGCGACCACCCCGAAGGCTGAACGTAATAGACCTCTTCGTTGCGGTGGAGCACGCGCTGGCCCGTGCCGTCCATGCCGATGACGCGCAACTCGTAGAATTTGTCGTTGAACCAGGCGTAGGCCACCTGCGTGGCGTCCGGAGAGATCAGGGAAAACTCAGCGTAGTTGTTCGATTTTGACCACGGACCTTTGTTCGTCAAGCGTCGCGAGACGTTTTTCTCCAGGTCGCGCACGGCCAGGTCACCGGTGGACCAGTCCACGAACGACAGCAGCTTGCCGTCGCGCGACGGGGAACCCATGTTGTCCACGCCATCGCCGGACCACACGCGCCGCGCCACCACCTCCGGACCGTCGGCGGCGTTAGCCCGTGTGGGGAGCGGACCGCTGCCCACCGACACCAGCGTCAGCAGCAGCACCGCGGCCAGCGCTGTCAACGCGCGCCAGCGAGGGACCGGGGCCACGGCTTCGTCTTCGCGCAGGGACTCCGGTTCTCGCGTGGCTAGCCACGAGTCCAGTTCGCTCGGGTAGGCATACACGCTGGAGCGCGAGTGATGCTGGTGGCGACGTACGGGCAAGCCTTCGAATTGCTCCCACCGCTTGACCGTGCGCACCGCGCGCTTCAGATAAGCGGAGATCTCCTTCCACGATTCCAGCGGTGTCTCCGCTGCTTCCGGTTGGTGGTTGGTGTTATCGGTCATGACGTTCTCCTTTGCCGGGGTGGTGCCCCGCGCCATGAACCGGTGTAATTGTACTCGCCCCGGAGTGCAATCCGCACGAAAGGCCACCCGGCACCGTGGCCCCTGATGGCACCACCGTACAGCGCGGTTACCTGCGGGGAGGCAACGCGCGCCGAAGGGCAAGAAGCGGCAAAACGGAGCGAAAACGAGCCCCCAAAACGCCAAGCACTGGAAGCGCGACACAGGCGAAGAAAAAGCGACCGTACTGGCGCGCAGCCAGCAGAAAACAAAGAACATAATTATACACAAAGAGAAGAAATAGACTTGAGAAAAAGGCCCGGTTAGAGTAGAATTTTGTGCTGTAGTTGGGCCTCGAGTTCCTCCCGATTGGCACTACGATCGGGTGCGCGGCTGCCCCGCAAGCTCCTGCCGTGTCCGCGATGTGCGGACTGGATGGGAGCAACCCTGCTGGCGCCATAGCAGCACAAGCAGCCCGGCCCCGAACGAACGCAGACTTCGCCGCTCCGGCACGTCGCCGGAGGGATGAAGCAAAGGACCCTACGATTCCGATGGACCCCATCGGGACACAGGGTAAAACGAGTGCGCTGCTCAGTTCGCACCACCAAACAGTTTTTGCGATGCTCGTTCGCCGCGATTCGCGGCGCAGCCGGCCGAAGTGTTCCGTCCAGGAGATATGCGCATCATGGGTGAGAAAGAATCCGTCAAGCAGGGACACAAGTACGACGCCACATCCATCAAAGTGCTCGGCGGCATCGAGGCTGTGCGCAAACGCCCGGCCATGTACATCGGCTCCACCGGCGAGATGGGCCTGCACCATCTGGTCTGGGAAGTGGTGGACAACTCCGTGGACGAAGCCCTCGCCGGCTTCTGCGACGAGATCGAAGTCATCGTGCACGAGGACAACAGCGTCACTGTGACCGACAACGGCCGCGGCATTCCCG
>Ga0315281_10015217_pt1 | contig 10323 bp, 9 predicted proteins | sample YL17G07_0_MG_FD_204540 | JGI IMG/M metagenome (GOLD analysis project Ga0315281, IMG submission 204540) | Sediment microbial communities from Yellowstone Lake, YNP, Wyoming, USA - YL17G07_0 | ecosystem: Environmental > Aquatic > Freshwater > Lake > Sediment | place: USA: Wyoming | collected...
GCAAGTCAGCGAGCGTGGTGATCCAAACGACGCCGAAAACGATCGAGATCGTCATTGATGATGAAGGTCCGGGGATTCCAGAGCAAGAGCTCTCACGCGTGTTCGATCCCTTCTATCGTCTTGAAGAATCACGAAGCCGAGAGACAGGCGGAGTTGGCCTCGGCTTGGCGATCGCTCAGTCGATCGTGCAGGCCCACCGTGGCGAGATCCTCATCAGCAACAGGCCAACTGCAGGTCTTCGGGCCCGAATCGCATTGCCTCGATGAAAGACTGATCACAATTGAGGAACGAAAGATGTCCCATCTGAAGTTATCGCAATATTTACGTGCGGATGCCTGCACTGGGTGTGGGCGGTGAAAGGCGGCGCTCTCCAAGTGGGCACAAGCCCCACCCGGCAACCGCTCCAGCAAGCCGCCAATGTCGCAGATGGGTCAATCAGGGCCTAGCAATTCAGCCTCCGGGCCGCCCTTTGTCCGTTGTTGGTCCAATGACGACCAAAATGGTGCGTCGCGGTGAATGACGTGAAAGAAGAATCTGTCATGCCCGCCCCCGCCTGCGCGGGGGCAGGCTCCAGCGGGCATCCAGTAGCCCTTACCTTTTTTTCTTCTCGCAACGTCGGGGTTACTGGATCATCCGCTTTCGCGGATGATGACAATCGAGAGGCACAACAAAGCCCCGGGGTTTTGCCCCGGGGCTTTGTTGTCAGCCGTTAGCATTCGCATCTGGATTCCGGGTTCGCGGGCTAACGCCCGCGCCCCGGAATGACCCGCCTACGCCAAAGCTTCGGCGGGCAAGCCCCCTACTCCGCCGCCTGGCTGCGCCCCAGCGTCGCCCGCGCCACGTCGCGGAACTCGGCGTGGCTGAGCATCTTCTTGTTGGTCAGCGAATGCAGCTTGACCGCCTGCAGCACCTTCATGGCGTCTTCTTCCGACACCTGCATGCCGACGTCCTTCAGCCACATGTTGACCGAGTCGATGCCGGAGCCCTTGCCCATCACCACTTCCGCCGGCGGCTGGCCGACCGCCGACCAGCGGATCGGGAACAGTTCCGTCGCGTTCTTCTCGCCGCAGTTCTTGAACCAGCTGGCGATGATGCCGGACTCGATCTGGTAGAGCCCCGAGCCGACGATGGCCTTGTTGGTCGGCACCACCACGCCGGTGAGCCGCTGCACCAGGTTGGCGAGCGGCGTGAGCTTGGTGCAATCGATGCCGACGTCGACGCCGTACATGGTTTTCAGCGCCATCACGATTTCTTCCATCGGCGCGTTGCCGCTTCTCTCGCCGATGCCCAGGACGGTCGTATGCATCACCTCGACGCCGAGCGACAGCGCCATGATGGTGTTGGCGACGCCCATGCCGAAGTCCTGGTGGAAGTGCGCTTCGAGACGCTTCTTGATCCGGCTCTGCACTTGGGTGACGAAATATTTCATCGCGTGCGGCGACAGCACCCCGAAGGTGTCGACCAGCGCCAGCGCGTCCATGTGGCCTTCGGTGCCAACCTTCTCGATCAGGTCGATCGCCCATTTCAGCTCGGCGCGCGAGAAGTCGATCGGGAAGAACACCACTTCCAGCCCGTTCTTGTGGGCGAATTTGGTCGCCTCGATCGAGGTCTCGATCGCCTTTTCCATCGGCCAGCGATAGGCCAGCTCGACCATGTGCTTGCTGGAGGGAATTTCCATGACGACACCGTTGACGCCGGTGTCGATGGCGCGCTGCACGTCCTCCTTCATGCAGCGGCAGAACGAGAAGATCTGCGGACCGAGGTTGCGCTTGACGATCTCCTTGATCGCCGCGTTGTCGGACGGCGAGACGATCGGCATGCCGGCCTCGATGCGGTGCACGCCGGCTTCCGCCAGCGCCTCGGCGATCCTAATTTTCTCGTCCTTGGAGAGGATGACGCCGGTCTGCTGCTCGCCGTCGCGCAAGGTGACGTCGTGGATCTTGATGTTCTTGGCGAATTTGAAGTCCTTGGTGACTTCCGGGGCGTAGTTCCATTCGCTGACGAACCAGTCGTTGGTTTTCCAGGGGGTCGCGGTCATTCGTCACTCCTCTTGCGTGCGGTCGGGGCGATTAGGCGGCGGGCGGCGGCCGGCCGTGGCGGGCGCGACCAGCCGTAGAACGGCCTGCGTTGGCATGGAACCACCCGCGCGTCCCCGCACCCGGGTCCAGCCTTCGGCTGGCCCGCGCACAGGCTCCGGCGGAGGCCCAGAGCCAAGTCTGTCGGCGTCGCGATCTTGTCCCTGGATTCCGCTGCAGCCTGCCCCCGCGCAGGCGGCGACGGGAATGAGCGGAATCTGGGCCAACGCCATCGGGATTTGCTCTAGCATATGGGTCAAGCCGAGAAACTTGGTTTTGCGCTTGCCAGCATTGATATTTCGCAAGGGCGGGCGGAAATCCCTTGGTTTGTCGCGTCCTTATACGGGCTGCGGGCCGATCTTACAAAATGCGGGCTGCGGCTGGGGCTGCGGGCCGATCGTACAAAATACGGGCGGCGGGCCGATCATATAAAAGCCACCTGACCGGTTTGGCGCGGCGGTCGGATACTTCTGATCCCTCCCCCTGAAAGGGGGGAGGCTCGATCCGAGCGAAGCGAGGATCGGGGTGGGGGTCCGCGCGCGGCCCGCAAGCCGAAGGCGGATGCAGCGGCGCGCTTCTCCTTATTCCCTCCCCCGCTGGTCCGCCGACCTGTCCGCCGTTGCCAAGGCTATGGCGGGAGTTCGTTTTAGATTGAAGCGAGACCGCGAGTACGACGCGCTCCCCTCCCCCTTGTGGGGAGGGGTTGGGGGTGGGGGTCGTTATCGGAGTTGATGCGATCGCTCACGCGCTGCTACCCCCCTCCCTAACCCAAGGGGGGAGGGAACAGGCTGAAATTGCGGCGGCGGGCTTCTCCTTATTCCTTCCCCCCTTGCAGCGGCGCGCGCAGCCATCGCAGCCCGCAGGCGGATGCGGCGGCGCGCTTCTCCTTATTCCCTCCCCCGCTGGTCCGCCGACCTGTCCGCCGAAGCGTTGCAAAGGCGGAATCCCGCAAGCCCGAAGGCGGAATCCCGCAGGCCGAAGGCGGATGCGGCGGTCGGATACTTCCGATCCCTCCCCCTGAAAGGGGGAGGCTCGATCCGAGGCAAGCGAGGATCGGGGTGGGGGTCCGCGCGCGGCCAGCGCAGCCCGCAGGCGGATGCCGGGGAGCGCTTCTCCTCATTCCCTCCCCCCTTGGGTTAGGGAGGGGGGCCGCGCGCGGCGACGGTCTAGACCACCGGGTTGGTCAGCTCGCCGATGCCGGTGATCGAGATGGTGACGGTGTCGCCGGGCTGCAGGTATCTGGGCGGCTGGAAGCCGATGCCGACGCCGGCCGGGGTGCCGGTGGCCAGCAGGTCGCCCGGCTCCAGCGTGACATAGGCGGAAACCGTTGCGATGAAGGCCGGCACGTCGAAAATCATGTCGCGCAGCCGGGCGAACTGCCGGCGCTCGCCATTGACGTAAGTGGCGAGCTCCTGCGCGTCGGGCAGGCCGAATTCGTCGCGGGTGACCAGCACCGGCCCGACCGGGCAGAAGCCGTCGAGCGACTTGCCGAGGAACCATTGCCGGTGGCGCTGCTGCACGGTGCGCGCGGTCACGTCGTTGACGATGGTGTAGCCGAACACATACTCGATCGCGTCGGCGCGCTTCACGTTTTTGCAGTGGCGTCCGATGACGACACCGAGCTCGCCTTCGTAATCGACGGAATGGGTTGGATCGGACGACGCCGGAATGGCCTGCAACGGATCGGCAAGCGACGTCACCGCCTTGGTGAAGACCACCGGATCGGCCGGAGCTTCCTGCTTGTCGCCGGACAAATCGACGCCGCTGCGGGCGAATTCCTGGGCGTGATCGTAATAGTTTTTGCCGACACAGATGATATTCTTCGCCAGCGGGCCGACCGGAGCGGCGAGCTTGACGCTGTCGAGGGCCAGCGGCGCCCCATGCGCAAGCGCGCCGGATCGCTCACCGAGCAGGGCGATGACCTGTCGTAAGTCGCGAACCGCGGAGCCGCCAACCAACAGCGGAAGGAACTGGTTGTCCGAGAGCGTTCCGAAAATCTTCTCGTTCTGGTGATACGCCGCTGCGATACGCATGTCTTAAGGATACCCGTCTCGATTGCCGGCCGCCATCGGCTGGCGTGACCGCAAGTTAGTTCATGACCGGTATTGGCGCCAGCATGGCGAAGGCCAGCATGCTGCGCGGAAGAAGCCGGCGATCTTCAACAGGGCGCCGAACTGCATTTGCGGGCCGAACGACTACACCGCGATCCCGGAAAATTCCAGCAAAAAGCCCCGGGTTTTGCCCGGGGCTTTGTCGTCATGGCAGAAGCAGAGCGCGACGATCAGAAGCGATAGTTCACGCCGGCGCGAATGATATTGGCCTTGAAGCTGACATTGTCCGGCACGGCGCCGCAACTGGCGGCGCAGTCGAATTTTCCGAGATCGGCGTAGAGATATTCGAGTTTCATGCTCCAGTTGCTCCACAGCGCGTATTCGAAACCGGCGCCGAGCGCATAGCCTAAGCGGGTCGAACTGGCGGAGCCGATCGCGCTGTTGGTGGCCTTGACGTTGCCGAACGCCGCGCCGCCGGTGAGGTAGGGCATGAAATTGTTCCAGCCGGCATAGCCGATGCGCGCGCGCGCGGTACCGAGCCAGGTATTGCTGGTTTCGCAGTTCCCAGCGCCGCAGACGGGATTGTCTTTGACTCCGCTCCAGTCGATATCGCCTTCGAGGCCCCAGACCCACGAGCCGGTCTGCAGATTATAGCCGGCGGTAACGCCGAACAATGCGCCCTTCGGGCTCGGGCTCACGACCGGCGCATCCCAATTCGATTTGCCGAAGCCATAGCCGAGGTTGACGCCGAGATAAAAGCCGCTCCAGTTACCGTAGGACGGCGCCACATAGGACGGCGCCTTGTAGCTCGGGGTACGCAGATCGGCGGCATTCGCCGTCAATGTTGCGGCCAGCAAAGCCGTGATCGCGAAACCGGATCGAATCAGTTTGGATGTCATGTATCGGCCCTTTCGCCAAAATAGTGTGACTTACATGCAGCCGGCGATCATGCCTCGATCCACCTGGACGCACGGGTTAACAGCGGCACACACGAATGCATGTTCGTGCACGCCCACTAGAACTGCCTGGAAATGGTTAATGTCAGGTTAACCATAAGAACCGCGCTACGACGCGCCCTGCGGCGCTAGCCGCGGGCGGCGAGCACCGCCTCGATCGATACCCGCGACCACGCCGCCGTGCGCGCGCGAAACGTCAGGTACGAATCGTGCACCTTGCGGCTGATAGCGTTGCGCGCCGCCAGCTCGCCCAACACATCGCCCGACTGCTTGCGCGCGGCGGCGATGAGATCGCCCGGGAACGCGCGCAATTGCACGCCGTGGTGCGTGGTCAGTTGTTCCAGCGCTTCGGCGTTGAGCCGTTCCATTTCCGCCAGCGCGAAATTTGCTTCCGCCGCGCAAGCATGCGCGACGATGGCCTTGAGCTCGGGGTCGAGTGCCTGCCAGGACTTGAGCGCAACGATGCACTCGCCGGTGCCATTCGGCTTGTTGAAGCCGGGATAATAATAAAACGGCGCCACCCGGTAGAGCCCGAGCGCGATATCGGAGCCGGGCCCGACGAATTCGGCGCCGTCGATGACGCCCGATTGCAGACTGTTGAGGATTTCGGCCGGCGGCGTGGTCTGTGGGGTGGCGCCGAGCCGGCGATAGATTTCGCCGCCGAGGCCGAGCGAGCGCAACTTCAGCCCGCGCACGTCATCGAGATTGTTGATTTCGCGGCGGAACCAGCCGCCCATGCACACGCCGGTATTGCCGCCCATGAACGGCTTGACGCCAAACGGCTCATAGAGTTCGTCCCACAATTGCTGGCCGCCGGCCGAGTCCACCCAGGCCACATGTTCGCTGGGCGTCAGACCGAACGGCACGGTGGTGAAGAACGCCGCCGCCGGCATCTTGCCCTGCCAATAGAACGCCGCGGTATGGCCGAGATCGGCGACGCCATTGCCGACGGCGCCGAGCACCTCGAACGCCGGAACGACTTCGCCGGCGGCGAACACCGCGATGTCGAGCCGCCCGCCGGAGAGCGCCCGAATGCGCTCGGCGATGCGCTCGGCCGACATGCCGGGGCCCGGCAGGCGCCTTGGCCACGACGTCACCATGCGCCACTTCAGCGTTTGCCCGCGAGCAATGGCGGGCATGGCGATCGCCCCGGCAAGCCCCAGCGTTCCAGCCGTCACCGCATCGCGGCGCGTGATTGTGATCATGACATCCTCACCAGTAAACATGGAAATGATGCAACGGACCGTGGCCGGCGCCGACCGCCAAACGGTCGGCCGCCGCGATCGCCGCGGTGACATAGGATTTGGCCGCGCGCACCGCATCGGCCAAGCCGAGACCCTGGGCGAGCCCGGCGGCGATCGCCGACGACAGGGTGCAGCCGGTGCCGTGGGTATTGCGCGTAGGTATGCGAGCGGTGGCAAGCCGAACCACCTCGCCCTGCCCGATCAGCAGATCGACGCTCTCAGGCCCTTCGCCGTGACCGCCCTTGAGCAGAACAGCGCGCGCGCCAAGGGTCAGCAGATGGCGCGCCTGCGCTTCCATTTCCTCTTCGTTGCGGGCGAGCGACGTGCCGGTCAGCGCGGCCGCCTCCGGCAGATTCGGCGTCACCACCAGCGCGCGCGGAATCAATTCGCGGCGCAGCGCATCCACCGCGTCCGGGGCCAGCAGCCGGCCGCCCGAAGCGGCGATCATCACCGGATCGAGCACGATATTTTTTGCCTGGTGGCGGTCCAGCCCACTCGCCACCGCCGCGATCGCGGCCACCTGCGACAGCATGCCGATCTTCACCGCGCCGACCTTGAGATCGGAAAATACCGCGTCGATTTGCGCGCTGATGAAATCCGGCGGCACATCGTGGATAGCGGCAACGCCGACGGTATTCTGCGCGGTCAGCGCCGTCACCACCGAGGCGCCATAGACGCCGAGCGCGGCGAAGGTCTTGAGATCGGCCTGGATGCCGGCGCCGCCACTTGAATCCGACCCGGCGATGGTGAGCGCAATGGCGGTCATCGCCGGCCCCGTCGCGCCAGCGCGGCATCGACAATCCCGCGCAATGTCCGCGCCGCCTCGGCCGGGTCTGGCGCCAGCGAAAGCGCCGAAATCACGGCAATGCCGTCGGCACCGGCCGCGATGACGTCGGCCGCATTGCCGGCATCAATCCCGGCAATCGCCACCACCGGCATCGTTGGCGCGCGGGCGCGCACGGCGGCAAGGATGGTCCGCAAACCGGCAAGGCCCACCGGCGGATCGGGATTGTCCTTCGATTGCGTGGCGAATACGCCGCCGATTGCGACATAATCGAGCTGCTCGATTGGCGCGGCTTGCGCCTGCGCCACCGTCTTGAGGCTGAGCCCGATGATGGCATCGCGGCCGAGCAGCCGCCGGGCGTCGGCCGCCGCCATGTCGTCTTGGCCGATATGGACGCCATCGGCTTGCGCCGCGAGCGCCACATCGACGCGGTCATTGATCAACAACGGCACGCGCAAGGACGCCAGCGCCGCGCGGATCGCGCGCGCCTCCTCGATCATCGCCCGCGTCGCGCCGTGCTTGTCGCGCAACTGCACCAGCGTGGCGCCGGCGGATATCAGGCCGGAGAGATCGGCAAGCCTGCGCCCGCCGGCCCGTTCTGGATCGACCACCGCATAAAGGCGAAGATCGACCGCCATCACGACACCCGCGCCCGTTCGATCAAGCTCGCCGCAGTGAGATGGTGCAGGGCGTCGATGAACGCGACCGCAAAACTTCCCGGCCCGACGGCATTGGCCCCCGCCAGCTCACCGGCAACGCCGAAGATCAGCAACGCCGCGGCGGCGGCTTGCCAGGGATCGCTCTCGATGGCAAGGCAGGCGGCGGTGAGCGCCGAGCCAGCGCAGCCCATGGCGGTGACCCGCGCCATCAACGGATGGCCATTGGCGATCAGCGCGAGCCGCGCGCCATCGGCGACAAAATCGGTCGCACCCGAAAGCGCGACCACAACATTCCGGTCGCGCGCGTAACGCATGAGCATCTCGGGTTCGGCGTCGGTGCCGGAGAGCGCGGAAAACTCCGCGCGGTTGAGGCGAACCACTTTGGGCCCGCGCGCCGCCAGGTCACGGGCGAATTCGGCGCGCGGCGGAGCGCGCTCGATCAAGACCGGATCGAGCACCCATGGCACTTGGCCCTTGTTGGCGGCCTCAATCGCGATTGCAATCGCATCGCGGCGGTCGCGGTCGAAGGTGCCGAGATTGACCAACAGCGCCTGCGAGCCCGCGACGAATGGCCCGATCTCCCCCGGCGCGATCGTCATCGCCGGCAGCGCGCCAGCGGCCAGCAGGACATTGGCGGTGAAATTTTGCGCGACGGTATTGGTGATGCAATGAACGCGCGGGGCCTGGCGGCGCAGCCGGTCAAGCACATCGGCGACCATCTGCGGTACCGCGCCAGCGTCTTCGGACGTGCGCATCTCTTCTCCCTCCGCCGGCATGACCCGGATCAGGTTCGTTGGGTTGGCTTTGAGCCTCTCAGTCCGGTTGCAACCGCCGGACACCCCACGAGATTGCAGGCAAAAACTAGTGCGCGCCGCCCGCGGACGCAAGGGCGCCAAGAGCAGCGCCATAACCAGTCTCCTGATGAGCGCCTTGCCAGCCCGGCGGCTTTTTGCTGGATTGCGGGCGCATGATCCCGAAAAGCTTGTCCTCGACTCGATCGGGGATGGGGACCGGTTTTCGGATAGGATCATGCGCCAGTAAAATGGCCCCCCGGAGGCTCCGCATGACCCCGTTCTTCGTCCAGATCAAATGCCAGCTCGGCAAGTCCTATCAGGTGGCCAACAAGCTCGCCGAATCGGAGATCGCTTCCGAGATTTACTCGACCGCCGGGGATTTCGACCTGCTGGTGAAGTTCTACGTCGAGGCCGGCACCGACATCGGCCATTTCGTCAACGAAAAGGTGCAGACGCTTCCCGGCATCCAGGACACCCGCACCATCATCACGTTCAAGGCGTTCCAGGGCTAGCTGTGCATGATCCCGAAAAAGCCTGCCCCGGACTTGATCCGGGGTGGGAACCGGTTTTCGGAAAAGATCATGCGCGACCTTAAAAGTCAGGTCGGCGTCGGCGGCCCCTCGGCTGCGCGGGCGCGCTGCAAGCCGAGTTGACGCTCGCGCCAGATCACGAACAGGCCGGAGCCGGCGACAATACCGGCGCCGACGAAGACCAGACTGGTCGGCACCTCGCCAAACAGCCAATAGCCCAGCAGCAGGGCCCACAGCATCGCGGTGTAATCGAACGGCGCCACCACCGAGGCGGCGGCAAAGCGATAGCTCTCGGTGAGGAAAATATGGGCGAGGCCGCCGAGAACGCCAACCGAGACGAGCGCAACAAATTCAACAGGCGTCGGCACATACCAGCCGAATGGCAGGGTCGCCGCACCGACCATCGCGCAGATCAGCGAGAAATAAAACACGATCGAGGGCGTCGTCTCGCTGCGCGTCAACCGCCGGGTCTGGATCACGGTACCGGCGTTGCAGAACGCGGCAAAAATTGCCAGCAGCGAGCCGACGGTGGCGGTCGCCATGCTGGCCGATGTGTAAAGACCGAGATCGAGATGCGGCACCAGCATCACGATCACGCCGGCGAAACCGACCAGCACCGCCGACCAGCGATAAACGCGCACGCGCTCCTTCAGGATCACCGCCGCGAGCACGACGGTGATCAGCGGCGAGGCGAAGGAAATGGCGGTGGCGTCGGCCAGCGGCAGGCGGGTGAGCGCGGCAAAGTTGGAGAACATGCCGCTGACGCTGAGCAATCCGCGGCCGAGCTGGCCAAGCGGGCGGCTGGTATAGACCGCGCTCGCCAGCTCGCGCCGCCAAGCATAAATCACCACCACCGGCAGAATGGCGAACAGGCTGCGGAAAAACACCAGTTGCCCGACCGGCGCCACCTCGCCCATCATGCGCACCAGCGCCGACATCACGGCGAACAGCAGCGCCGAAATCAACTTGAAGGTGATGGCCTTGAGGAGGTTCATATCAACCCGGGCGCGTTATTTGTTCTCGAATCGCCCGGGGTAAACGGGCGGCCATTATAGCGCGCGAATCCGCCGGCCTTCTTCGATCGCCGCCCACACCCGTTCCGGAGTCGCCGGCATGTCGATATGGCGGACGCCAAACGCGCGCCACAGCGCGTCGACGATGGCATTCATCAGCGCCGGACAAGAACCGATCGCACCGGCCTCGCCGGCGCCCTTCACGCCCAGCGGATTG
>Ga0315281_10015219_pt1 | contig 10322 bp, 14 predicted proteins | sample YL17G07_0_MG_FD_204540 | JGI IMG/M metagenome (GOLD analysis project Ga0315281, IMG submission 204540) | Sediment microbial communities from Yellowstone Lake, YNP, Wyoming, USA - YL17G07_0 | ecosystem: Environmental > Aquatic > Freshwater > Lake > Sediment | place: USA: Wyoming | collected...
GCTTCGTGAGTGAGCCCGAGTTCCGTGGCAATATCCTTCAACCTGCCCGTCACGGAAGACCGGCCGTTGTCGTCACAGCGTAAACACATGAACTGGAGTACCCGTTCCGGGGCCGAACGAATCTGCTTGAGTTCGTAGCGCTGACGCAGGCCTTGCAAGCGACGCGCCAGTTCACGGGTAAAATTCCATAGGGCATCCGGATTGCCGCGCAGTTGAGCCGTCAGTTTCGCGCGTGAATACAACCCCACTACGCTGTCGACGTCGGCGATCGCGTCACAATGATAGTGCTTGCCGAACAGGGATGCCTCGGCAAACGTCTCGCCCGGCCGCACCAGATGAAGCGTCACGGTCGCGCCATCGGGCGTGACACGCACCAGACGCATAGCCCCCTTCGCCAGCACGAAGATGCCCTTGGCACAATCGCCCTTGTGGAACAGCGTGGTGCCGGCCGGGACGACACAGGGTCGTGGCACAACCCCGGCCAGCGAGGACAAACCTGATTCAATTTCGTCTGGCAAAAACATTCCGGCGACTTTGGTCGTCATATGATTGTAATCATATATGTCCTGGCGTCTCGGCGCTATGCTGGTCAATAATCAACAACCCTGTCCGAGGAGATCAGCATGCACGCCCGTACCGTTTTCGCCCTCACACTGCTTGTAGCCGCTGTCGCTCCACCAGTTTTTGGCCAATCGACAGAGCACCAACACGGTCTTGTCACGGACAAGGGCACACAAGCTACAGACTCATCCATAACCCGGTCCGCAGACACTGGGGCGATACTGGTGACCTTTCCAGCACCGTTGCGGGAGCATACATTGGCCAATATGCGCGACCACCTGTCAGTGCTTGCCGAAATCCAGGGGCACATCTCCACGCATCGCTATGACCTCGCTGCGGAAATCGCTGAGCAGCGGCTGGGCATGAGTTCGCTCAAGTTACACGGCGCCCACGAGGTGGAAAAATACATGCCGAAGGGGATGCAGAACGCGGGCTCGGCCATGCACCATTCGGCCAGTAAATTTGCGCTGGCCGCGCAGGAATCCGCCATTGATAATGACATGGGCAAGTCTGTCGCGGCTCTGGCAACCCTGACACAGGCTTGTGTGGCTTGCCATGCCGTGTATCGGCTACGGTAAGCATGGGTTTATCCTGTCCCGGAAAAACGACCGGCAAGAATGCCCACCACCATGAAGGATGAAATCCATGAAAAAAACGATGTTGTTGCTGTGCACGGCGTTGTTGGCCATCGGCGTCCCGGCCCTCGCTGAAACGCCGCCCGGTCGTGTCACGGGCGGGAGGGCGCATGCGCTGCCCGACTGGTTCAAGCCGAGCTTTTTCAATTTCAAGGATGAGGCAGATGAGGCGCGCAAGACCGGCCGGCATATTCTGGTTTTTATGGACCTCAATGATTGTCCGTATTGCGCGCGCACCCTGGATGAAAATTTCCGCCAGGGCGAGAACATGGAATTTATTCGGAAAAATTTCGATGTCATCGCCGTCAACATTCGTGGCGACGCCGAGGTCACCTGGATCGATGGCGCCACCCTCACTGAACAAAACCTGGCCGCCAAACTCAAGGTCGTCGGCACCCCGGCTCTGGTGTTCATCGACCCGGACGGGAAGAAGGTGCTGCAACTGAACGGCTACCGCACCCCGCCGACGCTGCGCCATGCCCTCGAATACGTGCACGCCAGGGCCTACCGCGACCAGTCGCTGGCGGCTTATGTCGAAAAGAAACAGCCGGCGACTGTGTATGCGTTTCGGGATCATCCACGTTTTGAGAAGGTCACGGACTTCACGCGCTACACGAAACCGCTGGCGGTGATCTTCGAAGACAAGAGCTGCGCGGACTGCGCCGGATTCCACGAAAAGGTACTCAACCATCCGGACGTACTGGCCGAACTGAAACCGTTCCGGGTAGTGCGGCTAGACGCCTACGCCGAAACACCGATCGTCGATATCGCCGGCAAACGCACCACGCCACGCGGCTGGGCGGCGTCGCTGGGGTTGACGCACCGCCCCGGCGTTGTGTTGTTCGATGGCGGCAAGGAGGCCGCACGCATCGAGGGCCGCTTTTACCACTTTCACTTCAAGGAAATGCTGCGCTTCGTCAGCGGCCAGCACTACAAGCGCTATGACCGCTTCGGATCCTATCTGAATGACCGCCAACCGGACTTGTTGCGACAGGGGGTTGATATTGATTTCAGCGAGTAGCGAGACGTTCGCAAGAGATTGCCTTTGCTCGTTTGTTTTATTTCCCAGATAACATGATCCCATGACCGCAACCAACCGACCGGACGCGCTGCTGCTGCTTACCACGACCTGCCCATATTGTCCGGCGGTGCTTGCGGCGTTGAACGACCTGGTGAAGAGCGGCGACATCGGACGCCTCGAAGTCGTGAACATCGGCACGCACCCGGATATCGCCCGGCAATACGGCGTGCGCACCGTGCCTTGGGTACGGATCGGACCGTTCGAACTGGAAGGCCTGCGTTCGCCGGCCGAGCTCAAGCAGTGGGTAGAGCGCGCTGGCACACCCGAAGGACTGGCCGAATATTTCCACGAACTTCTCAAAGAAGGCGCGTTGCAGAAAGTAAGCGCGCAGGCGGCGCGCAACCCGGCGTCGCTCGACGCGCTGCTGCGACTGCTGGGCGATACCGATACCGAGCTCACGGTGCGTATCGGCATCAATGCGGTGTTCGAGGAACTGGAAGGCAGCCCTGTTCTGCAACGCTGCGTGCAACCACTCGCCGCGCTCACGTCCCACAACGACGCGCATATTCGTGGCGATGCCGCACATCTGCTGTCGCTCACCCGCGATACCGGCGCACGCCCGGTGCTTGAAAAGCTGCTCAACGATAGTGTGGCCGATGTGCGCGAGATTGCACGCGAGGGGCTTGAGCGTCTGGCGACCGGTGGTTTAGCAACATCGGGTACTTAATCCAGTCGCTAAGCAACGCGTCCGCTGCAGGGATGGACGCACATCGTTCCCTCTCCACGCAGCTTGCAAAAAGAGGGAACGGGACTATTTCTTTCCCCGGTGCAGAACCAGGCGCGCTGTGGCGCGTGTTAGCGAACTATTTCTTTGCGAAGATTTCCTTGAAGAACGCCTGCATCGCCGCCCAGGATTTCTGGTCGGCCTCGGCGTTGTAGGCGAACGGGATGTTGAACTTCTGGCCGTGCTCATCGGCGGCCTTGCTGGTGAACGAGTGCTTGGCGCCCGGATAGACAATGACGCGGTAGTTCGCCTTGGCGGCGTCCATCTCCTTCTTGAAGGCCTCGACCTGGGCGGCCGGAATGAACGGATCGGCTTCGCCGGTCAGCACCAGCAAGTGTGCCCTGACCTTGCCGGCCCTGGCCGGCTGCTCGGTGTTGAGGCTGCCGTGAAAGCTCGCCACGCCCTTCAGATTTTCACCTTGGCGCGCCATTTCCAGCGCGATCGCGCCGCCAAAGCAATAGCCAATGGCAGCAAGATTATTGCGATCCACGGTTGGGTGCTTCATCAACACACCGACAGCGGCGCCAAACCGCTGCTTGGCGAGCGTCAGGTTCTTGCGCAGCTCGCCGGAGAACTTGCCAGCGTCGTCCGGGTGGTGTGCCTGGTGTCCATTGCCATACATGTCCAGCGCCAGCGCCGTGTAGCCAAGCTCGGCGAGCATGCGTGCGCGCTGCCGCGCATACTCGTCGTGACCCCACCATTCGTGGATCACCAGCACGCCCGGACGCTTGCCCTGCTGTGCATCGTCATAGGCCAGATACCCCTTGAGCACGGTGTTGCCAGCCTTGTACTGAACTTCCTCACCCTTCACGGCCGCCTGCGCGGCCTGTGCGGCGAATGCGAGCACTACAACCAATATCCAGTGCCTCATGACTGCCTCCTTGAGTTGTGTCCATCAGCAAATCAATTAACCCAATGCACTGCGCGGCTTGCTGCTCGCGGCCAAACTACCCGAGGGGTTGCCCCAGGTCGAGCTCGGCGGTCACCTGCCGGTCGTAAACCAGCGCCGCCGATTCGCGCCGCGCCTGCGGGCTGAGCAGATGTTCGCGGCTCTCGCCGGGCGCGATGAGGTGCACGACACGCATCCCTTGCAGGATAAGGTAATCGGCAATGAGCGCGCGATGGCAGTGTTCCGGGTCGCGTTCGGCGCACAGCATCGCGGTCGGGGCGCGTGCCGCGAGACCCACGAACTGGCTGACCGCCTTCTTGAAAATCTCCGTACCCATGTGATCGGCGAAGCCGCGCCGGTCTTCATCCAGTGCGATGTGCGGCGAATTGAATTGCAGTGCACGCTTTCCGCCCAAGTGCCGTCCGGCCCAGTGGTAGACGATGTTTGCCTGTCCACAGGACTCGCGCAGGCTTTCCTCGTTGAACTGCGGATAGCGCGCGGAGTGCGGCTGGGCACGCACATCCACGAGCGTGGCGATGGCGGCCTGGGTGAGCATCGCTATCAACTCGGCCACCGGGCGATTGCTGTGCCCAATGGTCCAGAGCGTCAGCGCGTCGTGCATTGCTACACCGGACAGGCAACGCCGGTGCCGCCGTGGCCGCAATAGCCGCGCGGGTTTTTGGCGAGATACTGCTGGTGATAATCCTCGGCGTAATAAAACTCGGGCGCGTCCAGGACCTCGGTGGTGACCGGCGGAAAACCGGCCTTTTCCAGTTCCTGCTGATAACGCTCGAGCGAGGCGCGCGCGGCCTGCGTCTGGGTCTCTCCATAGGTATAGATACCGGAGCGGTACTGGGTGCCGACGTCATTCCCCTGACGCATGCCCTGGGTCGGGTCGTGCGCTTCCCAGAATGTCTTGAGCAACTGCGCGTAGCTCACCTGCTGCGGGTCGTACACCACGCGCACCACTTCATTGTGCCCGGTGCGGCCACTGCACACTTCTTCATAGGTTGGATTGGGCGTGTGGCCGCCGGCATAACCCACGGCGGTCACATAGACGCCCGGCAATTGCCAGAAACACTTTTCCGCGCCCCAGAAGCAGCCGAAGCCGAACAACGCCAGTTCCAGGTCCGATGGATACGGGGCGCCAAGCGCATGGCCGCTCACAAAATGTTTCTCCGCGATGCGCATTTTTGTTGAGCGTCCCGGCAGCGCTTCGTGCGGCGCGGGCAGGGTACTTTTGCTCATCGAGCCCGGCATGGTTTGCTCCTGTTCCTCAAGGATCGTACTGCATTCTCCGCCCGCCTGCGGCGCGCCGCAACCGCCTTGGATGGCGGAAACTCAGTGCAGCTTTCCGGCCACCGCCACGGAATGGCGGGAGTGCCTGGCGCGAAGCCGTCAGTGAATGAGGCTTCCTTTACTGGACAAACGCTGGGGCAGTTTTCCGGCCGCACGCGTTCTGGCCCACGCTACGTCAGCGCGCGCGGTGGTAACCCAGCACACGCTCGATAAAGTTCTCGCGTAATACCGGATCCGCGAGTCGGCCTTCGTCCTCGAACGGCAACTCCGGTAAAAGCGCCATGAGCGTGGCGGCGTAGATGCCGGCGCCGGCTGCAACCGGCACGCCTTCGGCGCCGAACACCGGCACGTCTTGCACGCCGCAGCTTGGCGAACCTGCCTTGAAAATATATCCGCTCACGTTACACAACTCCGCTGCAACTTTTTCGGCGTATGCGGCGAGCCGGTGCGTGACATCGAGCACGGGGTCGGCGACGCCACGGGCGCGCGTGCCGAGCGTGTCCTGCACCAAACGAATCGGCGCGCGCGGCACGCCGAGGCCGATCGCCATTTCCGGACAGAATGGCACGAGGTCGAAATCTTTCCCAAACGTCGCGACAACGGTTTCGTTGTGCCGGTGACCGCCGTCGTAGCGCACCCTTTGCCCGAGCAGGCAACTGCTGATGCCGATGCGGATGCGCGACCGCCAGGGATGGCGGAAGTGCGGGAAACGCAGGAGCAGTTTTTCCGCCGCACTCATGCTGACGATGCGTCCAGCCAGCACACGATGTAGTAGACGGATACCCCTTCGGAGGAGCGCGCCGGACCGATGACGCGCGCGGGGAAAAGTTTTTTCACCGGGTCGGCGGCGGCGCGCGCCGCCGCGTCCGACACCCCCACATGCACGCTGCCTTCCGGGACGCGGTCACGCACGCGCTTCGGCGCGTACACAACAGCGTAGCGCTCATCGGCAACGCGACCATCCGGATCGAGACGGTAGCCCTGAACCATGGCGCTATCCCTCGGACGGCCGGCGGTTCTCGGCCAGCATGTTGCAGAACATTGCGCCTTGCTCCAGCGCGTCGTCCAGCGCCACGTGCGTGTGCGTCAGCTTGGCGTCGAACCAGCGCTTCGGCAAATAGCTGCGGGCGGTCTCGTGGAAACTCACCTGGCGCATGCCCATGGCGTAAGAACGCACGTCGAGCGCGTGCTCATGGAACGGCCGCTCGCCGGTGAAACGCACCAGATACCAGTACACCCACATGAAATCCCAGGCCGCGGGCAGCCCGACAAACACCGGCCGCCCCGGCAGGGCCTTGAGCCATTTCAAATACTCGACCATGACCGCCGACGGCGCGCGCGGGTCGCGCCGGCACGCCGCCCAGGCTTCGGGGTAAGCCTGCCACCAGGCCGTGGTGCGCGGGTCAGGGGCGCTCCCCGGCAAGGTCTCAAGATTGGCGCTGAAGGTGGCGAGCACCCGCTTCGGGCCGCCCGCCACGCCGAGGTCATCCGCGCGATAGGCCACAGAGGCCAGGCTCAGCATCGAGTGCGGACCGGGGATAGGCCCGTCCGCCTCGACGTCGGTACTCACATAAATTTCCGTTACGCTGCTCACGCCGCTCCCCTCGTTAAATGGCCGCAATTCGGGCCGAATTTAGGATAAACCCGACCATTGTGGTATAGTGGCGCGGTTCGTGGGGGGATGCACCTGTTGACAGCGTCCCGCACGCACCACCGACTCCCCAAACCACGCACAGCCGTACCCTATCATCGCCCGCCTGCCCTCTGCGGCGTTAAGACGACACCACCGAACGAGGTTTCACATGCTCAAGATGTACGTCGGTAACCTGTCCCCGGACACCCGCGAAGCCCATATTCGCGAGCTTTTCTCGCAACACGGCAAGGTACGCTCGATTCGCCTGGCCGCCGATGTCTTCAGCGGCCAATGCCGCGGCTTCGGTTTCGTCGAAATGGAAGGCCACGAGGCGCGCGCCGCCATCGCCGCGCTCAACGGCAAGGACTTCATGGGTAAATCGATCAAGGTAAACGAGGAAAAACCGCGTGAAAAGAACGGTCCCGGCGGCCGTGGCCGGCGCTGATCGCCTCACAATTTGTACAACAGGGTCACCTTTTATACACCATGACTGATATTGAGCTAATCGCCGAAGGCGTCATTTCGCCCGGCAGCACGTTGGAGCGGGCGTCACGCCATGCGCGTCCCTTCAAGGTGGCGCGTGTCGAAAAAACTGCTTCGCCGGACGGCAACGGCGGACAGACCTGGTATCGCTATGTGCTGGACAACGGAAAGTCGATCATCACCGGCCAACGCAGCGGTTCCCTCAAGGACGTGACCGCGCACGCCGCGCACTGTGCCGAACAAATTAACGCGCGCGGTTTTGGCAAACAGTCGTTGTGGTCGCCACGCGGCCGCAAACCTGCGAATGCTCCCAAACCGGCGGACGTCACCGGTTCGTAAAAGTCGCCGCTCAGGCGGTTTTTAGAAATTCCTTGCGCATTGCCGTTCTGACAATTGTTGGAAATCCCGGAAGAAGTTCACAAAAAAAGGCCCCGCTTTGCGGCGGAGCCTTGGACTGAAACCTGCGCAGCAGGAACCGCTGTTTAAGCCGGCACCACGTTCGCGGCCGACGGGCCCTTCGGGCCCTGCGTCAATTCAAACTTTACTTTCTGACCTTCCGCCAGCGACTTGAAGCCGCTACCCTGAATGGCGGAGTGATGCACGAACACATCCTTGCCGCCGTCTTCCGGGGTAATAAAACCAAAGCCCTTGGCATCGTTGAACCACTTTACCGTTCCTGTAATCACGGAATCACCTCTGTCTTAAAAGTTAATAAAAGTGCTGCAGAGTGTTTCCTGGAACGTGTCTGCGGGAGTGACTGCCGAAGTGGCTGGAGAACTTCCGGAAGTACGGGCAGAAAAACGCTGCAACCAATTCAGCTTACACAAATTTCGTGGAAATGCGAATGGGTTTTTATCCCTGCCTCAATGACCTTATATATAAGTCAACGCTTTAACGCCCGGTGCCGGGAGTATTATCGATCATACATGGCCTGACGGTTCCCCGCGGTTGATGCATTTGGTGTGCAGACGCGAGAATCCCCTATCCGGCCAAACCCCAAGGACCAGCCCCATGTCATGCTCTGAAGAAAACACCGCGATACCGGCGGCCTTGACCGGCGCCACCCATCTGGATGGGCAAACCCGCCTGGAACTTGAGGCCGCCGCGTTTCGCAGTCTGGTCACGCATCTGCAGCGCCGCAGCGACGCGCAAAACATCGACCTCATGAACCTCGCCGGTTTTTGCCGCAACTGCCTGTCGAAGTGGTACCTGGCGGCGGCCAGGGAACGTGGGCTCGCGCTCGACTACGACGAGGCGCGCGCCGTGGTGTACGGAATGCCCTTCGAGAAATGGAAGGCGAAGTATCAACAGAAGGCCACACCCGAACAGTTGCAGCAATTCGAAGCTACCACGGCGCTGCACGCCTTCGTGAGCGGGCACAACTCAAAGTTGTAATTCCAGTCAAAAAAAACCCGCCTCACAAACCTGTGAGACGGGTGCATTCACTGCTTGTTTCGAGCGAATTAACCGAGCGCCGTGGCCAAACGCGCGGTACGCCCACGCTTGCCGGCGGCACCCGCCGGCTTGTCGCCGCCGAACGGACGGCCATCCGGCCGGCTGTCGCGGAAACCCGACGCCGCGCGCGGCTTGTGTGCTGCGCCCTTGCCGAAATCCTGACGACCAGCGCCACGCGGCGGATACGACGGCTTGCGCGCCTGCGGACGCGAGTCGGCGGGACGTCCGCGACCGGCGCCGGCCACCGGGCGCTTGGGCTCAAGACCCGGTATTGTTTCGCGCGTAAGGCGACGGCCGATGATGCGCTCGATGCCGGCAATCTTCTGCCGGTCTTCCGGACCCACGAACGAGATCGCGATGCCGGTGGCGCCGGCGCGGCCGGTACGGCCGATGCGGTGGATGTAATCCTCCGGCACCATCGGCAGGTCAAAGTTGATGACGTGGCTGATGCCGGTGATGTCGAGGCCGCGCGCCGCGACATCGGTCGCCACCAGCAGACGATGCTCGCCGCGGCGCATGCGCTCGATGGTGCGCTTGCGCTGGCCCTGGTTCATGTCGCCGTGCAGGGCAGCGCTGGAATGGCCCTTCGCGATCAGCGTCTGCGCCAGCTTGTCGGCACCGCGCTTGGTGGCGGTGAAAATCACCGCCTGGTAGAGCGCGTCATTCTTCAGCAGGTGTGTGAGCATGGCGTGCTTGTGCGCATGATCGTCCGCCTGGTGCACCTGTTGGGTGATGGAGGCGTGCTGTTCCTTGTTGTCGGCGAGCTGGATGCGCGCCGGGTTCTTGAGCAGCTGGCGCGCGATCTCCAGCACCTTGCCTTCGAGCGTGGCGGAGAACAGCAGCGTCTGGCGGTTCGCCGGCGTGGCCTTGGCGATGTCGCGCACGGCATCGACGAAGCCCATGTCCAGCATGCGGTCGGCCTCGTCCAGGATCAGGATCTCAAGGCGCGAGAAATCTACGCGCCCGCGCTCCATGTGATCCATCAGCCGGCCGGGGGTCGCCACCAGCAGGTCGAGCGGACGACCGAGCAGGTTGAGCTGCGGGCCGTAGCTCATGCCGCCGACGATGCTGCCGGAAGTCACTTTGCAGTGGCTGCCGAACTGTTTGATGTTGTCGCTCACCTGCATGGCGAGTTCGCGGGTCGGGGTCAGCACCAGCACGCGCGGGCCGCGGCCCTTTACGGTGGAAGGCGTGAGCAGTTTTTGCAAGGCCGGCAGCACAAAGGCCGCCGTCTTGCCGGTGCCGGTCTGGGCCGAGGCCATCAGGTCGCGGCCTTCGAGGGCCACCGGGATCGCCTCGCGCTGAATGGCGGTCGGTTCCTTGTAATGACAGGCCTTGATGGCGAGCAATAATTTTTCGTCGAGCTTCAGGTTTTCAAATGACAAAATGAGTTCCTCTTCCGCCTACCACGGGCAGAAATATGTGAATGAATACTACAAATGAACAAAGCGTAAATTACGTGGCAGGTAATGTCAGCGCCTGGTTCCGAATGGCCGCGCACCGATAACGGGGTGCGGCCCACACGTCGCTAACCAGGAAACCGCTAAGAAACAGCAGGGGAA
>Ga0315281_10015220_pt1 | contig 10322 bp, 11 predicted proteins | sample YL17G07_0_MG_FD_204540 | JGI IMG/M metagenome (GOLD analysis project Ga0315281, IMG submission 204540) | Sediment microbial communities from Yellowstone Lake, YNP, Wyoming, USA - YL17G07_0 | ecosystem: Environmental > Aquatic > Freshwater > Lake > Sediment | place: USA: Wyoming | collected...
GTCACCACGGAGCGGTGGCGGCGCCTACCGCCGGATTGCATTTTGATGAGGCGTTGTTAACACAGTTACAGCAGCGGCAGGTCAACACGGCGTTTATTACCTTGCACGTGGGTGCCGGAACCTTTCAACCGGTGCGTGAGCACGATATTCACCAGCACCGCATGCACAAAGAATGGATGACGCTGACGGCGGATACCATCGAACGCATTGAGCACACCAAACGCGCCGGTAAACGCGTGATTGCGGTGGGTACTACCACTGTGCGTTGTTTGGAGACGGCGGCCTTGTCCGGGCAGTTGCGGCCTTTTCAAGGTGACACGGATATCTTTATCACACCGGGATTTCAATTCAATGTTGTGGATGCCTTATTAACAAATTTTCATTTACCGCAATCGACATTATTAATGTTGGTGTGTGCCTTTGGTGGATATGATACGGTGATAGCGGCGTATCGGCACGCGGTGAAGGAAAAGTATCGATTTTTTAGTTATGGCGATGCCATGTTTATTAACAAGAATAACGCCGAGTAATGAGTTGATGAAATTTGAATTATTACACACCGATGGTCATGCACGCCGCGGTCGCATGACCTTCAAACGCGGCGTGGTGGAGACACCGGCGTTTATGCCCGTGGGGACGTATGGCACGGTCAAGGCGATGACTCCGGAGGAATTGCAGGCTACCGGCGCGCAGATCATTTTAGGTAACACGTTTCATCTAATGTTGCGGCCCGGTACCCAGATTATCCAGGTGCACGGCGATCTCCATGACTTTATGCATTGGTCCGGCCCGATCCTGACCGACTCCGGCGGTTTCCAGGTCTGGAGTCTGGGGGCATTGCGCAAAATCGAAGAGCGCGGCGTGACCTTCGCCTCACCGGTGAACGGCGATCAGGTATTTCTAAGCCCGGAGGTCTCGATGCAGGTGCAACGCGAGCTGGGCGCTGATATCGTGATGATCTTCGATGAATGCACACCGTTTCCCGCCACGCAGGAACAGGCACGTGCCTCGATGGAGTTGTCGTTACGCTGGGCGCAGCGCAGCAAATTGGCGCACGGCGATAACCCGGCGGCCTTGTTTGGCATTGTGCAAGGGGGGATGTACCCCGAGTTACGACGCGCTTCACTGGCGGGCTTGAAGGCGATCGAGTTCGATGGCTATGCCATCGGTGGCTTGTCGGTAGGTGAACCCAAACAAGACATGTTACACATGCTCGATTGTTTGCAGCCCGAACTGCCTGTCGATAAACCGCATTACCTGATGGGGGTGGGCACGCCCGAGGACATCGTCGATGCGGTGTGCCGCGGTATCGATATGTTTGACTGTGTCATGCCAACCCGTAATGCCCGCAACGGCCACTTGTTTACCAGTGAAGGCATCGTGCGGATTCGTAACAGTCAATATCAGGACGACACGCGGCCGCTCGACCCCGCCTGCGACTGTTATACCTGCGCGCATTACAGTCGTGCGTATTTGCGGCATTTGGACAAGATAGGTGAGATTTTAGGGGCGCGGCTGAATACAATCCATAATCTGCATTATTACCAAACTGTCATGTTCGGCTTGCGCCATGCGATCGAGCAAGGCGCTTTAACGGACTTTGTCACCAAATTTTATGCCCAGCGCGTGCAAACCGCGCCGCCTGTGGCATAATGCGCGCTCGTTGTAACACAGAATTCAATAAGGTTAAGGGGTATGTCCATGAGTTTCCTGATTTCGAATGCGTATGCGGATGGCGCAGCACCCTCGCTGGGTGGCAGCGACCCATTCACGGGTTTATTGTTTTTTGTCGGCATGATTGCCATATTTTATTTCCTGTTGATCCGTCCCCAGCAAAAACGCGCCAAGGAACATCGCACGATGGTCAGCGCCCTGGCCAAACACGATGAGGTCGTCACCAGCGGTGGCATCCTGGCGAAGATCGTCGAGGTGAGTGAACAGTATCTGACAATCGAGATCGCCCCTGGGGTGAATGTCAAGATTCGCCGCGCTGACGTGACGACCGTGTTGCCCAAGGGCAGCATTAAAGCCGCCGACAAGGAATAGTTTTTCTTTTTATTAACCGATTGTTTAGCCCATGAACCAATACCCGCTTTGGAAATATCTTGTCATCGTGATCGCGTTGATCATCGGTGTGATCTATGCCTTGCCGAATTTATTCGGCGATGAACCTGCCTTGCAGATCATTGGCAGTACTCAGGCGAAAATCAGCGAAGGCAATGTGACGCTGATTAAACAGACGCTGGATACGGCGGTGGTGAAATATAAAAGTGCCGCAATCGTCGGTAATAGCATTCAAGTACGCTTTGAAAGCGAAGAGGCCCAATTCAAGGCCAAAGAATTGGTCATGGCGGCCTTGGGTGATAACTATACGGTCGCCTTTAACTTGATACCGGCAACACCGGATTGGTTGCGTGCACTGGGTGCAAAACCCATGTATCTGGGATTGGATCTGCGCGGTGGCCTGCATTTGTTGATCGAGGTGGATATGGCGACGGCCTCGCGCCAAGACTACGAACGTATCCGTGACGAATTCAGCGACGCCCTGCGCGCCGAGCAAAAGAAAAACAAAGACAAGGACATTAAACCGCGCAGTATTACCTCGGATGCCAACGGTGTTGAACTCAGTTTTACTACTGCGGCACAGCGCGATGCCGCGAAATCCGTTTTGCAGCGGCAGGCGGATGCGGTCACCAAGTATCAATTTAACGAAAGTAGCCAAGGTAACCTGCAGCTATTGCGTGCGACTTCATCCGCCGCGGCGATTCAGGATTTTCAAACCAAGACCGTTACCCAGGTGATCACGGTATTGAAAAAACGCCTGGATGAAAAATACCAGGGGCTGTTGGAACCGGTGATTGTCCGGCAGGGCGCCGATCGCATCGTCACCGAATTACCCGGCGTGCAAAATCCGGCGGAGATTTTGGAGTTATTGAGTGCCACGGCCAGCCTGGAATTCCATTTGGAAGAAGATCAGCAAAGTCTGACGGAGGCGCTGGCGGGGCATTCGATTGGGGCGCGGGTCTATAAAAAGCGCGACAGCGGTGAATCGTATTTATTAAAGAAAAACATCATCGTCACCGGCAAAGAAATCACTTATGCAACTCCGACTTCAGATGAGAAAGGGTTGCCCGCCGTGGTGGTGCATTTGAATGGCACCGGCGCATTAAAAATGGGTGAGACCACCAAAAAGAATGTCGGCAAGAAAATGGCCGTGGTGTTCATAGAACAAAAACCCAAGACCACTAAAATTGACGGTAAAGAGATAACGACTTACCAGGCAACGGAAGAAGTGATTAACATCGCGACGATCCAAGGAGTTTTTTCCAATCGCTTTCAAATTACCGGCATGGAAGCGGAAGAATCGAACAAGCTCGCCTTGCTGTTACGTGCAGGTGCTTTAGCCGCGCCAATCCGAATAGCTGAGCAACGCACCGTGGGCCCCGGCCTGGGTCAGGACAACATTGATAAAGGTTATAAATCGTTAGCGGTCGCGTTTCTGTTGGTCGCCGGTTTTATGCTGGTGTATTACCGGGCCTTCGGCTTGGCGGCGGATATGGCCTTGGTGTTTAACGTGGTGATGGTCGTTGCTGTATTATCGCTGTTTCAAGCGACCTTGACCTTGCCGGGTATTGCGGGTATCGCGCTGACGATTGGTATGGCGGTGGATGCCAACGTGCTGATCAATGAACGTATTCGTGAGGAATTGTCATTGGGCAATTCGCCGCAGGCGAGTATCTCAGCCGGGTATGAGCGGGCCTTTGCGACCATTGCTGACTCGAATATCACAACCCTGATTGCGGCGATGGCCTTGTTCCTATTTGGTACCGGTCCGGTGAAGGGGTTTGCCACCACCTTGTCCATTGGTATTGCAACATCGATGTTTACCGCCATCATGGGTACGCGTGCGATCGTGAATTTGGTCGTGAGCGGCAGAAAACTGAAGAAATTGTGGATCTAGACGGGTGTATTGACTATGAAATTTTTAGGTAAGGTTCCTAATTTTAATTTTATGCGCACGCGGCCACACAATGCCGTGCTGTCCGCGGTGCTGGTCATCACCTCGATTGCTTCATTCATTTTCCAGGGGTTTAATCTGGGCTTGGATTTTAAGGGTGGTGTGCAGATCGAGATTGGTTACGGTCAACCCGTTGAAGTGAATACTGTGCGCCAGGCGATCGCGGCGGCGGGATTTGACGAGGCGGTGATCCAACATATTGGCTCGGCGCGGAATGTGTCGATACGCATACCCTTACGTGAAGGAATTTCCGATGTGGTGGTCAGTCAACGGGTGGTGGCGATACTCAAGGAAAAAACCGATCCAAGACTGGAGGTGCGGCAGCAAGATTTCGTCGGCGCCAAAATGGGTGCGGAGCTGCGTGACGATGGTGGCATTGCCATGCTTATCGTGTTCGCGGGCATCTTGATTTATGTATTAATCCGGTTCGAGTGGCGTTCCGCGGTGGCGGCGATCATCGCGACCCTGCATGACGTGATTATCACCGCGGGCTGTTTCTCCTTGTTTCAATGGCCGTTTGATTTAACCGTATTGGCCGCGTTGCTGGCGGTGGTGGGGTATTCGTTGAATGACACTATCGTCGTTTATGATCGCATTCGTGAAAACTTCCGCAAGATGCGCAAGGGCACGGCATTGCAGATTACCAACTCTGCGATGAATCAAACCTTGTCACGCACTATCATGACCTCGTTCGTCACCTTGCTCTCGCTGGTGGCCATTTACCTGGTTGGCGGTGAAGTGCTGCAACCCTTCGCGTTGGCGTTGATTATCGGTATCGTGGTGGGCACATATTCTTCCATCTACGTGGCAACCAGTGCCGCCTTGGCAATGGGCTTGGAGCGTATTCATCTATTGCCCGCCGCCAAAGAAAATACCGATAAGCTGAGCGATACACCTTAATACGTTATCACATTGACCATCGCAACATCGGCAAAGCGTCCTGCGTGTAAACGCTGAGACGCTTTTTTTGGTTTGGTTAGGTGTCTGCGGTGTCGGTAGGCGATGGATTTCTTGCCAGCGGACTGTGCTGCCGGTTTTTATCAAACCAGGTTTGTGCGCAGGCCTCGACGGTACTGGGGGGAGTAAAGCCACAGTCATTGACGATCGTCATGATATTCTTCATGAACAAATAATACGGATCTTCCTGGAGTTGCGCATCGCGCTGGAGTTCACGCGCACGGCGGGTGCGTTCTACGGGAAAGCAAAGAATGTCGGTCATGGATTCCCCCGGTGGTTGAGCAGATTTTTAGTTGGTTTGGTTGCGCGAATCAATAATATTTTTTTACATCCTCCAGTGGATTGGCTTCCTCTTGACTGCCGCCGACGATCTTACAAAGCGCGTTGCGTTTTTTTGCGCATTTGGGGTCATCGATGTTCTGTATTACCGTCACCGCCCAGACGAAGGCCAAAAACCACAGGCCGATACCGAGCATCAGCGTCGTCCAGCTGATGGAGGATAAGCCCGCAGGCCCGCCCAGCAGGCCATAGACGATGCCGCCGATGCCAGCCAACCAGAATACCCCGATGGGGGCGGCACAACAGCGTGCGCAACCGTACCAACATACCGCCAGGGGTGGGATGAGAAGGCTAATCAGTGTTCGATTCGTTTTGTGGTCCACGATATACCCTCCAAAATACTATGATGACTACTGTTATCATGAATAGGGGTGGATGGTCAATTCTGTATTGTGCAATTCAGACGGTTACAGCGCGTTGTGCCAAATAGGATTCACGGCGAATAAGAAAATCAATGATGTCATGGCTTCGGGCCAGGGTGACTTTCACGACATTGTCAGGGCGGGTGGACAGGGTCAATGGTTGCCGATGTGGCGACTCCAATGACAGAATTTCAAAATTGTATGCTCCCGGCGTAAAGGCAAAATAACTGGCGGCATCCACTAATCCAAGTTGGACATCGTGCATGGTCATTTCCAGGGCCTTACCGCCTGGGACAGGTTTTTTCCTTGGTTTTAGCATAACTAGTTGTACTCGCCCTCAGCGGATATCCCGATTAGCGTCCGCGGGGGAATACACTTGATGCACTACTTGGCAGGTGCGTAGGGTTCAATGGCCTGAATAATGGCTTTAAGGATTTTTGGATTACCGGCCACGACATTGCCGCTTTGGAAATAATCAAAGCCGCCGCGAAAATCACAGACCACGCCACCGGCTTCTTCGATGAGCAGTATACCGGCGGCGATATCCCACGGATTCAAATTGTATTCCCAAAAACCGTCCAGCCGGCCAGCGGCGACATACGCCAAATCCAACGCCGCAGAACCGGCGCGGCGGACACCGGCACTGCCTGGGATCAGGGCGCGCAGCATCTGGAGATAATTTTCGAGGATATCCAGGTTGCGAAAGGGAATACCGGTACCCAACAAGGCGCCTTTAAGATTGCTGCGTTTGGTGACGCGAATGCGTTTTCCATTCAGATGCGCGCCGCTGCCTCGGGCGGCGGTAAACATTTCTTGTTTAATCGGATCGTAAACCACGGCGATTTCCAGTCGGCCTTTATGGCGCATGGCGATGGAAACAGCATAGTGCGGGAACCCATGCAGAAAATTCGTCGTACCATCCAGTGGATCGATGACCCATTCATATTCATTTCCCGAGGTGGCACCGCTTTCTTCGGCCAGGATGCTGTGATCAGGGTAAGCTTTGCGAATGGCTTGAATGATGGCTTCTTCGGCAAGATGGTCGACTTCGCTGACAAAATCGTTTTCGGCCTTGATGGAAATGTTCAAGGTGTCCACCTTGATCGAAAAACGGGCGATAATATCCCCGGCTTTGCGTGCTGCACGCACAGCAATATTTAACATCGGATGCATGGCCGACCTCATTGATAAATGTGGTAAAGAACAAAAAACGGCAGGCATTCTAACAGAGACAGTGCACAAGGGGAAAACAAACGCTCATGAATAAGTTGCCATATCAGAATATTCGGGTGGTCTTGGTCAACCCCTCGCACCCCGGAAACATCGGCGGGGTGGCGCGGGCGATGAAAAATATGTGCTTGTCGCGGCTCTATGTCGTTGCACCACAACGGGATGTACTGGCGAGTGATGCACGGGCACGCGCGGTGAATGCGCTGGATGTGTTAGAGCAAGCCGTTGTAGTGGCTACCCTGGAAGAGGCGATTGCCGAGTGTGGTTTGGTGGTGGGGGCCAGCGCGCGTCTACGGACAATTCCCTGGCCGACCTATGATCCCCATGACGGTGCCCAGCAGGTCATCAGTCTGGCACAGACCACACAAGTTGCCTTGGTCTTCGGCCGGGAAGATACCGGTTTGCATAATGACGAGTTGGAAAAGTGCCAATCGTTGATACATATCCCGGCAAATTCCGATTACAGCTCATTGAATCTGGTGGCGGCCGTGCAAGTGCTGGTGTACGAGGTACATATGGCCAGTCTCGCCTTGCGCGGTAAACGCGTGGAGGTGATTGCGGATAATCCTCTGGCTACCGCTGCGGAAGTGGAGGGGTTGTTCCAACATTTTGAGACGACGCTGACACACATTCAGTTTTATGACCCCAATAATCCCAAACAATTATTTCGTCGCCTCAGGCGTTTATTTAATCGTGCACAACTGGATCGGATGGAATTGAATATTCTGCGTGGGATATTGACCGCGGTGGACGACAAAACCAAACACGATTGAAAACCGGATAATTGCCGCTATGGAAAATGAATTGAGTCAGTTATGCTCTATCTATTCATCTAATATTGAATTGAATTATGTTCAAACGACTTTTAGAAGACATTGATTGTGTATTTGCACGCGATCCGGCGGCGCGACATCGCTTTGAGGTGATCACGACATATCCGGGTGTGCATGCCTTGTTGATGCACCGTTTCAGTCACCGGCTTTGGCGCTGGAAGTTGAAATGGTTGGCCCGTTGGATAGCTGCGCTCACACGCTGGTTAACCGGGATTGAAATTCACCCGGGTGCCGCCATTGGTCGGCGGTTTTTTATTGATCACGGTATGGGTGTCGTGATTGGAGAAACAGCGGAGATCGGTGATGACTGCACGCTCTATCACGGGGTCACGCTGGGCGGTACATCCTGGCATCAGGGTAAACGCCATCCCACCCTAGCCAATAACGTGGTCGTCGGTGCCGGCGCGAAAGTCCTGGGCCCCATTGTGATAGGTGACGGGGCACGCATTGGCTCCAATGCCGTTGTGGTAAAGGATGTTCCGGCGGGGGCAACCGTCGTGGGTATTCCCGGTCGCGTAGTACGTAAACAAGTCATCGAAGAGGCCACAGAGCGTCGCAAGGCATTTGCTCAGCGCATTGGTTTCGATGCCTACGGCACCAGTAGTGACATGCCTGACCCGGTTGCCAATGCGATAGATGCGTTATTAGACCACGTCCACGCGATGGATACACAAATGCAGAATATGTGTAAGTCACTGAAAGCATTGGGGATGGAGCTGGATGTGGTTAAACTGCCGGATTTGGGTGCGTGCGATGTACTAAATACCGATGCAAACGCCAGCGCATGCCACGAAAAGTCCGAGAAAAATATTTAGTTATTTGACCTGAGAGACGTTAGGTGAATATCCCATTAGATACTTGACTAAAATACTAGGTTAAGTATACTAAGCTCCATCGGTAAATCACATACTACTAAATCACGCAGGATAGGACAATGAGACTGACAACCAAAGGTCGTTACGCCGTTACCGCCATGTTGGATTTGGCACTGCATTACAACGATGGTCCCACCACATTAGCGGATATTTCACAGCGTCAGGGTATTTCCCTGTCCTATCTGGAGCAATTATTTGCCAAGCTGCGTAAGCAAGGGCTGGTCGATAGTACTCGCGGTCCCGGTGGCGGTTATCGGTTAAGTCGTGCCCCCGATCTGATCCCCGTTGCCAATGTCATTACCGCCGTGGACGAGAAGCTTGAGACCACGCGTTGTGGTGGTATGGCGAATTGTCAGGATGAACAACAGTGCTTGACCCATGAACTGTGGTCAGAACTGAGTGAGCGGATTCATCATTTCCTTTGTGGCATTAGCCTGGGAAATTTGGTGGAGCGTGAGGGTGTACAGGAAGTTGCCGCCCGCCAAGGTTGCAACAAGCAGAAAAATGCAGCACAGGTGACTAGCGACAATCCCAAACGCGAGCCAGCGACGGCCTCGTAACTATCGGCCCAGTGGCGTAAGCTAAATCAAGCTGGGTGTTCCACGGATTGAACCGATACAGTGATCCCTTGTGAAATTGGGGTAGCCTTGTCATAGTTAATGAGACAGATTTTGAAGAATATGAAAACACCCATTTATTTAGATTATTCAGCGACGACGCCGGTCGATGCGCGCGTGGCGGAAAAAATGTGTAAACATTTAACCCTGGAAGGGAATTTTGGCAATCCGGCTTCGCGTTCGCATGTGTTTGGCTGGGACGCCGAGGCCGCTGTTGAACAAGCACGTGCGCAGGTGGCGGCGCTAATCAATGCGGATCCAAAAGAGATTGTCTTCACCTCCGGCGCGACGGAGTCGAATAATCTCGCCATCAAAGGTGTCGCGAATTTCTACAAGAAAAAAGGCAAGCACATTGTCACCTGCAAGACCGAACATAAAGCCGTGCTCGATACCTGCCGGTATTTGGAGCGTGAAGGATATGAGGTAACGTATCTGGAGCCGGAGCAAAATGGTTTAATTGATATCAAGAAATTAACCGCGGCGTTACGCGATGACACGATCTTAGTTTCGATCATGCATGTCAATAACGAGATTGGTGTCATCCAGGATATCAAGACCATTGGCGAGCTCACGCGTGCGCGCGGCATTTTATTCCATGTCGATGGCGCACAAAGTGCGGGGAAGGTACCGATTAACCTCGACGAGCTGAAAGTAGATCTGATGTCCTTCTCGGCGCATAAGGCCTATGGTCCTAAAGGCATCGGCGTTTTGTACGTACGACGCAAGCCACGTGTGCGCCTGGAACCGCAAATGCATGGTGGTGGCCATGAGCGTGGCATGCGTTCCGGAACATTAGCCACACATCAGATCGTGGGCATGGGTGAAGCATTCCGTCTGGCGCGTGAAGAGATGTCGAAAGATAACGAGCGGATTCGTATGTTGCGGGATCGCCTGTTGAAAGGGCTACAGGGTATTGAGGAGTTGTACATTAATGGTGATATGACGAACCGGGTACCGCACAATTTGAATGTCAGCTTTAATTATGTGGAAGGTGAGTCGCTGATCATGGCGCTGAAGGAACTCGCAGTGTCCTCCGGTTCAGCCTGTACTTCTTCCAGTCTGGAACCATCCTATGTGTTGCGCGCCTTGGG
>Ga0315281_10015221_pt1 | contig 10321 bp, 11 predicted proteins | sample YL17G07_0_MG_FD_204540 | JGI IMG/M metagenome (GOLD analysis project Ga0315281, IMG submission 204540) | Sediment microbial communities from Yellowstone Lake, YNP, Wyoming, USA - YL17G07_0 | ecosystem: Environmental > Aquatic > Freshwater > Lake > Sediment | place: USA: Wyoming | collected...
ATCCAGCGGCATTCCCAACTGCTTGGCTCGCTCTGCGCAGACCTGGGTGACCCGGTTCAGGGTCGCCTTGGACATGCAGTGGTCGGCGTCATAGCGTGACGGCATCACGAACTTCGAGCCACTGGCGCAGGTACGCAGCGCAACCATGATATCCAGCGCTTGCTGGGACAGGTAGACGTTGTGCGGCTTGGCGCCCTTCATCCGGCGCTTCGGGATAATCCAAAGGGCGTTCTCGAAATCCACCTCGTCCCACGTGGCCTCGACGAGTTCGCTCTTGCGCACGAGGGTAAGCAGGATCAGCCGCAAGGCCAGCCGAATCGTGGGCTGCGTGGCCGAGGACTCCAGCACCTTGTGCAGGACACGGATCTCGGTGGGCGATAGCGCCCGGTCCTTGGCGACGAAAGTGGCGATCGACGCAGGGCTGACTCCGTCTGCCGGGTTCGGTGTCTGATCGCCGTGCAGCGTAGCAAACGCGTAGACCTGCTTGACGATGTCACGCACGTGAATCGCGGTGGCCGGCGCGCCGCGCGCCTTGACCTTATCGCATAGCGCGCGCAGGTCTTCCGCGGTGACCTCGGCGAGAAGCCTGTTCTTGAACGCCGGCATGATGTCCCGGGCGATGACGCTCTTTCGCATTGACCGGGTGCTGTCCGCCATTCGGGCGTCCTCGAGCCAGAGGTTGGTGAATTCCTCGAAGGTCTTGGCGTCGGCCACGCGGCGCTTCTCGCGCTGCTTCTCATGGCTGGGCGAACGACCTTCGGCAATCGCGCGGCGTGCGTCGACGCACAGCTCTCGGGCCATTTGCAGGGACATACCGCGACGGGCGCCGTAGCGACCTATGGTGAGCGTCTCGCGGCGCCCGTTGATCCGGTAATCGAATCGGAACGTGATCGTTCCCTTCGGCGTGACGGTCACGTACATCCCGTCTCGATCCGCGAGTTTGTAGTTGGCAGCCTCTGGTTTGATGTTCCTGAGCGTGGCGTCGGACAGCATTGGCGATCTCCCTTACGCCAAAATTATACCGTCACGCGATAAAAACAGCCAATAATTTGTATGTTACTGTTTTATCTTGTTTTATTATTATTTTTCTACCGTCGAACCACAATTCTGGCTGACGGTATATTTTTTCTTGTCGGAACGCTTGTGATTTCTACCGTCAGATATACCGTCAGATTGAAGCGGGTACCACCGATAGGTAGCGATAGGTACTGAAAGGCATTATTACTTTATATCATCAACTTACGTCACTATTTCGATAGGTACCGATAGTCCCAGAAAGCAGGAGTTTTATTCCCATTCGATGGTTGCAGGGGGCTTGCTCGAAATGTCGTAGACAACGCGGTTGATGCCGCGTACCTCGTTGATGATCCGGTTCGAAACGCGCGCCAGCAGATCCGGCGGAAGTTCAGCCCACTGGGCGGTCATGAAATCCGTGGTCTGCACCGCGCGCAGCGCGACGACGTAATCATAGGTGCGTCCGTCACCCATGACCCCCACCGAGCGCACCGGCAGGAACACCGCGAAGGCCTGTGCTGTCATGTCGTACCAGCTCGCCTCGCCGGCGACTCCCTTCAGCTTCGTCGCGCGCAGCTCCTCGATGAAGATCGCATCGGCCCGGCGCAGCAGGTCGGCATATTCGCGCTTCACTTCCCCCAGAATGCGAACCCCAAGCCCGGGGCCGGGGAACGGGTGCCGGAATACCATTTCGCGCGGCAGGCCGAGCGCCAGACCGAGTTCACGCACCTCGTCCTTGAACAGTTCCCGCAACGGCTCCAGAAGCGTCAGGTGCAGCGTATCGGGCAGTCCTCCGACGTTGTGATGCGACTTGATCGTGTGGGCCTTCTTGGTCTTGGCGCCGGCGGATTCAATCACGTCGGGATAGATCGTTCCCTGCGCGAGCCACCTGACGTTGGTGAACCTCGCGGCCTCCTCCTGGAACACGTGCACGAACTCGCGGCCGATGATCTTGCGCTTCTCTTCGGGGTTCGCGATGCCGGCGAGTTCACGCATGAAGCGCTCGCTCGCATCGACCATGTCTACTTTCACGCCCAGATGGCGCGCGAAGGTCTCCATGACCTGCTCGGCCTCGTTGAGGCGCAGCAGGCCGGTGTCGACGAACACGCAGGTGAGCTGGTCGCCGATCGCGCGGTGAATCAGGGCTGCGGCCACGGAAGAGTCGACACCGCCGGACAGCCCAAGCAGCACCTGCTCGCCGCCGACTTGCGCGCGGATGCGCGCAACCGCCTCGACGACGTAGTCGGGCATGTTCCAGTCCTGTCCGCAGCCACAGATCTCGTGCACGAAACGTCCGAGGATCGCCTTTCCCTGCCTGGTGTGCGTGACTTCGGGATGGAACTGAACGCCGTAGAAGCGGCGCGACTCGTTGTCCATCGCCGCAATCGGCGTTGATTCGTTGCTGGCGATGACGCGAAATCCCGGTGGCAGCGCGGTGACCTTGTCGCCGTGACTCATCCAGACGTCCAGCAATCCGTGATTTTCGGCATTGACGCGGTCCTGGATGCCATCGAGCAGGGCCGAATGGCCCCGGGCCCGCACCTCCGCATAGCCGAACTCGCGCACGCGCGACGTCTCCACCCCGCCCCCCAACTGCGCGGCCATGGTCTGCATGCCATAGCAGATGCCAAGGACCGGGATCCCGAGATCGAATACCGCCTGCGGCGCCCGCGGCGTGTCGCCTTCGGTCACCGATGCCGGTCCGCCCGAAAGAATGATCCCTCGCGGTCGGAACTCGCGGATGAAAGCGTCGCTGACGTCGTAGGCGTGAAGCTCGCAGTAGACCTTCGCCTCCCGCACGCGCCGGGCAATGAGCTGCGAGTATTGCGCGCCGAAATCGAGGATCAGGATCTTGTCATGCATGAATCCTGAGTCCTATTCAACGTGGTAATTGGGTGATTCCTTGACGATCTGAACGTCGTGGACATGCGACTCGCGTATGCCCGCGGTGGTGATCTCGACGAACTGCGACCGGGTGCGCACCGCTTCGATGCTGTCGCAGCCGAGGTAGCCCATGCTTGCGCGCAGGCCGCCCATAAGCTGCTGGACGACGGCGATCGCCGGGCCCTTGTAGGGCACCCTGCCCTCCACGCCTTCGGGGACGAGCTTGTCGGCGTTCATCGCGGGGTCCTGGAAATATCGGTCCGCCGCACCCTGCTGCATGGCGCCCAGCGACCCCATGCCACGATAGGATTTGTACGAGCGGCCCTGGAACAGCTCGATCTCGCCCGGAGATTCCTCCGTTCCGGCGAACAAGCCGCCCAGCATCACCGCATGGGCACCGGCGGCAAGCGCCTTCGCGATGTCGCCAGAATAACGGATGCCGCCATCGGCCACGAGCGGCACTCCGACGCTCTCGAGTGCTGCCGCCACGTTCTGGATCGCGGTGATCTGGGGCACGCCAACGCCGGCAACGATGCGCGTGGTACAGATCGAGCCGGGACCGATGCCGACCTTCACGCCGTCGGCGCCATGGTCGACCAGCGCGCGCGCTCCGTCCGCGGTGGCGATATTGCCGCCGATCACTTCGATCGAAGGATAGTTCCGCTTGACCCACTTGACCCGGTCGAGCACGCCCTGCGCATGCCCATGCGCGGTGTCGACGACTATCACATCGACGCCCGCCTCGACCAGCGCCGCCACCCGGTCCTCGGTGCCTTCGCCGACACCGACTGCCGCACCCACCAGCAACTTGCCCTGCTGGTCCTTGCACGCGTTCGGATGCTCGCTCGACTTGAGGATGTCCTTTACTGTGATCAGGCCGCGCATTTCGAAGGCCTCGTTGACGACCAGCACCCGCTCGAGGCGGTGCCGGTGCAACAACGCCCGCGCCTCGTCCGGACTGGCACCTTCCTTCACGTAGATCAGCCGGTCCTTCGGCGTCATGATTGCCCGGACCGGCGCCTCAAGGTTGGTTTCGAAGCGGTAATCGCGGTTGGTCACCACGCCGACCACCTTGCCCCGTTCCACCACAGGGAAGCCCGACACTTTGAATTGCCGGGTGAGATCGAGCAACTCGCGCACGGTGATGTCGGGGGAGACGGTCATCGGATCGCGCAGCACGCCGGACTCGTAGCGCTTGACCTTGAGCACCTCCGCCGCCTGGCCACCGGGTGGCAGGATCTTGTGGATGATGCCGATTCCGCCTTCCTGCGCCAGCACAATGGCGAGGCGCGCCTCCGTGACGGTGTCCATCGCCGCGGATACCACCGGCAGGTTCAGGCTGATGTTCCGGGTGAGGCGGGTTCTGAGGCTGACTTCCCTGGGAAGGACAGTCGAGTGGGCGGGAACCAGCAGGACGTCGTCGAAAGTGAGTGCCTTCTGAATCATGCGCATGGCGACATCCGCAAAAGGCGGATTATACGCACCCGCTCAAAGCAGGTAAATTGCCCGGCGCTCGGCCCGCGGTTCGGTGTCGCGGTTTCGTTGACGGGTCCGGGAAAAGCGGTTATGTTGTTCCGTCAACAGGTTACGAGGACGTGGTCATCATGGTTCGAATACTGGTTTTGAGCGCCTTGTCGGTCTTCGCGGCCGGTGCTCAAGCCCAGGTGTACAAGTGCGTCGACGCAAGCGGAAAAACCACTTATCTGCAGTCTGGGTGCCCTTCGGGCGCCAAATCGACGGCGATCAGCCGGACCGTGGCGCCCGCTCTTCCCCCAGTTGAACCGGCTGCCGGCGAAGGTGGTGCGGAAAAGGCCGGAAAGGCCGCCAAGGCATCCGCGCCCAAGACCGCCGCGGAACTGGAGCAGGACTTCCGCAAACGCAAGCAGGAGCAGGAGAAGGCGCGCGAGAAGGACGACCAGAAGCTGGCCGAAACGAAAGCGCGTGAGGAAAACTGCCGCAATTCCCGTCTGCAGGTCATCAATCTGGAGTCGGGGGCCCGCCAGTTACGGGTCGACGAAAAGGGCGACCGCAATTATCTCGACGAAGGCCAGGTTGAGCAGGAGAAGGCAAACGCACGCAAGCTCGTCGAGCAGTGGTGCAAGTAACGGATAGCCTCTTATGACTCGGTTGCTGACAGCATTGGCGAAGAGTGGGTTTGATATGTCTCCCGTTTTCGGACAGTTGCGAAGTTTCAACTGTCCGAAAACGGGAGATTATGTAAGGCAAATCAGGCTGCGCTGGTTGGTCGCGGCTTGCCCGGTTTAGGGAAAGCGCGTCTTTTCCCTGAAGCCGCGCGCCGTCGTCTCAGTTCTTTCGGGTCGGCGTTCAGAGGGCGGTAGATTTCCACGCGATCGCCATCTCGCAAGGGTGTATCGAGTTGCGCCAAGCGCCCGAATATTCCCACGCGATTGCAATTCATGTCGATCTCAGTGCACTGGGCGAGCAGGCCGCACGCACGGATCGCCTCGCCGACCGTGCTGCCTGGCGGCAGTTGCAGATCTCGGTACATTGGCTTTTCCGGTGGCGCGTAAGCGACCACGACCGCGATCGTCGGCGTCTTCATGGTCCTGCGTGGATCTGTTCCGCGCGCTGCACGAAAGCATCCATGAAACTGTTGCCAATATGGTGAAATACCGGCCCGATCACCCGCTCCAACAGCCGGCTCGAGATCTCATACTCGAGACGAAACTCAACCTTGCATGCGTCCTCGGCGAGCGGCGTGAAACGCCAGTTGCCACGCAGGTGGCGAAACGGCCCCGAAACCAGTTGCATGGTGATCATCCTGCCCGGTTCATTCGCGTTCTCGGTGGTGAACTGCTCGCGGATGCCACGAAAATTGACGTGCATCGTCGCTACGGTGCGCGTAGGCTCGCGCACCGTCACGACCGCGCCGCTGCACCAGGGAAGAAAATGCGGGTAGGACTCGATATCCTCGACCAGCGCGTACATCCTGTCGGCGCTGTAGCCCACCAGAGAAGAGCGATCAACCATGACCATCGTTGCTAGAATTCTACGACTTTATCGGAACACCGGATGAGCATCGTAGAAAATCGCAAGGCGCTCCATGACTACTTCATCGAGGAGCGCTACGAAGCAGGCCTGTCGCTCGCGGGCTGGGAGGTGAAGGCAATCCGCGCCGGGCGCGCCCAACTCAAGGAGGCGTACGTCATTGTTCGAAGCGGCGAGGTCTACCTCATCGGTGCGCACATCACGCCGCTCACCGCGGCTTCCACCCATGTCGTCGCAGATCCGACTCGCAGCAGAAAGCTGCTGCTACACGCCGAGGAAATACGGCGGCTCATCGGCAAAGTCGAACGGGCAGGCTACACGCTCGTTCCGCTTGATCTTCACTATTCCGGGGGCCGCGTGAAACTGAACATCGGTCTTGCTCGGGGCAAGAAGCAATACGATAAGCGCGAGGCAGAGAGGAACAAGGAATGGCAGCGAGAACAGCAGCGTCTGATCAAGGCGAAGCGTTGATTGCCCAAGGTGCAAAGTCTCACGTGACGCTCATATTCACAGCGCTGGCGAGAAATTTAGGTTTTCATATGTCTCCCGTTTTCGGACAGTTGCGAAGTTGCAACCGTCCGAAAACGGGAGATTTTGTAAAGCAAAGCAAGCCGGACTGGTCGGTTCAGGTTCGTCCTGCTTAGGCTTTGCCGGAGTTCTGGCGAACTTGCTCGAACAGACAGATTGCCGCGGCTGCGGCCACGTTCAGCGACTCGGATTGGCCGGGCATCGGAATCCGGACGCGCTCGGTCGCCAGGGCTGCCGCCTGCGCCGACAGACCCGTACCCTCGTTCCCGAACAGCCATGCGACGGGTCCACGCAGATCGGCCTCGAAAATGGACTGCAGCGCCCTCGGTTCTGTCGCAACGATCTTCGCCCGGATGCGCTGAGGGAGGTCACTGAAGTTGACGTTTTCGTGAATACTCACGAAGAAATGAGCGCCCTGCCCAGCGCGCACGACTTTCGGTGCCCACGCGAACGCCGATCCCGGTGACAGAAAGACGTGGCCCACCCCTGACGCTACGGCACTGCGAAGGATAGAGCCGAGATTGCCGGGGTCCTGTATGCCCTCGACCATCAGGCAGTTGCCGATCGAGTCCGGCAGCGAACGCATACCGGGGGTACGCACGACCGCCAGAATGCCGGAACTGGTCACTACCTGGGAAATCCTCGTGATCAGACTATCAGCGAGCAGCAGCCGCGTCCGGGCCGGGGTCTGGTCGAACAGGGCGCGCAGGTGTGCATCCGCGTACGCAGATGCACTCGCTGCCACGACTTCGGTAGTTCCGCCGCTTCTGACATAGGCCTCGACCAGATGTGCGCCATCCAGAATCGTCATTCCAGAGTCGCGTCGCTCGCGGGAGGATGACGCCAGTCGAATCAGTCGCTTGACCTGCGCGTTATCGCGGGAGCGGATCAGCCGGATTTCCGTATCCACCCTCAGGAAACTCCGAAAAGGATCCGTCTGACCGGCGCAAAACTCCTCCGGTGGACTTCGCAGACGCCATGCCGCCGCAGCGCGTCCAGGTGTTCGGGCGTCGGGTAGCCCTTGTGACGATCGAATCCATACTGCGGGAATCGGTCGTGCAGGCGCCGCATCTCGGCATCGCGCCCGGTTTTCGCCAGGATCGAGGCCGCAGAGATTGCCGCTACGGTCGCATCACCGCGAATAATGGCGCGAATCCGAAGATTCATCTCCGGGCAGTACAGGCCGTCAACAAGCACCTCCGTGGGTGTCAACGACAGCCGCTCGACGGCACGCCGCATCGCCAGCAGTGAGGCGCGCAGGATATTCAACCGGTCGATTTCCTCGACGGTTGCGAATGCGACCGCCCACGCAAGCGCCCGTGTCCTGATGGTGTCGGCAAGCGCCATGCGGCGTTTTTCGGACAGGATCTTTGAGTCGGCCAGTCCCGTGATCGGCCGGTCCGAATCGAGCACCGCAGCCGCGGCGAACACGGGTCCGGCGAGCGGGCCCCTGCCCGCCTCGTCGACCCCGCAGACTAACGAGCCAACCATGGAAGCACGGCGTCCGCGGCACGCGCCGCCGTGTCCTGGCGCAGGCTGCGGTGTATTGCGGCAAGCCGATCGGGAAGACGGCGCCGTATGACAGGATCGTTGTGCACGTTGACCAGCGCCTGTGCGAGATTCTCCGGCGTCGCATCGTCCTGCAGAAGCTCCGGAACGATGAACTCGCCCGCAATGATATTCGGCAGCCCCACATAAGGCTGATAGCGCATCCCGGACATGATTTTCCAGGTGAGCGCCGCCATCCGGTATGTGATCACCATCGGTTTGCGGTAGAGCGCCGCCTCGAGCGTGGCAGTGCCGCTTGCCACCAGAACCGCATCGGATGCCGCGATCGCCTCGCGTGCATGGCCGAACAGGACGGTCAGGGGAAGGTCCTGCCCGCCCTCGTCATAGAGAGCGGCCTCGAACAGGCTCCGTGTCTCCCGGTTGACCAGCGGCACCAGGAAATGCGCTTGGGGCAGCTGTTCGTGCGCACGCTTCGCGGTGCGCACGAAAGTGCGCGCCATGTATCTCAATTCGGACTGCCTGCTCCCGGGCAACAGCGCCAGAATGCTCCGATCCGGGGACAGGCGCAGTTGCTCGCGTGCGCCAGCAGTCGAGTCCTCCAGCGGAATAACATCGGCGAGGGGGTGGCCTACGTAGGCTACCGGAATATTAGCCCGCCGATAGAGCGTAGCCTCGAATGGAAACAGGACCAGCATCTGGTCCACCGCACGGGCGATGCGCCGAAGGCGTGCGCCTCGCCAGGCCCAAATCGACGGGCTTACGTAGTGCACGGTCGGAATGCCGCTGCGCTTGAGGCAGGCCTCGAGGTCAAGATTGAAATCCGGCGCGTCTATGCCGATAAAAAGCGCCGGTCGCTCGGTGAGAATCCGGCGCCGCAACCGCCGGCGGATGCCTGCGATCTCCGGGTAATGGCGCAGCACCTCGACGTAGCCCCGGACAGCAAGCTTTTCCATGGGAAACCACGACTCGAAGCCTGTCGACTCCATTTTCGGTCCGCCAATGCCTGCAAAGCGGGCACCCGGAAGCCGCGATTTCAGGGCCTCTACGAGATGCGCGCCGAGAAAGTCGCCCGAAGCCTCGCCGGCTACCATCGCGATAAGCGGTGTCAACACAGGATGCTCAGCGGACGATTCCGCGGCGTGAGTCCCGGAGAAACTCGAGCAATAGACCGACTTCGGCGCGCGTCTGCGCCTGTACGGCAAGCGCCTGTCTTGCCTGGTCCAGCGTGAGGCCGGACTTGTAGAGCGTCTTATAGGCGGATTTGACCGCGGCAACGGCTGCTGGCGCAAATCCACGCCGCTTCATGCCTTCACTGTTTATGCCATGAGGCCTGGCTTTGTTGCCCGCCGCAGTAACGTATGGCGGCAAGTCCTGAAGCAGAATGGTTCCCATTGCGGTGATGGCATGCGCTCCGATCGAGACGAACTGGTGCACAACTGTGAAACCGCCCAGGATCGCGTAGTCCCCGACGCGGACGTGGCCGGCAAGCTGTGCGTTGTTGGCGAAGATCGTGTTGCTGCCAACCTGGCAGTCGTGCGCGAGGTGCACGTATGCCATGATCCAGTTGTCGTTGCCCAGGCGGGTGACGGCGGCATCCTGCGCGGTGCCGCGATTGAACGTGCAGAACTCCCGGATCGTGTTGCGGTCGCCAATCTCCAGGGCAGTGGGCTCGCCGGCATATTTCTTGTCCTGGGGCGCGGCCCCAATCGAGCAGAACGGATAAATCCGGTTGTCTGCGCCAATGCGGGTTCGGCCGTCGATCACAACATGCGGTCCCACGTCGGTGTTGGCGCCCAGTTCCACTTCCCCGCCGATGATCGAATATGGCCCGACGCTGACGTCCGGCCCGAGCTTCGCCCCGGGATGAACGATCGCGGTTGGATGGATCATACGGCGCGGACCGTGCACATGATCTTCGCCTCCGCTGCGAGAGCCTCGCCGACACTTGCCTTGGCACCGAACTTCCAGATGCCGCGAACCTTGCGCTCGAGAACCACTTCCAGCACGAGTTGGTCCCCCGGACTGACAGGCCGCTTGAAGCGCGCCTCGTCGATACCGACGAAGTAATACACGGATTTTTCGTCCGGCTTGGTGCCGAGCGTACGAAATGAAAGTATCGCTGCCGCCTGCGCCATGGCCTCCACGACCAGCACGCCCGGCATGACTGGATGATGCGGGAAGTGTCCGGAGAAAAACGGTTCGTTGATGGTGACATTCTTGATTGCGAGAATGCGCTTTCCCGGCTCGCATTCGAGCACGCGATCCACCAGCAGCATCGGGTAGCGGTGTGGTAGATGCGCGAGGATCTCGTGGATATCCATGGACTCATTCCTTTCCGTGCAGATCGGCGACCAGGCGCTCGAGCGTGCGGATGCGC
>Ga0315281_10015222_pt1 | contig 10321 bp, 7 predicted proteins | sample YL17G07_0_MG_FD_204540 | JGI IMG/M metagenome (GOLD analysis project Ga0315281, IMG submission 204540) | Sediment microbial communities from Yellowstone Lake, YNP, Wyoming, USA - YL17G07_0 | ecosystem: Environmental > Aquatic > Freshwater > Lake > Sediment | place: USA: Wyoming | collected...
CGCGGGGCGGGTGGGTGTGACGCTGCCGGCGTCCGACGTGCCGGCGGCGGGCGACGCGATACCGCCGGAGCTGCTGCGCGGCGACCTGCGCCTGCCGGAGCTGTCGCAGCTCGACGTCGTGCGCCACTACACGCGCCTGTCGCAGCTCAACTGGTCGATCGACACGCACATGTATCCGCTGGGCTCATGCACGATGAAGCTCAACCCCAAGGTGAACGACGCTATCGCCGCGATGCCCGGCTTTGCCGAGGCGCACCCGATGCAGCCCGCCGGGGACGTGCAGGGCGCGCTGGCCGTCATGCACGGACTCCAGGACGTGCTGGCGGAGATCACGGGCATGGCGGGCGCATCGCTGGCGCCGCTGGCCGGGGCGCAGGGCGAACTGGCGGGCGTGCTGGTGATCAAGGCGTACCTGGAATCGCGCGGCGAGCGCCGCACGACGATCGTCGTGCCGGACTCGGCGCACGGCACGAACCCGGCGACGGCGTCGATGGCCGGCTTCGACGTGGTGACGGTGAAGCCGCAGCCGGACGGCGACATGGACCTGGACGCGCTGCGTGCGGCGCTGGAGGAGCACGGCCCGACGGTGGCCGCGCTGATGATCACACTGCCCAGCACGCTGGGGCTCTTCGACCGCAACATCGTGCGGATTGCGGAGATGGTGCACGCGCACGGCGCGCTGATGTACGGCGACGGCGCGAATCTCAACGCCATGCTCGGCCAGGTGAAGCCCGGCGACCTCGGCTTCGACGTGATGCACATCAACCTGCACAAGACGTTCAGCCAGCCGCACGGCGGCGGCGGCCCCGGCGCCGGCCCGATCGTCGTGCGCGATCACCTGCTGCCGTTCCTGCCATCGCCGCACGTCGTGCGCGACGGCGACCTCTACCGCCTGGTCGATCCGGAACAAAGCATCGGGCGGCTGGGCGCGTTCCAGGGGAACTTCGGCGTGCTGCTGCGCGCCTGGGCGTACATCCGGGCGCTCGGCGCGGACGGGCTGCGGGCGATCAGCGAGGCGGCGGTGCTGAACGCGAACTACGTGCAGGCGCGGCTGCGCGGCGCCTACGATCTGGCGCACGACCGCACGTGCATGCACGAGGTGCTGTTCTCGGGCCGGCGCCAGAAGACGCAGGGCGCGAAGACGCTGGACATCGCCAAGCGGATGATCGATTACGGCTACCACCCGCCGACGATCTACTTTCCGCTGGTGGTGGACGAGGCGCTGATGATCGAGCCGACCGAGAGCGAGTCGAAGGAGACGCTGGACGCGTTCTGCGAGGCGATGCTGGCGATCGCGCGCGAGGCGGAGACGACGCCCGAGCTGCTGCGCGAGGCGCCCCACACCGCGCCCATCCGCCGCCTCGACGAGGCGACTGCCGCGCGCAAGCCCGTACTGCGCTGGTGACGCTTCACCATCAGAAGGGAGCCAGACATGCCTTGGTTTAAGAGAAGAGGGCGCGAGCCAAAACGCGCCATTTCTAAAGATGTCGAGAGCAGGATTTACCGCAGGATCGCCGACCTGCCCGTGGACGAAGCGCAGAAGCGCGAGTTCTCGGCTCGGGTGGCCGGCGCAATCATGGCCGCGAATGCGTCGCTCGATCTGGTGCCTGAGCTACGTCTACTTTGGCGCGCAACGGACGAACAGATGGTGGGCGTCGTCAAGTTCTACACGCTAGCGATGTTGTCTAGATGGGCGAGGAAGGTGTGGCGCGGGCAACTCGCTCAAAGTGACTACTCTGTTGTCCTCCCCACGATGGCTACCAACACTCTGAACTTCTTTGGCTCTCGTGTTGATGGCGATGTCGCGGAGTTTCTGGCCGTGGATGCCCAGTTCAACGCGGACAGAAACCGGATTGACGTGGCAATCGCTAACGACGAGAGCGTACTCAGCCATGTATCCGAACTGGATCTCTTAGCTGCTCTGGTTGCTCGCGAGTTGGGGCGACCCCTAACGTCTGACATAGTGAGCCTCGATCTGCCTGTTGAGGATCTCTTCGATCTCTTGGCTGCTGGATGGAAGCCAGTGTGGGGAGATTCGGTGGAGGGTCTGCTCGCTTTTCAACAGGTAATCCTGGACGCCGAGATCTGGATGTTCGACTTTCATCGGAACATGGTTGAGCATGGCGGCGCTTAGGCTGGTCTCAGTCCCCAACGATCTCGCGAACCACGGACCCGCTACGCCTGCGCCACCACGCGCGACGCTAGGAGCGACGCGATGCGGTCGTCGCTGACGCCGAACTGACGGAGCGCCTCGGTCGTGTGCTCGCCGATGCCGGGCGCGCGCGGACCGAGCCGCATCGGCCGCTCGTGCCAGCTGACCGCCGCTCCGGGCTGCTTCAGGTGGCCCCAGCGCGGGTAGTCGGCCTCCCACCACAGGTCGTTCGCCGCAAGGTGCTCGTCCGCGAACGTCTCCGCAACCGTCACGCACGGAGCGGCGGGCACGCCGGCGCCGCGCAGCAGGGCGAGCCAGTGCGCGCGCGGGCGATGCTCCACGAGCGCGGCGATCTCGACCGCGACGTCGCCGTAGCGGTCGTGCGCCAGCGCGGCGCCGGGCGGCAGCGCCACGCCGAGCGCCGCGGCGGCGCGCGCGGCGTGCCCCGGCGTCGTGCAGGCGATGGTGAACGAGCCATCGGCGGCGTCGTAGATGCGGTAGAGCGCGTGGCGTCCGCGCAGGTCGCGGCCGCCGGGCGGGTCGGCTGGGCGGTCGTCGTAGAAGATGAACTCGCCGGCCTGCACGGTGAACGCGCTGTTGAGCAGGCAGGTCTCGACGCGCTGGCCGCGGTCCGTGCGCTCGCGCGCCGACAGCGCGGCCAGCACGCCGTACGCCGCGGAGAGCGCCGTGGTGTAGTCGCAGAGAGAGATCTGCAGGTAGACGGGCTCGCCGTGCGGCTCGCCCTGCGCGCGCATCAGCCCGGAGCGCGCCTGGAACAGCGGGTCGAAGCCGGGCAGGTGCGCGTACGGGCCGTCGGGGCCGTAGCCGGTGACCGAGCACTGGATCAGCCGCGGATTGCGCGCCCGCAGGGCGTCCCAGGTCAGCCCGAGGCGGTCCATGACGCCCGCGCGGAAGTTGTCCATCACCACGTCGGCGCCGGCCGCCAGCTCCAGCACCAGGTCGCGCCCCTCCGGCCGCTTCAGGTCGATCGCGACGCCGCGCTTGCCGCGGTTGCATCCCAGGAACGCCAGCCCCGACGTGCGCCAGCCGTCGCCGTCCAGGCTCTCGACCTTGATCACGTCCGCGCCCATGTCGGCCAGCAGCATGCTGCCGCTCGCCCCGGCGATGAACCCCGTAAGGTCGACGATCGTCACCCCGTCGAGCGGCGCGCGCCCATCCCCTCGCGCCGCAGGCGCTGTTTGCTGTTTGCTGTTTGCTGTCTGTTGTGCGATGCGAAGCATCGCCTGGTGCTCGCCGAGGCGCGGCGCGGGGCCGCGGGCGCGGCCGGGGGTGTCGCGCAGCCACACGGCCACGTTCATCTGCCGCGTGCGGCCCAGCTCCGGGTCATCCACGTCGATCATCATGCCGTTGTGCGCCACCTGCGCGTCGCGCGCGAACTCGTCGCGGGAGAGCACGGGGCCGCGCGGCACGTTCGCCTCTTCGAGGATCCGCAACCACTCGTCGCGCGGGCGCGCCGTGTACGCGGCGTCGACGCGGCGCGCCAACGCGGCGCGATCCTCCGCGTCGGCGATGCCCATCGGCGCCCCGACGAAGCGCGGGTCGACGAGGCAGTCCTCCAGTCCGGCGGCGACGGCCATGCTGGCCCAGAAGCCCGGCGTCAGCGCGCCTGCGAAGAGCCAGTCGTCGGACGCGCGCACGAGGCGGTACGTAGGGATCGGACCGTGCGGATCGACGCGGCCGGAGCGCCGCACCACCGCGGCGCCTTCGAGGTAGGCGATCGTCTGCATCGCGAAGATCGCGCGGACGCCCGACACCTCGAAGCTGTCGCCGCGGCCGCTCTGCGCGCGCGCGTACAGCGTGGCGGCCACGGCGTTCGACGCGACGATCGCCTGCGCGTAGCCGGCGAGCGGCAGGTTGAGGAAGACGGGCGGATCGTCGTAGCGGTACTGTGCGTCGTTCGCGGCGGAGAGCGCCTGCACCAGCGCCTCGTCGGGCGGCAGGTCCGCGTGCGGGCCGCGCGCGCCGTACGCGGGCAGGTAGCCGACGATCAGCCGCGGCTGCGCGGCGCGCAGCGCCTCCGGCTCGAAGCCGAGGCGGGCGTCCTCGCCCGGCGCCCAGTCGTACAGGAAGACGTCCGCGCCGGCCACGAGGCGGCGCAGATCGGCGCGCCCCGCCTCGGTCTCCAGGTCGAGGACGACGCTCCGCTTGCCGCGGTTCACCACGTGGAACGCGGGCGTGCCACGCTGGCGGTCGCCGCCCGGCGGCTCGACCTTGATCACGTCCGCGCCGTGGTCGGCGAGCAGCATGGACGTGTACGGCCCGCCGATGCCCTGCGTGGCGTCGATCACGCGGAGGCCATCGAACGCGGGCGCGTGATCGGGCGAGCGGTCCGGTGCGGTCATGGGTGGTTGATACGGGAGCCGGTGCGGTGGGTCAAGCGGGCGCGGACAGCAGACAGCAGACAACAGACCGGGGGGATGGCGATGTCGCTACTCCGCGACGATTACCGGCACCGTGAGCTGGCCGTAGGGCAGCACGCACACCGACGGCTCGCGGCCCAATGCCGTGCGCCGTTCGGCGACGATCGTCGCGAGCGTGGCGTCCACGTCGGGCGCGTAGCGCAGGTGCGCGCGCTCCACCGCCTCGCGCGGGAGGGCGGAGTGCAGCCACACGTCGCAGCGCGCCTGCACCATCGCCTGCACCTGCACCTGCCACTGGTCGAACACCGTCTCGTGCGCGGCTCCCTGGATGCGCTCCAACAGCGCGCGCGGCGACGCCTCGCTCGCCAGCAGGTCCACGTACTCGCCCGCGCCGACGCCCTCGCGGCACTCCGCGACGAGCAGGATCGCGCCGCCGGCCGCGCACGCCTGCGCCGCCACGGACATCCCCTTCACCGACTGGTAGAGCACCAGGTCGGCCGGGTAGCCCATGTTCGTCGCCACCACGACGTCGAAGGCGTGCGGGATGGGGCGCACGGCCTGGCGCGCCGCCTGCGCGATCGCGGCGTCGTGCGCGGCCGCCATCTCTCCTGCGAAGACGCCCGTGATGCGCTTCTGTTCGTCCAGCGTGACGTTGACGATGAACGACGGGTCCGACTTCAGCGCGGCGTCGCGCATCTGCTCGAAGATCGGATTGCCGTCCGTCACGCACCAGGTGGCCTTCGGGTGGCCGATCATGCGCGCGTCGTGGTTGGCCATGATCTCGCGCGCGCCCGCGACGCCCGGCAGCACCGCCTTGCCGCCGCCGGAGTACCCGGCGAACAGGTGCGGCTCTACGAAGCCCGTCACGATGCGGAGATCGGCGGCGAGGTAGTGGCGGTTGAGCCAGACGCCCGCGCCATCCGGTCCCGTCGCCAAGAACGCGTGCTCCGCGGCGTCGCGCGCGTCGTGATCGACGATCCGGTAGCGCGACAGGATGTCGGCGCCGAGGATGCGGCGGCGCTCGTCGTCGCGCGAGGGGCGATGCAGGCCGGTGCCGATGACGATCGTGACGTCGCCGCGCGCCACGCCGGCCGCATCGATGGCTTCGAGCAGCGGCGGCAGGATCACGTCGTTCGGGACGGGCCGCGTCACGTCGGAGACGACGATCGCGGCCTTCTGCCCCGGCCGCGCGATGCGGCGCAGCGGCGCGCTGCCGATCGGCGCGTCGATGGCGGCGCGGACGGCGGCCTCGGCATCGACGAGCGGCGGCGTGCGCTCCGGCAGCAGCACGGTGGCGCCGTCGGGGATCTCGGCGTCGATGCCGCGCTCGCCGTACGGCAGGTGGACCTTCATGCGGGCAGGGTAGCGCCGGCGTGCGCGCGACCGGAAGCGGGAGCGCGCCTCACCGGTCGTCGCTGTCGCGCCGCTCGTGGCGGCGGATGAACGCGCCGATCAGGATCGTGCCGGCGCCGCCGAACGCGGCCGCCGCCAGCAGCGCCCAGATCATGCGCGTGTGCCAACTGAACCAGAGGAAGTTGATGTCGGCCGACTGCAGGTTCTGGAGCAGGAACAGCGCCAGCACCGCGATCGCGGCTATGCCCGCACCGAGCTTGATCCGCTGCCACGTGGCGGGCCCTTCATCCGGTCGTTGCTGTTCTGTCATGGTGAGTCCCCCTGCGTGCTAGTCGCTCTCCACGCGGCCCCCTCGGGGGCCTGCCAGCGGTTCCGATGGGCGCGTGGCCTCGTAGGCCTGCCGCGTCTTCTGCACGATGGTGAAGAGATCATCGGCCGTCGTCACCGGCGCCGAACAGAGCGTGCCGTAGCAGACGTATGCCGCCGGCGCGGGGTGCGGCGGCAAGCCCTCGTCCGCAAGCGCGGCGTCGCCCACGTGCAGCACGCGCACGACGCGCTCCGGCACCGGCAGCGCCAGCGCGGCGGCGTGCAGCACGCCAGCCTGCTGTCCGGCGGGCGCGACGATCTTCACCTCGGCGCCGGGGTTCAACAGCAGGTCGACCGCCTTCGCGTAGTCGGCGGCGAAATAGCCCTGCGTGTCGGCGATGCCCGCGTGCGGCGCCAGCGCCCGGCGGGCGATCTCCTCGAAACGCGCGTCGTGCGTGCAGCGCGCCAGCCGGATGAACGCGGCGGCGGCGACGGCGTTCTCTTTCACGGGCTTCTGGCGCGCGGACAGGCGGCCCAGCGTCTCATGCCCCGCCGGCGTGTCGAAGAAGCCGCCGCGCTCGTCGCCCAGCCGCTCCGTCATGAACGCCGCCAGCTCGCGCGCGCGCTCGAGGTCCTGCGGCCGGCCCGCCACCTCGTACGCGTCCAGGCAGGCGAGCGCCATCCACGCCTGGTCGCCCAGCAGCCCGCCGACGCGCGGCCCCTCCGGCGAGAGGAAGCGGCACATGCCGCCGTCGGCGCCGCGCAGCCGCTCCCACAGGAAGTCCAGCGCCCTCAGCGCGCGCTCGCGCAGGTCCGGGCGGCCCCGCGTCCACGACGCCTCCAGGTACGCGCTGATCGCCATCGCGTTCCACGACGTGTAGACCGTGTGGTCGACGTAGGGCGGCGGGAACTTCTTGCGCTCCTCGGCGGGCAGCGGGTAGAGCGCCTCGTCGGCGTCCTGCGACCCGTAGAACGCGCCCGTGCCCGCGTCGCTCAGCCAGCGGTCCATGAACTCGATCGTGAAGTCGATGTAGCGGCGGTGCTCGGCGTCGTCGCTGATCCGGTAGAGCTTGAGCAGGTTGCGCAGCAGCAGTGCGTTGTCCTCAAGCATCTTCTCGTAGTGCGGGACGCTCCAGTCGCGCTTCGTCGAGTAGCGGAAGAAGCCGCCCCACTCCTGGTCGTAGGTGCCGCCGCCGCACATCTGCTCCAGCGTCTTGCGCGCCATGTGCAGCGCGTCGCGGTCGCCGTCGCGGAGGTACGCGTGCAGCAGCAGGTCGATCGCGTCCGGGTGCGGGAACTTCGGCTCGGTGCCGAAGCCGCCGTGGACCGGGTCGTAGGCGTCGGTCGTGGAGTTCAGCACGTCGCGGAGGATCTGGTTGCTGAGCGTGCCGCCGGCGCGTTCGGACGCGGCGACGCGCTCGCGGCTCACTGTGATCTCGGCGATCTTCTCGCTGATGGCGGCGCGGTTGTCGCGGTAGTAGCTGCTGACCTGCTGGAGGATGTCGCGCATCTGGTCCGGCGGGATGTATGTCATGCCGGCCATCACCTCGCCCTGCGGCGTCAGGAAGGCGGTGGTGGGCCAGCCGCCCATGTTGTAGCGGGCGTTGATGTCGGGGCGCTGGTCGTTATCGACGCGGATGGCCACGAAGCGCTCGTTGATCAGCGCGATCACGGCGTCGTCGGAGTACGACGTCTCGTCCATGACGTGGCACCAGTGGCACCAGACGGCGGAGATGCCCAGCAGCACCGGCTTGTCGTCGAGCCGCGCCTGCTCGAACGCTGTGGCACTCCACTCGCGCCAGCGGATCTCGTGCGCGCGGTTCGGTCGCGGGGAGAAGTGGAACGCTGCCGCGGACATGCCTGCGCCTTTCGATTGACCATGCATCGTAGCAGGCAATGCGGCGCCAGCGCCTCAGCCGCGGCTCACCAGCCGGCCGCCGCGCCTTCGCCGCGGCCATCGCTGCCGGCGATCATCGTGCCGCTCTCGTCGATGACGATCGCCTGCGCGCGGCCCATCGGCGCCGTGACGCGCGGCACCAGGCGCACTGCGTGGCCGCGCCGCGCCAGCTCCTGCTGCGTCGCCTCCGGCATCTCCTCCTCGACCAGCAGGCCGCCGGGCGTGTCGCCCCAGCGCGCCGCATCGATCGCCGCCTGCGGGTCCAGGCCGTAATCGATGATGCCCGTGATCACCTGCAGGTTCGTCTGAACCTGGAAGTCCGCGCCCGGCGTGTTCCCGATGATGTGCGGCCGCCCGCCGCGCAGGACGAGATACGTATTGAGCGTGTGCATCGTCCGCTTGCCCGGCGCCAGGACGTTCGGCGACGCCGGGTCGAGCGAGAATCCGGCCATCCGGTTGTTCATGATCACGCCGGTGCCCGGGACAGCGACCGCCGCGCCCCAGTTCGCGAAGATGCTCTGGATGAACGAGCAGACGTTGCCCTCCGCATCGGCCACGACGAACGACGTCGTGTCGTGCGACGGCGCGGGCTGCGGCACGTTGCGCGCGCGTTGCGGGTCGATCGCCGCGCGGCGTTGCGCCGCCCACTCCTTCGCCAGCAGCCGCCGCGGATCGAACTCAACGAACGCCGGGTCGCCCGCGAAGCGGTGGCGATCCTCGAACGCCAGCTTCTTCGCCTCCACCATGTGGTGCACGGCGTCGGGCGAGAGATGCCCCCACGCGCCGAGATCGTACCCCTCGACGATGTTCAGCTCTTCGAGGAGGATCACACCCTGCGAGTTCGGTGGCGTCTCGTACACCGTGCAGCCGCGGTACTCCGTGCTCAGCGGCTCCAGCACGTCGGCGCGGTGCGACGCCAGGTCGTCCGCCGTCATGTGGCCGCCGGTTGCCTGCACGGCCGCGGCGATGCGCTCCGCCATCGCGCCGTGGTAGAAGGCGTCGCGGCCGCCCTGCGCGATCGCGTCGAGCGTGTCGGCCAGCCCGGGCTGGCGGTACAGCGCGCCGAACGCCGGCGCCCCGCCGTCGCGGTACAGCTCCGCCGCCATCGTCGGGTACTTCGCGAAGAGCGAGCGCGCGGCCGCGAGCGACAGCGCCAGCTCGCGCGACGCCGGGAAGCCGTCGCGCGCGTAGCCGATCGCCGGTGCCAGCAGATCGGCGCGCGGCTTCGTGCACCAGCGCGTGTGGAACTCCTGCCACGCGTCGACGAGGCCGGGCACGGCCACCGCGCCGCCGCCGTGGCCGGGGATGCCGCCCGCGTAGCGGTCGGGCGTTGCCGCCGCGGGCGCGCGGCCGCCGGAGCAGATGGCCGTGACGCGGCCCTCCTTGCGCGGGTAGACCAGGATGTAGGCGTCGCCGCCCAGGTGGTTGCGGTGCGGCTTCACCACGGGCAACAGCGCCGACATCGCCAGCGCCGCGTCGAACGCGTTGCCGCCGCGCCGCAGCACGTCGACGCCGGTCTGCGAAACGAGCGGATGCTCTGACGCGACCATGCTGTGCGTGCCGAGCACCGGGCCGCGCGCGGGCGGGACGTCCGTCATCGTGTGCCGCCTTCAGCCGCGACGCGCTCCAGCGCATCACGGGCCAGCGCCATCATGCGGCGCTCGTCCTTGAACGCCAGCGCGCGCTCCGCGTCGCCGATCTCGTGCCAGCGCGCCTCCACGACCTCGTGATCGTGGTCGGCGGTGCTGCCGCCCAGGTAGCGCAGCAGGTACATGTGCACGGTCTTGCGCACGCGCGCCGGCTCGGCCTCGTAGCGCGACACGTACGTGTAGGCTACGTCGCCCAGCGGCGCGACGATCTCCGCGTCCACGCCGGCTTCCTCGCGCACCTCGCGCACCGCCGCGCGCTCGGCCGGCTCGCCGTCCTCGATCCAGCCTTTCGGCAGCTGCCAGCGCTGCTCGTGTGTGCGGATCAGCGCCACCTCGAAGCCGCCGCCCGCGCGCTCGCGGTACACCACGCCGCCGGCCGAGATCTCGACGCGCGTCCTCATCGCCGGGGCGGGCGCTCCTTCTTCGCGGGCTTGCGGCTGCGCTCCGCGGGCTTCGCGCGCTTGTCGCCGTTCGGCGAGACGCTGGTCGGCGCGACGGGCTCGCGCGAGCCGCGGTTCACCTCCATCGCCCGCTTCGTCATCTCCTCCAGCGCGTCGGTGACGCGGCGGAAGAGCGTGGCGGG
>Ga0315281_10015223_pt1 | contig 10321 bp, 7 predicted proteins | sample YL17G07_0_MG_FD_204540 | JGI IMG/M metagenome (GOLD analysis project Ga0315281, IMG submission 204540) | Sediment microbial communities from Yellowstone Lake, YNP, Wyoming, USA - YL17G07_0 | ecosystem: Environmental > Aquatic > Freshwater > Lake > Sediment | place: USA: Wyoming | collected...
GAGCGTCGGGCCACTGCCTTTCATGTCCGGCGGCACGCGAACACCATAGTTCTGCTGAAAAAAGTTGGTCACGCCGCCCCAGTTTGCGTAATTCGGCTGTGCATCGTACTGGATCAATATCCTGCCCTCCACAGCGCGCGCGGCCTCTAATCTCTTTTTCCATGCCTCCTTGTCCCACTGGTCTGCCGCGAACGCAGAACCATGCAACAGCGCCGCAAAAGTACAGGCAAAAGCGATAACCAGGCTCACCGTGCGTGATCTCATGACCATTGCAATCTCCTTCAAGAGTTGTGTGCCACTCGCGTCACCGCTTACTGCTTCAGTGCGACCAGAGCGTAATTGCCTTCCTTCGCTTGCTCGTACTGCACCGTGATCTGCTGGCCTTCCTTCAGCGCGACTACGCTGCTTTTCAGTTTCTCCGGGATCGCGAAACTGAAGGTTTCGCCTGCCTGTGCGGTCGGAATCTTCGTGCATCCGTCCTTGGCGCATTCGAGCAGCAAAGCGGAATTCTTCATGTCCACCCAGACCACCTTCCCGGTCGCCTCTTCGGCCAGCGCAGACGCGCACAGCAAAGCGAAAAAAATGCCGGCCACTCCGCGAACAACACTGGTATTACGGCGATATTTCATCATTGCCTCCCTGTGCAAGAAGTCATGCATGACGATGACTTTCATTGATGTGCCTGCCGACCGCTGCGCCTGAACCAAAGCGCAACGGTCTCCCGCATCACGGGCCGCGCATTTCAGTAGGGGAATGATGTCGCCGCACGCATAAGTAGTAGTGCGCTAGCGCGCGCCAGCTTGCGCCGGCGCGGACATTTCGCACCGGCATGACACCTGATACAGCCTCCCCCTGCGTTTCGCCTCATCTTGTCATCTTGGTGTGAGGTGACGAATTGCAGACCATGCTAATGACAGGGATATGCGCTTGTCAAGAAATCAAGTGTTGGACCAGCCACATTCGTTTGCGCCATGCGTGGAGCGCATAAATTTTCGCTTACACCATGCGTGGAGTGCATAAGCTGTCTTACGCAGTGCAGTCATCCGCGTTTGGCGCGGTGCCCAATCCTGGGATCGGACACATGGAAAACCGTAGCAGAAAATCGATCGGGTGCGGTGAGCGGTTCTTTCCCCCAGCGGATTGATTGACTTTCTCCCGGTTGGCCGGGCGTCTTCCGACGCGATCCATCCATATCCAATTGAGGGGGTATTCCGAAAACGCATGGAATTGTCCCTATTAAAGTCAGGGTTGTGTCTATATGATTTGTGAGACCGGAAGTTTCGGAGCAGGCGCACCCGGAAGGATTGAAAGACGATGGAAACGTTGATCTCACAGAAAGTCGAGCGGAGCACGAATCCCCTGCGGCAGTCGCCACGCGACCGGCGCAGGGAGATCATGGATTTTCTGACGGGCTTCACCATCGAAACCACGCCGGGTTCCGCTGCGAAGACGCCGGACTTTCGCGAGCAACTTCGGCCCGGGACCACGGTATACATCACTTTCCTGCAGGGATCGGATTTCGAGGACACGATCAAGGTCGCATGCCGGCTCCGGAACGAAGGATTCAATCCGGTTCCACACATTTGCGCGCGCAGCACGCCGAGCAAGGCGGTACTGGACAAAAATCTGCGGCGGCTGGTGCAGGACGCCGGCGTGACGCGGGTTCTCGCGATCTCCGGCGCGGTCTCCGCGCCGCTCGGCGAATTCCAGGACACGATGCAGATGCTGGGCACAGGCCTGTTCGACAAGCATGGAATTCAGCACATCGGCGTCGCGGGTCATCCCGAAGGCAGCCCGGACATTTCGGACGCGGCGATTACGCAGGCGCTGCGCTGGAAGAACGATTTCGCCGAGCGCACCGACGCAGACATCTACATCGTGACGCAGTTCTGCTTCGAGGCGGAGCCCATCATCGAATGGGACAAGCGGCTGCGTATGGAAGGCAACCGGTTGCCGATTCATATCGGGATACCGGGACTGGCGACGATCAAGACGCTGATGGGACACGCCAAGGCCTGCGGCATCGGCCCGTCGATGCGCTTCCTGAGCCGGCAGGCGATGAACGTGGCAAAGCTGCTGGTCGTGTCCGCGCCGGACAAGCTGGTCGCGGCGCTCGCCGCATACAAGGCTACGGAGCCTGACTGCGGCATTGCCGCGGTCCACATGTTTCCATTGGGAGGCCTCAAGAAATCCGCGGACTGGTCATACGCGGTGGTCGATGGTCGTTTCTCGCTGTCGTCCGACGCAACGGAATTCAAGGTCAACTAGAGCGGCTGCCGGGCACCTGTTCGACAAGCCGCCGCCGCGCAGTCCTGCGGTGCGCGGCCACGATCGCTACTACACGGTCCGCGCCCGCGTCGGCGCACCGCAGCAGGCACGCAAGCCTGTTCGCCAATGCAAGAGCTTGACAGCGCTCATGTGCTAACCTAAAAGACAGTTGGCATTGCCGCCATTCTCCGACAACAAAAGGGTGCCGCACCTTCCCGGCACAATGAACCCATGAACGAAGACAAGTTAGTGGATCCGGAAAAGGGTTCGTCGTTCAATCGGCGCGACTTCCTGAAGCTGGGCACGACCACGGTTGCAGGTTCGATCATGATCCCGCTGGTGCCGGCCCTGGCACAGGGTCCGCAACCCAAGGCCAAGCTGGGAGGATATCCCGTGGTGGACGTGGTCTCACTCGACAGCGTCAGGGAAGGCACGCAGGTCCCGTTCACATATCCCGACAAGAGTTCGCCCGCAGTGCTGCTCCGGCTCCAGCAATCCGCGATGGGCGGTGTCGGGCCCGGCAACTCGATCATCGCGTACTCGATCCTGTGCACTCACAAAGGTTGCGCCGTCAGCTATCGACCCGAGCGCAAGCTCTTTATCTGCCCCTGCCACTGGAGCAGCTTCGACCCGGCGATGGCCGGCCAGATGGTGGTCGGGCAAGCCAGCCATCCGCTGCCCCAGATCACGCTGCGCATCAATGCCGGCATGATCCAGGCAGTCGGTGTCGACGGACTCATCTACGGCCGGCAGACCAACGTCTCTTAGCTGAGATCGAACGACGGATGGTCGGTCTTCCAATCGTGGCGCGAGTTCCTCTCCCTCCTCCGCAAGCCAGGCGCTTCAACACCGTCTGCCAGTTCTGCATCGTCGGCTGCGGCTATCACGTTTACAAATGGCCGGAAGGCAAGGACGGCGGGTCGAAACCGGCCGAGAATGCGCTCGGCATCGATTTCCGCGAACCACAGCCCACCTTCGGCACCTGGATCCCGCCCAACGCGCATTCCGTCGTGACCGACCGCGACGGCAGCCGCCACAACGTCGCCATCATCCCGGACGCGGGGTGCCACGTGAACGGCGGCCTGGCCTCGGTGCGCGGCGCAGGCCTCGCGCAAACGCTGTACGCGCCGGATCGCGCGACCAGGGCGCGGCTGTCGTCGCCGCTGCTCGACGAAGGCAACGGGCATGTCGCGACCAGCTGGGACAACGCGGTCGATCTCGGCGCGCGCGTCGTCAAGGCGGTGATCGACCGCTGGGGACCGGACGCGGTGGGCATGAAGTTCTTCGATCATGGCGGCGGCGGCGGCGGATTCGAAAACAACTGGGCGGTCGGGCGCTTCTTTTTCAGCGGCGTCGGCACGCGCAATGCGTCGATCCACAATCGACCGGCATACAACAGCGAGGTTCACGCTGCCGGCGACGCAGGCATCGCGGCGCTCACGAATGCGTATCTCGATGCCGAGCTCGCGGACACGATCCTCATCGTCGGCGCGAATCCCTACGAAACGCAGACCAATTATTACCTCGCGCACATGGTGCCGAACCTGCAGGGCGCGACGCAGGATCTCAGGCGCAGGACCTTCCCGGGCGAAACCGCCGACCCGGCGCGCATCATCATCGTCGATCCGCGGCGGACCATGACGGTTGCGACCGCCGAGGCGGCCGCCGGCAAGGACCGCGTGCTGCATCTGCAGATCGAACCGGGCGGCGACATCGCGCTGCTCACTGCCATCTCGCGCATCGCTCTCGAAAGACACTGGCACGATGTCGCGTTCATCCGCGATCGAACCGAGTGGCAGACCTTCGAAGCCTACCAGCGCTCGTCGCTCGGCGTGGACCGCCCGCTGGCCGAATTTGTCGACGAGGCCGCTGCCATCGCGGGCGTTCCTTCGAACATGATTTATCTCGCGGCCGAATGGATCGCGGCGCCCAAGGCGTCGGGACACCGGCGCCGCACCCTGCTGCATTACGAGAAGGGATTGATCTGGGGCCTCAAGAATTACGAGAACATCGCGTCGATCATCGACCTCGCATTGCTCACCGGCAATGTCGGCAAGCCCGGCACCGGCGTCAGCCGTCTCGGCGGTCATCAGGAGGCTTATGTCCGGCCGCCTTACCCCGGCGGCCGGCCAGCACTCAACGTCGACGAGGCAATCCGCCGCGGCGAAGTGAAATGCTTCTGGGTCGGCGGCTGCAATCCGGTGTTGACGACGCTGCGCGCGGAAGCGTTCGAGGCCGCGCTCAAGGAACGCGGCGCGCCGGTCCACGCAGCGCTGCAGCAGACCAAGGGACTGCCGAACGGCCAGCGCGTCGCCGCCATCGTCGATGCGCTCAAGGCCGGCGGCATGTTCCTGATGGCGCAGGACATTTACATGACGGCAACGGCGGCGCACGCGCACCTCGTGTTGCCGGCGGCGCAGTGGGGCGAGGTCAACCTGACATCGATCAACGGCGAGCGCCGCCTGCGCCTGTACGAGCGATTCATGGACCCGCCCGGCGAGGCCATCGCGGACTGGTCGATCATCGCCCACTATGCACGCCGCATCCGCCAGCTCTACCTTGACGACGCCAATCCGCTGCTCGCCAACCGCTTCATGGATTACGACTGGCGGTCCGAGGAAGACGTGTTCATCCACGCGCGCTACCAGTTCAAGGGCGACGGCTCGGACGCCACGGAAGGTTACGCGGGCATCACGTACGATCTGCTGCGCAAGCTCGGCAACAACGGCATCCAGACGCCGGTCAGGTTCGTGAACCGCGTGCCGACCGGCACAGTCCGCATGCACGAGGAAAAATTCAACACGCCATCGGGCAAGGCGCGTTTTATTCCGGCGCCGCGCCCGTGGCCGGGATACGCCGCGGCGGTTGCAAAGCAGCGCCGGAATTTCCGGTTCTGGATCAACAACGGGCGCTCGAACCATGTCTGGCAGACGCTCTATCATCACCAGCACATCCCGTTCTATCAGAATCGCTTCCCGATGCCGTATCTCGAAATGCATCCGCTGGACGCGAAGGAACTGGGCATCGCAGCGGGCGATCTCATCGAACTCAGGAACGACGTCGGCACGGTGCGCGCCATGGCGTATCCGAGCGATGCGGTGAAGCGCGGGCACACGTTCATGCTGTTCGGCCAGCCGCGCGGCGCGGCCGGCGATCTGGTTTCGGATCATGTCGATCCGGCGACCACCATCCCCTATTACAAGGGCGCATGGGCCGATATCCGGCGCATCGGTCCGCAGCCGGAGATCGTGAAGACCGTCACCTTTCGCCCGGACAACGTCGCCTCATGACACATTCGGTGCAACGCTTTGCCTGCGCATCCCTGCTCGCCGTACTTTGGGTGGCGGCAACGGCATCGAGCGGCGCCGCGCTGGCGCAGACCAACCGGGATCTCGCAGGCAAGAACCTTGCGGGTGCCGACATGCGCGGCGCAATGCTGGCGGGCGCAATGCTGGACGGCGCGAATCTGCGGGGCGCGAACCTGGTCGGCGCCGATCTCACGTCGGCGAGCCTGAAGGGCACCGATTTGCGCGAGGCCTACCTGCGCAATGCAAGCGCGCGCGGCGCCAACTTCTCGAAATCGGTGCTGGCAGGCGCGGACCTGGTGAAAGCGGACCTCAGCGGCGCGAACCTGGAATCGGCCGATCTCTCGATTGCGAAGCTGGACAGCGCGCGTCTGACAAATGCGAACCTGCGCGGAGCATTCATGCCCGGCGCGTCCCTGGCGCGGGCCAATCTCGACGGCGCCCAGCTGCAGGGCGCGACGCTCTCCGGCGCGGATGCAAGCCAGACCTCGTTGCGCGGCGCGTCACTCACTGGCGCCAATCTTGGATCCGCAGGTCTCGGCCAGCCGGGGCCGACCGGCGTGAACCTGTCCGGCGCCGACTTGACCGATACCGACCTCAGCGACGCCAACCTCACCGACGCCAACATGAAACAGGCGACGCTCGAGCGCGCCCGATTCGTCGGCGCGAAGCTCGGGCACGCCGACCTGTCCTGGGCGCGCGCGGCAAATGCGGATTTCTCTTCCACGCAGATGAGCTGGACCCGGGCCTACGCCGCCGGTTTGCGGGGCGCTTCGTTCCGGCGCGCCAGCCTGCTCGCGACGCAACTCGAGGGCGCCGACCTCGCGGAGGCCAACTTCAGCAACGCAACCCTGGACGGCACCAATCTTAACCAGGCGGATCTTTCGAACATCAACCTGACCGACGCGACGCTTAACAAGGTACTCGCCAACAGCGCGAAGAACACGCCGGCGGCATTGTCTGGGACCAGGAAGCCATGACCAAGAACACGCCACAGGAATCGGCGCCATCCGGCACAACACGCGGCATCGCCCTGCCCCCGCTTTCGCTCGCGATGACCGGCGAATTTTTCGGCACTTTCATGCTGGTGTTCTTCGGGGTCGGGGCTGTCAATGCCGCGGTCATCACAGGCGCGCAATCCGGGCTGTGGCAGGTCGCCGTGGTATGGGCGGTCGGCGTGAGCCTCGGCATCTACGTCTCGGCGGCGTTGTCGGGAGCGCATCTCAATCCCGCGATCACCTGCGCCGCCGTGGTGTATGAAGGATTTCCGCGGCTGCGCGTGGTGCCCTACTGGGTGGCGCAGGTGGCCGGCGCGGCAGCGGCTTCACTCGTGCTGTACGCAATGTTCAGCGAACCGATCGTCGAGTTCGAGCGCAAGCACGGCCTGTTGCGCGGCGGGCCCGGCAGCGAACTGTCGGCGATGGTGTTCGGCGAATACTTTCCCAACCCCGCCGTGTTCGGCACGGCGGAGGACGCGTGGCGTATCGTCAGCCTGCAGTCGGCGTTTGTCGCGGAAATGATCGGCACCGCGATGCTCGCGTTCCTGATCGCCGCGGTCACCCACCAGAAGAACGTTGCGCGGCCGCCGGCTGCGGGCGCCGCCGTCATGATCGGGCTCAGCGTGGCGGCGATCATCTCGGTGGTCGCGCCGCTGACCCAGGCCGGCCTCAATCCGGCACGCGATTTCGGCCCGCGTCTCGTTTCCTATTTTCTCGGCTGGGGCGAGATTGCGATCCCGGGCCCGCGCGGCGGTTGGTTCCTGGTTTATATTCTCGCGCCGGTCATCGGCGCGCTGATCGGCGGCGGACTCTACCGTTTGATCGTTGCCAGGCTAGCTGCGCCACCAGAGGACTGAGGCGCCCGGACACGCTGCGGCGGCGAACGCCCGGGGCATGCAGCCGCCAAATATCGCCATGCGCGGGATGCATATTGACAAGGGTGGCGGGTTGTTTCATATAGTACCGCCAGGCAGGATTGCGGCAGGATAACGGCAGACAACGGCGAGGCCGGACAGCATTGTCCATGGTAGCTTCGCGGCAAGCCGGCCGACGGGGAGGAAAAGACGGTGACCAACAAAGCGATTCAGGACCTCGGTTCCAAACTGGCAGAGATCAAGGGCGCGAAGCGCATCAAGAGTTTCTGCTACACCTGCCCTTGGCAATGCCCGACCGAGGTGTACGTGCGCGACAACCAGGTCGTCTACACCAAGGGCAATCCGGAATCGCCGAACAACATCGGTTCGCGTTGCGCCAAGGGCATGGCGAGTTGGTGGATCACGCGCGATCCGGACCGGCTCAAGTACCCGCTGCTGCGCACCAACCCCAAGGGCGAACCGGGGCAGTTCAAACGCATCTCGTGGGACGAGGCGTTCACGTTCATCGCCGACCGGCTGCGGCAGATCCGCGACAAATGGGGACCCGAAGCGCTGGTCCTCACCTGCCATCACGACCCGAACACCGTATTCTACCGCCACCTGCTGGGCGATCTCTACGGTTCCCCCAACATGTACTCGCACACCTCGGGCTGCGAGCAGGACCGCCGCGCGGCCTGCCTCACGCTGTTCGGGCACGTGTTTCCGATGCACGACTTCGCCAACTCGCGCTTCGTCATGCTGTGGGGCATGAACATGCTAGGCGCGAACCAGGGACTGTGGGAGAGCCGGGCGCTGATCGAGGCAAAAACAAGAAAATGCAGGATCGTCGTGGTGGATCCGAATTTCACCGAGACCGCGCAACGGGCGGACGAGTGGATTCCGATCAAGCCCGGCACCGACGGCGCGATGGCGCTCGCCATGTGCCGTGTGATCGTCGACGAGAACCTGTACGACAACGAATTCGTCACCAAGTACTGCGAAGGCTTCAACGGCTTCCGCGAACATCTGCGCGACAAGGGCTATACGCCGGAGTGGGCCGAGGGAATCTGCGGCATCAAGGCGGAAACAATCACCCGGCTCGCGCGCGAGTTCGCCACCACTAAGCCGGCGATGTCGGCGATCTTCAAGGGCTCGGGCTACTACACCAACGGCGCGGATGCCGGGCGCGCCTGCTACATCCTGGACGCACTGTGCGGACAGGTCGACAAGCCGGGGAACATCCATCTCAAGGACTGGGCGGCGCTGGGCTCGCCCGTGGTGATTCCCGACGCGGCGAAAGGCAAGCCGGGCCACGGCCCGCTGCATGTCGCGATGGGCTATCCGCTGGCACCCGACCTGCCGAATTCGAAACTGCCGGAGGCCGTGCTCGAAGGCAAACCGTATCCGGTGAAGGCGCTGTGGGTGCACGCGACCAATCCCGTGATGAGCGACCCGAATCGCGACCGCGTACAGAAAATGTTCGGCGCGCTTGAACTCGTCGTGACCTGCGAACTGTTGATGAGCGAAACCGCGCTCGAGTCGGATATCGTACTGCCCGAGACCTCGTTCTACGAGCAGGCGGAAATCCGCCAAGGCATGTGGCTGGGGCCGGAAGTGATCCTGTGCCAGCCCTGCGTCGCGCCGGTTGGCGAGGCGAAGCCCGCGTACGAGATCGCCAAGGGCATCGCGCAAAAAATGGGCTGGGGGGAATACTTCCCGTACCAGACCTGGGAAGACTGGGGCAGGCTCATGCTCAAGGACATCCCGATGACGCTCGAGGAACTCAAGGAGAAAGGCTTCTGGGCGGGCGATATCAAGTACGACCGCGTGCCTAAAGGGCTGCCCACGCCATCGGGCAAAGTGGAGATTTCATCGCAGGCCTACGCCGACGCGGGCTTCAACGCGTACCCGACGTACACCGAGCGCAGCGTGCTGCCCGATGCCGAGTACCCGCTGCAGGTGACGCACTCGAAACTGAATATGCACTGCAATCTCGTGACGCAAAACAATCCGCTGCTGATGGAAATCGTCGGCGAGAACTGGGTCGAGATCAACCGTGTTGATGCCCTGAAATACGGCATCCGGGACGATGCCTACGTCATCGTCGAATCGCCGAAGGACAAGATCAGGATCAAGGCAAAGGTGGTCGAAGGCCTGGTGCCCGGCTGCGTCAGCATTCGTCACGGCCACGGCTTCGGCCACTGGGCGATGGGCTCGGTGGCGAAGGGCAAGGGCGCGCACTCCAACAATCTGATGGACACGCACACCAATCCGATCACCGGCGCCAACTGCTACAACGAATGCAAGGTTCGCGTGCGTCCCGCCGCCTGACGTGAAAAAAGAATGCTGACACGCACCTGTTAACGATTCGAAGGAGAACAATCGTGCAACACGGCTTTTATTTCGACCACCAACGCTGCGTCAAGTGTCACGCCTGCGAGATCGCGTGCAAGACTTGGAACGAAGTCGACGTCGGGCCGCGCTGGCGCGAGGTCGTTAAGATCGAATCGGGCACCTTTCCCGAGGTCAAGGCGATGAACGTGTCGATGGCCTGCATGCACTGTGGCGACGCGCCCTGCCGCAACGCGTGCCCGGTGACGGCAATCAGCAAGAGCGCGGAAAACGGCATCGTGTTCGTCGACCAGAACAAGTGCATCGGTTGCGGCTTCTGCACCTGGGCGTGCCCGTTCAATGCGCCGCAGCTGTCGTCGAAGGCCGGCAAGATGGAGAAATGCAATTTCTGTCAGACGCCCGGCAAGGAACGCCCGCTCGATCTGCCCCGCGCTTGCGAGGAGATTTGCCCCACCGGCGCCATCCGCTCCGGGCCGATGGATCAACTCGCCACTCTGGGTCGCGAGTCGGCGGCGACCAGGCTGGCGGCGACCGGCATGCTCGG
>Ga0315281_10015224_pt1 | contig 10320 bp, 7 predicted proteins | sample YL17G07_0_MG_FD_204540 | JGI IMG/M metagenome (GOLD analysis project Ga0315281, IMG submission 204540) | Sediment microbial communities from Yellowstone Lake, YNP, Wyoming, USA - YL17G07_0 | ecosystem: Environmental > Aquatic > Freshwater > Lake > Sediment | place: USA: Wyoming | collected...
GAACCGCGCGTGCTGACCAAGCATGCGACCAACGTCAGCTCGGCCTCGTGGACGCCGGACGGCACCGCCGTCTACTTCCTCGCGAGCGACCCGCGCACAAGCGAGGAAAAGGAACGCGATCGGGTGCGAGACGATGTGTTCGCCGTGGACGAGAGCTTCAAGCACCGTCAGCTCTGGAAGATCGTTGTCTCGACCGGCGCCGAAACGCAGGTGACGAGGGGCGATACGTCCGTGAGCGAATACAAGCTGTCGGCCGACGGCACGCGGATCGCGATGGAGCGCGCGCCGTCGCCGTCGTCCATGGACGCGTTCCGCGGCGAAGTGTGGGTGATGGAGGCCAGCGGCGAGAACGCGCGCGCGCTGACGAGCAATTCGATCGAAGAGCACGACCTCGACCTGTCCGCCGACGGGACGCAGGTCCTGTTTGTCGCCGACATGAACGAGCGGTTCGAGCCCTACTACCCGACCAATCTGTTCATCGTGCCCGCGGCGGGCGGCACGCCGCGGCCGGCGGTACCAGACTTCACGTACTCGTTCGATCAGGCCGTCTGGACGCCGGACGGCACGTCGATCATCGCGACCGTGAACATGGGCGTGCACAGCGAGTTCTTCCGTATCGACGTCGCCGCGCGGCGAGCGCGCCAGCTCACCGACGGCGCGCACTACATCCCGCCGACCTGGACGGCGGTCCCGAGCGCGGGAACGCTGGTGTTTCAGCTCGACGAGCCGGCGCGGTTCGGCGACGTGTGGACGCTGCCGCTCACCGGCGGGCAGGCGACGCCGACGCGCGTGACCCGGCAGTTCGACGCGCTCGAGCGCGACTTCGCCCTGCCGCGGCAGGAGAAAGCGGAGTGGAACGGCGCGGACGGCACGACGATCGAAGGGGTGCTGTTCTATCCGGCCGACTATCAGCCTGGGCAGCGCTACTCGCTCGTCGTGCAGCTCCACGGCGGGCCGATGGACTCGGACAAATTCGGCGTCGGCGCCGGGCTGACGCTCCACTACGTCCCGGTGCTGTCGGGGAAAGGCTACTTCGTCTTGCGGCCGAACTATCGGGGCAGCACCGGCTACGGCGCCGCGTTTCTCCGCGACGTCGTGAACGGCTACTTCCACCACATGGCGTCGGACGTGCTGCTCGGCGTGGATGCGCTCATCGCGCGCGGCCTCGTCGATCAGAATCGGCTCGTCGTGATGGGGTGGAGCTCGGGCGGCACGCTGGTCAACAAACTCGTCACGATGACCGATCGCTTCAAGGTCGCCTCGGCAGGCGCCGGCATCGCCAACTGGGTATCGCTGTACGCGCAGACCGACAACACATCGTTCCGCCGCACCTGGTTCGGCGGCACGCCGTGGCGGAAAGACGCGCCGTTCGATCTGTTCTGGAACAACTCGCCGTTGAAGGACGTGGCGAACACGAAAACGCCGACGCTGTTCTTCGCCGGCGAGGCCGACCCGCGCGTGCCGATGGCGCAGTCGATCGAGATGTATCGGGCGCTCAAGAGCCTCGGCGTCCCGACGCAGCTGCTAATCGCGCCGAATGAACCCCATCTGTGGGGCGGGCTGCGCCACACGCTGATGAAGGCCAACATCGAGCTCGAGTGGTTCGAGAAGTACGCAAACCACCGGACCTACGTCTGGGAGAAGGCGCCTTCCTCTTGAGTGGAAACCTGAGGCCGCTTACGACGTGGCGCCCAGCGTCATCGGGCCAACGATCCTCTCGTCATCGTCCTTGCGGAACTGAATCGCATGAAGCATCGAATACAGGCCGCCGCGGGCCAACAGCTCCTGGTGCGTGCCGCGTTCGACGATCCCGCCATCCTGCATGACGAAGATGACATCCGCCCGGCGGATGGTTGCCAGCCGATGCGCATTGATGATGCAAGTTCGGCCTGCCGTCAGATTCTTCAGCGCCTCCAGGACCAGCTTCTCCGACGCGGCATCGAGCCCCGTGGTGGGCTCATCCATGATGAGAATCGGCGCGTCACGGATGATGGCGCGGGCGATGGCGATCCGCTGGCGCTGCCCGCCTGACAGCGTGACGCCGCGTTCGCCAACCATCGTGTCGTAGCCGTCCCGCAGCTTCACGATGAATTCGTCGGCGTGGGCGTGCTGCGCGGCACGCACGATCTCGTCCCGCGTCGCGCTGAGCCGACCGTAGGCGATGTTCTGCCAGATCGGCGCGTGGAAGAGGATCGTCTCCTGCAGCACGAAGCTGATGTTCTGCCGGAGCGACTGGAGAGTGAAATGGCGGACGTCCTGGCCGTCGAGCCGGATCTGGCCCGACTGCGCGTCGTAGAAGCGGGGAATCAGGTTGATGAGGGTCGTCTTGCCGGCGCCGGTGGGGCCGACGAACGCGGCGACCTGCCCCGGCTCGATCGACAAGCTGGCGTCCCGCACGGCCAGCCGATCCGGCGTGTAGCCGAAATTGACGTGATCGAATTCGATCCGCCCCGCGATGCCACGGGCCTCGATCGCGTCGGCCCGGTCCGAGACCTGCTCGGGCTCGTGCATGACCTCCTGAATCGCCTCGAGGCCGACCGACGCGCGCGAGAAGGTGTTCGTCATCTTGGCGAGATCCTTGAGCGGCGAATACAGCCTGCGCAGGTACAACATGAAGACGACCAGGGCGCCCGCGGTCATGGCCCCCGACAGGACGAGGCCGGCGCCATACCAGAGGACCACGCATGTGCCTCCGGCGACGATGATGTCGATGAGCGGCGACAGGCGGGCCTTGATGGCGCGTGCTTCGAGCGTCGCTTCCACCTGCGCTCGGCTCCCCCGCTCGAACCGGCGCTCCTCGAACTCTTCGCGCGCGAACGCCTTGACGACGCGGATTGACGAGAAGACTTCCGCGATCGTCGACACGACTTCGCTTTCTTTCGCCCTGGCCTTGCGGGACACCTGCTTGACGCGCCGCTTGTACCGGAGAGCCACTCCGAAGAGCACCGGCGCGATGCCCAGCGCAATGAGGCTGAACCGCCAGTTGAGATAGAACATCACGCCGAGCATGCCGGCCAGGGTCAGCAGGTCGATGATGGTGTCCATCAGCACCGACGTCACCAGATTCTGGACGGAATCGATGTCTCTCGTCATGCGGTTGATCAAATCGCCCGTTTGCCTCTGATCGTAGAACTGCAGGGACAGTCGCTCGATGTGGTGATAGACCGTGCGGCGGAGGTCGTGGCCGACCCACTCTCCCACGCTGGCCATCAGGTAGGTCTGCACATAGGAACTGACGGAATCCACCGCCGTAATGACCATGACCGATGCAACGGCAAACAGCAGGATGGCGCGCTTGTCCTCGCCGAACGCGGCCTCGAGGAACGGGGCGAGCCACCGCGGCAGTTGCCGGCCGGCGATGACGTTGTCGAGCACGATTTTGAGCGGCCACGGCTGCAGCAGCTCCGCCGCGCTGATCCCCACGACGGCCAGCGCCGCGAGCGCGAGCACCTTCCAGTGAGGGCGCAGCAGCCCCCAGAGATGAATAGTGGTCGGCGCCTCCTGGTGGGAAGCCACGTTCGCTCGATCGTACCGCAGACGCGAGTCGATCGAGCGGCAGGAGTTCGTTCTGGCACTCGACGCCGGCGATCGTGATCGAGGGTAGGCTGGGCGAACGGCCCGTGGGTCAGGCCCGGTGAGTTACGGTGCGGGCTCCGCCGTCGCGACATCGTTCCAGAGGAAAGTGCGCACGTGGTGCCGGCAGCACTCCGGCACTTCGTTTCTCAGAAGCGCCAGGGCCTTCGAGGCCTTGTGGAGGAAATCCTCCGTCGGTTCCACGAGGAAGCGGCGCGGATGCTCGGACCACTGCGCCGCGATTTGCCGGTCGATCGCCGCGGCCTCCTCGATTGACTCGAGGCGCAGTGGATTCTCATGATTGTAGGCCTGGGGCGAAGTCGGCGTGCGCAGGTGGATGACCGCGTCATAGCGTGCCAGTTCAATGGCTCGCGTGGTGCCCACGGCCGAGAAGAGGTCGCCTTCCCCAGTCCAGTAGGCCGCGCAGTCCACCGTACCCCGGTCGCAGAGCACCACCGCGGCGTTCTCTGTCTCGGACATCGACTCGAGTTCGCGCTGTATGTGGTAAATCGCACGCTGCGCCGCCTGACGCAATGGCGGGCGATCGCTGCGCGGGAAACGTCCGCCGAAGACGATGCCGGCGGCTTCCGGAAGCGCCTTGACGTGTTCGCAGAAGAAGAGCCGGATGAGCTCCAGGACCGCGGTTTTGCCCGCTCCGGGGCCGCCTGTGAGGACGACGCGGCGGGGCACGTGGCGTTCGCGGCAGTCGCAGGGTTTCATGCGTCCGTTCGATAGTACGTTGCGCTTCGGCCTTCGGGCAACCGCCGGGACAGTCGATCGCCGCCCCTTCCAGGTGCGGCCCGCCCGCAATATTGGACGCCGGCGGGCGCCGAAAAAGCTGTGGCCGCACTCCGGGGACATAGGTGTATAACGGTGCCCATCCGGCGGCCACAATGACAGCCACTGCCAATACGGAGCCAACGATGTCCAGAATGATTCGACGATCCGTACCTGCAGTCACGGCGCTCGCCATTGGTCTCGTCTGGTGGACGGCCGGAGCACTGGGGCAGCCCGCGGGAATGCCCGGCACGAAAAACGGCGACTGGACGCACTACACCGCGGACGCGCGCGGGTCGAAGTACTCGCCGCTCGACCAGGTCAACGCCGCCAACTTCAACAAGCTCGAGGTCGCGTGGCGCTTCAAGACGGACAACCTCGGCACGCGCCCCGAGTACAAACTCGAAGGCACACCGCTGGCGATCCGCGGCACGCTCTACGTGACCGCCGGCACGCGCCGCGCCGTCGTCGCCCTCGACGGGAAGACGGGCGAGCTCATCTGGTCGCACAGCTACCGCGAAGGCAACCGCGCCGCGATCGCGCCGCGCCAGCTCTCGGGCCGCGGCGTCTCGTACTGGACCGACGGCAAAGGCGACGAACGCATCCTCTACGTGACGACAGGCTATCGGCTGATCGCGCTCAACGCGAAGAACGGCTCGATGGTCCAGTCCTTCGGCGACGGCGGCGTCGTCGATCTCAAGAGAGGCGCGGTCTTCGGCAAAGGTCAGCAGGTCGATCTGGAAACCGGCGAGATCGGTCTCCACGCGACGGCCACCGTCGTGAAGGACGTCGTCATCGTCGGCTCATCGTTCAAAGAGGGTACTCAGGTCGTCACGCACAACAACACGAAAGGCCTCGTCCGCGCGTTCGACGTGAAGACCGGCAAGCTGCTGTGGACGTTCAACACGATTCCGCGGCCGGGTGAGTTCGGCAACGACACGTGGGAAAACGAATCGTGGGCGACAAACGGCAACACAGGCGTCTGGACGCAAATCACCGTCGACGAAGAGCTCGGCCTGGTCTACCTCCCAGTCGAAGACCCGACGTCAGATCAGTACGGGGGCCATCGCCCCGGCAACAATCTCTTCGGTGACAGCCTCGTCTGCGTCGATCTGAAAACGGGCCAGCGCAAATGGCACTTCCAGGTCGCGCATCATCCGATCTGGGACTACGACCTGTCGTCCGCGCCGATCCTCGCGGACATCAACGTCAACGGGAAAGCGATCAAAGCCGTCGCGCTACCGAGCAAGGAATCGTTCCTCTACGTCTTCGATCGCGTGACGGGCCAGCCGGTGTGGCCCATCGAGGAACGACCGGTGCCGCAGTCCGATGTCCCCGGCGAGAAGACGTCGCCGACACAGCCGTTCCCGACGAAGCCGCCGGCCTACGCGCGGCAGGCGATCACGGTCGACGAGTTGATCAACTTCACGCCGGCGATGCGAGCGGAAGCGCTCGAGACGGTCAAGATGTACCGCATGGGACCGATGTTCCTGCCTCCGGTCCTGAGCAAAGTCGGCGGACCGCTCGCATCGATGACGATCGGCACGCTCGGCGGCGGCACGAACTGGCCCGGCGCGTCATACGATCCGGACACCCACACGGTCTACGCGTCGGCGGCCAACGCCGGCGTCTCGATGCTCGGCCTCGTCGAACCGCCGGCGGGATTCTCGGACATTCGATATGTCGCGGGCGTCGCCGGACGCGAGTTCCGGATCAATGAAGGGCCGGGCTTCGGCAGCGCGGCCGACGCGCCGCAGGTCAGCGTCAGCCAGCAGCGCCTCCAGTCGATCGGCGCCGCGCCCGCGGCTCCGGCCGCGGGGCGGGGCGGGGCGGCTGCGCCCACGGCCGCACCTGCGCCGGCTGGCGGTGGCGGCGGTGGCGTGAATGTGCAAGGGCTGTCGCTCGTCAAACCGCCCTACGGCGTTCTTGCCGCGATTAACCTCGATCGCGGCGAGCTCGTGTTCCAGGTCCCGCACGGTGACACGCCGGACGTCGTCCGCAATCACCCCGCGCTCAAGGGCATGAACATTCCGAAGACCGGCCAGCAGGGCAGCGTGGGGCAGGTGGTCACCAAGACGCTCGTGATTCTCGGCGACCCGCAGATCACGACGACGCCCGAGCATCCGCGCGGGGCGATGCTGCGCGCGTACGACAAGACGAACGGCCATCAGGTCGGCGCGGTGTGGATGCCGGCGCCGCAGAGCGGATCGCCGATGACGTATTCAGCCGACGGCAAGCAGTACATCGTCGTCGCGATCAGCGGCGGCAATTACTCGGGCGAGTACGTCGCATTCGCACTCCCGGCGTCGGAGACGCGCACAACGGGCGGTGGGCAAGGGGCGTTGCTGAAATAACGCCCATCGCGTGCGAAGTGACCGCGCGTCCCCCTGGGCGATGAGGAGCCGAGCATGACGAAACGGCGGTTCGGGTTGGCGGTGGCTGCGGTGACGGCGTGCACGGCAGCGGCCGCTCTCGTGTACGCGCAGGACGTGCCCAGGAGTCAGGACCATCCGCTCGCCAAACGGTACCCGAGCTCCAAGATCACCCGGTATTACACCAAGGAGTTCGAGGCCTGCGACCTGCCGACCGGCAAAGCTGTCGGCTACAAGTTCGAGAAGAGCCAGCACGTCGAGGGCAAGATCACGACGATCACCTACGAGAATCCCAAGGGGCGATCACTGCTCGAGGTTTATCGCAACTACAACGACGCCCTGAAGGGCGCGGGCATTCAGCCGCTGTTCGCCTGCACGAACGCGGAGTGCGGCGACGGGTACGGCCCCGTCGACGTCGAATGTTCTCCCCAGTGGGGCACGCCGGCTCGCACGCGGCACTTCACCGGCAAGCTGGCGCGGGCAGAGGGTGACGTGTACGTCAGCCTGCACGTGCACGCCCCCGACACCCCGGAGTGGGTCTACACCATCCTGACGGTCGTTGAAACCAAGCCGATGGACACGGGTCTCGTCAAGGTGGACGCAGGCGCGCTGATGAACGACATCACGCGCACCGGGCACGCCTCGGTGTACGGCGTCTACTTCGACACGGGCAAGAGCGACATCAAGGCGGAGTCCGCGGCGGCGCTCGCTGAGATCGCCAAGCTCCTCGGTCGCGATGCCACGCTCAAGCTGCACGTCGTGGGACACACCGACAGCACCGGAGCGCTGGCGGCGAACATCGACCTCTCGCGCCGGCGCGCCCAGGCGGTTGTCGCCGCCCTGACGACGACTCACAAGATTGCGGCTGACAGGCTGCGAGCGGACGGCGTGGGTCCCCTCGCGCCAGTGGCCGCCAACGCGACGGAAGAGGGACGGGCCAAGAATCGCAGGGTCGAGCTGGTCGCGCAGTAGCCGGACTGGTCGGAGGTTGATCCATGTCCTCACGTCGTATCCCGGTGTTGCTGGGTCTCGCCGTTCTCGTGACGGCGGCGGCGCAGAAGCCCGCCTCTTTCGAGCGGTTCCCACCGCCCTCCGGCTACGCACTCGTGAACGAGACTCGTGCGCAGAACGCGAACGAGATGGTCGAGCTCTCCAACCTCGACAACGTGTACATCACCGGCAACGTGTACCGCGCGACCTATCGGGCGACCTTGCCGGTGCCACCGAAGCCGATTGACGTCCTGCGTCACTATCGCGATCTGGTGTCATCGCAGAATGGCATTCGCGAAATGGGAATCGTTTATGACTACGGAGGCTCCCTGATCGCCCGCGTCCCCGGTTCGCCGGCCGTCTGGGTTGACGCCACGCTGGACATGGAGCGGCGGCGGCTGGAGGTGCGCCTCATCGAAGAGATCACGTCGTCGAAAACGGCGCTGCCCGTGCCGCCGGAACAGATCCCGGGCCGCTGGATCCTGCCTGCGCAGATCGGCGTCGGTGTTGGCACCGCCGAACGTCCTCAGGCGCAGGCGGCCACGACCCGTATCGTCTCGCTGCTGCAGAGTCTTCCGGCGCTGGGATCGATTCGCGGGGCCGAACTGGCCGTCACGACCGCGCCGGTGCCTCGAGCCACCGCCCGTGCGTCGGGCGACCCGGCGGCGGCGTGGCGCGCGCAGGTGTTCTTCAGGCGACTCGCGCAGGAATGCCGCACGTGCCCGATCCGGCACACGCCTGACATGAACGAGGACATCGACGTGCGCGCCAACGATCTGAGCAGCGTATTCGAGCCGCTGAATCAGGTTGACCCGGCAGGCCGTTCGATGTTCGCCGCACCCGGTACCGAGCGTCTGTCGCCTCAGGTGATGCGGACCGCGGCGCTCGATTTCATCGTCACGCGCCCCGGCCGTCCCCCGCTCTGGCTGCCCGTCTCGCGCGAGGATTTTCTCAGAGCGCAGGTGCAGCACCTGCGGCCGCAGGCGGCCCAGGCCAACGCGCAGGTGGCCGAGCGGATGAAACGCCGGGAAGAGGCGATCAGGGTGCTCGAGAAGGCCGACCCGGCGGCCGCCAAGGAAGTACGCACGCAGCTCGACGCCCCGATGGCATCCATCAACCAGGTGGCCACCGAACAGGAGCGGATGATCAACGAGGAAATCGGTCGGATGTCCCCGGTCGAACGCGCGGCGCCGGCGATGGACCCCAACGGCCGCGCGATTGTCGCGCTCAACCCCGCGTACGCCGACCCGACGCTGGCGCGAGGCACGCCCCAATTCCTGGTGTGGCGCTTCCGGCCGGTCTCCGAGCTCCTCGTCGCGGACTACCTCGATCGCGTCCGCACGGCGCTCGATCCGGCACAGCTCGGCTCGCTGCTGCGCTAGCGAGCGATCGGGGGGATCTGGCCCGAACCGATGGAGTGAAGGGCAAACGACGCAGGAGATTCTCGCACTGTACCCTGATCTCGAAACCGAGGACGATCGAACCGATCCAGCGGCGCAGCCGCGGAGGGGATGAAATGACACACAAGATCACCCGTCGTACTTTGATGGCCAGCGGATTAGCCGGTGGGTTCGGCGCGAGCAATCCAGACCGTCAGGAGGTCGGAACGATGACTGAGAATGAACGGCTGGTGCGAGAGTTCATCAAGGCCTGGTCGCGGCTCGACGCTGCTGAACTGGCGTCATACTTCGCCGAAGACGGGTGCTACTTCAATATTCCCACGCAACCGGTGTGCGGACGCGCGAACATCGAGAAGATGATCGTGGGGTTCATCGGAACCTGGACCGAGACGGTCTGGGAAGTGAAGACGATGATCGCCGCTGGCGATGTGGTCGTAGCCGAGCGGTTGGACAAGACGAAGACCACGAAGGGCAATATTGATCTGCCGTGTGTCGGCATCTTTGAATTGCGCGCCGGCAAGATCAGACAGTGGCGCGATTACTTCGATCTGTCGACTTTCCGGAACGCCATGAAGAAATGACATCCTTCAGGCCTGCCTACGGCACGGCGGCGGATTCGCAGCCGGCGCCCGCGCAGGTCAACGCGACAAAGACTTCCGATCGAATCAGCCACTGCCGGCTCACCTCGACATCCTTCGTCAGACGCTGGTAGACGAGATGCGAGCCCGGCGTCGCCGGCGGCTCGAGCGCCTGGCGCGCCGCGGCGCGTCCGCTCAGCGGCTGACCGAGCGCGCGACGGACCGTCACGTCCTCCGTCCAGAAGGTCGCGACCCGATCGAGATCCCCGGCCGCGATGGACTTGTTCTGCGTGACCCGTGCGGTCCGTATCGCGGTCTGATCAGTCGGCGCAGCCACCATCAGCACGCCGACGAGAACGACGAGAAAAGAAGACCACAGCATAAGCGTCACCTACTGAGCAGGCCTGAAGGCCTGCACTACATCCTGATCTCTGCGAGCTCTGCGTTGAACACGTTGACCCGTTCGCGTTGTGATCTACGTTGTCGCCTTGATACCCGCCACGACGACCGATCGGCCGGTCTCGTGCGCGCGCGTCGCGGCGACGCCGATGCGCAGCGCCTCCATGCCGTCCTCGATCGTGATCGGCGGCGTCCGTTCCAGCAGCACGTTCTGCGCGAAATTCTGAAGCT
>Ga0315281_10015225_pt1 | contig 10320 bp, 10 predicted proteins | sample YL17G07_0_MG_FD_204540 | JGI IMG/M metagenome (GOLD analysis project Ga0315281, IMG submission 204540) | Sediment microbial communities from Yellowstone Lake, YNP, Wyoming, USA - YL17G07_0 | ecosystem: Environmental > Aquatic > Freshwater > Lake > Sediment | place: USA: Wyoming | collected...
CAAGACCGCGAAGTTCCTGAAAAGTCTGCCGGACATCGCCGTCATCAACAACGTCGAGTTCGATCACGCCGACATCTACGCGGACCTGGACGCCGTGAAGCTGGCGTTCCGGCGGCTGGTCACGCTGGTGCCGCGGCGGGGGCTCCTGTTGATCGGCGCGGACAGTCCCGTGGCCCTGTCGATGGGGGAGGCCGCCCCGTCACGCGTGCAGACGTTCGGCCTCAGCGAGGGTGTTGACTGGCAGGCGCACGATCTTCGCGCGGCCGGCGATGCGACCCGCTTCAAGCTGCTGCATCGCGGCTCGCCCTTCGGCACGTTCGAGGTGCCGCTGGTCGGCGCGCACAACGTGAGGAACGCGACCGCCGCCATCGCGATCGCGACCGAGGTCGGCGTGGCGCCGGATCAGATCGCGGAAGGCCTGCTGGCGTTCCAAGGCGTGAAGCGCCGGCTGGAGATCGTCGGCGTGGCTGGCGGCGTGACGATTTACGACGATTTCGCGCATCACCCGACGGCGGTCGCCGAGACGCTCGCGGGACTGCGAGCCGCCCATCCTGACGCGCGCATCTGGGCGGTGTTCGAGCCCCGGTCGGCGTCCTCGTGCCGGCGCGTGTTTCAAGAGGACTTCGCGCGCGCGTTTGCCGGCGCTGACCGCGTGCTCATCGCACCCATCTTCCGGTCGAAACTGCCAGAGGCCGAGCGGCTCTCGGTGCCGCAGCTGGTCTGCGATCTGCAGGCGAGCGGTCAGGAGGCCGAGGCGGCCGAATCGATCGAGGCCATCGTCTTGACGATCGCGGGGGACCATCGCCAGGGCGATCTCGTCGTGCTGATGTCGAACGGCGGGTTTGGCGGGATCCACCAGACGCTGCTCCGGGCGCTCGCGTGAGCATTCCCAGAATTGTGTCGGCAGGCGATGCCGCGCTCGTCGTCGAGTTCGACGCGCGCATCGATCCGGCGGTCAATGCTCGCGCGATTGCGCTGGCGGAGGCAATTCAATCGGCGGGGCTTGCGGGCGTGCGCGACGTGGTCCCCACGTACCGATCGGTCGCTGTGTACTTCGATCCCCTTCGTACTGACTACAACGCGCTCGTGCGGCGCGTTGAACAGGACGCCCTCGCGCCACAGGCGGCGCCGGCCGCCGCCAGGACGCCGGTCCGCATTCCCGTGTGCTATGGCGGCGCGCTCGGCCCGGATCTTCCTGGCGTGGCGGCGTTCGCCGGGATCAGCGAGCCGGAGGTCATCCGCGCGCATAGTGCCGGCACCTACCGGGTGTTCATGCTCGGCTTCGTTCCGGGCTTTGCGTACATGGGCATCGTTGACGCGCGAATCGCGATGCCGCGGCACGCGACGCCGCGCGTGCGGGTGCCGCGCGGGTCGGTCGCGATTGCCGGCGTCCAGACGGGCATCTATCCCACGGAGACGCCGGGCGGCTGGCAACTGATTGGCCGCACGCCGCTCGCGCCGTTCGATTCGCAACGGGCCGAGCCGTTCCTCCTGCAGGCCGGCGATGCCGTGCAGTTCCACGCGATCAGCCGCGAGGAGTTCGATCAGTGGCCATCCGCGTAATCAAGCCCGGGATGCTGACGACGATTCAGGACGCCGGACGCTGGGGGTACCAGGCCCGGGGCGTGCCGGTCGCGGGCCCGATGGATCTCGTTTCGCATCGGGTCGCGAACGCGCTGGTGGGGAACGACCGGTCGGCCGCGTCGCTCGAGATCACGTTGCTCGGCCCCGAACTGGAATTCGAGAGCGAACGCGTCATCGCCGTGACCGGCGCAGACTTCGATCTCGCGCTCGACGGCCGCCCCGCCAGGATCAACGCGCCCTTCCTCGTGGCGTCCGGATCGCATCTGCAATTCCTGGCGAGACGCAGGGGCACGCGCGCGTATCTCGCCGTGTCGGGGGGCGTCGCGACGCCGCCGGTGTTGGGCAGTCGAGCGACGCATCTGGTGAGCGCGATGGGCGGGCACGAGGGCCGCGCTCTGCGGGCCGGCGACCGTCTGACGCTGGGCCCATCCGTGTCTGGCTCGAGCAGTCTGCACGCGCTGGAGTCGCCGCTTGTCCCGCTGGCAACGGGCGCGACGATGCTCCGCGTCTTGCCGGGCCCGCAGGATGATTTCTTCACGAGTCACGCGCTCGACGCGCTCCAGTCGGCGCCGTACATCGTCGGCGCGCAGTCCGATCGCATGGGCTTCCGGCTCGACGGCCCGCGGCTGACGCACGCGCGAGGCGCCGACATCATTTCTGATGCGACGCCGCTCGGCGTGCTGCAGGTGCCGGCGTCCGGTCTGCCGATTCTGCTGATGGCCGATCGCCAGACGACCGGCGGCTATCCGAAGATCGCGACCGTGATCTCCGCCGACATGTCGGCGGCCGGGCAGTTGGGCCCCGGCGACGCCGTCTCGTTCGTCGCGTGCGGGCCACGCGACGCGATGGCCGCCCTCATCGCGCAGGAGCGCGCGCTGATGGCGCTTGAAGCGAATGGGGATTCTAGCGTCCGCCTTTAGGCGGACCCAGCCTATGGACATCGTCTCGGCCTTCCGTGAACGCCTCGGCGCGAATCGCGTCCGCGCGGCTGTTCCGCTCGCGCCCTTGACGACGTTCCGCGTCGGCGGACCGGCCGAATGGTTCGTCGAGACGCGAAGCAGCGACGAGATCGTGACGTCGCTCGTGTTGGCGCACGAGCTGGGTGTTCCGGTCACGATGCTCGGCGGCGGATCCAACGTGCTCGTCGCGGACAGCGGCGTCCGCGGGCTGGTGATTCGGCCGCGGGGCGGACAGGTGCAGCGCGGGGGCGATGACACGCGCGTACGCGCCGATGCGGCGGTGACGATCAACGGTCTCGTGCGATGGACCGTCACCCATGGCTGCGCCGGACTCGAGGCCTGGGCGGGGACGCCCGGGACCGTGGGCGGCGCGATCTTCGGCAACGCGCATTTTGGCGGCCGGCTGATCGGCGAACGCGTCATCGACGTACGGCTCGCGTCGCGATCGGGCGCGACCGTTGATGTGCCCGTGTCGGCCATGGCGTTCGGATACGATCGGAGCCGATTGCAGGCCTCCGGCGAGATTCTGTTGTCGGCGGTATTCCGCGTGGCGCCTGGCGACCCGGCAGCGCTGCGCGCGACGGCCCGCGCGTCGCTGGCGTTTCGCAAGCGGACGCAGCCGCTGGACACGCCGAGCGCGGGGTGCATCTTTCAGAATCCGCAACCTGGCCGCGACACGGTGCCGGACGGCATCCCGTGGTCCGCAGGCGCGCTCGTCGATCGCGCGGGATTGAAAGGCACGTCGATCGGCGGCGCGCGCGTGTCACCGGCCCACGGCAACTTCATCGTCAACGAGGGCCAGGCGACGGCGGCTGAGATACGGCAACTGATTCAGCGCTGTCAGGCGGCGGTTCGCGATCGCTTTGGGGTCGAGTTACGAGAAGAGATCGTGTATCTGGGACGCTTCGCCTGACGGCTGTCAGCTGACAGCGATCAGAGGAAACCGACATCACTTATGTCTACGTTGCTTATTGAAGGCCGTCACCGTCTCTCCGGCACCGTCGATGTCGAGGGCAACAAGAACGCGGCGCTGCCGCTGCTGGCCGCCTGTCTCCTCACGACGGAGGAGTGCGTCCTGACCAACGTCCCACGCATCAGCGACGTCGAGGTGATGGCGCGCCTGCTGCTGGACCTCGGCGCCGAGGTCGAGGGGATCGGGAGCACGACGCTGCGGATTCGGTGCCCAGAGGTCGTCAAAGACGAGCCGGACCCGACGCTCGTCGGGCGGCTGCGGGGCTCTGTGCTGCTGCTGGGGCCGCTGCTCGCGCGACGCGGGCGGGCGCACCTCGCGCCGCCCGGCGGAGACTTTCCGGCACGCCGGACGATCGCCACGCATCTCGAAGCGCTGGCCGCGATGGGCGCGCGACAGATCGAGGGCGCCGGCCACGCGCTCGAGGCGCCGGACGGCCTGCGGGCGACGTCGATGTACCTCTACGAGGCGTCGGTGACCGGCACGGAGACGGCGCTGCTGGCCGCCGCCGCGGCGCCAGGCGTCACCGAGATCAGAAACGCGGCCTGCGAGCCGCACGTCGTCGAGCTCTGTGTCTTCCTCTCGCAGCTCGGCGTCGGCATCACCGGCGCGGGGACGAGCACCGTCCGGATCGAAGGCGGCGGCACGCTGCACGGCGCGCAGCATCGCCTCTGGGGCGATTACATCGAGGCCGGGAGTTGGGCAGTGGTCGCCGCGGTGACGGGCGGAGAGATCGATGTGAAGGGTGCGCGGGCCGAAGATATGGAAGTCGTCGCCGCCGTACTGACGCGCATGAACGTGGCGTGCACGATGGACGGCGAATTATTCCGCGTGGAGGCGTCGCGGCTGAAAGCGGCCGGGAGGATTACGACCGGACTCTGGCCGGGATTCCCGAGCGATCTCGTCAGCCTCGTCACCGTGCTGGCGACTCAGGCCGAGGGCCAGACGCTGGTCCATGACTGGATGTACGAGCTGCGGCTCTTCGCCCTGGAGCAACTCAGCGGCATGAGCGCCGATCTCTTCCTGTGCGATCCCCATCGCATCATCGTCACGGGTCCGAAGCGGTTGCGCGGCCGGCCGATGGACAGCCGCGACCTGCGCTCGGGGATGGCGCTGATTGCCGCGGGCCTCGCGGCGGAAGGGCAGAGCCGGCTGTCACCGCTCGAAACGGTCGAGCGCGGCTACGCGAGGCTCGTGGAACGGTTGCAGGGATTGGGTGCGAAGGTCGCGAAAGTCGCGTAGCGCGAGGCTTCAGCCGGCCGTTACCGATGGCCGCCGCGGCCGTCCGGTTTCTTGATCAGCGGCGTCTCTTCCTTGGGCGGTTCGGGCGGCTTGGGCGGCTCGAGGATCGCGGGCAGACCCAGGTCGGAGAGCGGAGCGAGCGAATCGCGGCCCACACGGAACGGCCGCAAGTCGGCCTCGGTCAGATCCAGCAGACGAATGATGTGCGGCGTGACGGTCAGAATGATGTCGGTCTGATCCGTCGTCTTCGTCGTGTGGGCGAACAGCCGGCCGATACCGGGCAGGTCGATCAGCCCCGGGATGCCTTCAATCGTCTGCCGCTCGTCGTCGCGAATCAGACCCGCCAGCATGTTCGTCTCGCCGTCGTGCAGGTTGATGACCGTCTTGATCTCGCGGTTGCCGAACGTTGGCAGCCCGCCGAATCCGGTTCCGGAGACGTTGGTCACCGCGATCTTCAGATCCAGCGAGACCGAGTCGTCGTGATGCGTGCGCGGCGTGATGTCGATGTTCACGCCGATGTTCTGGTAGTTGTAGGAGGTAATCGGCTGCTGCGGCGTGCCGCCCGTCGCGATGGGCGCGAAGGTCGTCACGGGCACCGGGACATTCTCGCCGAACTTCGCCGTCGCGACGGACCCATCGGTCGTGCGCAGCTGGGGATTGGCCAGCGTGCGCGTGTGCGCGTCGTTCTTGAGCAGCCGGTAGTAGAGCGTCGGCAGACTCGCGAAGAGGATGTCCGACTGCGACAGGTTCCGCAGCGTCTGGAGCGAGACCGCCGAATCCGTCGTGGCGATGGACGTCGATCCGTTGATGCCCGACGACCCCGCCGAGGCGATCTGCAGGCCGTATTCCGCGAGCTTCGTCCGGTTCACTTCGAGCAGCTCGACGTCGATGATGAGCTCGGGCCGCGCCTTGTCGATGGCAGTGATCACGCGCCCGACTGCCGCGATGCGTTCCGGCGTGTCCTTGACCGTCAGGGCGTTGGCAGCCGTCGTGGGCGAAATGCGCCGCGCATCGAGCACCATGCGCAGCATGTCCATCGTTTCCTTGAGGTCGGCATTGCTCAGATAGAACGTCCGGACGATTTCCTCTTCGTACTCGCGGCGCTTCGCCGGGTTGTCCGGAATCACGACGATCGTCTTGGCGGCCGTGACGTGGAAGAACGTGCGCGTGGCGCCGGACAGCGTGTTGAGCGCGTCTTCGAGCGTGGCGTTGCGCAGGTCGACGGTCACCGGCGTCTCGCGGAACGACTGATCGAAGATCAGGCCGATGTTCGCGAAGCGCGCGATGGCCGTGAAGACGTCGCGGCTGCTGGCCTCACGGAAGGTGAGGGCGGCCGGCATCTTGACGTCTCTCGGCAGGTCGAGGCCGGGCGGCGCCAGGTCGCGCGATCGCTCGATCAGCGTCTGGAGTTCCGTCTTGCCCTCGCGCGCGACGGCCAGCCTCGCGCGCAGCTTGTTGCGCGTCGATCGCAGCTCCTGGTCCGCGTCGGCGTTGGTCGGATTCAGCTCTGCCGCCAGCTCGTACTCCCCGAGGGCCTGATCCAGTTTGCCGGTGGCGGCGAGGCGCCGCGCGCGCGTGAAGTGCGTCTCCGACGCGCGGAGCTTGGCGCGCTCCAGCGCGAGGCGGAGTCCGTTGTCGGCGGGCTTGAGCCGGATGGCCTTGGTGTATTCGACGACCGCGAGGTCGTAGTCCTGACGTACTTCCGCGTTCTCGCCGCGGCGGAGCGCGCTCGACGCGGCGCAGCCGCTTGCGGCGATGCACAGTCCAGCCAGCGACACCGCCAGCCACACGGCGGTGCGGCGGGGCATCGGGCGGCGATCAGCGTGAGGAAGCAGTGACAACATCAACACCCCGGGGTATCTTGAACGCGAAGTCCTTATCGGTCAGACCGACGTTTTCCTTCATGTTTTTGAAGGAAAAGCTCGATTTTCCGCCCTGCGCATCCACGGTCGCCAGACCCCGCAGGCCGAGCGTCACCGGGTCGACGACCAGCACCAGCCAATCGTACTCCCGCTGCGGCGACTTGGGCACGAGCTTCAGCGACCGGCTTCCGGCAGCCATTCCGGCCGGCAACTCGACGAGGGACGGCGTGAAGTCGCGGACCAGGTTGCCTTTGCCGGCCAGAAACAGGGTCGGCGTCGTCGCATCGTCCTGCGGAGGGATTGTGGCCACGATGACCTGCTTGTCTTCCGGGATGTAGGAGTACATTTTCACGCCGTCGGAGACGAACACTTTTTCTTCGGGCGCCGTGTACTCCCAGCGCATCTTGCCGGGTTTCTTGACGATCAGACGTCCGCGCTCGGTGATGAGTTTGCGGAGGACGCCGCCTTCGTATGCGTGGACGAAGTCCGTGGAGAAGTCCTTGATGCCGTCGTACTTCCGCTGAAGGGACTGCGCGAGTTCAGACGCGGTGGGATCGGTCGCCGCGATCAGGCGCGCACGCGGCGCCCCAGGAAAGACCGTCGCGAACGTCCCGCTCGCGAGGACGGCGATCGCCAGTGCGGTGCGGGTCCCTGCCATGTCCTAACCATACCACCCACGTCAGCGCACAGTGTCTCGTTTGGCACGCAGGATTGCCCGCACGTCTTCAATGGGCCGCGTGTTGACGACGTGCCGCGCTTCGACCCACCCGCGACGCGCCGTCAGGACCCCGAGCTGCATCTGGCGGCGCAGCATCGTCGCGCGGTGGCTGTCGCTGCTGATCGCGAGGGTCGCCCCGGCCGCGATGGCGCGGCGGGCGAGCGCCCCGTCCATGTCGAGGTGGGCGGGCGCGCCGTCCACTTCAACGAGCGTTCGTGTCTCGACGGCCATCTCGAAGAGCCGGTCGTAGTCGAGCTCGTACCCGGGCCGGTGCGGCAGGAGGCGGTTGGTCGGGTGCGTGATCATCGACACGAGCGGATGCTTCATCGCCGCCACGTACCGCTTCAGCAACTGATCGGGAGAATGGCCCAGGCCTTCGTGAAGGGAGGCCAGCACGAGGTCGAAGCCCTCGAGGACTTTGTCCGGAAAATCGACGCGGCCGTCCGGCAGGATGTCCACTTCGCAGCCGTGCAGGATGGTGATGTCCGGGTAGCGCTCGCGGAGCTGCCGGATCTCTTCGGCTTGTCTGGGAACGCCTTCGACCGTCAGATTTCGCGAAGCGGCGGAGTGCGGCGAATGATCCGTGATCGCGAGGTACTGATAGCCCAGCGTGCGGCACTCGAGGACCATCGCTTCGATGGAATCCCGGCCGTCACTCCAGGTCGAGTGCATGTGCAGGTCGCCGAGAATCGCGTCCGGAGACACGAGCGTCGGCAGTTCGCCGCGGAGGGCGGCGGCGATCTCGTCGTCGCCGTTGCGGATTTCCGGCGGAATCGGCGGCAGGCCGATCGTGCGATAGATGTCGTCTTCGCTGGCCGCCGGGCGCAGCGCGCCATCGCTCGTGTAGAGGCCGCCCGGCGTGAGCAGCCAGCCTGTCGCGGCCGCGTGCGCGCGGAGCGCATCGAAATGCCGGACCGAGCCGGTCAGATACAGCAGCGTCGCGCCGGCGTTGGCGGGCTCGGGAATCCGGATGCCGATCTGCACGCGTTCGTCGAGCAGGTACAGCCGCCGGGCGCTCCGGTGCAGGCAGCGCGGCGCCTCGACGACGCGCAGCGCCTCCTCGATGACGTCGCGCGGCGCGTCGGCGGCGGCGACAATCTCGATGTCGCCCACCAGGTCCTGTCCGCGGCGCAGCGACCCCGCCGCGTGCGCCCAGACAACGCCCGGCAGCGCCCGCAGCCGCTCGAGGAATGGTTCGGCGAGCCCGAAGGCGCGCCCCAGCGGGATGCGCGGGACGCGCGCGCGCAGCGACGGCAGCGCGGCGCTGATCGCCGCCTCGACCTCGACCCCGATGCCGGGAAGATCCTGCAGCGTGCGCTCGCCGACGGCCGCCGCGAGGTCGGCGTTCGACGTCACGCCCAGCGTTCTGTGAATCGTGGCGAGCTGTTCGAGGGTGACGGCATCGGATTCGAACAACCAGCGCAGGTCAGACGGAAGGTCGGCGATCGTCGACTCGACGAGCACCCAGCCGCCCGTCTCGTACATCTGCCGCAGGCGCGTGAGGATCTCGGGATCGATGTTCTGAGGCGGGGCGTCGAAGAGCGGTCCCAGTTCGGCGTCGGAGTCCAGGCGGCTCGAGCGCGCCAGCGCGAGGGCGCGCGCGTAACGCGTCTCTGCCGCCGCGTCGCCGCGGATCATCGCCAGCAACGCGAGCTGATCGAGCGTGCGCTGGAGAGGCGACGGCCTAACCTTTCAGGGCGCCGGGCGCAGGCGGCGCCTGTTTCGGCGCCTCCTTCGTCTCGGTCGGCAGGCTCGCCGCGAGCCAATCGCTGATGCCGCCTTTGAGCGTGACGGCCCGGTATCCCAGGCGGATCAATTCGGCCGCGACGTCGGAACTCGCGAGCTCGTTGGGGTCTGAATCGTAGACGACGACCTCGCGGTCGCGCGGGATGGCCAAGGCGCGCGCATCGGCGGCGTAGCGAAGCGAGCCGGGAAGCTTCACCGTGCTGTGTTCGTACGGATACTTGAGCCGGGCGTCGACCAGGACCGGCGGAGCACCGCTTTCGAGGCGCGTTTTCAGTTCTTCTTTGGTGATGCGAGGGACGGGCACGGACGTGTATTGTGATCGCGGCGCGCGCGGACTGTCAACTTCAGCGCCTATCGAGCGGCGGTGCGATTGAAGGCGCCCGTGCTACGGGTTGCGGTCGCGCTCGCCGCCGGTGGATGCGCGACCGATGCCGTCGTGTGCGGGTGCTTGTCGAGCGAAATGCCCGACGAGCGGGTGCCGCAGTGAACGCAGCGCAGGAAGATCGCACCGGGCTCGCACCAGACGCCGAATTCATGACGACCGGAGAGGTAACAGTTGAGCCATTTCCACATCACACGCCTCGGTTCCCTATAGTGGGGTAGTTACCCTATGGCAAGAGGGATGCCGCCGTCGAGCGAATTCTTCTAAGACATCGGTCCGGCAGCCGTAGAACTTGACGTTTGGGGCCGATAAAGGTGTGCACGAGCGCGCGGTCTAGGGCGAAGACCACAGGTTTGAGTGTTCCAGAATTGCACAGACCGGGCGCGACGGACGCCCTTTCTGTAAGATGCCGGCATGGACACCGAAGGAGCCGATGGCTAAAGAACTGGAACTCAAAGGGCGGCACTACTGGATCCTCTCCGAGCCGCACGGAGGCGGCTGGAAAGCGAGCGTCGAAGAGGTCCAGGACGGCAAGAGCGCCCCGATCGGCATCGAGGCTACGGCGGAAACGCGTGGTGCGGCCGACGACGCCGCCGAGAGAAAGCTCCGCCGGATGCTTCAAGCGTATTGAATGCCGGGCACTACTTTCAGATTGCTTCGATCGCGACGGTGGGGACGGCATTTCCCGGCTGCGGCGGCAGTTCGACAGGCCCGGATGCCGCCCCGTTACTGCCTGTCATCAATGCCGGTCTGCAACTGCCACGGATCGAAGTTCAGCACGAGCGGCGCGGTCGTGCAGGGCCCGGCGGGCTCGCCCCTTCGCACCGCCACCGCGCGTTTCAGCAACAACGTCCTGA
>Ga0315281_10015227_pt1 | contig 10320 bp, 21 predicted proteins | sample YL17G07_0_MG_FD_204540 | JGI IMG/M metagenome (GOLD analysis project Ga0315281, IMG submission 204540) | Sediment microbial communities from Yellowstone Lake, YNP, Wyoming, USA - YL17G07_0 | ecosystem: Environmental > Aquatic > Freshwater > Lake > Sediment | place: USA: Wyoming | collected...
AGGGGTCCGGGTAGGAGGGTAGGGTAGGAAGGGGTACAGGTAGGGGTACCTCCCAGGAGTATGGTCCAGGAGTACCTTGTAGGGGCAAGGGGTACGGGTAGGGTCCAGAGGTACAGGTAGGGTCCACGCCTAGGGGTACGGTCTAGGGGTACAGGTAGGGGTAAGGGGTACTCCCAGGGACACCCCCTGCCGGTAGGGAGTCAGGTAGGAAGCTACGGTAGGAAGCCTCAGTAGGAAATCATCGTTTTTGAAAGACACAATTACCGTCTTTCAAAGACACTCGATTATATAGATTACCATATACTCTATTAAATGTCAAGTCCTAATATAAAGTATTTTAAAATAGTTTGTGTATATAGTTGACAAATATACCATTTTATGGTATGATGGTAGTACGAAATCGAGCTTTATCTAGTGTAAATCTACCGTCTTTCAAAGACAATTTGAGGTTATATGTACTCTGTCCAGAATTTCAAGTCTAAGAAGAATCTAAAAGAGGCTGTATCAATGAACCTGAAAGGAGTTCCATGCTTCCAGCCAGGGGTTATGGGACCTGATGTTTCAGATGGAGAGCACACTTGTGAAGGTCCTCATTACCCACAACCTCATAAGTGGTATGCAAGAGTGTTAGTTAAAGATGGTCATATAATTAAGGTTATTAGTTAATGATGAATCTCATTGATTATTTTTCTAGTAACCCATCCGAATATATCAGGTTTAAGAAAACTTACAATTTATGTAATTGCAACGAATTCATATTTAAAGTAAATATAAGATCTCATGTTTTCTTAAAGACATATGCCAAGTATTTAATACAAGCGATAGATAATAGACCGAGTTAGTGTCTTTCAAAAACGTTTAAGGATTATATGCCCCGTGAAGAAGTCCAATGGACATTCCACAAAGAATTAAAACATGATAGTGGAATAGCAGTCCGAATTAACATTCTCCCCTTGAGGAAACCAATCTATTCCTTTGAAATAGGAGTCCTAAAAGACGGAGGATACCTTAACAGATTCTTCCCCGGCGGTCTAGAATGGGAACTAGATTTTCCCTATATCGTATCCTCTCTCGTCGAAGAAGCCTGTATCTATATCAACGAACGTCTAATCGTCGAAGCTGAGGAATCAACCAAGACAGAAAAAGAACGTCTAGATAAAGAGCTTAATAAAAGGAAGAATCTAGAAACCCGTTCTAAGAAGAAGGTAAAGAAATCATGAAAGTTCCAATTCCTCCCCCGCCAGCTTTAACGATAGTAAACTCTGAAACTCCAGATTCAACCATCCCCACACCAACCGAACCATCTCCCCTCCCATCTGATTTAGTTCGCCCTTCCTCTTCCAAGGATAAAGAATTCACTGCTACAGTCGATTCAGACGGTGACTGGTTTCTAGTTATATCTGATAAAGGAACCCTCCGTCATCTTACCGAAACTGAAGCAAGACAAGTAGCTTCAGTTATGAATGAGCAAGGCTCTAACATCATTACTCTTTATTGTCGCACCGAAACTTGTAGACATAAGAATACATGGATTAAACGTTCCTCTGACGATGTGAAGAAAAATGTTTACTTCTGCGACGGATGTAAACAAGGAATGACTAGATAACAATGAGGATTACCGTTGAAGTTCTCGCAATTAGAGCCAAGTATTTAGAATTCAAACTTACTGCTATAGGAAAGTCTAGATATAGTCTAACACGTGATGGCATTCTCCTAGGAGGATTTCAAGGTAAAATCTCAGAGTGTCTAGCTTTCTTAGACGGCTGGCAAGCTGCAAAGGATATTCGTCCAAATCATGCCTACAGCTAAAAAGAAATATCGTCCATCTCATGGCAATGCTTTAGATGATTATATCCTAGATAATATAGGACGATTAGGAATATTATTCCATCAGCTCTATCCTCTAATAGTAGATAGTTACGGCTCCGTCTCCAGCCGTACCGTTCATCGCCGTTTAGTTAAACTTAGACTCCATAGTAAAATTCTAAAGGTAATAGATTCTCATAATGAAGTTTATTACCGTTTTTCAAAGACATCATGACTAATACTTATTGTGTTAAAGCTATGATAGAGGACTCCGAAGAACCTTCAGGATTCCGAGCCATCTGGCAATTTAATGCTATCATAGCCAAATCAAAAGCTCAAGCTATCAGCGATTGTAAATGGAACATGAAACGGTTAGCAGGAACCATTCCTAAATTTAAATGGATAGCTGAGTTAGAATGGGAAGATAATATGGCGGTTAATTAAATGGGACTATTCGATGCTCAAACACAAAAACTCGGCGAACGTCTAGCTAAAGGATTCGACGACCGAGTTATTGAAATCCAAAAAGATCTTGAAACTGAAAAAGACCCTGGAAGGAGTTTACTATTAAAAACCACTCTCGCTAGTTTAAAAGAAGTCGCTCTAGTAATTCGTAATTCTCTGAAGTCTGAATAGCGTCTTTCAAAAACGCAAGGAAAATGAACCATGGCTGATTCTGATAAAGTTAATGTTCCCGATGGCTTCGACGTTATGGCAGGTCGCGAACTCGCTGACGGCTGGGCTAAAAAGGAAAAGGGTAATATTATCCAAGGTCGTCTCATGGGACGCTTTACAATGGGCGATGAAGGTCGCGCATTCTATCAAGTCCGTCTCGATAAGTCTTCTAAGGCTATTACTGGCAAGGGAGACGAGACTATGGAAGTAATGCTTGAAAAGGGTAAACTTATCAACGTTGACGAATCTAAGGCAATGGAGGACCTCCGCAAGTATGCTACTAACGGCGGCGTCTATGATGTATGGATTTGTTATGGTGAAAAGCAGAAGACTGACAATGGAACATTCTGGCCTATCGTGAATGGTCCTCGTGTAAAGATTATCAAGGCTCCTCCGAAGGAAGCTCCGATTCCTTTTTGATTAGTTTGGAATAGTCTATAAAAGATGTCTGCTCTAGGTTTGAAAGTGAAGCAGACCTTTAAATCCTTTAGACTATTCCTCTAGCTCCTATAGCTCAACTGGTTAGAGCAATTGCTTTATAAGCGGTAGGTTATTGGTTCAATCCCAATTAGGAGCACTTAAATGTCTTTCAAAGACGGAGAAATAAAATATGGGACGTAATGTTAAAATCCGAGCTAGTTATGACCATGATGCTCAATTTCTTTTACGCTTAAAAAGCGCAATAGAAAACGACCACACTCGACCAATGGACTGGAGGATAGAAGTTATGGGAATGCTTCAAGAATTAATTGAAGCATTCATTCAAGCTCCAAATCCAAAGCTGTCATCTGTAGATATAAAGAAGGTTAGCGATGGCTAAGAAACCTACTAAAAAGGTTTCAAAGAAAAAGCCAGTTAAGAAACCTACTAAAAAGGTTTTAAAGAAAAAGCCGGCTAAGATAAAAGCTGTCAAGAAAAAGCCATCTACAAAGAAAAAGCCTACTCCTAAAAAGATTCATATCGTAACTACTCCACCATCCGTAATTAAAGTGGATGGTAGAACTATCGGATTTTCTCCTGTAGACTTCACTCCAGAGGTTAAAAAAGAAGCTGAAGTAAAAAGAGCAATTCCTAAGACTAAGAAGTTTAAACCAGAACCCTCGGTATATAGAAAACCATCTATAGCTCCTCCCGAGGGTTTTGAAGTATTAGAAGTATCGGATGATAGCGTCTCCCAAGCTAAAGCTAAAATTAGTAAACTGCTAAATCGAATTTGCGAAACCATTCCTTACTCATGCTGGGTAAGAACGCAAGCCTATCCAAAGGCTAACGAAGCTGATGGATGGTTAGTAGTTAGTGGAGTAAAGGGAGTAGATACTCTTGCTATAGTATCGTCTATCCAAGAGGCGATGCTTCCCGATGTTCAACCTACTCATAAAGACTTCGGACTGTCAGCCTTAGGGAAAGGATATTGGATTAGTGTAGGCTTCCATTGGCAAGGAACGGGCGATGAAGAGGAATCCGACCAATATAAAAAATGGCATGGAATGATTGAAGTCTCAAGCAACTATCGCTCTATGTCAGACGAATCTATTCCTAAAGTTCGCTCTAAGATTCTAAGTGCATTTAGTGTAGGACAGTTACCATCTTCTAGAAGTCCTAACTCGATGATTACTAATATTGAAAAGAAGTTTCATCGTACAATCTCAGATATCTTCGTAAAGATAGTTTGGAATTCTAAGAATATAAAACCGCAAAGAAGTGAAGCTGAGATAGAGGAAGAATCTGAATAGCGTCTTTCAAAGACAGGGAGTATGATTACCGTCCAAAAAACTTCCCGAGTCGTTCGCAACTATCTAGTTTATGATTTAGAATGGGTACCAGGTAAATTCTCAAAAAGCGGCAACATGCCAGTTCGTATGGCTGGAGTATACGATGGTGAAACTTATAGATGGTATACTTCAGTGGAGCAATTTCTAAATAACGAACTTACAAGTAAGAATCGTGGTAAATGGTTCTATGCTCATGCTGGCGGCCTCGCTGATTTTCAATTTCTATTACATGATTTGCTCCATCGCAATGGTTATAAAATTGAAGCTAGTTTTTCAGGATCCAGTGCCATCATTGTTCACGTCAAGAGAGGTAAAAATGTTTGGCATTTTATTGATTCTTTTTGGCTCCTTAAGTCTAAATTACGTGATATCGGTAAGTGGATAGGAATCGAAAAAGGTAATGAAGACGAATCTGAAGAATTCTATCGAGACGCTCCCCTCTTAACTCTAAGAGAGTACAACGAAGTCGACTGTGTAATCCTCTACAAAGCTATCTCTCAATTCGAGACTACTCTACTTGAATTGGGAGGACAGCTTATGATGACTCAAGCTTCATGTGCAATGGATTTATTTCGCCGCCGTTTTTTAAAGACGGACATAGATACAGACGACCGTATTAATGTTATTTCTCGTCAAGCATACTTTGCATCTAGAGTCGAAGTTATTGCGAAAACATGTAATGATGCTTTCTACTATGATGTTAATTCTTCTTTTCCTTATGCAATGACATTTCCAATTCCTGGAGATGCGATAGGAACCTATCAAGGAAGGATGCCTGATTATGGTTTATACATCGCAGATGTCGATGTTGATGTTCCTGACTGTTTTCTCCCTCCTTTACCTACTAGATTGGGAGGACGATTATTCTTTCCCGTGGGGAAATGGAGAGGATGGTTTTCTAATATTGATATAGAACTATTACAAAAAGTCGGCGGAAGAATAACTAAAGTCTATAGTTCAATATCATTCGAGCCTAGAACAGATTGTAAGGAGTATGCTCAAACTCTTTATGACCTAAGAGCAAAATCCTCAGGCTTCATGAAAATCGCCTGTAAGTTTCTTCTCAATAGTTTATATGGAAAGTTTGCAGAGTCTGATATTAAATCCTCACTTATAGTTAATCCTGATTATCCTAATCGAGCTGAATGGAAAGAGTTATTCCCAGGAGCATGGATTGTAGAGAAACAAGTCCCAATCCCTCATATGCACGTACCTATTAGCGTTCATATAACAGCAGTGGCTAGGAGGACTTTATTTAATTACATGGGATTTAGTCAGGAAACTCACTACTGCGACACTGACGGATTTTCTTCTACTAACGAGATGGATTCATTTGATGGAGTATTAGGTAAACTTAAACTAGAGAAGATTATTCGTAAGGGAAGATTCTTACTGGCTAAGACTTATGATATGGATGGAGTTGACGATAAAGGTAGAGAGCTAAGGTCACTTCCAGACCAAGGTGTTAAAGCTAAAGGCTTTTCGAGAATGAACCTTGAAAAGTTTGAGAGACTAATCGGAGGAGCTGAAGTTGAATACTCAAGAATGGCGCGAACCAAGGAAGTATTACGTAGTGGAGACTCCACGCCAGTGGAGAAAGTTTATAAAAAGAAACTACGTCCTGATAGCATTCCAAAACGGTGTTTCTATCCGGATGATAAATCCCGGCCATGGTCAATCGAGGAACTAAAGGATATATTCGATAAATGAGTAATCGTGATTGGCGTCCTTACGAACCATGTCTAGAAAATGAATTCCTAGTTACTCTTAATAAGTATCCATGGCTTAGAAAAATATTTCCTCTTAATCTTTTACCTATTGAAGAAATAAATGTAGTAGCTATTAGAGAAGAGTCTAGTAAGAAAAGGTAGCGTCTTTGAAAGACAATAAACAAATAACCTGTCAATGTGGTCTAGTTCTTCTGACTGGAGACGATATTTATAATCACTTACAATCCTCAGGTCATCAACTTAAAACAACGTCATATAATGTAAACAATTATCATCTCATAGATCAAATGCTAGTTAAGTTTAGACTAGAGTTATACGCTGCCGTACAAATGCTCCAAGGAGAACATCTAGACCAATTCAGAAAGTTAATAGCTGAAATAGCCACTCTTTGCAATTTAGAAGTATCAGATACTGGAACATTTACAAAACTCGATGAATAAAAAATGTTCGATAGTTGGAGATTCTGAAGGATATTTACTATGTATTTTAGAAAGTGGTCATAAAGGAAAACATCAGTTTAAAGATATATCTATGATTTCTGACAAGCCAAAAACTTCAACTCTTGACGGAATGAGTAATGAGGATTTAGCTTTAGTTAATAAACTCGTAATAGCATGTTCTACTCTCTACGATAAAACAGCTAGCTCCCCCTCCTCAGGCCCTCATTCCAATCCTTCTGAAATGGAACATTTAAAAAGTCAAATACTTTTACTGGCTTTAAGAGTGGGAGAAAGAGTCTGGTATCCTAGAGGAAATCCTGACAATACAACGTCTGAGAATGTATCTGTAGACATAGAATGTCTTTAAAAGGCATTAAGAAGAAATACTAAAAAGGGCTATTCTTGTACTATTCACCATAATAGCCTATAATAGCTATTAATGGCTCCTTAGCCCAATTAGGTAGAGGCAGGAGACTTAAAATCTTCCTAGTATCGGTTCAAATCCGATAGGAGCTACTATGACAATTATATGTCCTTTATGTTGCGAACAAATTGGTACATATCACGGTCAATATACAGACGGAACTACTGACGGTTCTGTACACATAGAACATCACAAAGCTCCAGTATATATTAAAGGAAAGTTGAATACTCCCAGATATAAAATAATCTGTCCTGCCAGTGGAGAGCCTTTATTATCTCCAGAGGATGATTAGAATGTCTTTTAAAGACAATATGACTGACGCTGAGATAATCAGTCTCGCTCTAAAGATGATTCTCGATAATCTCGAAGCAAGCAACTACACTCCCCGAATGAAATGGGAGATGACTTTACGAATCAATCGAATGCTGGCCGGATGCCACTATGACCCCAATCCTGAAGCTGAGAAACTTGATTACAATATCTACAAACTCGGTCTAACTCTTTTACTACAATCTAGTTATTCTTCCAATATAAAACGTAGAGCTGAATATGATATATTTCCAAAGTTCCTGTCTTTGAAAGACGGTGATTCATGAATGACATCATAACCATTAATCTGAATATATTTGAAAGACAATTTCTAGTATTCCTCTCAGAACGTGGAGGCAGAGCTGATATGAAAAGTAACATTCTCAGCAATCACGTTCTTGACGCTTTAGATGCTTTACAGAAAAAGGGAGTCATATCAAAGACTCGTCTAATAGGTAATGAAGAAACTTACCAGTATAATTTAACATCAATTGGAACCAATCTAGTAGATTTGATAAAGGAAAATCCGAATGCCTGATTTCTTAGATAAAATGTTTAGTGGTGCCGAAGCAATCGTCGGAGGCTTAGAAAAATCAAAAGAATTAGCCGAACCATATCCTAATGAAGATAAAGTAATAGATGCTGAATATAAACATACTAATGCTAAACTAGTATGGGGAGTTGATAAAGAAGTATCTACCTGGCATCTATTCTCAGACTTCACCACTACAGGTCTTTGCGGAAGATATTTCGATGCTAATCAACTAACTAATCGCAAAACTGAATTAGAAGATGGCAACTACAAATGCTGCGGAGGATGCCTCCGTATCCTCCAATCGAGGTACGAGCGTGGCTAAAGAGTATCTAGCAATCTGTCCTTTTTGCGGTGAAACTGTAGACCTTCGCAATAGGAATCCTCATAGTTGTATGAAAAATAAAAAGAACATTTCTATGATTCAAAACGGTGTCTTCCTTAGAAAGAGGATAGTTAGTGTCTTTCAAAGACAGTAATAATGTAGATTCATGTCCTTATTGCGGCTCTCCAGTAAATTCTGAAAAGTACAGAAAGCATCATTTAAGAATAATTATCTATATCATAGAGGCATTTGAAACATTAGTAGGAACTGATATGTATCACCGTCTTTCAAAGATGCTAATCATATGAAGCTTCATATATGTGATTTCTGCAAGAATCATATATCAGATAATCTCGATTTATTTATTTCAATAGTTATTAGTAAACACGGACTGTATGGAGCTGTAGAACAGGCTAATTTAGATTGCTGCATTCCGTGTGCTAAGGCTAAGGGATTAATGGATATTAAACCTATATTAGTTCCCAATGAAGGACGATTGACAGAAGATGAGATAAATAAATTAATCGACTAAAAACTATTTTAAAATACTTTAGCAGATTACTTGACTCTGATCAGGTAATCTGCTATACTTATTTGTAGAATCGAGCCACGTCTAGCTTCTTAGACGTGGTTCTAATCATTTTAAAGGGTCGCTGACCCAGTGTCTTTCAAAGACAGTAGAAAAGGAATTTATGGCATCGCACGCAAAGTACGCACTTACTAAGGGTGAAATGAAGTCTGCTGGTCAGCGACTCCACTCGCTGAAGAAGCGAATCGAAGGTATCAAGCAACATACCGAAAAGACCGTTGAAAAGGTTATTCGTACAGCCGAAGTCGGCGGTACAGCCTTTGCAATCGGAGTTCTCAATGGCAAGACCGGAGGCGTCGAAATCATGGGTGTTCCCCTTGAACTTGGCGCAGGTATTGCCCTCAATGTTCTTTCGTATATGGGAGCCGCTGGTAAAATGTCCGACCATGTGGGTAACGTGGGAGACGGTGCATTAGCCTCTTTTGCCACCATGGAAGGTGTCAAGATTGGTCTCCAGTGGGCTCAGAAGTCTGGCGGTCAAGGAGCTCTCTCAGGCGGGTCAGCTCCAGCTCTTCCAGCGCCGGCAGCAGGAGTCGGTCTGACTGCTGCCGAAGTTGCTCACGCGGCAGCGGTCGCAGCAGCAAAACCCTAAGTAAGAGCAGATAATAAATAAGAGCATTTAGAGTTTGTTCATACGTCGGGTTTTCTTTTAATTAGTGTTTAAATACACAACCACCGTCTTTTAAAAGACGGTAAACAAAAGGAAACTGAAAATGCCGTATGATATTGTTGGAGCTAGCGAGTTTGTAGGTACTGATTTTGTTGGTGGTGATGACCATGTCGACCAGATTCTGGGAGCATTGGACATCGTCGGAGCTGCCCGTGCCCGTGCCGGTCATGGTCTTGGTCGTCGAGGCGGATCTGTCCGCTCAAGCTCCGGTCAGATGGGTCAGGCTCTTGCTAATAAGAGGGCTGATGCCGGTCTGATTGTTCAAGAGCAACAGCCCGGAGCGACTCGCCGTCTTGTGCTCGGCATGTCGAGCACTGGTGCGGTTCCCGCTGGTGCGGTTGTTTCTATTACGGCTCGTCCGCAGAATCTTGCGTTCAAGCCGCAGCGTATTGTTATTCCGTCCACGATTGCTCCTGACTTCCTGATTACCGATATCAAGGTTGGTAACGTTTCTCAGGTCGTCCAGTCGTCTACGCTCCCTGCGGAAGCGTTCACGCAGCAGTTGTTCGACGGTATGATGGAGATGGATACGGTGCAGACCTCGCAGGACTTCGTCCTCCAGGTTCAGAATATTGCCGGTGCTCCGCGCAATTTCAATGCCGCCGTTTACGGTCTCGCGCTTCTTGCGCGCTAAGACTGAGTTAGTGTCTTTCAAAGACGCTGACTAAATTATCGAACTGGAACAGCCATCCAGTACCTGGTAGAGCGATCTACTGGAACGATAGTCACGGGAGTGGCGCTCCCACTATTTCTCGGTGTTAGTGGTTAATAGATGGTTGTGGTTCCCATTTAGATGGTTCGATTCCGTCCACCGGGTCTAAACAATGAGCACAGCAAAAATCTCATTCAACTTCGAGCGTCCTGACTTTGTTAGCAAAAAGCTTCAAGGTAATCGAGGCCCCTTCGCTCCAGTTCTAATGTCTCTGGAAACTCTTATTGCTATTAATAAATGGCAATTAGGACAGAGAAGTTATCCTCTATTATATAAATCAGGAATCTTCTATCACACTAATCCTGACACTCACTTAATACCATATCCCGGAGGTAT
>Ga0315281_10015228_pt1 | contig 10318 bp, 13 predicted proteins | sample YL17G07_0_MG_FD_204540 | JGI IMG/M metagenome (GOLD analysis project Ga0315281, IMG submission 204540) | Sediment microbial communities from Yellowstone Lake, YNP, Wyoming, USA - YL17G07_0 | ecosystem: Environmental > Aquatic > Freshwater > Lake > Sediment | place: USA: Wyoming | collected...
AAATTCCTTGACAAGTCCTATGCCGTCCACGTCCATGCTGCGCTTCGGCTTGAAGTTCAAGTCATTCCTTATCCTGTTTATGTCGATGCGCCTGTCGCTCCCCACGAACTTAAACTCGTCAAAGGTTATCTTGACCATGCGCCTTGTAATGTTGCCCACAAATTTCGATACGCTTCTTGTCGGTGGTTTGACGTTGAGCTCCTTTGCGACAAGCGTGTAAAGCTCCTTTGCCGTGTGCGGTACTCCGTCTGTGAGGTTGTATGTCTTGTTAAAGCATTTCGGGTTGGATGCCGCCTGGCACATAGCATCTGCTGCATCCTCCTCATGTATCCAGGTAAGGTGGTTCGTGCCCCCGCTCCCGATGTAAACCATCTTCTCCTCTTCTATGAGTCTGAAGACCTTGAACAGCGATTCCTTGTAGCCCTGCCCGTACAGGGTGCCAAGCCTGAATATCGTATACGGCATTTTTGGGTATGCCTCGGCGAACGATGTTATAACCTTCTCAGCCATCTCCTTGCTTTCCGCATATGGGCTTTGCGGCTTGAGCCTTGACTCTTCTGTAAGCGTCTCGCCAGACCTGTCATATCCGTAAACAGAGACCGAGCTCGCAAACAGGAAATGCATGTGCGTGTTCAGTTCGGTGTTGACCTTCTTGTAGGCACTGAGCAGGTTTTCGGTGCCGACAACGTTCACATTCACCAGTTCATCATAAGTGTGCTTGTAATTGTAGGTTGCGGCGGCAAGGTGGAAGAGGTTGTTGACTCCGGTGCAGGCGTCTTCGAGCACCCTCTGGTTTGAAGCAGTTGTAAGCGTAATATCTGCCACATATGGTACCGTGCCGGCAGGCAGCGTGCGCCACTCTGGGTTTGCGCTGGGATTATGCAAAAGCAGAGCACGCACCTCATGGCCTTTCCCCAGAAGCCTGTTTATGATCTGCGCTCCAAGGCCGGTAGAGCCTCCCGTAACAAGATCTACAATTTTATCTCTTTTGGGTGTTGCGGGCATCTAATCCCTCGGTTCGTTGTCAAGAATTGCTACCGCTATGTCTCTTATCCTGCCCTCTGTGAGCCTGTTTATCGCGTATGGAAGCCAGTCCTTTCCGTAGGCGATGTAAACGCTGAGATTCGTGTGCTTTTTCATGAGCATGTTTACTCTTTTGTTGTTATAGCCTAATGGCACCTCAAACGTTAAATTCTTTCTGTAAATGCTGTTTGAAAGCGCAAGACGGTCTACAAATTTCTCATCCTGGCAGAGGACCGTAAGATACGGTTTTGCTGGAAGAAGCCTGTCTATCGCCTCTTGGTAGGTGCCCAGAAGATCTTTTTGGTGCTTGTGCTTCAGCGCCCTCTCTTTTGCATCATAGCCATAGGCGGTGAGCTTTACAGCCCTGAGCAGTTTCGCGTTTTTTGAGGCACGGCCGTTTTCAAGCACATATCCCAAAGGAATTTCGATTCCAGCTGCCTTGCTCGCCGCGTCCCTGTAAAAGTCCACAAGCTCCTGGGTTCGTATGCCGTCCTCGTGCTCAAGCCACAGCCTGCAGCTGCCTGACTCTGCTGCATCCAGTATCTCAGAAAAGCCGTCGGAGGCAATGTTGTGGTTGAGGAAATAGCCGAGCTGTGTGAGCCTGAGCGATACATCGGAATTGACGCTGAGCCTGGAAAGTGTTTTGGCGAGCTGTATATATGAATTGATGTTGTATCTCGCCTTGGGCATGCTCTTGACGTGCTCGTTGAGGAATGTTACGGTTGCGCGCATGCCCCTATCATTGAGCTTCTGCACCGTCTTTATTGCTGAGGCTGTCGTGGATCCGGCGATATGCTTGTGCATAAGCCTATAGAAGAGCCCTTTTATAATCGGATGGTGCTCATCGGTCAAAATATCACTATGGCAGTATGGCGAACGCGTCTAAAACCAAAAAGTACAAAGCACTATGTAAGCTATCAATTAAATAAATATGATATTGCATATGAAAGGTTAAATAGTTTCATAATCAACTAAAATGTGATAAGATGAGTTTATCTAGCAGGCAGCTGCACAGGCGTTCAAGGACAAAGCTCGCGGGCAACGGAAAGCGCAACGTCGAATCGAGGAACAAGCACAGAAGCGAGATTGGCAACTACTTCTCTGCCACGAAGTTCGCGGAAAGCGAGACGCTTGTCGAAGTAAGGAGGCGCGGCGGCAGGATCATAAAGAGGCTTCATACCGCTTCCAGTGTCAACCTTTTGACTAGCTCCGGCTACAAGAAGGCAAAGATAAAGAGCGTTCTCGAATCGCCGGACAATAGGAATTTTGCAAGGCAGGCGATGATAACAAAAGGTACCATAATAGAGACCGAGCTCGGCAGGGCGGTTGTGCTCAACAGGCCGGGAAGGGACGGCACGATAAACGCTAGGCTGTTAGGGTCGTGAGCATGCCTGCGCGGGTTTTCGAGATAGACAGCTCAGAAGCCAAGGCGCTCAAGAAGCTTCTCGAGTACGATCCGTACCTAGACAAAAGCAAAATCCCCGAAACCCCGAAGGAGTGGGATGATCCAAAATTCTTCGATAAGCACCCGGAGCTGAGGGAAGAGGCGGAGAAAAGGAGGATCATGGTTCAAGAGGCGCTGAAAAAGCTCTCTGAAGACAAATATGCAAACGTGATATTCGCAAGGCAGAGCTGCGACCTTAGAGAGGGGGCGATGCTCGGCCTGGACGGCAAGAAATCCTATCTATACCTAAAGGCGAGCGACGAATTCCTGAAGCTTGCTGAAGAGAAACTGAAACTGAATCTCAAGAGCGTGAAGAGGGCGTCGCAGAGCGACGAGGCAAAGGTCATAGGCATAATAGGGGAAGAAGAATCAAAAGGAAACGCTGGCATGGGCATGATTTTTGGTGGTTGAATGAATCTGATAAGCTCGAACGATCTCTCAAAGGAGCAGATCAATGAAATATTCGCCATAGCTGATGCGCTGAAGGAAGGCTCGGAAGAACTATCTATAAAGGAGGGTTCGGTACTCGCGCTGCTTTTTGAAAAATCATCAACAAGAACGCGCCTCTCGTTCGAGGTTGCGATGGCGCAGCTCGGCGGAAGGGCGGTCTACCTCGATACGCAGACAACGCAGCTCAAGCGCGGCGAGAGCATAGCAGATACCGCGCGCATGATGAGCAGCTACTGCGACTTCGTGGCGGCGAGGATGTACAACCACTCCGACCTGATCGAATTGGCAACAAGCTCAAGGATACCGATAATAAATGCGCTGACCGACCTGGAGCATCCGACCCAGGCGCTTACCGACATGTATACTATAAGGGAGCACAAGAAAAATCTCAAAAATGTTAGGATCGCATTTGTAGGCGACATAGCGGCAAACACCGCCAACTCGCTAATGATAACCGCGACAAAGCTCGGCTCGGAGGTCGTGCTGGTCGGGCCAAAGGACTACCTTCCAAACCCGATCTACTTCAACAAGGCGAGGGAGCACGGGGCGATAACCGCGACAAGTTCCATACCCGATGGCATTGACGGCGTTGATGTGATATATACCGATACTTTCATAAGCATGGGTCAGGAGAGTCAGGCAGAGTCTAGGAGAAAGCTCTTCGCGGACTATATTGTCGACAAGAAGATGCTGGGCTATGCGTCAAAGGATGTTCTGGTGATGCACTGCCTGCCAGCGCACCGCGGCGAGGAGATAGCCGCAGACGTGATAGACGGACCAAAAAGCATAGTCTGGGAGCAGGCAAAGAACAAGCTCCTCATAGCAAAGGCGGTGCTGCTCTTCCTGTCAAAAGAAAGCGACTGATCTCTTTCATGCACACACGATTTAAATACCACTTTTAATCAAATCTCTCTTGAAAACACATAAGGCACCTATAAATATTTGGAAAAACAAGAGCATATCATGGCACATAAGCAGATTAGCAAAGCAAGCAATGGAGGTCTTGATCTAGTTAATACTACAACTAATTTCGCGCACCCCTCTACAGCAACAGAAGCTCTTAGAAGAGAAAATCCCATCCCAGAAGACCTTTGGCACGATGACCTGATTGATTACTTAAAATTGCATGTACCTCAGTTGCGGGAATTCAGAGGCACCGTCATGATTGCTGATAACCCAAAGTACACCCCAATGGTCTACAATCCAACTAGCCATATCCTAACCATAGATACTGATTTTGCAAAATTACTTTACGACGTGTCAGAACTTGGCAATCATTCAAAGGGGCTAGAGGCCATATTCGCACACGAGCTCGCCCACGAAAAACTGGTTGGGTCCACGCCAGACACAATACTTGGGGTATGTTTATCGGAAGAGGCCGCGGCAGAACTCTCTGCGATCGCGGAGGGGGGTCTCGAGGTATTTATCGACAGCGTAGCCATTTCAGCAATAGGTTACGCCCGTAAGCAGTTCAGAGTTTCTGATGGCATCCAAGACCGAAAGGTCGGCATGGTTGAAATTCTAAATGAATTATCTACGGAAGCCGCAGAACTAATAATCGTGAAGGTAGCATTCCTCGATCACTACTCTGTAAGCAAATGGCATGATGACAAGTTTATGGAAGCCGTATCGGTGTTTTATCCACCAGCAAAAGAGGTAGCAAATCGCATCCCAACAGACTATGACCTCCTAACGAAGCTCATAATGCAGAGAGTTGATGAGATAACAGGGGCTCTTAAAAGGGCAGAAAACCTGCAGGCCGATCATACTTATTATTCGGGGTACGAGCAGAGCTTACTACAAAATAGTATAACTTAAATTTCTTGTCATGCATAGCTAGAATATGGAGTTGCTTGCAAAGGCTGGCATAATCGCAGCAATAGTAGTAATAGCCGTACTTATAGCGGCACTGTTCGTGGTGCAGGGCCAGTTCACGCCGCCGGTTACCGCACAGCAGGCAGAACAGCTTGTTCTGAGCGATCTGCACGCCCAGGATCCGAATGCAATAGTAAATGTTATAACTGTCTCACAGTCTTCATTGAAAACGGGCAGCTGGGAGGTTGTTGTTACTGTCGTACACAATGCGACAAGGCCCTGCCCCGAACTGCTCCTTGAAAGTTTCAACTACCCCGCGGTTACGTTCGTGCCAAGCATTTACAATCAGTATACACAGGCATCGCCGACCTGCAGCATCTACGGGCTGACAAGCGCGCCAACCTACATCATAAGCTCGCCATACGTCGCGATAGCCAGGTCATTCACGCTATCGAACCAGACGATAGCCAACTATGTCGACGTATACGGCTACAACAATGCAACCGTACACGCAAAGTTCTATCCAACGCTGAACAAAACCGCCACTCCGCTGAATGAAACGCTCTACAACCTCTGGCTCATAAACTACACCGCCACAAAAGCTGATTATTCCGTAATCGCTCTGCTGGATCAGTCCGGTTCACTGGCCGGAATGTACGTTTTGACCAAAAAATAACCGAATTTTTCATGCTATCTTAGGTATAAAACATATACTTTAATAAAAGCAACTGTATTAAAATATAACTTTTTGACTAAAATATTAAAACCGTACTAATTCCCGTAAAAAACAAAATCTATTTAAACATTACCTACAGAATTCATACAACCCAATGGCGATTGGTATGAGCGACCTTGTAAATAGTTTTCTAGGGCAACCTACAGACAACAGCGCCAAGAACGAAGATCTTGGACTACAACAGATAAAAATCGTAACGGCTGGTTTTGGCGGTGCTGGCAACAACATGGTGAACAGACTTGTGAAGTCTGGAGTTAAGGGCACGGAATTTGTTGCTGTAAACACAGATTACCAACACTTCAAAATAATAGACGATCGAATCAACAAAATACTCATCGGCAAAAGCATAACACGTGGTTTAGGTGCGGGCGGCGACCCACTGATTGGCAAGAAGGCGGCAGAGGTCGACAGATCACTGCTGGAAAAGGCCTTTGAGGGTGCGCAACTCGTATTCATGTGCGCGGGCATGGGCGGCGGTACAGGAACCGGTGCTATAATCACGGCTGCACAGATTGCAAAGGAGCAGGGCGCAATCGTAGTTTCAATGGTTACATATCCATTCGACCTTGAGCGCATAAGGAAGGTCAAAGCAGAAGAGGGTATAAAGGAACTTAGGAGCTACTGCGACAGCGTTATAATACTTGACAACAACAGGCTTGTCAAGCTTGTTCCGAACCTGCCAATGAATGACGCATTTGCTCTTGCAGACTCTGTTCTTGCAAAAGCGATCGGCGGTCTGGTCTGGACAATAACACAACCAAGCCTAATAAACATAGACTTTGCAGATGTCAAGGCAATAATGGGCGGAGGCAAGGTCGGCTTCATATCCGTGGGCAGCGGCAAGGGCGCTGAAAAGGTCAGCATTGCTTCCGAGGGCGTGCTAAAGAACAAGCTGCTTGACGTAGACTTTGAGGGCGCAGAGGGTGCACTGGTGCACATATCTGGTGGCGGCTCTCTGACAATAGGAGATGCTATAAAAGCAGGAGAGATCATAACAGAAAAAATGTCGCCAAAAGCCAACATAAAATGGGGAGCAAGACTCATACCAAGCTATGAAGACGAGATAGAGATCGTTGCCATAGTCACAGGAGTAAAAGGCGCAAGCATCGTTGGGAAGCTGGAAGAGAAGAAGAGCTCATCCTACTCCGGTCTTGAGATGATAGGGTAGGTGGTGAAAATGCAGAACTTCACCGAAAGCGAGCTGTTTGTCGCAAAGGTTGCAGTGGTTGGCGTAGGAGGCCAAGGATGCAACCTTGTGAACAGACTCTACAACAACAGGATAAAGAGCGCCACAACGATAGCATTGAACACCGATGCCAAGCACCTGAACATGATAGGCGCTGACAAGAAGGTTCTAATAGGAAAGGAGATCTCGCACGGATTGGGCGCGGGCGGTTTCCCCGAAGTGGGAGCAAAGGCGGCGGAGGTAAGCAGCAACCTAATTCTGGATGCGATCTCTGGCTACGACCTGATCTTCGTATGCGCTGGCATGGGCGGCGGCACCGGTGGTGGAGCGGCTCCAATAGTCGCAAAGCTCGCAAAGGAGCAGGGCTCGTTGGTTGTCTCTTTTGTTACATATCCATTCTCATTGGAAAGAAGCAGGAAGATAAAGGCGGACTGGTCGCTGAAGGAGCTGAGCAAGAACACCGATACAACAATAGTGGTGGAGAACGACAGGCTTCTGAGTTACGCGCCGAATTTGCCGATAGAAAAATCATTCGAGCTCATAGACAATGTTGCGGCAAACGCGGTGAAGGGCATAGCAGATACGATAATGCTGCCAAGTCTGATAAACCTGGATTTTGCGGATGTAAGGACGGTTCTCAACAATGGAGGCACGGCTGTAATAAATCTTGGGTATGGCGCTGGCGCGGACCGTGTTGCAAAGGTGGTGAAGTCAACACTCTCGCACCCCTTGCTTGATGTAGAGCTTAAGGATGCAAAAAGCGCCCTGCTTCACATTACGGGAGGTATGTCTTTGACAATAGACGAGGCAACAAAGATCGGTGAGGGCATAACAACAGACCTCGATGCAAAGGCGAATGTCATCTTCGGCGCAAGGCTCGTTCCCGAGCTGAGAGACGAGGTAATGGCGATGTCGATAATAACAGGAGTTTCGCCAAGGTTTGGTACGGCGCTTACTCACCACGTCGCATCGAGCATGGAGTTTATCGAAGGACTGGAGAGAGTATATTAAAGGCGCACAGTCGGACGGAAGCATTTCCATAGTTAGTTTTATTGCTTAGTGGACACTTTTGATGCATGAAGGTGCGAGAAGATGCAGATCTACCCGAACATGAATTTCATCGGCTTCGTGGTAATAGACAGCATATTCATACTTGCCGCAGGCATAATGACGGTGTTCTACTACCTCTACGTTACGGGCTACTTTAGCCAGGCAAAGAAGAGGCTAGCAAGGTTCCTTCCAAAGTAGCTCTCGTGCCAAGGGAACGCGCGCAAAACCATGGCAATTGGCGGAAGCGCTGCAAGAGAATTTATATACCTTCGTTGCATTAATCATTCGTTTTGTAGATACCTAGTGTGAATCGCATGGCTGACGACGAAGTGCAAAGGGTGCTTATGAAAGAGATCAAGGTCGGCAGGTTTATAGTGATCGACGGCGTGCCGTGCAAGGTTGTTGACATTGAAACGAGCTCTCCAGGCAAGCACGGCTCTGCAAAAATGAGAGTTACCGCGATAGGCATATTTGACGGACAGAAGAAAACCATCCTAAAGCCATCGGATGGCGATGCTGAAACGCCGGTGATAAATAAACCGCGCGCACAGGTCGTTTCTGTGCAGGGCTCAACGGTGCAACTGATGGATGAGACCACATACGAGATATTCGAGCTTCCGATTCCGGAAGAGCTGATGGGCAAGGTAAGGGAGGGCACGGTTGTAGAGCTCCTTGAGGCGATGGGAAGGAGGATAGTGTCCAGGATTGCATCGCAAAACGAATGATATTATGGAATTGAAAATAACCGAAGACAGGGAGAATGCGCTTTTCAACAGGCGTGAAATCAGCATGCATGTTCACGGCTTTGAAGCAACGCCAAAAAGGGAAGAGATAAAGCAGGAGCTCTGCAAGAAGCTCAATCTGAACCCCGAGCTTACCGTAATCGTAAAGATAGACCAGAGGTTCGGAGTGAAGCAGTGCACGGTGCATGCACGCTCATACAGGGACAAGGAGAGTCTGGAACGCTATACGGAAAAATATATTTTAGATAGGGCTTCTAGCAAAAAGAGGGCAGCGGCGAAGCAGGAGGCCGCACCGCAGAAGCAGCCTGAGCAGAAGGAAGCGAAGGCGGAAGCGAAACCAGAGCAAAAGAAACCGGAGCAAGAGAAACCCAAGGTCTGATTGAATGGCAGAAAAAAAGGAGAAGGAAGCGAAAAAGTTTAAGCAGTACAAGCCGGGTAAGATGTGCCCGAAGTGCAACTCCCACATGGCAGAGCACGCCGACAGGTTCACCTGCGGCAAGTGCAGCTACACTGAGTTCAAGGCGCAGCGCAAGGGCTAGCAGCGGTGTGTTTTGTTGGCTACGAAAAGGAGGGCCGCACGCGCGAGCGGAAGCCCAAGACGCAAACGGGCATCGAGTACCGCGATCCGATACCTATTCTATTCGGCATTTCTGCTTTCCATAATATTTACTGGTTTGTTCGTATACCTGTATCAGATAAATTATCTTCCGCTGAGCGCGGCTGCCGCAGATTCGTCAATAACCCTCTCCCTCATATTCCCTTTTGCCGCAATTGCATATCTTCTTTGGAGGGGCAACAATCCCAAATCAATAATAGCGAAACTGGGGTTAAAGAAGAAAGGCCTTACCGTAAGGACAATACTCTTAGGGATCCTGCTTTTTCTTGCCATGCTGTTTACAGAGATGCTTCTTGGCCTGTTCCAAGAGCTGACGCACATACCTCTGCCGACAAACGTCCAGGCGCTCTTTGCGGGATTGCCGTTGTACTTCCTGGTATTTGCGGCTTTCATAGCCCCTTTTGACGAAGAGGTTTTCTTCAGGGGACTGCTCGTGCCGCAGATCGGCATAATACTGAGCGCTTTCTTTTTTGCCCTGCTTCACTATCTGAGCTACCTGTCAATATCGGAGTTTATCATCTCTTTCGTATTCGGCCTGCTCGCCGGATATACCTTCAAAAGGACAGACTCCATATACCCGTCAATAATCGCGCACGTGCTCGTAAACTCAATGGCGGTCATAACGCTGCTCTACAGCATGCTGATTATCGTGTAGTGTTGCCATGCAACCCAGAGTCGTAATCGTTGAGCCCCTGTATCCGATAAACCTTGGCTACATCGCCAGAGTGGCGGGCAACTTCGGGATAAAGAGGATCTATCTTGTGAATCCGAGGTGCAGTCCTGGCAGCAGGCAGGCAATAAAATATGCGAAGCACTCATCCGCGCTGCTCAAGAATGCGGTTATATGCAAAAATTTTGACGCTGCAATAAGGAACTGTTTTGTTGTCGGTACAACCGCGCTCTGGTACAAGACGAGGGACATCTTTTACAACGTTTACATGGCGAGCAGGCTGCGCCGGCTTGCTGCAGACAAGAGCAACGTTGCACTTGTAATAGGAAGGGACGACACCGGTTTGTCAAAGGAGGAGCTTGCAAAGTGCGATGCAACTATTTTCATACCTACATCAAAAAAATACCCGACGCTGAACATATCGCACGCGTTGGCGATACTGCTCTACGAGCTCACAAAAACCGGTTTCGAATCGGAGCACAACCTGAATTACCTGTATGCCTCGCCCTCAGAGATTGGGGTTACGAAGGGGCTGCTCAAAAGATTTGTTTATTCGAGGCCTGGTATAAGGAACAAAAAGGCGGT
>Ga0315281_10015229_pt1 | contig 10317 bp, 11 predicted proteins | sample YL17G07_0_MG_FD_204540 | JGI IMG/M metagenome (GOLD analysis project Ga0315281, IMG submission 204540) | Sediment microbial communities from Yellowstone Lake, YNP, Wyoming, USA - YL17G07_0 | ecosystem: Environmental > Aquatic > Freshwater > Lake > Sediment | place: USA: Wyoming | collected...
CTTCCGTCCCGAACCGCTCTTGCCATTCCAGCAAGGTTACACTTTCCGTTTTCATGACTCCCTCCTGTCCGTTGCTACACGCAATGTTGGACAGGTTAAGCGGGGCTTTGTTCAGAGGCATATAAAATAATGGGCACCCTAATGGTTACTCGGCGCTGTTCAGCTTGAACGCCACCACCTTGTCCGATACCGCATCCGACAAATGGATAAGCCTGCCTTCGACTATCGCGCCCAACTGGATTTCCAGTGTTTTGTAATGGATGTCCCCCATGACCTTGGCCTTGCCTTGCAGTTCCAAATATTCTGCGGCACACACCGGGCCTTCCACCGTGCCGTTTACCACCAAGTGTGTCGCATTGATTTCACCGTTGATACGCCCATGTTCGCTCAGCACCAGTGTGCTGGGCTTGCCCGGTGCGGCAATAATGTTGCCATTGACTTCGCCGTCCACGCGCAAGCCGCCGCTGAAGCTGACATTGCCATCAATACTGGTTTCTGCGCCAATCAATGAATCAATACGGTTTTGCGGCTTGCTTTGTTTCTTGCCAAACATACTTTTTCCCCTTAAGACAGGTTGACGTTTTGCTTGATTTTCGGCTCGCTCACGCCGCGTTCAAAGACCCGCACCTGGATACTCTCGACCAACATATCCGGCGGTAACTGGAAGCTGTGCTCGATGCGTTGATAATACTTGAAATTAAGCTTGTATGCAGCATCTTCCATCGCCTTGTTTTCCTGTGGAAATACCACTACCGTTTTCTTGCCGTTTTGCTGCACATTGACCAGCAATTGCAGATTACCCTGAAACTCTTTCGCGCGCTGTTGCCCGCTTCGCACTAGCAGCAGGCGATAGCGGTATTCACCGGGCAGGGTATCGTGCTCAATCTTGAAGCGCTGTATGGACAACTCCCCTGCGCGTACGCCGGACAAAGACAAATTCTGGAAAAATGCCAAGTCCTCCTGAATACGGACGTTTTCCTCATTTAACCCTTTCAGTTGCCTTGTTGTTTCAAGATTGGCGGCATGCTCCATTTGTGCCTGCCGCTCATAGGATGCCGCCTGGCTGACCAACTTGGCATTTTCTTCTTTCAGGTTGCTGATCTGCTCCCGCAATTTGGTTAATTCACTCTCTGCCTGCCCACGATGAAAGCCAGCAAGCGCCAGGCCGGTATCGTAAGCCCACCATACCCCCGCGCCGGCCATCAACAAAAAAGGCAATGTAATTGCCCAACGCACATACCACGGCACATGCGGGCGCACCGCCAAGCGTGGCGCGGAAATGCTGAATTTTCGCTTGATTCGGCGCAGCACGGCTAACGTGAAACTCGCGTAGCGATAACCAGCCTGCGTGTGTTGTTGGGGCTTAAGCCCCTTACAACCACGGCGTACCCCTTGCGGGTGTACTTGCCCAGCGTTTTTGCTGGGCTTAGTCGAGTGGCTATAACCAGCCGCTTAGCCACCGTTCTTTGGTGGCTTAGCGGAATGGCTAGTTGTTTCACCAGTAGTTCCACCAGACATTGTCTCCCTCGCCCTCTGGGATAACCAGCGACTTGGCTATCGTCTTTTGATAGCCTAGTCGAATGGCTAGTGGTTCCATCAGAGGGTGGGGAGATAACCAGCCACTTGGTTGCCGTCTTTGGGCAGCCTAGTGGAATGGCTAGTAGTTCCATCAGGGAAACGGGCATGGCGATTCGCTGTTTCATCATTCAGGGTGGTGAGTTGCCATGACCGTTAGGGCAGCAATGGGATGTTGGTCAGCGCCGTGGTTTCAGGCAGTCCGAACATGATATTCATATTCTGCACCGCCTGACCGGCCGCACCTTTGACCAGGTTGTCGATCACCGCCAGCACCACTACTGTGTTGCCGCTTTGTGGCCTGTGCACCGCAATACGGCAGTGGTTTGCACCGCGTACCGAACGGGTTTCCGGGTGGCTGCCAGCAGGCATTACATCCACGAACGGCTCATCGGCATAGCGCTGCTCGAACAGCGCCTGCAAATCGGCATCCTGCTTCAGGCGTGCATACAGCGTGGCATGGATGCCGCGTATCATCGGCGTCAAGTGCGGCACGAAGGTCAATTCCACCTCGTGTTGCGCCACCCGGGTCAAGCCCTGCCTGATTTCCGGCAGGTGGCGGTGCCCCGGCACACCATAGGCTTTGAAATTGTCTGCCGCCTCGGAAAACAGGAAGCCGATCTCCGCCTTGCGCCCCGCGCCGGACACCCCGGATTTCGCGTCGGCAATCAACCCGGTCGTGTCTACCAGCCCGGCTTCCAGCAATGGGATAAAGCCGAGTTGCACCGCCGTCGGATAACATCCCGGGTTAGCCACCAGCCGTGCCTGCCTGATCCGCTCGCGATTAACCTCAGGCAGGCCATATACCGCTTCGGCGACCAGATCGGGACAGGCGTGGCTCATGCCATACCATTTTTCCCACACAGCCACGTCCTGGATACGGAAGTCCGCCGCCAAGTCGATTACCCGCACGCCCCTGTCGAGCAAAGCGCGCGCCTGCTGCATGGCAATGCCGTTTGGCGTGGCGAAAAACACCAGATCGCATTGCTCCAGATGTGCTTCTTCCGGGTGGGTAAAATACAGATTCACATAGCCGCGCAGGCTGGGGAACATCTGGCTGACTGGAGTGCCCGCATCGGCGCGCGAAGTAATGGCGCACAACTCCGCTTGCGGATGCTGTGCCAGCAGCCGCAACAGCTCTACCCCCGTATAGCCTGTGCCTCCTACGATGCCGACTTTGATCACATCTTGCTCCCAGTTTTCACAATAATACAACGGAAATGAAAAAGCCGCCCGAAGGCGGCTTTGCAAAACATTCCCACCAAGGCTTAACGCTTGGAGAATTGTTTGCGGCGGCGCGCCTTGCGCAAACCGACTTTTTTACGTTCCACTTCCCGCGCATCGCGAGTAACCAGGCCTGCCTTGCTCAAAACAGGTTTCAGGTTCGCATCATAATCTATCAGGGCGCGGGTAATGCCGTGACGCACCGCACCGGCTTGGCCGGATTCGCCGCCACCGAATACGTTCACCATGATGTCGAATGTGTTAAGCGTGTCGGTCAGTTGCAGCGGCTGGCGCACCACCATGCGGCCGGTCTCGCGGGAGAAAAATACATCCAGCGGCTTGTCGTTCACCACGATATTGCCCTTGCCGGGTTTCATGAACACGCGCGCTACCGCACTCTTGCGGCGACCGGTTCCATAGTTGTAAGTTACGCTCATAAATTATGCCTTCAACAATTCAATAGGTTTGGGTTGCTGTGCAACATGCGGGTGCTCTGCGCCGCCGTAAATTTTCAGCTTGCGCAACATGGCATAGCCGAGCGGCCCTTTCGGCAGCATGCCTTTCACCGCCTTTTGCAGCACGCGGTCGGGGTGACGCTCCTGCAACTTGGAGAAATTCGTGGTGTAAAGCCCGCCCGGGTAGGTGGTGTGACGGTGGTAGAGCTTGGCTTCCGCCTTGTTTCCGGTCACGCGCAGTTTTTTGGCGTTGACCACCACGATAAAGTCGCCCGTATCCACGTGCGGAGTGTAGATCGCCTTGTGCTTGCCGCGCAGGCGCGCCGCGATCTGGCTGGCCAAACGGCCCAGCACTTTGTCTGCAGCATCCACCAGAAACCAGTCGTGCTGGACTTCGTGGGGTTTAGCGGAAAATGTTTTCATGGCACTTCCTAAAACAATGAATTTAGTAAATCTCGAAGGGCGCGAATTCTATGTCAGATGACAGTTCCCTGTCAAACCATTTTACCCTCACCGAATTGTCTCAATAAAAATAACCTCGTCGCTGCTTCAGTAGTGCCCGTACGCTATGCCTTATTACCGCACTGATCGCATAGATCGACACCAGCGGGTCAAGCAGATAATCCCAGAGATTGTTGGACTCGTACCAGCCAATACCCCAGGCAAATACGGCCAGCGCGATGCTGAGCGTTATAACTGTAAGCCGCCGTGAATAGGCTACCAGCGCCACCAGCAGCAACGCGCTCACGAACCACAAATTTCCGAACCCCAGCCGATAGGGGTCGAAGTAACCCAAGCCAAGGGCCAAGGGATACAGCCCAATAGCGGCAACTGCAATTAAGGCTTGCAGCGCGAGCTTGGCCTTGGTGTTGGATGGTGACCAGCCGAACAGGGGTCTCAAAATGGTCAGTATCAGCATCACCAGCGAGGTGATGCTCAAATCGCCAATTACGCCCCGAACGTAGGCCGCCAGCGGGAATCCGCCGAACGGCACCAGGGCCACGACGGCAACGGCACTCGCCAGCAAGGCAAGACTGGGCCTCGACATGCGCGTAATGCCAGGCAACAAGAAGACTGCCGCAGTTATTGCGGCGGCACTGCTTGCCAAGCCTGTCATATCAGTGAACTGGATCATTTCGCATCTTTCAGCCGCTGATCCAGCCAGGCTTGGTTAAACTGGACGTGTTTGATGAAGCTCCTGTTCCAGGTGTAGACGAGGTGAATATCCCCGCTCTGCGTCTGGATCAGATAGGGATAGGAGAACTCAAAGCGGCAGCCATGCCCCGTGCACACCTGGCGCTTGGCGGATTCTACGTATTCACCGGGGACGCTCGCGGCTTTGGCATCAGTATCTTTGGCCAGCGCCTCTGTAATTTTGAGATAACGCGCTTCATCCAGATGTTGATCCCGTGCGGCCAGTTGATCTTCAAGCGGGTAAGCAGTTTTCCAGTTGATGCCGCCATCCACTGAAATCACCAGCGTTAAAGCATCACGCCCCTGTTCCATGTTGTTCAACGCAGCCAGAATTCGTCCATCCGGCAATACCACCGCCGAGAGTGCCGAATCGGGATTCGATAATGGCGATTTAACGGGCGCAGTCCAGTGCCGCCCCGCATCCTTCGTCGAGATGCTGATTGCACGGTGTGGAGCATCTGTCCCCGAGTAGCGCATCAGCACCAGCGCCTCACTCGCATTTTTCACCAGAAATATCGGCTGCAGGGCGTGATCTCCGCCGCCGCTCAGGCGTTGCTTGTCGATAACCGCGCCGGTTTTGTCCAGGCGCAGAAGCTCGCCGAACTTGCCGATGAACTCATGATAAACGGGCAACCCCATCGTGCCGTCGCTGTAGAGAAACGGCGCACCCTTGACCAAGGTGCTGATATTCAGGAAAGGGGAAGTGACCAGCCGTCGCGCCGGACTCCACGTTGCCCCATCATCGGTTGATGTCATCGCCGTGATCGAACTGCCCGCCCAGCCGCCCATCGAAACCGTCACGTAATACAGCCACAGCGTACCGTCCTCCGCGCGGCCAGCTACCGGATTCCCCAGTTTGCTGACGTAGCGCAACACAGACTGTTGAGTGCCCTCGCGGCTGGCTACGGTTTGTTCTGCTCCCCATTGCCCGCGAGCGGGATCGAATATTGCACTGTGAATTTCGACATCCTTCGCCCCTTCCCGGCTGCCTGCAAACCAGAATGCGCGGATGCGCCCGTCTTTCAGTTCAATCAGGGAGGAAGCATGAGTTTGAGTGTGCTGGGCGGAAGATGCGAAGCGGCTCTGGAAGCGCGGTTCGCTGGCGCCGGACGCCATTGCCGGGCGAACCTGGAATGCTTCCGGAGTGCCGTATCCGGACGCCTTAATAAAACCAATGCCGAAGCAAATCAGGATAACGCAAAACACAAACAGGCGGTTTGGCGGCAAGCTGGCGGACATTTAGCGGCAACCTTCGTTCGCCGGAATGGGGGCTACTTTTTGGTCCGTTTCCGGAGCTTCGATCAGGAATTCCCGGACGAAAATGCGTTCGAATACCATTCCCTGAAGAAATATTTCCTTGAGTTCTTCGGTGCTTTGGCGGCTGCGCAGATCCAGGCGTTGGCCGATGATCTTGCAGTTAGTGCAAGCGATATCCTTTAGCGACAACTGGACGGCGAACAGCGGATAGCGCGCGGCCAGTTCAGGGACGCTCAGGCCCTGATCATCGCGGTATCCGTGTGCATTGGCGCCCGGCAAGATAAAACGGTGCCCTTCATCCTTGGCCCTGAAGTTGCACGGCACCCATACGTCCTTGCCCTTGGCATATTGCTGTGCCGCTGCATCGTAAGTGCCGAATGGGCCGTCAAAAGGCCGCAGGAAAGCAGCCAGTGAGAGAAGCACCAGGATGACTACGGCGCTGGTGCTCGGCTGGGTAAGTTTGGGCATCAACAGCGCCAGCAGCGCGAGGGTTGCCGTACAAGCCAGAAGCAGCCAGTAGCTCACCGGATAGAGTTGGGCATTGGCCAGCTCCTGCTGCAAACGCATGGAAAAATAAGCCATCACCCCAATCGCGGCCATTGCGAAAACCAGGCTGAGGCAAAATGCCTTGCGGCTGATCCGGCGCCAGTTAAGCGCGCACAGGACGGCCAGCGCCGGCATGCCCGCCAAAAGATAGCGGCTGGAACGCTGGCTGGGAAGGCTGAAAACAACAAACAAGGTAAAAGCCCAGGCCCAGAGAAGTTTTTCCGCATCGTCCATCTGGTGTCGCTGTTTCCAGGAAACGAAAAACAGCGCGGCGACGGGAAACATCAGCAGGCCCGCGTTGGTTATATAGCCCAGCGCAAGACTCCATACGCTGGAGGCGCCCCATAACAGTTTCGACAAGTAACTGCGGCCCTGCGGATCGAACTTGCCAATATTCTCACCTACCACGAATTCTTTCCAGACGGATTGCGGATCGGGATCCAACACAAACCACAAGCAGAATATGGCGAGGGAGACGGAAGATGCAATCACCACCTTCGACGCATCACTGACGAGAAACGCTTTCAGCCGGTAATCACGATTATGCAAATACCACCAGGAGAGAGCGATACCCACCGGCAGGAGCAACGCGAATGATTTATACAGCAAGCCAATACCGATGCCGATTCCCATCAATACCGGGACGGCAAAACGCGATTCAAACGCAACCTGCCGCCAGTACAACAATGTGAAGAACGGCGTGAATAGCCAGAACACCTCGGGAGGGTTAGTCAGGAAAGGGCGGCCATAGCGATAGGTATTGAAGAAGGCAAGAAAGGCGAGCAACGCCAGGAACCCTGTCTCTAACTTGCGGGACAGCTTCCACGCCAGCAAGAACGCCATCAATGCCGTGAGCAGGGTGTAGATGACGCTCGGGTAGCGCAGGTGCCACAACGTCCAATCCTGCCCCCAATGTGTTGATGCAATCCCTTGCCAGAACAGCAGCGGCGGCTTGGTGTTGCGTTGCCCATTCAGTTGCGATTGGAGGGGAAGCAGATGGCCGCTGCCTGCGGTCAGGCGCGTAATGTGTTCATAGGGATATTCGTCGCCGTTCTTTGGAATGTGCTCACTGTCGAGGCTGTAGAAATAGGTGAATACGGCAAGCAACGTGGCCAGCACATACCAGGCCAGGCGCAAACGTGATTCGTTAACGTGAAACTCGCGTAGCGATTCGTTTGCTCCCTCGCCCGCTTGCGGGATAACCAGCGACTTGGCTGCGGTTTCTGGCAGCCTAGTCGAATGGCTAGTTGTTTCACCCAGAGGGTTGGGGAGAGGGAAACGGGCTTGGCAAATTTCATCATCAGGAGTGGCATGTTTGCCATGCCCGTTGGGTTGAATGCTCATGGTTTTTTTGCCGACTGCCGCCTGGAAGAATCTTGATGGAGTGGATGTACTGCCAGCAACTTCAGGCGGCCAAAGGTCCAGATGTCGTTCAGCACAAAATTCAGCACACTGGTCAGTCCGATGGCGATCAGGTTAGCGATCAGGTAATAAAAATGCGGGGCCAGCATGTTGGTAAAAACCGCCTGTAGCGCAATGCTGAGCCAGCAGGCCAGGGTGTACTGGCCGAACTGGGTTAGCATGGGCCGGTCATAATGGTGCTTGCGGTCAGCCCATGTCCACAGCCGATTCCAGAAAAAATTGTTGATTGTGGCAAAAAAAATCGCCAGCGCAAGAGAAAGATTCAGCCGCATTTCGGGCGGCTGGACAGCGTTAAAAATATGCTCCTGGGCGTAATAGAGCAACCCCAGATTAACCACCGTCCCGGAAGCGCCCACAGTGCCGAATTTCAGGAACCGCCGCGAAAATATCCGGCGCAACAGGGAGCCGATGGAAACCCGTATATTCAGGCTCATACGATGTTGCGCAACGCTCCGGTTTCAAGCATCGCGCGCGTCTTTGCCAGCACCTGATCGGGAGTAATCTGCTTCAAGCATTGATTATCGCCATCGCATGGAGAGGTGCGGTGATTGTATGCCGTAAGGCAGGGCGAACAAGACCATGCCGAGTAAAGGCAATGAATATTGCCGGCCAGCGGACTGTATAACGATGGTGTTTCCGGGCCGAAAAAAACCAGTGCGGGAATGGTGGTAAGCGCCGCAAACTGCCCTGGGCCGCCATCGTTGGTCACCAGCAATGATGCCCGATGGAAGATAGCCAGCAAGTGCCGCACCGATTTGGTATAGCCGGTCAGGTCAACGCAGCATGGACTTTGGCAATGCGCCGTAATTGTTTGCGCCAGAGGCTTATCCTCTTTGAGGCCGATCACCGCAACCGCGCAACCATCGCCCAAAAGGTTTGCACAGAGCTGGCTGTAATTCTCGAGTGGCCAGGCACGTATCGGCAGGATGCCGCCGCTTGGATAAACCAGCACCAGTTTTCTTCCTTGGAGTGCTGGGAAATCGGCATGCAGTTGCGTTGAGGCCCGCTGTAATTCACCTTCCGGAAATGCCAGCGTGGGCGGATTCATATTATTCGTTGCGGGGGCGCCTTTAGCGGTCGGTACGGTACTGGATTCAATCGCCGTGCTCATCGTCAATAACTGTTGCGACAAGTGCCGATAGGGGTTGTACATCACCGGGCGGTTGATGAACGAGCCGCGATAAAGGCCTTCCTGCGTATACCGATGAAACCCCACGCGAATCGGGGCGCCGGAAAGATATGAAAAAATACTGCTCACGCGGGAAAACAGTTCACAGTCAATCACCACATCAAATTTGAGGGCGCGCATCCTGCGTATCGCCTTGAGACTATCCATGGCGAATCCCATCAAGGAACGGTCATTGATGGTCAGCACATTCGTCTCCGGAACCACACCGAGCAAGTCGAGCACTTCGCGATTCTTGGCGAACAGCATGACATGCAAGGATGCTTCCGGATATTGCTGTTTCAATCGCGCAAACATCGGGTGGGCGAGAACCAGGCTGCCCATTTCCGAGAGCAGGACAACCAGAATCCGGTGCGGAGGAGAGGGTTTCGCTGTAACACCCAGAACATTAAGGGTGTGTTCAACCAGGGAGAACAGTGCACAAATTGGCACACCCACGAAGCGGTCAACAGCACGCTGAAATTTGATGTTCAAAGGCGCTTCCAAAAATAAGCACTGAACTTGCGTGGCATTTTGTGCCAGTCCAATGGCTTAAGGGCACCTCTAAATATTCAGTTTTTAGAGACACCCTTAATTAACTTGAGCCAAAAAGTGGAGCAGAATATTCACTTTCACCAGAAGAGCAAGACAGCTATTGGATTCCAGCACCTCATGCTCACCGCTTCCAAGCATCAAAAGCCGCAGTGAATTATCAGTCAAAACCCAATTCTCAACAAGCGTGTTCTCTAAACAACTTTCAAAAATACCCGTTACCGTTTGACTCATCAGGTTTTTTTAAACTATAGTGCACTTTATGCAAACAGAATTGGACGCATTAGAAAATAAACTGGCGCAGTTGGTGCAATTAAGCCAGCGCCTGCGCGCTGAAAATCACCAGTTGCGTCAGGAACTAGCGGCTGCCTTAAGCCAGGGACGCCAATACAACGACAAAATGGAGAATGCGCGTCAACGCCTGGAAAAATTGTTGGCACAAATCCCTGAAGATACTGCATGAGTAACGTTAAAGTTAAAACTCTGGACGTCACCATCCTCGACCGCGAATTCCGTGTTGCCTGCCCGGAAGACGAGCGTGCCGAATTGCTCGAAGCGGTCTCCTATCTCGACAAAAAAATGCGCGAGGTGCGCGATACCGGCAAAGTTGCCACGGCAGAACGCATCGCCATCATGGCTGCCTTGAATATCGCCCACGAACTACTGACAACGCGCCTCGGCAACGGTTTTGACATGGGGGAGTTTAAGCGTAGAATAAGTTCCATGCAGGCAACCATCGACGCGACACTCGCGGAACAGGATGAGTTGTTTTAGGTTTGTCCCCTGCGGTGTTCGTCAGGCTCATAATTCTTTATGCCTCTATACAAAACGCAGCTTGCTTGGCTGTTTCCCCCCTTTGAAAAAGGGGGGCAGGGGGGATTTACACTGGCATCATGTATAGCAGGCAATCAAATCCCCCTCAATCCC
>Ga0315281_10015230_pt1 | contig 10317 bp, 9 predicted proteins | sample YL17G07_0_MG_FD_204540 | JGI IMG/M metagenome (GOLD analysis project Ga0315281, IMG submission 204540) | Sediment microbial communities from Yellowstone Lake, YNP, Wyoming, USA - YL17G07_0 | ecosystem: Environmental > Aquatic > Freshwater > Lake > Sediment | place: USA: Wyoming | collected...
ATCTCGACGAGGCCGTGCGGCGAGGCGCCCACGCCCTGTTCTTTCCTTGCGGCGAAGGCCATATGATGGGGCTCGACGTTCACGACATGGAGGACCTGGGCGAGGTCTATGTCGGCTACGAAGGCCGGCCCAAGAGCACCCAGTTCGGCTTGAAGTCGCTGCGTCTCGCCCGTCCCCTGCGGCCGGGATTCGTGGTGACCGTCGAGCCCGGTATCTATTTCATCCCTCAGCTCATCGATCAATGGCGGGCCGAGAACCGTTTCCCTGAGTACATCGACTACGATCGCGTCGAGACCTATAAGGACTTCGGCGGTCTGCGGAACGAGGAGGACGTGCTCATCACCGCCGACAGCCATCGCGTCCTGGGGCGCAAGAAACCCCTGACCATCGAGGAGGTCGAACCGGCCGCCGGACTGCCGGGCTCCTGACCGGACCATGAAGCGCCGGCACTTCGCCCCGGCAGGAACCAGCGGCCCGCCGGCTGGGTCGAAAAGGCCCGGCGCCTCCTGAAGGCCGGGTCCTAGACCTCTCTCAGTCGGGCACGATCCGGACCGCGAGAGGGGACTTGGACTCGATCGGCAGGAAGATGACGAGGTTGTCGCCCTCGAGCCGCCGGTCCAAACCCGCGCGTGCCTCCGGGTATTCTTTTCCGTTCAGGATGACGCGGGGCCTCTCGCCGTTCCAGCCCTGGATGCGGAGAACGGGATGGATGGCCGGCGACGAGGCGTCGGCCATCAGGCGGACCTCGAAGCCCTTGGGCCTGCCGGCGGTGTTGACGAGCTGATAGCAGCGCTCGCTGCGGTCGTAGCCTTCGGATCGGACGTCGGGACCGCTCATGACGAGCTCGGGGGCATAGGCCCAGGACCGGCCGAAGGCGATGACCTGGGGAACGGTCCAATCCGTCATGCCGTAGAGACCGGCCCAGAACTCCCGGCCGTCCCGCTCGTGGATGCCGGGATCGGAGATCGGGAAGCTCGAGCAGTGCGACGGCCGGTCCGATGTCAGGGTCGTCCGGCCGTCACAGCGGGCCTGGCCCACCGGGAAATGGTTGCAGCCGCTGGCCCGGCCGTAGGCCGAGAGGTTCTCGAAGCGGAGGAACATCTTGTTGCCGGGCTCGAAGCAAATGAAGGGCTTGTTCAGGGATTTGAACTGGTACTGCTGCACGGTGTAGGGATGCGTGACGTCCCAGCTGAAGGGGCCGTATGGTGGGGCGTTGGGGTTGTCGACGAAGGACACCTTGGCCGTTTTTCCGGCAAAGTCGGCGACGGTGACATAGTCCTTCTCCAGGAGGTCGGACACGATCTGCCCGGGGTGAAGCAGCGCCAGCGTCTCTTGGAACTGCCGCGGCTCGCCGAGCGTTCCCGTCTTCCAAGAGACCTTGCGGATCGCGCTGGCGTCGGGGTAGATGTAATAATATTCGTCGATCCAGCATTCCCAGCCGGTCTTGGGATCCACGCGCCAGGTGTGGTCATAGGCGCTCACCGGAGCGTAGCGCCAATGGACGACGACGCGCGCCTCGGTGTTCTCGATGATCCGGACGTGGGAGAACCGGCAGTGCCGGTCCTGCATGTGCTCGTAGCAGCCCTCCCGGTCGTTCTTCCTGTCCTCCCAAGCTTCCACGCTCTGATCGGACATCCAGTTCTCGTTCTCGGAGATCCACGAGGCGCCGTAGCGGATGCCGCGCCAGAAGACCAGCTTGACGGCGGAACCGGGAAAGCAGACGACGATATCCGGGTCCTGGTCGACCGGCCACAGCCGGTCCCAGCCCGGATAGTACTTCAGCTTGGTATAGAAGGCTCCGAACCGCCCCGGATTCTTTTCAATGGTCGGCAGGCGCCGCGGGGGGATGTCCGGCTTCGGACCGTCGCCGCGGGCGGAATGTTCCTTGATCACCGCGGCCGGCAGGGCCCGGTCGTAGACGCCCACCTCGTCCAGGATGCCGTCCAGCCCGAAGTACGCCGGTAACGTCCCCCAGGTCCTGTGGATATCGGAAGGCTTGTCCGGCCGGGCGACCATGCCCACGAGGTAGCCGGACCGGGCGTGGGTGATAGAGCCCGTTATCCTGTTCGAGGCGACCAGTGTACCGTTGATGTAGAGGGTCATCTCGGACCGGGCGCGGTACACGCCCACGACGTGCATCCACGTCCTCAGCGGGATCGCGTCCCGGTCGCTGGTGCAGGCCAGCCATTGGCCGCCGACGGCGCACTCCAGGGAGGCCTGTCCGAGAGGGCCGATCATGAGCCGGTAGCCTTTCGCTTCGTCGTTTTCGGAGGTCAGGACCGGACACCAGTTCCAGGGGTATTCGCCGAGAGCGATCCAGGCCTCGACGGTGATCTCGTCGCCCGTGACGACCCGGTCCGGGCCGGGGGCCCTCAAACAGGCCGTAAAGCCGTCGAGTCTCAACCCATCGCCGCGGACCCCGGGCGCCCGCTCGGCATATCCTTCGAGAGCATCCATCTCCCCGCTGACGGACTCCCGCGTCCGGCCGTCGGCCAGGGAGTCGAACGTCCAGCGGACCTTGGCGTCCTGGGCGGCCACGTTGACGGCGCAGACGGCCAGGATGATCAACGCGAGTTTCTTGCTCATTGGGCGTTACCTCTCAGTTCGATAGGGATGTGTTCTCGACGGCCGGGGGCCCGTTGGGTTCGAGGACCTCGAAGGACCCCTTGATCTTCGCTCTCATGAACCCAACTCCTCCGGATCCCCCCGGACATTAATTCGGGGAACCGTATCCCGGCCTTCAAGGCCCTACCGGAGCCGGATCCTTTTGTTGTGGCCGACGGGCCGAAAGGAACATCACGGCCGACGTGTAGAGGACCACGTCCAGCACAACCCACTTCATGACGTCGAGAGGGAGGGACTTCACCACGAAGGCGGCCAAGAGCACGCCGGCGATCCCGAACAACGTCAGGGCGAAGGCAGCCTTTGCTACTGCCAAAAGGCCGAAGCCCAATCCCAGCTGGATCCTGCGGCGGGACATCCTTGACACGACTCCCGCCCCGAGGACGGCTCCGGCCGGCGCGGCGGCGGACATGGACGCCAGCGTCACCGGGCTTACGTCGACGACGGACATGAAGATCAGGGCTTGGGTCACTGTGGGGATGGTGTTGCCGACGTTCATCGTCCCCGGGATGACGCGGTCGTCCACAAGCTTGAGGAACTTGGAAATCGCCGTTTGTTGGGCGAAGCTCCCGACCCCCAGCGCGTCGAACATGTTGGTGACGAAGCCCGTTCCCAACAGCCAAGACCAGGGGGCCGGGGACAGGTCCTTCCTTCTCCTATATACATCGGCCAGAAAATAAACGCTGAACGGAAAGGTCATCCCGTAAAGCAGTATTTTCAGAACTCCGACCATCCCCGTGTCACCTTCATCTGGACCCGATTTCACCTTGACTTCACGGCGGAGTTATTTTAATTTCATTACATTAAGAAAGAAAGATATTTTTATCGAAAAACAAGGCTCCTGCCACAGGGCGATAAGATCGTTTCCTGTCCGCCGGGGACGACGGAAAAAAGAGCAAGAGGCTCTCACCCGGCCGATTGAGGAGGGAGGAATGAAGCAGCCTCGAGGCAGGACCAGGCGGCAGTTCCTACAGAACGTGGGTCTGGCGACGGTCTCGTCGGGAGCGCTGGCGGCTCTCATGGGCGTTGTCCAATCCGGCTGCCGGAAGGGACCATCTCGGCGGCCCGATATCGTCGGAGCGCTGACCGCGCTCCTCGATCAGTACAGGCGGGAAGGACGAAGTATCCCGCCGCGGCCGCGCTTCCGGTGATCCCGGCCGGCCGGAGCGGATCGAGCCGTATCCTCCGGGACGGTCCCGGTCACCGTTCCACGGTCCAGCGGGGACCGGCGCCGGAGACGAGTAGCACGTTGCCCCAGGCCGTGAAATCGCCCGTGCGGACGATCGTCTTGACCTCGTGGCTCCGTTCCTTCAATTCCGTGTGCGGGATCACTTCGACCGCGACCCCATTCCCGAACGCCGCGGAGACCTTCCCGAAATGGGTCGGATTGTGCTCCCGAGTCTCTTCGGCGAGGATGACCTTCTCCACCGAGTGCACGGGTGCGATCTCCGCCAGGACCTCGAGGACCGAGGGCCGCCCCGGAGCGAGGGCGATATCGATCAGTTCCACGCCATCGGGACATGGGAAACCCGCATCGACGACCATGAGCCCGTCCATATGCCCCTGACGGTTCAGGGCCGAGTCGATCTGCCTGTTGATCATGCCGACTTCTTTCATCGTCTGACCTCGCCTTTCATCTGCTCGGGCCGCCGCGTCGGCGGTCGCTCGGCACCCCTTCCGCCGCGGCGGGACGCGGAAGGAGATTATGGCGATTTCGGCCCCCGATGTCAAATAGGACGCCTTTTTCATGGGGCTTTTAGCGGCCTTAAAAAAGTAGAAAAAATCTGTTGTATTTCGTTTGTTGTTGAATTACTTTATTACCACACGAAACTATTGATTTACGGATGCCGCGATGATCAAAGAGCTCACACACCGGAAGACGCAGACGCGGGCCGGCAACGCGAAGCTCATCAGCGAGCTCAACAAGGTCAAGGTCACCAATCTCGTCCGCGACAACGATAAATTATCCCGCCATGAAGGGCAACTACCCCATGACCCGGAACTCATCGTACTCGCAGGGCACCTTCTACGATGCCAACGCCTTCGTGAACAGCTACGGAAACATGCCGTTCAGTCGGCCTATCATGGCCAAGCTCTACGGCACCGTCAGGCTACCCTACGATTTCATGTTCTCCTTCATCTTCATGCATACGGACGGACCGCCTTGGGGCCGAACGGTTTCCGTGCAGCCTCCGGAGGCCTGGGCTGCCGCCCACAACGCCAGGACGTGGACCGAGAGCATCTATGTCGAGCCGCCCGGAACCCGCTGGGACCAGCCTTACGACAACCTGGATCTCAGGGTCGAAAAAGACTTCGCCCTGGGCCCCGGTAAGCTCGGAGTCTACATGGATGTCTTTAACTTGCTCGGCGCCTACACGATTTCCGCTGTCAAAAACCCCGCCGGCACATGGATTCCTACGGATGCCAACACAACCGCGGGGACCTACGCGCCAGGTTTTATCGGGTTGACCGGCGTCACGGGCACTCGCATTATCAAGTTTTCGCTGTTATACAAGTTCTAAGTGGAGTAAAATGAAATCGGACGGGGGAGGCCGAACGGCCTCCCCCGTCCGGCCATGTCCGAGCCGGAGCCCGGAGAACCGGCGAGCGGAAAAGGGATCTCGGACCGGGAGGCGCGGCTCGCCGGGAGCCCCTTGGCCGGCACGGTGACGCGCCCGGGGCCCGCCGGATCCGGCCTCGAGCCCTGAACCTCAGGGCGAAGTATGGAAGCGACCGGAGGAGAGCACAATGATCCAACCCTCGTTCAGCATTCCCGTCCTCGACCTCGTCATCATCGTCGTCTATATGCTCGGCATCTTGGCCATCGGCGTCCTCTCGACCCGGGGCCTGGGGCGGACGGCCAGCGGCTACTTCCTGGCCGGCCGGTCCCTGCGCTGGGGGATGGTCGGTTCGGCGATGTTCGCCGCCAATATTTCGACCATCCACCTCGTCGGCCTGGCCGCCTCGGGCTACTCGGACGGTCTCGTCTGGGGCAACTTCGAGTGGATGGCGACCTTCACCCTCGTCCTCCTCGGCCTGGTCTTCGCCCCGTTCTATTTCCGGAGCCGCATCTCCACTCTGCCTGAATTCCTGGAGAAGCGCTACGGCCCGGGCGCCAGGATCATGCTGGCCTTCATGGCCATCCTGGCCGCGCTGTTCATCCATATCGGGATGAGCCTCTACGCCGGGGCGGCCGTCTTCCGCCAGTTCTTCGGCATCGACGTCGTGACCTCGATCGTCATCATCTCCGTCATCACCGGGCTCTACACGATCCTGGGTGGTCTCAAGGCCGTGGTCGTCACGGAATCCATCCAGTCCGTGATCCTGATCCTCGGGGCGATCGTCGTCACGGCCTTCGCGGTCCTGGCCCTGCCGTCCCACGGCATTCACACCCTGGCGGAGTTCAAGGCGGCCGTCAAGCCCGACCAGCTCAGCATGCTGCAGACGACGAGCTCGGCCGGGCTCAACTGGTACGCGATCTTCCTCGGCTATCCCATCTTGGGGATCTGGTACTGGTGCACCGACCAGACCATCGTCCAGCGCGTCCTCGGCTCCCGGACGGAAAAGGACGCCCAATACGGGGCGCTCTTCGCCGGGCTCCTCAAGATCCTGCCCGTCTTCATCATCGTCCTCCCCGGTGTTCTCGGCTATGTCCTGTTCCGCGACGTCATCGGGACGGACGCCAACCAGACCCTGCCCGTCCTCCTCGTCCGCCTCATCCCGACCGGCCTCAAGGGCGTCATCGCCGCCGGACTTCTGGCGGCCCTCATGAGCACCATCGCCGCCGCCCTCAACAGCTCAGCGACGCTCGTGGCCGTCGACATCGTCAAGCGGATCAAGCCGGAGACGTCGGACCGGACCCAGATCCGGATCGGGCAAGCCTGCGCCGTCATCGTCATGCTGCTGGCCATGGCCTGGTCGACCCAAGGCGGACGCTACACGAGCATTTTCGAGGCCATCAACACCATCGCCAGCTATCTGGCGCCACCGATCACGACCGTCTTCCTGTGGGGCGTCTTCTGGAGGCGCGGGACGCGCCAAGCGGCGCTGACGACCCTGATCGCGGGGTTCCTCCTCGGCCTCGTCTCCTTCCTGGTCGATCTTCCCGTCTTCGGCACGGAGAAGGTCATCACCCAGGGCTGGGGCATCCCGTTCATGATGCAGGCCTGGTGGATGTTCTGCCTCTGCAGCGCGTTGTTCGTCATCGTCAGCCTGCTGACGCCCCGGCCGGACCCCGAGAAGGTCGCCGCCTTGACCTGGAAGAGCCCGGCCGCCGTCCTGTTCCACGGCCGGGTCCAGGGGCTCGGCGACCCGCGGATCCTGGCCGGGGGGCTCCTGGCGCTGCTGGCCGTTTTGTATGTCATTTTTCACTGAGGCCGCTCCGCGTGGCCGGGGAGTCGACCATGAAGCAAGCCGTCATGACTAGCCCGGGGGTGATCGAGTTCCGAAACGTCCCCGTTCCGAAACCCGGGCCCGAAGAGGTCCTGATCCGGGTCCGAAGGATCGGGGTCTGCGGTTCCGACATCCATGTCCGCCACGGGCGCCATCCCTTCACGTCCTATCCCGTCGTGCAGGGGCACGAATTCTCGGGCGTCATCGAGGTGGTGGGCAAGCGGGTCAAGGGCCTGCGGCCGGGCCGGAAGGTCACGGCCACGCCCCAGATCGTCTGCGGCCGCTGCGCCCCCTGCCGGCGCGGGGATTACCACATCTGCGACGTTTTCCGGGTCCAGGGGTTCCAGGCCCCGGGATGCGCCCAGGAGCTCTTCCTGGTCCTGGCCGATCAGATCGTTCCCCTGCCCGCCTCGTTCAGCTTCGAACAGGGGGCCCTGGTCACCGTGCCCCTCGAGACCACGCATTTCCCCTTCGATGCGTACCGAGCCGCCTACGACTACGCCGACCGGGAAGGGGAGAGGTCGATGAAGATCTTCGTCGACCTCGAGACCAACTGACAGGAGCACGCCTCATGAGATCCTTTAAATACTTCCAGCCCACTGAGGTCCTTTTTGGCCGCGGCCGTTTCACCGACCTGGGCCCCGCGGCGGCCCGTTTCGGACGCCGGGCCCTGCTCGTTTCCGTCCGCGAGGAGCCTTGCTTCCACGGCCTCTTCTCCCGGGCCAAGGCCCTCCTGGCCAAGGCCGGGCTGGCCGTCGCCCGCTTCGACGGGGTGGTCCCCAATCCGACGACAGAGGTGGTCACCCTGGGGGCCCGCATCGCCCGGGACTTCAAGGCCGATGTCGTCGTCGCGGTCGGCGGCGGCTCGACCATGGACACGGCCAAGGCCATCGCCGTGGAGGCCACGCACCCGGGGGGCGCTTGGGATTACCTGTTCTTCAGGGACAAGCAGCCCACGGAAAAGACCCTGCCGGTCGTCGCCGTCACGACGACCTCGGGCACCGGCTCCCACGTGACCCAGGTGGCCGTCGTGACCAACCGGGCCGAGAAGAACAAATCGGCCCTTTACCATCCGCTCCTCTATCCCCGGACCGCCCTGGTCGACCCGGAGCTCATGATGACGCTCCCGGCCAAGGTCACGGCCGCCACGGGCTTCGATGTGTTCGCCCACGCCTTCGAGAGCTTCATCAATCCCGGAGGCACTCCTTATACGGACATGATGGCCCTCGAGGCGTTCCGGCTCGTCGCCAGGTTCCTGCCCAAGGCGGTCCGGGACGGGAAGGATCTGGACGCCCGAGAAGGCATGGCCTGGGCCGATACCCTGGCCGGGCTCTGCATCGCCAACGCCGGAGTGACCCTGCCCCACGGGATCGGGATGGCCATCGGCGGCCTCTACCCGCATGTGGCCCACGGCGAAGCCCTGGCCGTCGTCTATCCGGCCATCCTCGAGTACACCTATCGCTACGCGCCAGAGAAGTTCGCCGCGGTCGGCCGGATCTTTGATCCGCGGCTCGGGGACAAGAAAGGGGTCCGCGCGGCCGAAGGCGCCAGCGCCGCCATCCAGAAGTTCATCAAGAGGATCGGGATGAGCCTGAGGCTCCGCGATCTGCGGGTGCCCAAGGAGGAGCTTGAGGCCCTGGCCCGGCAATCGCTGGTCCTGCCCGATTACAAGAACCATCCGCGTCTGGCGACGCTGGCCGACGTCTCGGCCATCCTCGGCCGCAGCCATTGAGGGCCGCGCGCCCGGCCGCTGGAGGCCGCGGTGACCGTTTGGAGTTCGTAGGCCGGGAGGTCGAGATGAAGTGAAGCGGCCGAGACGGCTCCCCCCACCGGCGGGGGGCAACATGTCCGGCCGGCGAAAGGAGTCCCTCATGATGGCCATGCCTTCGAGACGGGTGCTGACCCTGGCGGCAGCGCTGGCGGCGGTCCTGATCTTGGCGACAGGGGCCCGGGCCCAGGAGACGGCCAAGACCGGATCCGATCCCGCGACCCGGCTGTAGTACAACCACCCCGCCGACAAATGGGAGAACGCCTTTCCCGTCGGCAACGGCCGGCTCGGGGCCATGGTCTTCGGCAAGACCGACGAGGAGGAGATCCAGCTCAACGAGGAGACCTACTGGTCCGGGGGGCCGTATTCCACGGTCGTCAAGGGCGGATCCAAGGCCCTGCCCGCGATTAGGAAGCTCGTCTTCGACGGCGATTATAAAAGGGCCCACATCTTGTTCGGCCGGGACCTGATGGGCTACCCCGTCGAGCAGATGAAATACCAGTCCCTCGGCCGGCCGGTCCTCCAGTTCCCATCGAAGGAGGCCGTGACGGATTACCGGCACGAGCTCGACCTGGACGCCGCCGTCGTCCGGACGGAATACTCTCAGGGGGGCGTCCGCTTCACTCGGGAGGTCTTGGCGAGCCCCGTCGACCAGGTCATCGTCGTCCGGCTCACGGCGGACCGGCCGGGGCAGATCTCGTTCAAGGCCCAGCTCCAGGGCGAACGCAACGAAGCGCACTCCAACTACGCGACCGACTATTTCCGCATGGACGGCCTCCCGCCCGACGGGCTCGTCGTCCGTGGGAAATCGGCGGACTACATGGGCGTGCCGGGCGCGCTCCGTTACGAAAGCCGGCTCAAAGCCCTCCCCGAGGGAGGGACCCTGCGCCTGGACTGGGACGCGCTCATCGTGAACGGCGCCGACGCCGTGACGCTGTTCGTCGCCGCGGCCACGAACTTCGTCAGCTATAAGGACGTGAGCGGCGATCCGCTGAGCGGCTCAAGAGCTTCGACGGAGCGAACGATCCCGCCCTCGGCGCCCTGGTCTTCCAGTTCGGCCGCTACCTCCTCATCTCGTCCTCGCGTCCGGGGACCCAGCCGGCCAACCTCCAGGGGATCTGGAACAAGGACATGAATCCCATGTGGGATTCGAAATACACGACCAACATCAACACGGAGATGAACTACTGGCCGGCCGAGGTCGGCAACCTCGCCGAGTGCGCCGAGCCGCTCTTCCGCATGATCCGCGATCTCACGGACCAGGGCAGCCGGGTGGCGCGGGAGAACTACGGCGCCCGCGGCTGGGTCTTCCATCAGAACACCGACCTCTGGCGGGTCGCCGCGCCCATGGACGGGCCGAGCTGGGGGACGTTCGCGACGGGCGGGGCCTGGCTGGCCACGCACCTTTGGGAGCACTATCTGTACACGGGCGACAAGGCGTTCCTCGCGGAGGCCTATCCCATCCTCAAGGCCAGCGCCGAATTCTTCCTGGATTTCCTCGTCCCGCACCCGCGATACGGCTGGCTCGTGACCAA
>Ga0315281_10015231_pt1 | contig 10317 bp, 8 predicted proteins | sample YL17G07_0_MG_FD_204540 | JGI IMG/M metagenome (GOLD analysis project Ga0315281, IMG submission 204540) | Sediment microbial communities from Yellowstone Lake, YNP, Wyoming, USA - YL17G07_0 | ecosystem: Environmental > Aquatic > Freshwater > Lake > Sediment | place: USA: Wyoming | collected...
CGGTCACGTGAAACAGCGGCGCCGTGGCCAGCGCGACGGAGTCCGCATTGAAGCCTTCCCACACCGCCGCGCCGACGAGCGTGTGCATGATCGTGCGGTGGGTGTGCATGCAGCCTTTGGAGGTGCCGGTGGTCCCGGACGTGTAAAGGATCGCGGCGAGATCGTCGGCCTGCGCAGCGGCGGGCAAGGGCTTGTAGTCCGCAGCGAGCGCGTCCGCCCAGGACACCGCGCCCGGATCGGCAACCGCCTGGCGCGGCGCGCGCACGAACTCGGGAACGTCGAGTGTCGTCTGTTCAGTCAGATAGTCGGCATAAGTCGCGACGATGGCGTGCTTCGCCTGCTTGCCCAGCAGCGGCTGGATCTGCGCATACAGATCCTGCGCGACCAGGGCCGTGGATACGCCGGCGTCTTCGAAATAGTGCACCAGCTCATCGGTCACATGCATCGGGCTGACCGGCAGCACGGCGGCGTCGGCGCGCAGGATCGCGTAGTAGGCGATGATGAATTGCGGCGAGTTCTGCATCTGCAGGAGTACGCGGTCGCCTTTGCGTACGCCGCAGCGGTTCTGCAGGAAGCCGGCCATGAGGTCGACCTGGCGGTGCAGTTCGCGATACGACAGTTTGGCTTCGTAGAAAATCACCGCCGGCTTGTCGGGATAGCGCTGCGCGGAGACTTCGAGATTGAAATGCAGCGACGTCGCCGGCACCGTGAGGTGTCGCGGCAGGTGTTTGGGCCAGTGTTGGAAATGCTTCGGTTCCATCGCTTCGTTTCAGGTTGGAATTTTCTTGTTCTCGTCTTCCTGCAGCAATCGCCACTGCACCTTGCCGGTGGCCGACTTCGGCAGCGTATCGACGAACTCGATCACGCGCGGCACCTTGTAGGCAGCCATTTTTTCGCGCGACCAGGCGATGATGTCCTTCGGCGCGACTTTGCCGCGGCTCGCATCCTTGAGCACGACGAACGCCTTCACGGTCTCGCCGCGCCGCGGATCCTGGGTGCCGATCACGCAGGCTTCGCGCACGTCGGCGTGATGATAGAGCATGGCCTCCACTTCGGCCGGCCAGACTTTGTAGCCGGAGGCATTGATCATGCGCTTGAGCCGGTCGACGATGAAAAAGTAACCCTCCTCGTCGCGATAGCCGAGATCGCCGGTGCGAAAGTAGGATTTTCCGCCGATGTCGACGAACGACGCGGCGGTAGCCTCGGGTTTCTTCCAGTAGCCGAGAAAGATCTGCGGGCCATGCGAAACGATTTCGCCGGTCTCGCGCGGGCCGAGTACCGCGAGGGTATCCGGATTGACGACCAGGGAAGAAGTCGCGCAGATCGGAATGCCCAGGCATTGCTTCTTCGCGCGCTGCGGCGGATTGATGTGCGTGGGCGCGATGGTTTCCGACAGGCCGTAACCTTCGATATAGGTCAGCCCCGTGAGATCGTGCAGCCGTTGCGCGACGGCTTCCGGCATGGCGGCGCCGCCGCCGCCGATGTGCTTCATGCTGGATATATCGTAGCGGGCGAGGTTCGGGTTCGACAGGAAGTCGATCGCCATGGTCGCGATGTTGGTCCAGCCCTCGATCTTGTGGCGCTGGATCAGTTCGCCCGCCGTGTCGCGATCCCACCGCGTCATCAGCACGATGGTGGCGCCGAAGTAGATCGGCTGGTTCATGCTGCATTGCATGCCGGTGACGTGGAACAGCGGCATGGAACAGAGAATCACCGTCTCGGGCTGCATGTCCACCCACGCGCCGCCTGCGACGGTCGTGCTCATCACCGTGCGATGCGTGTGGATGCAGCCCTTCGGTTTGCCGGTCGTGCCGGAGGTATAGGGCATCACGCACAGATCGTCCGGCCCTGCCTGATGCGCGGCGGGTTCGAGTTTTTCGGCGAGCGCCTCGTGCCATGGCGTCACGCCGGGTTCACGCAGTGGTTGGCGCGCGGCGGCTACCACCTCGGGGATTTTGAGATCGGTCGGCTGCGTCTGGTAATCGGAGTAGGCGGCGACAATCACCTGGCGCAGGCCTTCGCCCAGCCGCAAACCCTCGTCTATCAGCGGGCGCACCTGGCCGATCAACTCCTGGCCGATGATCGCAACGGCGGCATCGCTGTCGGCCACGTAGTGCCGTAATTCTTCGGTCAGGTTCATGGGATTGATCGGCACCACCATCGCGTCGGCGCGCAGGATGGCGTAGAACGCGATCATGAACTGCGGGCTGTTCTGCATGAACAGCAACACGCGCTCGCCGCGCTTGACGCCGGCGCGCCGCTGCAGGAAACCGGCCAGCGCGTCGACGTCGCGCTTGAACTGCCGGTAGGTCAGCGGCGTCCCGTAGTAGTGCACCGCGGTCTTGTCGGGAAAACGCGCGGCGGTGGCTTCGAGATTGGCGTACAGGCTCGTCTCCGGCAGCGGCATTTCCCTGGGCAGGTTCGCCGGCCAGAATCGAAAGTGATCGGGTTCCAAGTGCTGCGCTCCTCTTGGCGCCTCGGCGCCGGATCCCGCTATGTTGGACATGGCCGCCGCTGCGGTCAATGTTGCGTCTTCGACCAAGGTCCAATTCTTGAACCACGGATACCCTCGCAAAGCGTGGAGTACCCTTTTAGGACACGGAGAGCACGGAGGAAGGGCACGAGCAGAAAGAGAACCTTGGAGAGTTAAGAACCTACCATCGGAGGTCACGTCGGCAGCGGGCGTGCTTTTAACTCCCACATGTTTTTCCTCCGTGTCCTAAAAGGGTACTCCGACGCGCTACGCACGTAGGGTATCCGTGTCCTCCGTGGTTCAAGGTTTGGTCGAGATGGATCGCATTGCGCTGCAGCGAAAACCGGTTCGGTCCGACCGCAACTTTACCAGCCGCATCGGTTGTGCCAGTATCGCCTGCGAGTTTTGGTCCGGCGCTAGCCACAATGGGGGAGGGATGTTGGCAAGCAACGTGGGCGAACAAGAAAAATCGGACAACGCGGCGCCGCGAGTCGGCGCTCGCGAAGAACCGTTGTTACGGGTTTCCGATTTGACGGTCCGTTTTGGCGGCATCGTCGCGCTGGAGGACGTGTCCTTCGACGTGATGCCGGGCCAGATCGCCGGTGTCATCGGCCCCAATGGAGCCGGCAAGACGACGCTGTTCAATTGCCTGTCGCGCCTGTACCCGTTTCAGGGCGGGAGCATCTTTTTGGGCGGCCGCTCCCTGCTCGAAATCCCGCGCCACGGCATTGCCGCGTCCGGCATTGGACGTACCTTCCAGAATCTCGCGCTGTTTCGCACCATGAGCGTGCTGCAGAACGTCATGGTCGGCGCACACTGTCGCAGCCGCGGCGGTTTCCTGGCCAACGGGCTGCGCTTTCCTCTGGTCGCGAGGGAGGAGGCGCGCGTCGCTGCGAGGGCGCGGGAACTGATCGGGTTGCTAGAGCTTGAAGGCGTTGCGCAGGCACGGGTGGCCGACCTGCCGTTCGGAACCCAGAAGCGGGTGGAACTGGGCCGCGCGCTGGCGGCCGAGCCCCGCCTGCTGCTGCTCGACGAACCGGCCGGTGGCCTGAACCACGAGGAAGTCGAGTCACTGGCCGCGCTTATCCGGCGTATCCGCGATCAACTCGGCGCCACGGTACTGTTGGTGGAGCATCACATGGGTCTGGTGATGCAGCTTTCCGACAAGGTCGTAGCGCTCAACTTCGGGAAAAAGATTGCGGAGGGCACCGCCTCGGAAGTCCAGCGCAACCCGGATGTGATCCTCGCCTACCTTGGAAAGACGGGCTGATGGCGCTGCTGGAAGTCACCGATCTGTGTGCAGGTTACAACGCTGCGGATGTCGTACGCGGCGTAACATTCGCGGTGGAACAGGGCGGCATCACGGCCATTCTCGGCGCCAACGGTGCCGGCAAGACCACGCTGCTACGCGCAGTCAGCGGCATGTTGAGGCGGCGCGGCTCGATTCGCTTCGACGGACAGTCGATCGACAAAATCGCCACCGAGGATATCGCCCGGCTCGGCGTTGCCCATGTGCCCGACGGCCGCGGTACCTTCCTCGACTTGACCACGGAAGAGAACCTGCGTATCGGCGCGTATACGCGCAAAGATCGAGGCGCGGTGGCGCGGGATCTGGAACGGGTTTTCACCTATTTCCCGCGCTTGAAGGAGCGACAGCACCAGCAAGCCGGCACGCTTTCCGGAGGCGAGCAGCAGATGCTCGCCGTGTCGCGGGCCTTGATGCTGCGCCCGCGGCTGCTGTTGCTCGATGAACCGTCGTTCGGTCTGGCGCCGCTGGTGGTGCAGGACATTTTTGGCATCATGCGCGCCATCAATGCCGAAGAAGGCGTCAGCGTTTTGCTGGTCGAACAAAATGCAGGACTGGCCCTGGACCTCGCCAATAACGCCTACGTGCTGGAGACCGGACAGGTGGTCATGTCCGGCACCAGCGAGGCGGTGCGATCCGACGAGGCGGTGCGGCGCGCCTACCTGGGTTACTGAGCGAGTTCGCAATGTTTAAAGAGTACGACAACTTCGATGCCGTGGGACTTGCGCAATTGGTGAGAAGCAAGCAGGTTTCACCGGAGCAATTGCTCGAAGAGGCGATCGTGCGCGTCGAGCAGCGCGACCCGTCGCTGAATTCGGTGGTCAACAGACTCTACGACCATGGCCGCGCTACCATCCGCGCAGGCTTGCCGGACGGACCGTTGAGCGGCGTACCATTCTTGCTGAAGGACCTGAATGCGCTTTGTGCCGGCGCAGTGACGACCAACGGCTGCCGCTTTTTTCAGGGGAATATGGCCGATCACGACACCGAACTGGTGGCGCGTTACAAGAAGGCAGGATTGGTGATCTTCGGCAAAACCAACACGCCGGAGTTTGGCCTGAACGTCACCACCGAGCCGGCGCTGTTCGGCGCGACCCTCAACCCATGGAATGCGCAGCATACCGCCGGCGGATCCAGCGGCGGCTCGGCTGCGGCCGTCGCGGCCCGCCTTGTCCCGGCAGCTCATGCGTCCGACGGCGGCGGTTCGATCCGCATTCCCTCCTCCTGCTGCGGCGTGTTCGGAGTCAAGCCGACGCGCGGGCGCAATCCGCACGGCCCCGACCGCGGCGAGGGCTGGGCCGGCATGAGCACCGAACACGCGATCACGCGCAGCGTGCGCGACAGCGCGGTACTGCTGGATTCGTCCTGCGGGTCCGATGTGGGCGCGCCTTATTTCGCCGCACCTCCGCTGCGTCCGTATGCGAGCGAGGTGGGCGCAAAGCTGCAGCCCCTGCGCATCGCGCTCGCCACGCGCACGCCCGCCGGCGAAAAGATTGCGCCCGAATGCGAGCAGGCGGTGATGCAGACGGCGCGCCTGCTGGAGGAAATGGGACACCGCATCGAGCAAACAACCCTCGACTTTGTACCGGAGGAACTGGGTCCCGGTTTCCGCATGGTGATCGCCGGGAATACCCGGGTTGCCATCGATCTCTACGCGGCAAAGACCGGCACTCGGCCCGGGCCCGGAGAATTCGAGAAGGTGACGTGGTCATTCTTTGAAGCGGGTGCGAAGGCGAGCGCGGCAGAGTATGCCAACGCCGTGCTCGCGGTGCACCGCACCGGACGGATGGTCGGACATTTTTTCGAGCGCCATGATCTGCTGCTCACGCCGACGCTGCCCCAGCCACCCGAAAAGCTCGGCGTGATTGACATGAACACCGAAAATCCCGAGTCCTACCGCCGCGCCATTGTCCTGCTCACGGCGTTTACCGCACCGTTCAACGCCAGCGGCAATCCCGCCATGTCGGTTCCGCTGCACTGGACTGCGGAAGGGTTGCCTGTCGGCGTTCAGTTCGTCGCGCGTTACGGCGAAGAGGGGGTACTATTCCGCCTTGCTGCGCAGTTGGAGCAAGCCCGCCCCTGGTCCCATCGTCGTCCCCCGTTGATTCCCGGTTCCTGACCCTCGTCGCCATGGAAGCATTTCTGCATCAAGTGTTTTCGGGACTGGCAACCGGCGGAATTTACGCCAGCCTGGCGCTGGCATTGGTGATGATTTACCAGTCCACCAATCACATCAATTTCGCTCAGGGCGAAATGGCGATGTTCTCGACTTATCTGGCGTGGAGCATGATCAATGGCGGCATCCCCTATTGGTGGGCGTTCCTGCTCACGGTGCTGATCTCTTTCGTCGCCGGGGTGGTCATCGAGCGCATCATCATCCGGCCGGTGGAGCACGCGCCGGTGCTGGCGATCATCACGGTATTCGTCGCATTGCTGGTCATTTTCAACAGCGTGGCCGGATGGATCTTCACCTATACCATCAAGGTCTTTCCGAGCCCGTTTCCGGAACAGCCGTTGTTCGGCAACCGTTTTATCTCCTCCCATGAGATGGGCGCTATCGGCATCACGCTGGTGGTTCTCGTGCTGCTCTATGTGTTCTTCCGTTTTACGCCGCTGGGTCTGGCGATGCGCGCGGCAGCGCAGAACGCCACATCGAGCCGCTTGGTGGGCATCCGCGTGGGATGGATGCTGGCATTGGGATGGGGCCTGGCGGCGGCGGTGGGCGCCGTTGCGGGAATGCTGGTGGCGCCGATCGTCTACCTCGAACCCAACATGATGTCGGGCGTTCTGTTGTACGCGTTCGCGGCGGCACTGGTCGGCGGCATCGACAGTCCGTTCGGCGCGGTGGTGGGCGGTTTCACCGTGGGGGTTCTGGAGAATATTCTGGGCGCCTATGTGATCGGTACCGAACTGAAGCTGACCGTCGCCCTGGTGCTGATCATCGGCGTGCTGCTGGTGAAGCCGACCGGGTTGTTCGGGAAGGTGTTTGTTACGCGCGTGTAGCGCGGGTGCGAGGTGCGAGGTGCGAGGTTCGAGGTATGAGGTATGAGGTTCGAGGTTCGAGGTGCGAGGTATGAGGTATGAGGTGCGAGGTATGAGGTGCGAGGGACGAGAAATCTTGAGTGAGGCGGTTTAAGCAGATCTTCGGGATCCTCGAACTTCGAACCCCATACCTCGCACCTCGCACCTCGCACCTCGCACCTCGCACCTTGCACCTCGAACCTCGAACCTCGCACCTCGCACCTCGCACCTCGCACCTTTCTCAAAAACTTATGGACAACATAGCGACGACAACTGAGATGGTACTCCCCCGCTACGCCGGGCTGTCGGTGCGCGCCTGGAAGGCGATCGGCTTGGCAGCGCTGCTGTGTGCGGCCGTGGCGTTGCCGTTCCTCGTCAGCAGCTATCGTGTGTTCCAGTTCAACATGGTGCTGATCTATGCGATCGTGCTGCTCGGGTTGAACATCCTGACCGGCTACAACGGTCAGATTTCCCTCGGGCACGGCGCCTTCTACGCCATCGGCGCCTATGTCGCCGCCATACTGATGGAGCATTTCGGCTGGCCGTACTGGATGACGCTGCCGGTGGCCGGGCTGGTGTGTTTCGCGTTCGGCTTCCTGTTCGGACTGCCTGCGCTGCGCCTGCGCGGCCATTACCTCGCGCTCGCCACCTTCGCGCTGGCGGTGGCGATGCCGCAAATCCTGAAATACAAGCACATCGAACAATGGACCGGCGGGGTGCAGGGCATCGTGATCATCAAGCCCGATGCGCCCTTCGGGCTGAAGATCACCCCCGACCAGTGGCTCTACCTGTTCACGCTCGCGGTCCTGGTGGTGATGTTCGTGATCGGTTGGAACCTGCTGCGCGGGCGCGTGGGGCGCGCGGTGGTGGCGATCCGCGATCACCCGATCGCGGCCGAGGCGATGGGCGTGAACATCGCGCTCTACAAGACGCTGACATTCGGCGTGAGCGCATTGTTCACCGGCGTGGCGGGCGCGCTCGGGGCGGTCGTGGTCCAGTTCGTGGCGCCCGACAGCTTCGCCGCGGGACTGTCGATCAATTTCCTGATCGGCATCGTGATCGGCGGCATCGCCTCGATCTCGGGCGCCTTCTATGGCGCGCTGTTCATCCAGTTCGTGCCCAATTTCGCCGACCAGATCTCCAAGGCCGCGCCGTGGGCGATCTACGGCGTGTTCCTGCTGGCGTTTGTTTATCTGATGCCGACCGGCGTTGCAGGATTTGTGCGGCTCGCATGGAAGCGGATGCGAGGCGCGAGTCAACGGCGGGAACCCTGACCCGCATCGAGTGAAGTGCCCTGAACGGAGGAGAAAAACATGAAGAGTCGATTGCTGTTGTTACTGGGATTGGTTGCCTGGGTTGCCGCTTCGACCGCGCTGGCGGAGAAAAAATACGATCCCGGAGCAACCGACACGGAAATCAAGATCGGCCAGACGATGGTCTACAGCGGCTCGTTGTCGGCCTACGGCACAATCGGGCGCTCGGAGACAGCCTACTTCAAGATGATCAACGACCAGGGCGGGATCAATGGCCGCAAAATCAACCTGATTTCGCTCGACGACGCCTATAGTCCGCCCAAGACCGTCGAGCAGATCAGACGCCTGGTGGAGCAGGAAGAGGTGCTGTTTATCTTCCAAAGCCTTGGCACGCCGACCAACACTGCGATACAGAAGTACCTGAATGCCAAAAAAATGCCGCAGCTCTTTGTCGCCACCGGCGCCACCAAATGGGGGGATCCGCAAAATTTCCCCTGGACCATGGGCTGGCAGCCGAACTACCAGACCGAGGCACACATTTATGCCAAGTATCTGCTGCAGAGCAAACCAGGGGCCAAGATCGCTGTCCTGTTCCAGAACGACGACTATGGCAAGGATTACCTCAAGGGAATTCACGATGGGCTGGGCAGCCAGGCCGACAGATTGATCGTCAAGGAAGTCAGCTACGAAGTCACCGATCCGACGGTGGATTCGCAAATCGTCACCCTGCAAGCGTCGGGCGCAGATACCTTCGTCATCCTGGCGACGCCCAAGTTCGCGGCCCAGGCGATCCGAAAAGCCTACGACATCGGCTGGCGGCCAATGACGTTCATCAACAATGTCTCGGCTTCGGTGGCTACCGTCCTGCAGCCTGCCGGACTGGAAAAGTCGGTCGGTCTGATCACGGCGCTTTACCTTAAGGATCCCACCGATCCTCAATGGGAAAACGATCCGCAGATGAAGAATTGGCTCGCCTGGATGAAGAAGTATTACCCGGAAGGCGACGTCAAGGACGTCAACAATGTGTACGGCTACGCGTTGGGGCAGACGCTGGTGCAGGTCCTGAAGCAGTGTGGTGATGATCTCACCCGCCAGAACATCATGACGCAGGCGGCAAACTTGAAGAATTTCGAGGTTTCAGTGCTGCTGCCCGGGATCCGGATCAATACCAACCCGACCGACTTTTATCCGATCGAGCAGGTGCAACTCGCCCGATTCGACGGCAAGCGCTGGGTGCTGTTCGGGGAAATGATTGGCAAGTAGCCTGACGTTGCCCAACGCACGAGACAAGGCCGCCCAGCGCCGGCGTTGTGCCGCAGGACGCAATCCTTTTGGGGAGTAGATCAAGGTGTATTCCAACATTTTCTCTTCAATACTATGGTGATAAGTCCTTTTGCCTCTGCGCAGGATCGGATGCCCCCGCTTGGTTCGGATCAAATGACCGAGGCGCAGAAGAAGGCTGCGGCCGAACTCGTCGCTGGACCCAGAGGCCGCGTGATCGGACCGTTCGTTGCGTTGCTACGCAGTCCGGAATTCATGAGTCGGTTGCAAAAGACAGGCGAATACCTGCGCTTTGACAGTGCGCTTGGCGCGAGACTCAACGAGTTTGTGATTTTGGTAACGGCACGCCAATGGACGCAACAGTTCGAATGGTTCGCACACTATCCCATTGCGCTGAAAGCCGGAATAAAAGCAGACGTCGCGCAGGCCATTGCAGAGGGACGCCGTCCCGTTGGCATGGCTGAAGATGAAGAGCTCGTGTATGACTTTTGTGATGAACTTTTTCGTACTCAAGGAGTAAGCGATACGACGTACACACGCGCTGTTACGAAGTTTGGCGAACAGGGCGTCATCGACATGCTTGGCGTTGCAGGCTACTACTCGATGCTGGCTATGATCATGAACGTCGCCCGTACTCCACTGCCGGAGGGGGCGAGCCCGCCGCTAAGGGCGTTTCCCCACTGAACTGGAAGGTACTCGAATTTTGAGTGGCCTGGTCCAGGGCGACATCTAGCAGGTTGATGCAAAATGGTTCGTCGCTCCCGCGAAGCTTGTCCCCGAATGAATCTATCGGGGAGCGGAAGCCCCGAAACACGCTGACAAGAAAATCAGACACTTCTGGATTCCCGCTCCCCGATAGAATCATTCGGGGACAAGCTGCGCGGGAATGACAGAAAAGACGCTCCTCAGATAGTTTTGCATCAAGCTGCTAGTGTAGTGCTTCTGAATTACCGGAACTTTCCCTCCCTCGCGTGCGGGGGACA
>Ga0315281_10015233_pt1 | contig 10316 bp, 14 predicted proteins | sample YL17G07_0_MG_FD_204540 | JGI IMG/M metagenome (GOLD analysis project Ga0315281, IMG submission 204540) | Sediment microbial communities from Yellowstone Lake, YNP, Wyoming, USA - YL17G07_0 | ecosystem: Environmental > Aquatic > Freshwater > Lake > Sediment | place: USA: Wyoming | collected...
AGTTCGCTTTGCACCCTCAGTTGAACCCCCATATTTTGCAGTGTGAACCTCAGAGATAGAGCAGGGGATTTCAGCCCCAATTTACTAGTAACCATAAGCGATAATTGTGACGGGTCCGGAGGGATTTATGCTTGTTTAGGTCTAGGTCCGTTTTTCTCGCCTTATTTTGAGCTCTTTTCTATTGTTGCGGCTTGTTCATTGGACTTTATTGGGGACTTACATCAGGAAGGTTAATTAATTCCTGAAATGGGAATTAAATAGCGATCAGAAATGGTGCCGATTGAGCAACGCGCAGTCAAGATACTCTCTATTTGTAACGGCACCACACTTTCCGTGTCTCAGATCATAAGCAAGGCTGGAGGAAATCATGAGAAAATGATCGAGACATTGAATGAACTATGCTCACGAAGTCTAGTACAGCTACGGATTGAGAAAGGAGAAAGCAAAGGCAGACCTAAACACTTGGTGACCACAACTCCACTTGGTCGACAATTTGTTCATGAATACGAACGATTGCTGAATTTGCGCTTGCAGAGCAGAGACCCTGACATTAAGAAAGCTATCTATCAAGCTGAGCTTGCACAGAGACTCAGAGATCGAGGAATTTCCCCTTACGCTCGGTTCCAAGAGATAAACGAACTTGCCCGGAATATCGCAAGGACTTCGCAAGCTAAGCAAAGTACTTAGCGAGATGCACATCCCCCACATGCTGATCGGGGGAAACGCTCTCCCAGCGTACGGTCAAATCCGCGCAACGCAAGACCTGGATTTAGCAATTGCAGCGGAATACGGTGATAGCGTGAAACTGCAGAAACATCTCAAACAGCTTGGATATCAACTCCCCGCGGAACCAGACGAGAAAGCTCCAGTCTTTTTCGTAACGGACCTCGAGAACATGATGGAAATAGAGCTCTGGACAAAGCCTGATGGAGTCACATTCGACAGAGAACTATTGCGCAGAAGAATCAAAGTAAGACCATTTGACGACGACTTCGAAATCTTTGTCATAGGCCCGGAAGACTTTATTGTCAACAAGCTTGCTCGAAAGGACAGAGGAGTTCAAGACGAACAAGACGTTGCGTCTGTACTCAAACTACAGAAGGACAAGCTCGATTATGCATACCTAGCGAAGCGAGCTAAAGCGGCAAACACGGTAGAAATCCTGACAACGCTCATGACGAAAGTCACCTGAAGTACCACGCCCAGAAATAGGCAGTTGTTCATAGCTATAATCGTTAGCAAATCCTATGAGACTTTCGAAAACGGCACTGGCATTCGGAGGGATTTGAACCGAAAAAGTTCGGGTCCAGTTAAGTTCAATTCATGCTGAAACTGTAGAATTGTGTGTGGGAGACGATCTGGGCGCTTGGGTTTAGATAAATGATTATAAGCGAAATAGTCCAAGTCCTACCCGGTCAAGAGAAACTTGATTCCTCCTCCACCCCCGAAAGAGAAGCCCCCCAAATAGGCGAGTAGCAGAGGAGTCGGCTTGGCTGACATTCCGTCTTTCTTCAATAAGGGAGACTTCTACGGAGTACTGCTTCCGGGATATCTTGTCATAATAACATATCTTGCGCTCTTTCACCCCAGTCTTTTGCTTGGAACGACAGCTTTGCCCTTTGACCTTCTATCCGCACTTGTGTTCTTGGTTGCGGGCCCGGTAACTGGGCTTACCGTCAGGGCAATTGTTGACCTTGTAATTCGCTTGTTATATATTCGAGGCTCGAAGGAAAGAACTCGATAGATTTGCTCGTTGGTACGTTCACGGTCGCCTATGCGCGACGGATGCAGAACGCCTTGAGCTGGACAACATGGAAGCTGAACTCAAGTTCAACACCTCTAGTGGGCTTGGGTTGGCGGCTCTTGGCCTTGCTCGCATCTACTTTCGAGGTGTGGACTTCCTTTCGATAGTTCCTCTGGGAGCGAGTGTTCTTCTCCTGATAGCCTATTTCTCTCTTCGATACGACTGGGGTTATCTAATCGTCGAACTCATGAAAAAATATCCGTTGAAATGACTCCAACAGACTATTGTCCCTGTTGAAGCGTTCGGTTGCATCAAATGTTGTGTGGTGCGGGGAGTTAGCTTCACGCCAACGTTTGAACCCACGAATCGCTGGCTTAGAGATGAGGGAGAGGGTATTTCAACCCAATTTACCAGTAAAGTAAGTTGCCTTTGAAAAGCGTGATAAGGATGCGCATCTGAAAACTTGAACGGGGTCGTTTGAATCGTCGTCGTTTCTTGAAGTGTACTGGTGCAACTGCTGCTGTAATGGGGGCCTCAGTGCTCGGGGCGGATTTTTTGTTTCAGGCTCCAAGGCCCGCTGAGATGAAGGCGACTGTTACGAACACAGTTTCCATCGTCACAAGATCTTCATCTGTGCAAACTACGGATTTGGGGATTCAGCTTTTTCACGATCTTCATGGTGATGGTCAACAACAGTCTGATGAACCATCAATCACAGACCAACTCCTAAGCATTCGGGGAATAACTAATGGTTACAGTGGCACTCTTCAGGCCGAAAGCGATGGGAAGTACTGGGCACGAAATGTCCTCGTATGAGGCTATACCGGATTACTCTCAATACTGATATGTTCAGGTATGCTGCCCTGTCAAACGCTGCTTCATCTACCTGAACACTACTCTCGTGAATACTTTGAACACTATGGTGCCTGCGGGGTCAAGGAACGGTCTCTCTCTTGGTGTTCAAGTCAATGGCTTCAACAACCTCTATCCAACACGCTCGTGAACTCAATCAACACCATGATACCATCAGGGCAAAGAAATGAGATCTCCCTCAGTGTGGAAGTGAATGGGTCTGACACCACAACTCCACTAATACGGAACAATGCTGAAACACAACAGGTCTCAGTGAACGTTCACGCCGTCTACGTGAATGCCACATCATCTTTCTAAGTGAAAGTCTTGTAAGCTTTGTATTATCCATCTTACTATGGCACTTAATTTTGTGAGTTTAGCGTGTCGAATTATTCATGGGTAGCTATGGGTAAATCCTCAGTTAGCACTAACAAATTCACATTCTAGCGCAGAAAAATCCTAGTCTCGGGCATGCTAGGTTAGTTTTCTCAAGAGAGCATAGACAGATGCGATTATGCAAACTGCGCCTTCGAGTATTGGCCACCCTAAACTTCCCAGTGAAGCACCTGAGGAGATCAATGAATTGCACATGTACAGTAGCCCAAAAGCGTATGCTAATCCACCTAACCATGAATGCTTGAAGAAATCCACCGCTTCCTGGGCGATGCCATAAAGTGGAAACATTATCCCCAAGAAAAGACCGAGCAGAAGGCCTGCCAGCGTTGAATCTGGCACGTTTGGAATTGGAATAATGGATATTGCAGCTACCACAACTCCTGCCAAAAATAACGTGATAAGTCCTTCTACTTCTTTGTTTCTAGACATGTTCTCACGATCAGTTGCTCACTGTTGCCGCTGACACCTGTAAGTGCCACATCGAGTATCAATTTCCCCTGAAGAAGCCTACCACTCACTAAGCGTAGTCCAACAATTCATAATGACAGTCATAGAGAAACGGACTGGCGATTTCGCTCCAAACAGAATCAGGATAGGAAGTAAGATTGTTAGCTCTGATTGATTTGGAGGGTTTCGTGAATTGTGAATAGTGGAAGATAGTGTCCGTTCCCGACTATCAGGTACAGCACTATGTCGAAGTTGATTGTCGCTTTGGGAATGCCGCCAGTTGACACTTTGAATTCCGTTGGGTCAAGAGGCACCTTCCAGATTGGGTGAGCCGAATCGATTGCGTCGCTGCTTACGATCCATATCGTCTTACCGTTGTCATTGAAACTTTGAGCGAGCTTGCTGTTCATTTGGAAATACGGTGTGGTCTGCTGGTCTAAGACAACTCCTACGGCGACTTGGAATGTTCCAGGTTGGATTCCAGTGTACTGGACCGAGGCATCCTTGAACAGGTATGTTCCAGCACTTAGCGGTGGGGTTGAATACGGCATGCATACACCAAGGACACAACTGTTTGGTAAGTTGACGTTCAGGGTTGCGGATGGCTTCCAGAGCTGTATCGATGTTGAGTTTAGAACGGTTTTTCCGTTGTCGGCGGACAGCGTACTCTGAAGGGTCGCCGTGCCTACAGATGGTTGAATTACTGAATTTTGATCGATTAATGTGACAGTATAATGCTGTGTGGATGTTGATGTGAGATCGATTGGTTGTGAGGTTGTGTAAATCGTGCTATTTCCTAGAGATACGGTTAGCGTGAGCTTTGGATTGAGGGCGGGTTGTCCTTGGCTGGATGCGATCTCCTTCACGTCTACTTGGCTTCCGTACAACGCCGATGAAGGAACAGTCACTTGAAGGCTCAACGTGGCGCTGTTCGGTGGTTGTGGTGGGGTCGGGCCTGTATTCGTCTTGAATGGATTGACCAGAACAAAAAATACGGCTACAATCATAAGTACCACGAATACCACGCCAAGACTCATTCTCGATCCAACTGAAGCCACGTTGAACACCGCGAGTAAGCTTGCGTAACGGGTATTTCAGTTCTGGCGGTGCAAAGTATCTTTAATGGGCTTGCAACATCGTATCAAAGGACTTTCAAAGCGGTTTGGAACTCTTGGGGCGCCTTTTGTTCGCTAAGTCAGTGCTTCTTGTCTTCATAGCGCCCATCGTTCTCGCGATCTTGCTGGTCTGGAGCTTTCTGAATCCGTCTTTGATAGTGGTGTTCTCAAGCATTTTCCTGATAATATATTTTGGGTTAATTTGCGGTCAGGTAGGCTACGATGGAAAGACTATCGGGAGTGTTGAAATTCCGAATGCCCCCGACGAGGTGAAGAAATTCCTAAAGACGACCACGAACGACGGAGACCTGCTAAATGTGATTCTTCTACGCAGTTTTCGTAACAATGAACCCCTCTCGCAAACAGACATGACCAACTACGCTCAGAGGAAAGGGAGCGTTGGACTAACTTCCGCGAGAATTCGCGAATACATAAAGAAAATGGAGGAGGAGATGAAGCTCATCAGTTCTCAAGAACCAAGGTACACAACTGAAAAGAAGGAATATCGGCTAACCGAACCTGGGAAATGGTGCAGAACAGCAGTAAGAACATGCTTCCCAGAACGACTATTCATGTTCTGGATTCGAAATGGCCTTGGACTTAGGCGACTGAGCAAATATCCTGAAGGCGTACCCGCCCAATCAAGCGAAGAAAAAACACCTGAGTCGTTTTGAAGAGAATATTTCGCCGTGCTATCTCCAATGTGAGGGCTAAGGTGTGAAATCTATAGCTCGGAAAAGAGTTGCAATGCGATCTTAGCGGTCAGCGCTCCGTTTTGTGAAGCGGAGTACCAGAAGGAAATCGAGCAAAATGGGTTTCTTATGCGGTGACATTAGGGTCCTTTCTAAAGGGATGGTAGAAAACTTCGGAGGATGGTATGGCTCAAAACATCCCTGAAAATGTAGTGCGTGGGAACTCTGGTGCGGGGGAGGGGATTCGAACCCCTGAACCCCTACGGGACAGGGTCCTAAGCCTTCCGCGCATTACGGGTGCTCTGCGCCTTTGACCTGGCTTCACCCCTCCAGCTTCAACTGAAGGTTTGGCAACCCCCGCCCAATATTGGACGGGGGTTCCTCTCCGAAACGAGTTGCACGCTACCCGCCCCGGCACTCTCCCCGTCCAGAACAATTACCGCTCGACACAACCAAATATCGTTACCGGACTTGCTGTTTGCCTGAGTCGTGGGCTCGAAGGGATACGAACCCTCAATATTCTGCGTGACATGCGCCAAGAGTACCACACACATGTCTCAATACAAACATTGAACAAGCGTGGTCTAATTCAGATTTCTTGAAGTGAACTATTCTTGAATGCATTTACGGCGTTACACGTTTTCTTTTACAGGCTGAGCGCTGGCCGGGTGGGAGGAAGGTTCAGGGGAACACCCGTTCTTCTTCTCACAACCATCGGCCGGAAGACAGCCAAGCGGCGAACCCCTTTACTCTACACTGCGGAGGGTAACAGCTGGGTCGTGGTCGCCTCGAATGGAGGACGCCCGACGGATCCCTCGTGGTGGTCCAATCTGAAAAGGAATCCTGAGGCTGAGATTCAGATAGGAAGGGAGATTAGAAAGGCGCAGGCTAGGAAGGCTTCAACCGAGGAGAAGACGAGACTGTGGCCTCTGCTCACAAAGATGTATCCGACCTACAATGACTACCAGAGAAAAACTGACCGCGAGATTTCCGTTGTAATACTCGAACCCTAGATCCCTAGTTTTGCTTCAACTGCTCGGTGAGCCTACGGAATAGTATGTATGATTTGCAGTGCAAGAGGAGTGCCGCTGGTTCATCAGAGCCACTGCTTGCCGTTTATGCCATGGTCAGTTCATCGCATCTTAATTCCGAGTTCGGTCAGGAGTTAATGGGATCTCTTACTTGGCCATTGTCTTCCGGAATATCAGTAACGCCACGCCCATTGTTATTATGGCGTAGACAATTAGAATCGTCAGGTCTTTTCCTATCACATCCAATCCCGCATTGAGCACCATTACTCTCCGTAACGCGTCAGCAGCGTAATAGAGCGGCAATGACTTTCCAATGAGTTGCAGCCAATCGGGCAGTTGACTGATGGGAAATATTACTCCACACAAGAACATCATAGGAATCAGCAAGAGCATCATCATCATCTGCGCCGTCTCCTGATCCGGCGCCAAGGTTGACAGTATTATTCCGACTCCAACGAAACTCATTACGCCAAGTACCAGTGAGAGCACCATGATAGATGGGCTTCCATAAACGCGCACGCCAAACAGCACCATCGAAATCCCCAGAACGATCATAGCTTGTATCAGCCCTCGAATTGTCTGGGCAAGCGTCTTGCCAACAACGACAACAGTCATTGAGATGGGACAAGCCATCAAACCGTCCATCGTCCCCTGCTCTTTCTCTTTCGCGATTGCTGCGCCCACGCCGAGTAGAGTTCCCATGACAACGGTCAACGCCATGAAGCCAGGCGCGAGGAACTGGAAACCTGATGAGTTGCCGCTTATCAGTGGGACACCGGATACAGAGACTGGTTGGATAACAAAACTGGGACTCATCTTGTCACCTATCATGCTCTTGACAATCGACGTTGACATTCGCGCTGATACTATTCCAACAATGGTCCTGACTTCACTCTGAACCACGGCTGCAACCTGAGAGTCAGTCTCGTCAACCGTTAGTTCCACGGTGCCCTGCATCCCCGAGAGAATACCTGAGCCAAATCCTTCCGGGATTCTCACAATTCCTGAAAGATCGCCTCGGACGATCGCCTGCCTCGCAGTCGAATAATCCGTATACGCGAGGATTCGGAAGAGTTTCTGAGATTGGGCGATGTCAGTGAACGCAGCTGCAAATGTGTCCGCCACAGACGAATAGTCATCACGAACAAGCGCTAGGCGCAAGTTTGGAAAGGCTGAAGGGATACTTCCCACTGCCACGTTTGCCTTTGGAATGGACGGATACATGTATCCAAACATGCCCATCACCATAATCGGCATCAGAACGAACATGACTATGAGCATCTTTTGCCTCCAGAAGTCCAAGAGATCTCGTTGCGTGATATACCAAGTCGCAAGCAATGTCTGGTTTCGAGCGGACACCCAGCTTACACCCTTCATGCCATTCCCGTGAAAACAACACGATCTGATACGGAGTCTCTCAGCCCGCTGCCTGTGAGAGCGAGAAAAACGTCGAGCATGTTGTCCGCATTGAACTTATCCTTGAGTGCCCGTGGCGTGCCACCGCCAATCAACTTGCCGTGATCGATCATCTCAATTCGATCTGACAGTTCGTCAGCCTCTTCCATTATGTGTGTGGTCAAAACGATGGTGCGCCCCTTACTCTTCAGATCCTTCACGAAGTTTCGCACAAAACGTGTGCTCTGCGGGTCCAGAGCAGTGGTCGGTTCATCTAAGAACATGATCTCCGGATCGTGAAGTAGCCCACGTACTATGTTGACCCGTTGTCTCATACCACTCGAAAAACCTCCGATCAACTTGTCCTTGAAGGGTGTCAATTGCACTAATTCGAGCAGCTCGTCTATTCGTTTCCGCAGGTGGCTCTTTTCCATGCCATACATCCTACCGAAGAACATCAAATTCTCAACGGCGGTCAACCTCGGATACACGATCAGTTTCTCCGATACCAAACCTATGTTACGCCTGACCTCAGTAGCCTGACGAGCAAGATCGAATCCTGCAACCGTCGCCGTTCCAGACGAAGGCGTCAGAAGTGTGCAGAGCATTCTTATCATGGTTGTTTTGCCAGCCCCGTTCGGGCCGAGAAATCCAAAGATTGTTCCCTTCTCGACTTGGAGATTGACGTGATCGACGGCGATGAAGCTGTTGAATTTCCTCGTCAAATCCTTTGTTATGATCGCGTACTCTGATCCTGTATCTACTTGCAAGGATTGATCACCACGTAGAGTCATCTTCGCCTGATTCCCTTTACGGCTAGTGTCGAAGTTTCAATGAGTAGGGCTCTGAGGAACTCTTTCTCATTGATTCTGCCGCGGGAGTATTCCTCAGCTAACCATTCTTGCCGCGAGACCGTGGCGTCGAGCAGCATTATGTAATAGTCGTCTCTGTCAGCAGCTTCACCCAGACGAAAGTTGGTGACCCTGTTCTCTCTGTTGTTCAAGGACGCTTATGCTTCCTGTTCACATAATCAAAGGCGTATAGCGAATCAGCGATTTGCGCTGGACTCGATCCAGCTTGATCGGCTAGCTGCCGTACCATCTTGAGAAAGCGCAAGAATTCGGAAACAGTGAATCCTCCACCACTGAATTGCCTCTCCGAAACATCAAAACCTAATGCCCTAAGAGCGGCCCACGAGTGGTAGTCCAAGAAACCGTAGCTATCCGGCCATGTTAGCGTCAATATGGCGGATGCGAGAACTGGCCCGAAACCTTGCATCCTACATAGAGCCCCGACTCGATCCTCCCCATCACCAGCGGTCAACGCTTCGTTCAAACTTTGTTCCAGTTCCGGGGCGCTTTGACTAATCCGTTTCCCCAACGAGTGCAATCGTTTCCATCGGATGACATCCATCAAGTCAAGCTTGGTCCAAGTCTGCTCACCGTTCCTGACCCGCTTTCCAACAACATAGAGATGGTCGGTGAGGGCTGGCTCGTAATCGAGTTGGCGATAGGTTGCCGAATATTTGCTCAGGTCTTGAAGAAATCCCTCCAACAGAGAGTTTTGCATGGATTCAATCTCCGGACCGTCGGAACTCGTCATTGTCAAGACGCCCGAGTGCTCGACATATCAACTTGATGCTATCAACTTGATGCTATCAACTTGATGGCTTCTCACCGAGCGAGACAGTACGCTCATATTTTAATATGGCGGCATGGCTTCGTAGTGAGGAATGCGATTTGGTAAGAAGGATGAGGCGTGATACGCGCCTCTTTGAGGCCCTCTTCCTATACTTCATGTCAGCCATGAAGGCTGATCGGATTTACGGCTACGAACTGGGCGCAAAGGTACAGGAATTTACAGATGGACACGAGCCACCAAGCTACGGAGTGATCTACCCCTTTCTGAGACGAATGGAGCGAATCCAAGTACTGCGTTCTAAGAGGGATGAATCTTCAGGCAGAGTTTACTATGAGTTGACGCGGAAAGGGAAGCTTGCCATTCAGGAACTTCCCCAAAAGCTGAAGGAGACTCAAGAAGACCTTGATGAACTGCTGCTCGCGCAGTTGACGATTTATTCAAAAATCTGGGGGCGGAAAACGCTAGACGATCTGCTGAGGCGTGTAAATGTTCCAAAGAGAAGCGAGTGAGAGAGGCGTGTATACGTTGTGTTCGTCGAGCCTCAAGTGGGCTTCGAGCATAATGAGTTCGAGAGCGATCCAGCTGCCTACGCTTCCTTCAGCACCTCGGTTAGCAATCGTTGTTCCGCCTTCAATCTGTGACAGAGGTATCTTGACTACGCCAAGAAGACCAAACGGTTGATCCCGTTTCTGTTGTGAAGACGCCCGTCAAGTCTCCTCTGACGATTATGCTCCCGTGATTTCAAACAACGGAAGACAAGCGGACTCTCAGATTTTCTTCAGCGAAAGAAAGGATGCTTGCTTAGTCAGAGAGCCTGGGTGGACTGGTTTGATCCTACTTCGTGGTTTGCATTGGGAAAATGCACACGATGTGGAATTGGCAACCCCCGCACAACCGCGACCCGTCATAAAGCAACTACTTGTTCATCAGTCTAACTGTTCCTCGCTTACATAATCACGAGGAAGAAGAAGGCCACAACCAGCAGAATCCTGTACACACCGAA
>Ga0315281_10015234_pt1 | contig 10316 bp, 12 predicted proteins | sample YL17G07_0_MG_FD_204540 | JGI IMG/M metagenome (GOLD analysis project Ga0315281, IMG submission 204540) | Sediment microbial communities from Yellowstone Lake, YNP, Wyoming, USA - YL17G07_0 | ecosystem: Environmental > Aquatic > Freshwater > Lake > Sediment | place: USA: Wyoming | collected...
TTCACAGCAGTCATTCTGCTAAGTATGAAAAGGGCTAGGCATAAGGATAGTAAAATCAGGGATTTGTTATTTATGCTACTCATGATCTCAGCACTTTAATCGATATTTTGTTATGTACAGAAGCATACGCCACATTAAACTATAACGGGCATGCTAGCCACACATATTACATTGCCGTTAAGATCCAAAACGCGGTAAGTTTGCTGCTTTACCCCATATTGGGAATATGTGTGCTCTACAGGGAAGTTGCATGGTGTAAATATATTTGGATCGGATTCGTCACCAAAGTGAACTTGCAATGTTCTGCCGTAATTATTTGGTGTCTGAGAATCTCCAAAAACGCCATTTATTTTTATATTTCTACCACGTTTCAAAGACTGAGGATCGGTGCCTGGTGGAGATAATATTATCCATGTTGTGCCTGATGCACCAACCATCTGGCCCTGTGTGTAAGCAGGCATGCCTTTGATGCTAATGCCACCTATATTTTGGGGCGGCAGGCTTTGCATTAGTGCATAGTCAGTAGAATCATCAACAACAACTAATGTTGGTGTAAATATTCCGGCATATCGATATAGATGCACTCCGGGAGGTGGATTATTAATATCAAATCCTTGCCAAGTATATAGCCCGGCGAAAGGTCCATTGCCGGTTTGTTGTGTTGCACCGTCACCATAGTTCCAGACTGTATGTGAATTTTTGTTATTTTGTCCTGCCCAGGAATCGATGTATACGCCATTAATACCGATGGCGTAGCTATTACTCGGGGGTAAGTACTTAACCCAGGATTTAGGGTCAGTAAATGGCTGGAATAATGTTATGGATATTGGATTATCAGTTAATTGGTCTGTGTTGCTCTGCTCTGAAGCCGTTGATGTACGAAGCATTCCTTCTGCAGAAACGCTTGGTATTTGTGACCCCACCGTGACAACTGCTGCACCCGCAGCTGCTACCTGTAGAAATTTTCTTCTATTTATGTTTGTCATTTTTACACCAAATCTTTATGGTTCTTTGATAGTTTGCAGTCGGTTATGTTGGCGCCTTAGTGCTAACGGTCATTTAAGCATTTGAGTCTTTCATCGACTGATAACTACCTACAATTAGTATAGTAGTAGGGGTATGGAAATATTTAAGGTTTTCTACAACGTATTTTCCAATAAATTATTAGAAGTTTGGTGGTAAACTTAAGTAAGGCTTTAATGCCTAACCACTATAAATACACCGAGTAATGTCCTTTAGGGCTTGTAGTTATTTGATTAGCCTTAAAAGAACTTAATGGGGGGTATAAGTCAGTAGCAGAGTGAAATAATGAAACTCCTGATAACACAGTCAAACCTGACATTGAAAGGTGGTGCTGAGCGGGTAGTATTAAAGATAGCGCAGCACTACAAGGCTAAGATATACACTGCCGAGTATAATCCTGATGCAACTTTTGAGGGTTTTAGGGATTTGGACGTTAATGTGATAGGCAGACTTGGTCCGTCTAGCCTTTCATATGGCAGGGTTACGCAGGGGCTGAACTATGGGCTTACCTTTTACAATCTCAAGCTGAAAGAAGATTACGATGTAATAAATGCGCATGTTTCGCCAAGCCATTGGATAAGAAACAACAATCCAGGTGTGCTGTGGTACTGCCACACGCCTTTGAGGGACGTTTATGACCTGTATAACTTCAGGCTTTCATTTAAGAGGGTTTATGAAAAGCCCGTTTATGTTCTTGGTGCTGCTGCAGTAAGAACAATGGATAAAAACGTAGTAAAGAAGATAGAGCTCGTGCTTGCAAACAGCAAAAACACGCAGACCAGGCTGCTCAAATACCTGAAAAAGAACTCGATGGTACTTAATGGGGGTGTAGATTACAAAGATTACAAACAAGGCGATCCTCAGAAATATTTCCTTTATCCCTCAAGGATATCTCCGAACAAAAGGCAGGACTATGCAATAAACGCCTTCAAGCTTTTCAGAAAGAGTGATAGTAAGTTTGAAGGCTATAAACTCATACTGGTGGGGGACGTTTCAAAAGATAAGTTCTACTACGATTACTACAAGTCCATAGAGAGATTGGCTGGTGATGTGGGGAATGTCGAATTGCTTACTGATGTAGATGATGATAAATTGAAGGTGCTTTATGCCGGTTCAACCGGAGTACTTTTCACTGCAATTAATGAAGATTATGGACTCATTCCATTAGAAGCAATGGCCAGTGGCAAGCCGATAATATCAGTAAATGAGGGCGGGCCAAAAGAGACGGTGGTCAATGGAAAGACCGGCTTTCTTGTAAACAACGAAAGGGAAATGGCCAATAAAATGAAATTTGTAGCAGAGCATAGTTCTGTAGCAAGGGAGCTTGGGAAAAACGGCACTGAAAGAGTGCGTAGAAATTACTCTTGGGGTGTGTTTTTCAAGAAGTTTGACATTGCACTGGAAAAGGTAAAGAAGGGGGATTAAGATTCCACAGCAATTACGTACTTTGATATTACCTTGACAACATGGTCAAGAACCCTTTTGATTTCTGCCTTCGTTCTTGCGCCAGTACATATCAGCTTGCCATTCTTATATATTATGACCGATATCTTAGTTGGGCCATAAATCCTGAATATTGCACCTGGGAACTGCTCCGGTTCATAGTCAACTTCCTTAACGCCCTTTGAAAATGCATACAGGTCTATTGTGGCGTGAAGCTCCCCACTAATCACTATGTTTTGAACAGTTATCTTTGGCGAGGTGAGGCCCTTTATACTTTCTTTTGCTGGCACATTATCACTAAATTTAATAAACTTTGAATGGGAATCTATAAATAGCAATTACTTGCTGATCGCATGAAAAGAGTCATCATAATTGGCGCGGGGATAGTTGGCCTGGTCCTGGCTAAAGAATTAGCCTCTATGGGCATTGAAGCTACTGTATATGATTCGAATAAGGATGTTGCTGATGGTGCTGAAAGGGCATCGGGTATACTCTCGAAGAAAGGGCTTGAACGCACCGGGATAAATTATGCAGGGGCAAAGCTCAACACCCTTTATGGCGCCATTATACACGCGGGCAGGGAAAACCTTAAGGTGAAGGTGGGGAGCGTACAAGCGTATGTGCTTAGCAGAAGTAAACTTGCAAGAATCTGTTACGATGAGGCTAAAGATGCCGGAGCCTTAGTCATGCTCGGCAAGAGGCTCAGTAAAGAGGATGTGCTTTCGATGAAAGATACGAACACAATAATAGTCGGGGCTGACGGCGTTATTTCCACAGTTGCAAGCGCCTTCGGCTTTCCAAAGATAAGCGAATATGTGCTTACCTACAAAGCCACCTATAGTGATGCAAGAATCGCAGATAAGCACATGGTTGAGCTCTTTTTTGAAGGAGCCTATGCGCACAGATTCTTTGGTTGGACTGCACCATATTCAGGTACAATATTAGAGGTTGGTATAGGTACTAGCCATACATCAAAGCGCAACAGCCTTTCTGCGTTTAGCAGCTTTATAAAAACCCATGCTATAGCAAACGCCATAGGTGGTGCTGAAAAAACAAGTGGTTATGCCAGTGTGATACCTCTAGAGGTGAGAAAGAGAACTGTTTTTGGTAACGTGATGCTTGTTGGAGATGCTGCAGGTCAGGTTAAGGCAACAACTGGCGGTGGTCTAATATTTGGCATAGCGTGCTCTAAGATCGCAGCGTCGGCAATCAAAAATCATATAGAAAAAGGTATTGATTTGAAAGCATATGAAAGAGCATGGCGCAGCAAGTATGGGCTGGACCTGAAGTTGCATGGGCTGCTTCATTCTTATTATTCTGACATGACAGAAAAGAGGTTTGAAGCTCTTATAAAGCTTGCAAGAATTTTCGGCGCGGAAAGTTTCTTCAGCAAATATGGTGATATGGACAGCCCGAGCCTCATGGTAAGAAGATTCTTCCTCAGGGACAAGGTAGATTAGACTTATTATGCTGGTTCTTAGAAAAAAATATTTCAAATGCTACGAATATCTCAATAGTGGTTATGGTTGCAAAGACTACCGCATCCAACATCAGACCACGGTTCACTTAAGATCTTCGGGTCTTTTAATGTATTCGCGCCTATCGTAGGCCTCAAAATTGTAGTCCTTTGTAAGTACAAGGCAGAATGTGGGGCACACCTCTTCGCAAAGGGCGCAGAACAGGCACCTCTCAAGGTTGATCAGCGGCATCTTTTTTGTTCCGTGCTCTGTTTCCGTGTCTATCATTTCTATTGTTTGGTTAGGGCATATTCTTTGGCATGCGGCGCAACTTATGCATGTTTTTATGTCGAGCTTGTGTACACCCCTATAGTTGTCGGGAAGTGCTTCCTTCTGCTCTGGAAATTTCATCACATGCGGTTTCTTTACGGCTTGCTCTACCGTCTTTGCAAGACTCTTGAGCATCATAGAACCGAACGTTATAACCAGCCAAACTTTATATTAGCTTTGTTCTGGTATTTTACTGTCGTAGTGGCGACATCACAGGGTATGATGGTTTTATTAGGTTCTAAGAAAATGGCCCAGAGCTGCAAGTTTGCCGGTTACATCAGCTTCTAAATCTTTTGTTTCAAGAAACACGGTATTGGCATCTGCCATTCTCAATGGTTGGCTTTCGTCCCTTAAAATAGAGTAGATTCCACAAGTTTGCACCCCTTTATTTTTTAATAACAGCTGATGCGATAACAGACATTCTGAACCTATCTGGGCTATATTTAGGTTTTTATCTGCCTCGTTGGCTTTACCACGCAGTGTCAAGTGCAATTCCCTTACTCTGGGGCTTGCGTATAAAAATATAAACTTGAATGATTGACTACCTAGAATATTTTCTACCATTAGATTTTCTAATTTGGTAAACGTTTGTTCTGCCGCACCAGAAACCTCCTCTTTTAACATTCGTTTGGCCTGGTGTGCTGCAAATGTTCTAAAAACAAAACCATCCAATACGCTGACTGTTTCATTGCCCCAATGGATCGAGGACGAATTTAATTGCTGCATGTTTGCAAGGGTGAAAAAGGTTAGACTAACCAAACTTTTAGCATTGAGGAAAAATTGGGACTTTTCACTTGTAGGTATCCCAACTTGTTTAAAGAGTTGGTCTGCTGCAGTACTTGCAGCAAAAACTTGGCCGCCTACATGCTTTGCAATTGCAGGCGCAAGTGTGCTTTTGCCAATATTGTCTACCCCTTCCAACACGATTGTTCTGTGGTCGTCCCTACCAACGTTTTCGAATGCACTATTTATGAATTCTTTGGTGTCTTTGGTCTCAAAAAAATGTGAGATTTCTCCAGCCGTGATCATGTTGATTTTAGAATTAGCTCTTGTCATTAATGAGCTCAGATTAGCAATTGTACTAGGACTAAACAGAATGTCAGTTGTTTTATTCATAATAAGATAGTTGTTATTCCTAATATTTAATTATTGTTCCGGTGGTATTCACGATGGTTGGGGTCTTAAAGACTACCTCATAAGGCTTAAATATTTGGAAAAAGAAGATGCTTTGTGTGATTTGATGGAAACAAAAGGAATGGAAAATATTTCTGCTGTAAAAGCTATTGATTTGCTCAGAAGAGACCAGATCAAAGAATTTGCAAATTCTATCGTAGAAAATCTACCTGGACAAATAACGTGGGTTCCTTGGCATAAACTCTCTTTAGTTCGTGCTGTTTCTCATTCCGATTCAAAAATGGAAATAAGGGCTGAATACAAAAGCGTACATAACACGTGCTTGATTGGTCCGACTCATTTCCCATTTGTAGGGGGTACTGTACTTATTCCTAATGGAACTACCTTGGATCATACTATCAAATTAGCAGAAATAGAAAGCAGTAAACTTGGGGTTAAGATCACTCTGTTTAAAGATAAAGAGAGGGGGCAGGGGCAGTCATGGGAGGCTACGTTCAGATTTCTATTGCAAGGGCAGGCTGAGGTTCTCACAAAAAATATTCTGAAGGCCAATGCACAACAGGGGATTGAACTTGAAACGCAAGAGAATGGCTTTTTTGAAAGATTTAGGCGCGGTTTTGCGCTTGCGAGCATGATGTAAAATTTTTGGGGATTGATGGACTTCTATATGTACAATGGTCCTGTATTTCTTTGATTTATTTGACAAAAGTGCAAGGATTGCTGTTATACTGGGTTAGTGCATGTTAAGTGAAAAGGCAAAGCAGATTATAAAAGATGGCAGTATAAGAATAAGGGTAAAAAGGGCCGGAATGCTGCAATTCCAGATCTTTACTGTAAAAAAGGTATCGATAGGTAATGAGAATTTTGTGGAGCTGTTTCTTGATAAGGTTATAGACCTTGGTGAGCTTAATAGGCTTGCCGAAGAGCTTGGTTTGCCGATTGAAACCCAAAACGGCAGAGCATTTCCAAAAGGCACCGGCGCAAACAACTTCATCCTAAAATAGGCTTAGGGTAGATAAAGGTTTGTAACATTTAGAGAGCCCACAGCGCTTACTGTTTCGTTTTCGAGGGTGTAGTTGAGCACCAGAGAATAACTCGTCAAGGGACTTAAAAGTGGTATTGGTATATTATGACAGGTCGTAGCCAGAACTGCAGACGAACCTGCAGCTAGCGTGCCGTTTACGGGCGATGGGCTGCCTACCCCGCCAAAGCCGCAATATATGTCCTTAATTGCTATTTGATATGGAAGGTTGTTAGTTATATTTATGGTTGCACTGCTCGAAATGCGGCTGAAATTAAGAAGCTTGCAACCTATATTCTGTGTGGCATTGAAAAAACACTGGTTTTTGAACAAAGGAGACCAGCGAAGCTTAGGTTCGCTTACGTTGAGATAGCTTATTAGTCTTACTGTATTGTCATGTGCAAGGAGTGTGAAACTTTTGTTTACGAGAGAATACATGGTAAATGTGTAATTGGGTGTTATTTCTGTAGTATTTATCAGCGAATATGCACTTAACGAACTGTTTGAACTTGGAATATACGTTGAGCATAGGCTTACATTCGATGAATTGAATATGAGGTTATGACAGGTGCTTGAATAGTTTATACTCGCCGGCTCGGCATTTTTCCTTACATAGGCGCCGAAGAAGCCATAAGTATTATTGAGCAGGTTGAAGGAGCTTATACTGCCGTTTCCGTATGAAACTGAACTCGCTAGTGTCGATGAGTTCGTATAAGTAAAGTTTTTTGCGTATTTTACGAACTTGTTTGCTTCCCTCAGAGTGTTGCTTATAAGACTGCTTTCGTTGCCAGAATACGTGCTTGATATCATGCCTGCACATGTCTGGTTTAGTGAGCTGTTGTAGTAAATGAGCAACTTGGTCCAGCCCAAATTTGTCATGAAGCACAGGCTTGTGCTGTTGCTCAGCTTAACGTATGAGACGCTTGTGTTCGCTAGTGTGAAGCTGCGCTCATTGAAGGCTGGCCTGTAGGTTGAAATAATGCTTTGTACGTATGAGCTGTTCAAGCTGCCCTGGAGCCAAGCGCCATATGCGGTTGTTTTATTAGCATAGCTCACATAAGCGCCATTGATCACGCTTGTATATGGTGATAGGTCGGTCAGCAACGTTGACATTATGTTATACGAGGGGCCGAAAAAGTGTACTGGAGTGGTATTATAAGCACTTTCAAGAAGCCCTGCGAAAGCTATACCGCCCGGATAAAGCGTGAAACTGTCCGTATAGCTTATGGCGTTGTTTGGCAGGAACTTATAAAGGTCTGGTATTTCGGGAGCGTTTACGATTACATTTACGGTGCTTTGCGAGTTCTGTCTGTCCTTTATGTTTAGAAGCATTCCGGGATCAGCAATTGCTTTGAAGGTATAGTTGCCTATTGCTGTATATGTATAGGTTGTGTTTATTGTCGCGTTCTTATGTGGCGGTAAAGAGACGCTATACGCCCTGAAGATCTGACCGTTTTCGTACAAGTTTATGGAAAGCCCAGATATTGCTGAGGCGCCGATATTGTTCGCATGCACAGCAAAGTGCGTTGTCATAAACGGGTAAACTGTGCTTGGGTTTGACTGCACCAAATAGACCTGGATATCGTACGGGGCTTGAAAAAGATTTGACACCGCCACAAAGATACCCGCGGCTACAAAAACAGCAATTGCTATGTAGGCAATAAATGATCTGCTAAGCATATTATCTTTTCTTTAGCTCTTTTATAACCGTAGATATTTTATCCTTTATTGGGCTGATTTCAGTTTCAAAGTATCCCTCAAGCCAGTTATCAATGTTGTATTTTTCGCCTGCGTGCTGTACGAAGAAGTACTGGCCCTTTGAATGGCTTATTAGGTTAGCATTTTTAAGCTGAAGCAGATGGTAGCGTAGGGTTTTCTCGTTTATCGGCTCCCAGTTCTTGCTTATATATTCTGAAAGCTCTGTGACGGTAGGATCCTTGCCTAGGCTGAACTGATAGAAGAGCATTGAGTCGAACACGCAAACGGCGCTCAGCCTCGACTCGCCGGGGTTTATTATGCCGAGCGCGAGTGCAAGCCATCTCACCATAGAGCGTCTGGTTTCGGTGACCTCCTGGGTGAGCCTGAGGTTTCTCAGCCTCACCTCGTTTTCTATGAGCTTTGACTCGTTTACCTCCAAGTTATCACAAAATGGAAAACAGTTAAAAGCTATAACATTAATTTATCTCTTACTTATAAATTATTAGCGTTTACTCTATTTGATGCCATGGAGAATATAAAGGTTGGCGCGAGCTTTAAACCTGAAAGGTTAAAGGCGTACACGAAAAACGAGAATTTGATGCTGCTTACTCTTGAGAATTCGGATGAGAGCCACAGCTACTGGTGTGAGTGCAAAGTTGATGTCAAATCTCCGCTCTCACTTGCACATGACGTGGAATTGAACGAGGGAATAACAAGGGTCGGAATAATCAAGCCAAAGAGCAAGCTTGAAAAGCAGGTAAGGTTTTACACCAGACCGAACAACTTCCCCGATAATTATGACCTGAAGGTAACACTCTTTGTTTATGACGAGGACGGTGCAATAGCTGAGAGATTAGAAAGCAAGCACACCATACAATGCGTACCATGAACCCTTGCAGGGCATATTAGGAAAAATTGGTCATATTGTTGATAGGTTGTATGGTAGTTGCATCCACCAAAATGTGCCTATGAATACAAATGCAATGGCAAAAGCCACTAGAAAGACAATAGCTATGAATGTGCAGACGCCCAGCAGCCATGTGCCAACCGCTTGCCTGACGCTTATGCCCTGTTGCTTCGCAAGACTTATTACAAGCACGACTATGCTCCATATCGAAGCAACCATTAGAATTACGAAGCCCGCTATCGGTATGTTAAACAGCCAGAAGAGCAATACGCATGGCATCTCCGCATACACGTATGCTGTTAGTGTCCTATGGTAGTCTCTCTTTACAAGGTCGAACAGGAGCTTTGGAAAGAGCTGGTATATTGCAGCATTTAGAAGCAGTGACAGAGGGACTAACGCAAGAAGATATAGTAGGGGAAAGCCTATCGCTTTTAGGATGGCAACAGCGAAACCAGAACCTCCCAGGTTATGAGTAACGCGCATTGTCAGCCCAAAACTCATGAATTGGCTGTAGCCAAAGATTAGGAACAGTGCTAGGTTTACTATAACGGTAAGTATTAGTGGTACCAGACTTACTCTGTAATAGAACTTCAGGGCGTTTCCCATGCTCATGGCCTTGACATTCGTGCTCGGGTGTAACATTGCCCTTATCGCAGTTTTGATGCTGCTTTTCAATTGCATTAAATCACGTTTTTAACACTGCCTCTACATTTCTATTGTAGAAAACGCTTATAAATCTGATATCGTAGTTGTTCTGCCTATGGGATTTCTTATGAAACGTAATCGTGGTTTTACAGAAATTGAAATTAGGGGTTTTGTTTCAGATAGTAAATACAGGCAGTTGCTTGCCTTTCTCAGGAAGAACTGCAAATTCGTAAGCAAGGATGATCAGGTAACATATTACTTTGACAAGAAAGGAAACATAAGAATCCAGAAAAACAATTTTTTTGCAAAACTTTGGATAAAGAGAGGCAAGCTCCATACAAGCATGCACAGAGAGCTTGAGGTCAAGTTTGACAGAAACGACTTTGATAAGCTTGAAGAAGCCATGTTGCTGATGGGTTTTGCTCCAAAAATAAAATGGTTCAGGCTGCGTTATACCTTCAGGTGGGGCAATATAAATGTCATGCTTGACAAGACCAAAGGCTATGGCAATATCATAGAGCTTGAAATGATTTGTAGCAGCAGGGAGAAAGAGAGGTCTCTGAAGGCCCTTAGAGAAGGGATGCACAGTTTGGGTGTAAAGGAAACGCCATCGGCTGAGTTTGAAAGAAAGTACAAGTATTATGAAAGAAATTGGAGG
>Ga0315281_10015238_pt1 | contig 10315 bp, 4 predicted proteins | sample YL17G07_0_MG_FD_204540 | JGI IMG/M metagenome (GOLD analysis project Ga0315281, IMG submission 204540) | Sediment microbial communities from Yellowstone Lake, YNP, Wyoming, USA - YL17G07_0 | ecosystem: Environmental > Aquatic > Freshwater > Lake > Sediment | place: USA: Wyoming | collected...
GAGGGCGGGGAGGTCTGGCCGAACAACGGGGGCCTGAGCGCCTCCATCGGCTGCCGGATCGGCGACTGCGCCGGCGGCTTCGGCGGCAGCAACGCCAGCCTATGCCCGGCTTCCGCCATCCCTGCGGCCAGCGTCAGCACGCCCGGCTGCGGCCCCTCCCGGACCCCGGCTGCCTACCGGGCCGGGCGGTTCGGCACATCCCAGAACGACCCCGATCATTGGGTCTACAAGATGATCTCCAATTCCCCCCTGGTTTGGCAGACGCTCACCGACACCAAGTCCGATTCCTCCGACAATATGACCTACGCCCCCTCGAGCACGTTGTCATTCAGGGGGATGTCGCACTACATGTGGCGTTTCAGCACCACGGACAGCCCCGGTTACGGAACGGAGCTGAGCCTGATCAACACGGCCCTGACGATCGATTCGATCGTGGATCCCACCAGGGCCACGACCGTGCACCTGTTCAGTTTCGACTATGCAGCTCTCCAATGGGTCTACCGGCGCACGTACCAGATCGACGGCGAAAGCCAGGCCTACGATGCCACCACCTATTCCTGGGACGTAGGGCCATGGATGGTGATCTCCTCGGATACGAACCTGATCGTCAACCAGTCCGTCAACATGTCCGAGCGGATCGGGTGCTGCTGCACGGGGTGCGTCAACAACGGCTCCGCGTACATGCCGACCCGGGAGACCGGGTGCGTCACGTCGGGAGCCGGTGGCCGGACGTTCTACGGCCTGGTCCAGACCCGGGGCGATGGGACGTACTCCGTCAGCATCGACAACGGCGGCGCAGCGCCCGCCGTGGTGAAGTACTCGCTCTACACCCCGCTCGCGAGCTGGGCGCTGCCGGCCGGGGTGCCGATGATGCTCAAGGGCACCTCGGGCAAGTGGACTCAGGTCGGAGGCGTGACGATTCCCAACGGGATAGGTGCGGCGGCGAACCCGGCCATCTATTCCCTCGACGGGCCGGGCTTCACCACGGGCGGCATGGGCCTCTACAAGGTCGAGCTGGTCAGCGGAGGCCCCATCCAGGTCCGCGCGGGCAAGAACATCTCGATCCAGTATTCAGGCGGTGCCGTGCTGCACGCCATGGACCCGGCCGGATCCCAGGCCGGAACCCGTTTCTGGTACGCACAGACCGACAACAACTGGACGTCCGGCGGATGCAACTCCTCGAACTCATCCATCATGAGCCTCGACTTCTTCTGCCCGGCGTCCGGTATGGCGGTTCGCCTCCGCTCCGAAGACGGCTATTCCGCGGCGTACACCACGACCGGCTCGGACCAGGTCGTCGCGTTCATGCAACTCACCGATCCTGCGCGGAAGCGCAACTACGAAGCGACGGTGCTCACGCCCTCCCTGGGCAGCGTGATCGCGCTCGTGAACGGCTGCATGCCCCGGGAGAAGGGGTACACGTCTCCCTTCCTGTCCGCCGGCGTCCACTACACGATCATCGCCCCGGCGGCCGTGTACGTGGGAGAGTCCTTCTGGATCACCGTGATCGTGGCGACCGAGCTGGGCGGCACCAAGACCGACTACTGTGGTACGACGTCGTTCACGTCGACGGACCCGGGAGCCAAGGTCGAGGCCCAGGCAATGGATAGCTTCAACTTCACCTGGACTTCGGTGCTCGGGTGCTCGGCGGTGCCGAATGAGAACGGCGTGAAGGTCTTCGTCAACGTGTCGATGGCCAGGCTCGGGACCCAGACCCTCGTGGCCGCCGATATCTCGGACGGGTCGATCACGGGCCTCACGACGCTCATGGTGGTGGGCGTGGACGTGAAGCTGGCAAAGGAGCCCCGGATCGCCATAGCTGCCTCCGGCGACACGGTGAAGTTCAGGATCTGCTGGAGCAACTACTCTTCCGCGTCGGCGTTCACGTTCGTGATCACGGATGCGGTGCCGACGGGAATGACGTTCGTGCCGGAGGCGACGGCGGCGGACCTGAACTGCGGGAGCACGGACGGGGTGAACCTCGCCGTCGCCTACTCGACGGTGACGTCCGCGACCATGCCGCTGCCCGCGTCGTTCACGACCGCGAACCCGGTGACCGGAACGCGGTGGCTGAGGTGGACGGTTCCGATGGCCGGGGTCCAGACGACGGGATGCGGCTGCTTCAGGGTTTCGGTGGATTGATGCCCCGCGAACCGTTCCGATTCGCGGGATCGCCCGGAGTGCGGGATGCAACGGGTGGAAGGGCTGTCTTCCAGTGGACCGGGGAATGGCGCCTGCCAGCAATCGGCAGGTGATCTCCATCCCTACCCAAAACGCTCCCGGTCCATTTGTGTCCCTGTGCCGAACGCCGCGGGCCACCGCAACCAGGTTGGGGCGCTCTCCCATGCCGCTATCATGGGTGATCGGCGCACCACCGGCGCGGGTTGACACCCGGGGCGCGGGAACGAGCGCTGGATGGCGGGGGAGGTGACGAAGGCGTCGTGGACGGCGTGGCCGGTGTTCATTCTGGTCGTATCCGCGGGGGGGTGCGCATCGACTCCTGCGGGCGGTGGCGCGATGGTGGGAGGAGGCGCGATGGAAGGTGACGAGCTGAAGTCGCTGCAGAAGAGCAGTGTCGTGTTCAAGAGCCTGGACGGGGTTGCGGCGCCGGAGCTGGCGCTGGCCCCGGAGGACATGGCCTGGCGGCAGGACGCCAAGTTCGGGATGTTCATCCACTGGGGACTCTACGCCATCCCGGCCCGCGGCGAGTGGGTCATGCACCAGGAGAAGATCCCGGCGGAACAATACGCGAAGCTCGCTGACGAGTTCAAGCCCCGGGCGTTCGACGGAGGTGCGTGGGCGCGTACGGCGAAGGACGCCGGGATGCGGTACATGGTCATGGTCGCCCGGCACCACGACGGGTTCGCGCTCTGGGACTCGCCCGGGAGCTGGGGGCGTTTCACTTCGGTCGCCACCGCGGCGAACCGGGATTTCGTGAAGGAGTACGTGGAGGCCTGCCGGGCAGCCGGCCTGCGCGTCGGGCTCTACTACTCGCCCCTGGACTGGCGGTTCCCGGGCTACTTCAGGCCGCGGGAGCTCGTCGAGAACGCGGCCCTGCTGAAGAAGCAGGGGTACGCGCAGGTCGAGGAGCTGATGTCGAAGTACGGGAAGATCGACATCCTCTGGTACGACGGCGGGTGGCTGGCGCACACGGGCACGGACGCGGACGCCGCCTGGTTCTGGGAGCCCGTGAAGCTCAACACCATGGTCCGGCGGCTCCAGCCCAAGGTCGTGATCAACCCGCGGTCGGGATGGATCGGGGATTTCCAGTGCGACGAGGGGAGCCACGCGGTGAAGGGGCCGATCGTCCCCCGGCCTTGGGAGAAGTGCCTGAACCTGAACGACACCGCGTGGGGGTACACCGAGCGGCAGGACCTCCTGGGCTTCAACTACGTCGTGACCACCCTGGCCGACGTCGTCTGCCGGGGCGGGAACGTCCTGCTGAACGTGGGGCCGGACCGGGACGGCGTGATCCCGGCCGCGCACGTCGCGCGCCTGCGCGAGATCGGGGCGTGGATGGACGCGAACGGGGAGGCCGTCTACGGGACGCGGCCCGGTCCCTTCCAGCCCGTGGACGGCGTCTACGGGAGCACGCACAAGGGGAACCGCGTCTACCTGTTCGTCCAGCGCTGGCCGGAGTCCGGCGCCCTCGGTGTCCCGCCGGTCCCGGGGAGGAAGGTCCTGTCCTGCCGGACGATGTCCGGCGTCGCGGGGACGGTCACGGAGGCGGGCGGCGGGCTCGCGGTCACGGTTCCCGCCTCCGCCCGGACCGCCCCGGTCACGGTCGTCGTATTCGACCTCGACGGGGCATTCCCGTGAGCGGGGGATGGTAAGGTCCTCTGGCCGTCCTATGCCGGACCTTGCCGCCGAAGCGGCGGTAGAATAGCGGCCATGTCGGCGGTGAGGATCACACTCGACGCGGGAGCGAAGGGTCCCCGGATCGATCGCAACATCTACGGCCACTTCGCCGAGCACCTGGGCCGGTGCGTGTACGAGGGGTTGTGGGTCGGCACCGGCTCCAAGATCCCGAACGTCCGCGGGATCCGGAAGGACGTGGTCGCGGCCCTCCGGAAGATGAAGCTCCCGGTCCTGCGCTGGCCCGGCGGCTGTTTCGCCGACGAGTACCACTGGATGGACGGGATCGGGCCGCGGGCCAAGCGGCCGACGATCGTCAACACCCACTGGGGCGGCGTGACCGAGAACAACCACTTCGGCACCCACGAGTTCATGGACCTCTGCGACCAGGTCGGGTGCGCGCCGTACATCTGCGGCAACGTCGGGAGCGGGACCGTGCGCGAGATGCAGTCGTGGGTGGAGTACATCACCTTCGGGGGAAGATCCCCGGGTGACAAGTCCCCCATGGCGGACCTGCGGCGCAGGAACGGCCGCAAGGAGCCGTGGAAGCTCCCGTACTTCGGAGTCGGGAACGAGAACTGGGGATGCGGCGGGAACATGCGGCCCGAGTACTACGCCGACGAGTACCGGAGGTACCAGACCTACGTCCGGGACTTCGGCGGGAACAAGGTATTCCGGATTGCGTGCGGGCCGAACGACGGCGACTGGTACTGGACCGAGGTCCTCATGCGCGAGGCCCGGGACCGGATGGACGGCCTCTCGCTCCACATGTACTCGCTGGCCGGCGGCTGGGAGGACAAGGGGTCGGCGACGGCGTTCGACGACCGGGGCTGGTTCAAGCTGCTTGCCAAGGGCCTGCGGATGGAGGAGCTCGTGGCGGGCCACGCCGCGATCATGGACCGGTTCGACCCCCAGAAGAAGGTCGCGCTGGTCGTGGACGAGTGGGGCGCGTGGTACAACGTCGAGCCGGGGACGAACCCGGGGTTCCTGTACCAGCAGAACACGCTCCGCGACGCCCTGCTCGCCGGGGTCACGCTCAACATCTTCAACAACCACGCCGACCGGGTCCGGATGGCGAACATCGCCCAGCTCGTGAACGTGCTTCAGGCCGTCATCCTCACCGAGGGCGCGAAGATGATTCTTACGCCCACGTATCACGTCTTCGAGATGTACTCGGTCCACCAGGATGCGACCCGGATTCCGGCCGCGGTCGAGTGCGGCCAGGCGGGGCCGGAGGAGGCGAGGGTACCGGGCGTTACCGCCTCCGCTTCCGTGGACGAGGACGGGAGGACGCACGTGAGCCTGTGCAACCTCGACCCGAACGCGCCAGCCGCCGTCGAGATCTCCCTGCGCGGCATTGCCGCCCGGGAAGTGGCCGGCCGGGTTCTGACGGCCCCCGCGATGCAGGCGCACAACACCTTCGCGAAGCCCAACGCGGTCAGGCCGGCGGCGTTCGGCGGGGCGAGGCTGGCGGAAGGGGCCGTGCGCGCGGACCTGCCGCCCCGGAGCGTGGTCGTCCTCGAGTTGATATAGGGGTCCGGCAGACCGCCGGACCGGGTTACCTCAGGAAATACCCCCCCGGGGTAAGCTCGGCGTCGGTCGTGACGTTGAGCCCCAGGTGCCTCAGCCCCACGACGTCGCCTTGCGTGGGCACGTGGGTCATGTGCATCTCGCACGACTTCAGCTTCGGCAGGGCGTTGAGCCCCGCCTCCGCGGCCGGGTTCCCCGCCGAACTTATCGCAAGTGCGATAAGGAGCTCCTCGACGTCCAGGCTCTCGGCCGGCATCTTGAGCATGTCCCGCTTGAGCCTGGTCAGGTTGTGGACCACGGCCGACGGGAGGAGGTCCATGGCCTCAGGGATTCCCGCGAGCTTCTTGGCCGCGTTCAGGACCGCCGCCGAACCCGAGTGAAGGAGCGGGGAGTTCATGCCGGTGATGATCGCGCCGTCGCCGAGTTCGATCGCGGCCCCGCAGAAGGTGCCCCGGTGCCCCTTGCCCCGGGCCTCCGCGGCACGGGCCGTCTCCCGCGCCGGGAGCACGGTCGACCGGTCCTCGGGCCTGGCCGAGACCTTCTGCATGAGTGTCTGGGCCCGGTCCACGGTCTCCTTGCGCTCGACCCCGATCGTGTACTCCCACTGGTACCGGAAGAAGCGCCGGATGATCTCCTGCCGCGCGGCCTCGCGCACGGCCGCGTCGTCCACGATGCCCCGGGCCGCGCGGTTTACGCCCATGTCGGTCGGGGACCGGTAGAGGGGGATGTTGCCGCCGGCGCCGAGGATGTGGGAGATGATGGCGCGCAGGATCGGGAAGTTCTCGACGTCGCGGTTGTAGTTGATCGCGGCCTCCTTGGTCGCCTCGAGGTGGAACGGGTCCACGAGGTTGAAGTCGCTGATGTCCGCGGTGGCGGCCTCGTACGCGACGTTGACCGGGTGTTCGAGGGGGAGGTTCCAGATCGGGAAGGTCTCCCACTTGGCGAACCCGGACGGCCGGCCCCGCCGGTGGTCGTGGAACATCTGCGAGAGCGCGGTCGCCATCTTGCCGCTTCCCGGTCCGGCGCCGGTTATCACGACGATCGGCTTCGTGGTCTCAATGTACGGATTCTTCCCGTACCCCTCGTCGCTGACGATGAGGTCCACGTTGGTGGGGTAGCCCTCGATATCAGACTGGGTGTAGACCCGGATGCCCCGGCGCTCGATCCGGTTCTTGAGCCGCACGGCCGCGGACTCCCCCGAGAAGCGGTTTATCGAAACGGCGGCGACCGGGAGGCCGGCGTCCTTGAGGTCGTCCAGGGTCTTGAGCGTGGCCATGTCGTACGTGAGCCCGAAATCCCCGCGGATGCGGCCCTTGGCGACGTCCTTGGCGCTCACACAGAAGACGATCTCGATCTTGTCCTTGATGCGCTGGAGGACCTTTATCTTGACGTTGGGGTCGTAGCCGGGGAGGACGCGGGCGGCGTGGTAATCGAACAGGAGCTTGCCCCCGAACTCGAGGTAGAGCTTGTCCCCGAACTGCGCGACCCGCTCCAGGATCGCGGCCGACTGCTCGTTAAGGTACGTCTCGTTGTCGAAGCCCCTGGTCTGAACGGTCGCCATTGACCTTCCTCCCGCCGTTGGGATGCCGCATCATAGGCCGGGGCGGGCCGCGATGCAACCGGCGCGGGGAGTCCCGGCCGCGGTAGAATGGGAAGGTCGAGATGTTCCTTCGCGCTTCGCCCCCGTTCCTCGTCACGCCCGGGCTGTCCGCCTAACCCGGCAGGTACCATCACGTGCCCCCGCAGATCCGGAACGTCGCCATCATTGCCCACGTGGACCATGGGAAAACCACGCTCGTGGACGCGCTCCTGCGCCAGTCCCGGACCGTGCTCTCGAAGGAGCAGGCGGGACCCGAGCTGATCATGGACAGCAACGAGCTGGAGCGGGAGCGCGGGATCACGATCTTCTCCAAGAACGCGTCCGTGATGTGGGAAGGCGTGAAGATCAACATCATCGACACGCCCGGCCACGCGGACTTCGGCGGCGAGGTCGAGCGCGTGCTGTCGATGGCGGACGGATGCCTCCTGCTCGTGGACGCGAAGGAGGGCCCGATGCCGCAGACGCGGTTCGTCCTGCGCCGGGCACTGGAGCTCAAGCTCAAGGTCGTGGTCGTCATCAACAAGGTGGACATGCCCGATGTCCGCGTCCACGACGTCCACCACCGCACCCTCGAACTCTTTCTCGAGCTCGGTGCCGAAGAGCACGCGGCGGATTTCCCGATAGTTTACGCCTCCGCCCGCGAGGGCAAGGCCGGGCACGAGCCCGAGCTGGAGAAGATGACCGACGTCTCGCCCGTCTTCAACGCGATCCTGCGCCACATCCCGCCCCCGCCCGCCGACGAAGCGGCACCGCTCCAGATGCGCGTGACGTCGATCGCGGGTGATCCGTTCAAGGGCCGGATCGGCACGGGCCGCGTCTACCGGGGCGTCCTGCGCGCCGGGGCGACCGTGGCGCACATCAATCGTGACGGGCGGGTGGCGCCGGCCAAGATCACGTCGCTCATGACCTACGTCGGGCTGGGCCGCGTCGAGGCGGCCGAGGTTCCGGCCGGGGACATCGCCGCCGTGGCCGGGATCCCGGAGGTCACGATCGGCGAGACGATCGCCGACCCGGCGACCCCGGAGTCCCTGCCGCTCCTCGCCATCGAACAGCCGACGGTGAAGATGACCTTCTGCGTCAACGACTCGCCGTTCGCGGGAAGGGAAGGCACCTACAGCACCTCGCGGCTCATACGCGAGCGGCTCATCCGCGAGCTCGAGACCGACGTGGCCCTCAGGGTCGAGGACGCCCCGGACGGCACCTGGACCGTCTCCGGCCGCGGCGAGTTCCACCTCGCGATCCTGATCGAGCGCATGCGCCGCGAAGGCTACGAGTTCCAGGTCTCGCGGCCGCAGGTCATCACCAGGGCCGCGGGGAAGAAGACGCTCGTGCCCTGGGAGCGCCTCTCCGTGGACGTGCCCGAGCCCTACTACGGGAACGTGATGCAGGAGATCCTCAAGCGCCACGGCCAGGTCGTCAGGATGCACACGGCCAACGGCACGGTCTCGCTCGAGTTCTCGGTGCCCACGCGCGGCCTGTTCGGCTACCGGGGCGAGTTCCTGACGGCGACCCGCGGGCTCGGGATCATCAACACGATCTTCGACGGCTACCGCCCGGACACGGAGGAGTGGCGCGAGCGCGAGCAGGGCTCCCTGGTCGCGAGCGATTCCGGCGTCACCGTCCTCTACGGCCTCGTCCACACCCAGGACCGCGGCACGCTCTTCTACGGCCCCGGCGTCGAGGTCTACCGGGGCGAGGTCGTGGGCCAGAACTCGCGGGGCGACGACATCAGCATCAACGTCTGCCGGGAGAAGAAGCAGTCGAACATGCGCTCCAAGGGCGACGGGGTCCTGGACCACTTCGACACCCCAAAGACGATGGGGCTCGAGGCCGCGCTCGAGTACATCGGCAACGACGAGCTGGTCGAGGTCACCCCGGCCGCGATCCGGATCCGCAAGAAGACCCTGGATGTGAACGTCGCCCGCCGCCGCGCCAAGCTGGGGTTCTGATGCCCGCGGGGTGCCGTCCCGGCGCCTGCTAGAATCGAGCCTGAAACACCATGAGTCCCTTCCCGCCGAGAGCCCTGGCCGTTCTCAACGACTTCCAGGTGCTCGTCTACCGGCTATTCGGCGTTCATTCGCTCATCGTGTCCCCCCGCATTCCGCGGGAGCGTAATCCGTGGGATTACGGGCGCCCGCTTCCATGCGAGTGGATCCGCAAGGACCCCCGTCTCCTGGCGCGATGCGACAAGTCTGAACGGTCGCTGGTAGCCGTCGCGACGCGCAGCCCATCCTGTGCCCGGTGCCACGCCGGCTTCGATCACCTGGCGGTACCACTACGGGCCCGCGGGCAGCTCTGGGGCCATCTGATCGCCGCACCGGTACGGGCGGGGCCCGAACCAGCCCGCGCGGTGGCGGATCGCATTGAAGCCGCTGTCGGCCGCCGTGGCTGGGAGGGCGGGCTGGAATGGTGGATCGGCCACCTGCCCGTGTTCTCGCGCGAGCGCCGGGCGGCCTTCGCCGGACTCGCCACCGTATTCGCGCGGGAGTTCGCCGCCGGCCACGTCGGACGTCAACCGCGCAGGATCCTGCCCTACTACCATCTGCCGCTGCGGATGGGCGACGAGGATGTCTGGCTCTCGTACCTCTGGGCCGACTTCAACCATGCCCCGGGAGCGATGGACGGAAAGGCCTGGTTCCGGGAGCGGGCCCACGGTCTCCTCCTCTACGCGGCTCACGGCCGGCTTACCGTCCACCTGGCGCGCAGGAAGATCGAGGTCCGGAAAGGGCACCTCATTCTTCTCCCCGCGGGAACACGATACCGGACTTCCACGGACGGCACGAAGCCGTTCTTCGTCCTGTTCTCCTCGAACCTGGACTTGGGCCATGTGATCCTCCGGGTCCTCAATCCCCGGGGGACCATCCTCGTCCGGCTCAGGACGTTGGTCCGCCACGCGGCCGATCTCGACTGGCTGGTCAGTGCCACCTGCAGGATGGAGGTGTTGAACCTCCTGCTCGATCTCAAGGCCCGTGGCGAAGACGTCCAACCCCGGGGCGGCAAGCCACCCTCCACGGCGGTTGACCGGGCCAGGGCATTCATCGAGGAGCGGTTCCGGGACCGGTTCCCGCTCCAGTGGGTCGCTCGGGCCGCCGGCGTCACCGTATTCACCCTCTGCAGGCGGTTCCGGGCCGAGACGGGCACCACGCCGATGGCCTACGTCGGCACCCTCAGGATCCGCGAGGCCCGGCGCCTCCTGGTGGAGGACCGGCTTCCGGCGAAGGCGATCGCGGCCCGGCTGGGCTATGCGGACCTCGCCCACTTCAGCCACGCGTTCCGGGAAGCCGTTGGGATGGGCCCCCGGGCCTATCGCGCCCAGGCAGCGAAAGGGCA
>Ga0315281_10015239_pt1 | contig 10314 bp, 6 predicted proteins | sample YL17G07_0_MG_FD_204540 | JGI IMG/M metagenome (GOLD analysis project Ga0315281, IMG submission 204540) | Sediment microbial communities from Yellowstone Lake, YNP, Wyoming, USA - YL17G07_0 | ecosystem: Environmental > Aquatic > Freshwater > Lake > Sediment | place: USA: Wyoming | collected...
GGTTTTCAAGGTTCCCACCGGCCGCGGACGCAGACAACGTCGCCGGGCGGACACCCCGGCTCCCGGTTCCAGGATTCCATCATTGGTTCCCATCTCCTCAAGATTGAAGGGCAACGGCGGCGGGACCGTGACGCCCTCGGAACCCGCTGCTCCCTGCACGTATAAATCCAAGAAACGTGCCAAGTAGCGGAATTGCCCTGGCGGCCCTGCCAGGCCGGGCGCTCCTGTTAGAGCCCAAGTGCCGCTCGGGAGGGCCCGGCTGCCTGCCCTGATAGCCCCCCCTCGGCAAAACAAACGTTCGAATCCGCACGGAATCAGTTCCGCCGGACGGGACGGACGTCCTGTCAACCGGGGTTTACCGCCGGGGACCGAAGGGCGGGATAACTTGACGGCTTCTCTCCTCTTGCCTTATGCTTCCCTCGCCGATGAAAACCAATTTAACACGAAGAACATTTCTTGGGACATGCGCCGCGGGAGGGGCGGGGGCCGTGCTGGGCCTCCCCCTTTTCGGCCGGAGTGAGGCCGCGGTTGCGGCGCAGAGCGGAGTCTGCCTGACGGTCTGCAATCACTGGAGTTATATCGGGATCGGCTGGCAACTGGGGATCGAGTCCTGCGTTCTCTCCGTGACCGACGCCATGGAAATGGCGGACAGGCCTCCTCATGTGAAGACCTGCGTCAATCTCGACGCCCGGGCCTACGAGTTCATGGCCGAGAAGTTCCCCGAGGTGACGGAACGGCTCAAGCCCTACCTGGCCGCGGGCAAGGTCGAGCTGATCGGAGGCACTTACGGCCAGCCCATGGGCACTACGATCAGCGGCGAGTCGAACATCCGGCAGATCGTCATGGGCCGGGAAGTGATCCGCAAAGCCCTCGGTTACGATTTGGCCACGTTCCTTGAGGAGGAGGAGTTCACCCACCCCCAGATTCCGCAGATCGCGAGTTTGGCCGGATTCCGGTACGCCAGCCTGGCCCAGCTGGACACCTGGGGCCGGGCCGGCTGTCCCCGGCAGGACCTGAACGTCCTGGGGTGGAAGGGGATCGACGGCACCGTTATCCCGTGCGTTCCGAAAAACGCCCTGTTCGGGTATGCGCCCGATTTGAAAAAGCTCGCGGCCTCGCCCGAATTCCAGAAGCTTGCCGCGCTGGGCAAGCCCCTGATTTTCGCCTGGGAGGAGTTCGGCTGGGAGTCACCCGAGGAGCCGGCCTACCTATCGGCGCCGGCAAGGTACCGCACGCTCGAGGACGTGGAGTTCGTCACGCTCAAGCAATATCTCGACGAGTACGGCTCACAAAGCAAAGAAACCGTCTCCTTGCCGATGGATGCCTGGAACAAGTCCCTCACGTGGGGCCTCGGCGGGGACCAGGTCCGCATCCTCGACCGGAAGGTCGACGCCCTGCTCCTCGCCGCCGAGCTTTTCGACGGCATCGCCGCGGCGCTCGGCCGTCCGTCGCAGGCGGCCGAGCTCGAAAGGGCTTGGCGGGACCTCCTGGCCTCGCAGAGCCACGACGTCGGCCTTTGCGAATACTCGCGCTGGCAAGGCGACCGGATGGCGCCGCTCGACCGCATCGAGGACCGGCACAACTTCACGTGGGGGGCGATCGGGTATAACCACCTTGATGCCGCTCAAAAGCAGGGCCAGGCGGTCCTCGACGGTGTTCTGGGTTACGTGAGCGGCCGGGCCAACACGGCGGAAAACCGGCACGGGGACCTGGCCGCTGTGGTCTTCAATCCCCACGGCTGGCCGCGGACGGACATCACTTCGACCGGCCGCATCCATCCTCTGCCGCCGCAAACCCGTGACGTCGTCGTGCGGGACAAAAACGGTCGCATCATTCCATCCCAAGTGGCCAAGGGTGAGGAAGGTCCGGCAGGCGGGCTGGCCATGGCCGAGGTCGCCTTCATGGCCCGCGAAGTGCCTCCGGCCGGGTACGATACGTATTATCTGCAATATTCGCCGCAGGCCGCCCCTCCGGCCACAACCGACCTGCGGCTCGATGAGCGCGGGCTGAGCCTCGAAAACGAATACATGCGTGTCCGCCTGGATCCGGCCTCCGGAGGCGTCGTGAGCCTGGTGGCCAAGCCATCAGGCCAAGAGATGCTCGACCCGGCCGGCGGACCCTTTCCCCGCTTCACGGGCCGGCCGAACCCGAACCTCCCGACCCGGCCCAAGCCTCCGGCCTTCTACGACAGCGGCGCCTCCAAGGCCCAGATCGACTGGATCGCCCGGGGGCCGCTCTGGGCGACGCTCCGGGCCCGGCACTCCTGGGAGTATCTCAAGTTCGAAACCCGCGTGACCCTCGCGGCGGGTTCTCCGTATGTCGAAGTGACGAGCCGGGTCCTGGCCCTGGTCCCTCCCCTATCCGACACGGCCCCGGCGGACATCAAGGAGGGGTACTGGGTTTCCCTCGCCCCCGGTTTCCCGGTGGCCAAGGTGATCCGCGATTATCCCTTCGGCGTCGAGGAAACCAGGAACCTGGCGTATCACGCCCTGACTTTCGTCGACTTGCTCGGCGAGGACCGCGGACTGCTCGTCCTGCACCCGGGAACCCAGTATTTCCGGAGGGAGCCGTCGGGCCGGGTCTCGAACCTGGTCATGCGGGAGTGGGAATCCTATTTTTCGAAGGAATACGGCTGGCCCATCTACGCGGAGTACCGCCACGGCTTGATGCCGCACGGCGGAACGCTCCAGAACTCCGGCCGGCTGCGCGCGGCGGCCGTGTTTGCGCGCCCGCTGGCGTGCGCGCTGGTGAAGCCGCGAGCGGGCGATCGTCCGCGGTCCGAGAGCTTCCTCAGCGCGTCGCCCGCCGGCCTCGCGATCTCGTCGTTCCGCAAGAGGGTCGACGGCGGCTACGAACTGCGCGTCGTCGAGACCGAGGGCCGTCGTGCCATCGGAAGCGTCGAGATCAAGCTTCCGCTGGGCCGGGCCGCCGCGACCGATCTCGCCGGCGACCGGCTGGCGGGCGTCACGCTCAGGAACGGCCGGCTGGACATCGCCGCCGACCCCTGGAAGATCCTGACATTCCGCCTGGATTAAGCCGGCCAGGCGAACTGAAGCTCCACGGGCTTGCAGCCGGAGGGTCCAGTTAGCTTGAACCCCCGCAGTCATCAAGAGGCTGCCGAAGGCGGCCGATTGATGGCAGCCGGAGGGTCCAGTTAGCTTGAACCCCCGCAGTCATCAAGAGGCTGCCGAAGGCGGCCGATTGATGGCGTTCGTGGAATCCCGCGAAGGGGATTAGAGGAGGTCCCCGAGGCGATGACGAATTTCGGAGAGCGGGATCAGGGTCCCGCCGGCACGGCGCTTAAGGCGTGATCCTGATCATGACCACCCCGTGCCCCGCGACCGGCGCCGTGTATCCCCCCTTGAAAGTCCCCATGTCCTTGTGCTGCCAGAGGTCGCGGACCTTGGCGCCGAGGGTATTGGGATAGCCGATTTCCGCCCAGTTCACCGCGACCTGGGCCTCCTTCACGCCCCGGTTGAGCAGGATGACGGCGCGGGTGCCGTCGGCGAGCGGCCGGGCCCAGACCTCGAGGTCGCCGTCAACCCTAACCCGGCTCGCCTGCTTGCCGAGCGGGTCCTGGTCGACGGCGATGACTTCCTTGTTCGTCAGGATGTCGCGTGTTGCGGGCTTCATGGTCCGTAAGTCGTTCCCGGCCATGAGGGGCGCCGCGAGCAGGCACCAGAAGCTGAAGTGAGTCTGGTATTCCGTGTCCGTCATGCCGCCGTTCCCGATCTCGAGCATGTCCGGGTCGTTCCAATGGCCGGGACCGGAGTAGGCCTCGAGCCCGTCCTGAAGGTCGATGATCTGGATGACGCCCAGGTCGCCCGAGTCCTTTTTGCCTTCCCACATGTCCTGGATGTCGCCCGTCGTCCGCCAGAGGTTCCCGATATTCCCGGCCCAGAGCCAGGGCTTGGTGTCCCCCCACTCGCAGATGCTGAAGACGATGGGCCGACCGCTCGCGGCCAGGGCGTCGCGCATCCGGGAATAGGCGGCCTCCGAATTCTGGCCGCCGTTGTTGCACCAGTCGTACTTCAGATAGTCGACCCCCCATTCGCCGTACTGGCGGGCGTCCTGAAACTCGTACTCCCAGCTCCCGGGCCGGCCGGCGCACGTCCTGGTCCCGGCGTCGGAATAAATCCCGAACTTCAGGCCCTTGGCGTGAACGTAATCGGCCAGGACCCTGATCCCGGAGGGAAACGCTTTCCCGTCGACGACAATGTTCCCCTTGCCGTCCCGGTCGACCTGCCAGCAATCGTCGATCACGATATATTGGTAGCCGGCCTCGCGCATGCCGCTCGCGACCATGGCATCGGCCATTTCGCGGACGGCCTTTTCGTCGATCTTGCAGCCGAACTTGTTCCACGAATTCCAGCCCATGGGCGGAGTCAGGGCCAGGCCGTTGTGCAGGGCCCGGACGTTCGTGGGGGCGATGATGAAGACAAGCGCCGCGAAGACGATGACCGCGCCCGCCGCGATCTTGAGTGTCGTGATTTCTTTCATGTATCCCTCCCTGAAGCTCCACGAACAGGATTGGACACCCGATTATAGCAAACGGCCCGCGTTCCCCAAAGGCATTCTTCTTGCGCCCGGGTCCGCTCCCCGCGGTTTCCGGATTTTGCGCCGGCGGCGTATAATGGATTTTCTTATGTGGCGAAAGATCGTTTCGGTGAAATCCATCCGAGGTTCCCTCGCGGCGGGATTGCTGACGCTTTTCGTTCTTGCGGCGTCCGCCCTTGGCGCCGAGCCCGGGGCGGGCGCGGCCGGGGCCAAGAGCGGAGGGCCCGCCTTCAAGGATGGAAACCTCGAGCGCGTCCGGCGTTTTCTGGCCGAGACCTCCACGCCCGGCAACGGGCTCGACGATTACTATTTCGTCCTCATCGGTGACATCCAGAACAGCGTCCGCGACCTGAGCCATCCCGTTTTCAACGTGATCGCCAAGGACATCCAGGGGGCCGTCGACGGGAAGACGGGGGAGCGGCTTTACGACAAGATCCGCTTCGTCATCCTCCTCGGCGACCTGGTCTACGAGGGCCCGGCCGCCAGGCAGTGGGAAAGCCTGGAGCGGATGTTCGCCGGCCGGGGCCCGGACGGGACCACTTATCCCTATATCGAGCTCCTGGCCAGGGACAAGCCGATTTTCCCGGCGATCGGAAACCATGAGCTCCTGAGTTTCCGGCCCCGCCCCCAGAACCGCTACAAGGACCTGTTCGATTCGCCGCTCGGGGTTGACCGGTTCAAGGCGTTCTTCGATTGGGACCGCTGGGTCGCCGACCCGCACATTTTTTATCCCGTCCCGTCCGACCTCGGGGCGGGTCTCTTCCGTGAGCTCTCCGCCAAACTCACGGACCCCGGGGACCGTCAAATTCTCGCGCACAGCTACGTCCTCAAGGGCGACGGACGATACCGCCTGAAGTTCTACGAAAATCCTCCCCTCCGGGAAGCCGAATTCCGGGAAGGCCGGGACCGGCTCGCCGCGACGCTCGCGGCGGTGTTCCGGAAGGCCGGCTACGGCACGCTCCCCGTCCTCAATTCGGACAACATGATTTGCTACGCCTTCGAGGCCGGGAACGTGGTTTACCTCTTCCTGGATTCCATGGCCAGGGGCTGGCACTACCCGGTTTTTTCCCGGCTCAAGAAAACCCTCTATCCCGACAAAAAAGACCAGCACCGGCTGAACCTCTTCACCCTCAGCCCCTACAACGGCCAGACCGATTTCTTCCGGGCCGTCGCCGCCTACGCCCGCGAGCACGGCAAGACGCTCATCCCCATGATGCACCACTCGATTTTCAACAGGGCGAGGGACCCCTACAGCCGGGGCATTGAATACAATTCCTGGCTGGCCCTGGGATTCCCGCAGACCCCCGAGGAAAAAGGCAATCCCAGTCTCATGGACGAAATCATTTTTTCGGACGCACCCGTGACCTTCAGCGCCTGCGTCCACCGGCTCGAGACATTCTCCATCATCGCCAAAACCCCGGGCAAGCCCGACCACACGCTCCAATGGTATGTCTCCGGAGGCGGAGGCGGCCCCTTCAAGCGAGGCAACCTCCCCAGCAAGATCGAGGTCCGCCAAGGCCTGTTCAATCAAAAACTCGGGAGCGAAACCGGGCCGGACGCGGGGAGGTCCATCGAGGTCAAGGACCCCCAGTCCTGGTTCGGGAACCATTACCTCCTCGTGCATGTCAAAAACGGCGAAGTCATTGACGTCTCTCCCCGGTTCATCGACCCCGCTGATCTCCGCCGCCCGCTGTTCAGGCCCCAAGCCACCCTGGCTTCGACGTATTTTTCACGTCCGGGGAGCGCCGGCGCGTCCCTCGAGTTCAGCCCGGGGTTCTGGGGAATGGAACCGTTCAACAAATACCTGCAGTTCGCCAACTGGCGGCCGTCCTTGACCTTGGGGTTCGTCAATTACAACGTCTGGGAAAAGAGCCAGGACGTCCAAACCAACGCCGCTTCGATCGAAATATCCCCCTTCGTGCTGGAGTGCCATCTGCCGCGGGCGAACATCGTGACCCTCCGGCTCCTGGGTTTCGAGTGGTGGGACGGCCGGAGGGACCTGCGCCGCGCTTTCTTGACGACGGGCGTGGAGATGCCCGTTTTCTATAACTTCTTCGGACGCCTCGAGAGGTTGAACCTGGGATTCAAGGCCTATTTCCCCCTGCGCGCGGGCCCGAGCACGGACCCGGCCTTCGGGGGAAAGGTCCGGTTGGCTTTTACCCTCGGTTACCGGTTCCGGCTCTAGCCCCGCTCGGTATCGTCGCGGCTTTCCCTCACCTTGACATAAACCGCCGAGCCTCCCCCCGCTTCTTCGCGCGCCCTGATCTCGAAAAGCGCGGGCTGGCTCTTGACGAGCTGCGAGAGCTGCTTGAATCCGTAGGTGCGGGGGTCGAAGCCGGGATCGAGCTGGCGGAGATAGAAGCCGAGCTCCCCCAGGTTGGCCCAGCCGTCCTCGTGGACGGCCATGTCGAAAGCGCCCCGCAGCAGCGGCACGGGGTCGAACTTCCGGCTCTTGTCGCTCCGGTCCTCGTGCTCCTCGGCCTTTCGCGCCCCGCCCCGGTCTCTCCTCCGCGACTCGCGGGGGACGAGGTTCTCGGTATAGATGAAGACGTTACAGGCGTTGACGAAGGCCTTGGGCGTCGAGCGCTTCCCGATGCCCATGACGAAAAACCCGATCTCCCGGATCCGCGTGGCCAGCCGCGTGTAATCGCTGTCGCTCGAGACGATGGAGAAGCCGTCCACCTGGTGCGTATGGAGGATGTCCATGGCGTCGATGATCATGGCGCTGTCCGTGGCGTTTTTGCCGATGGTGTAGCGGAACTGCTGGATGGGCTGGATGGCGCTGTCGTGGAGGGCCGTCTTCCAACCGGACATGCTGGTGGTCGTCCAGTCGCCGTAGATCCGGCGGATGGTCACGAGCCCGTACTTGCCGGACTCGGCCAGGATCTGGTTGACGAGCGACGGCTGGGCGTTGTCGCCGTCGATGAGAAGGGCGATCTTGCGGGTTTTTTCCCCTATGAAATTTTCGACCATGGGCACGGTCCTTTCGTTTCTCGCGTTCGATGTTCCCCCTTCATAGTAACCCATCTGGCCGCGATGTTCAATCCCGTTCGCGGGATTCCGCGGACGCAAGTCCGTGGAGCTTCAGTCCAAAAAAGGATGGCCGCGAGCGGGGAAAATTTGTATAGTAGGGGCATCGAAAGCAGGTTGAAAGGGCGAACGGATGAACAACTTGACGAGAAGAAGCTTCCTGGGTGAGACGGCCAAGGCGGCGGCCGGGGCGGCGGTCTGCGCGGTCGGCGCGGCGGCTCCGTCGGCCGGCACCGCTCCGACGGCCCGGAGGGTCGGCGCCAACGACAAGATCGCGATCGCCATGATCGGTTGCGGCGGCCAGGGGAAGGCGGACCTCGGGGCCTTCCTGCGGGTCCCCGAAATCGACTGCCTGGCCGTGGCCGAAGTGGACGACGGGAGGCTCGGCGAGGCGGTCCGGATCGTGTCGGCGGCCCGCGGCCGCGACCCCCAAGGATACCGGGATTTTCGCAAAATCCTAGAGCGCAAGGACATCCAGGCGGTGGTCGTCGCGGCGCCGGACCACTGGCACGCCCTGCCCACCATCCTGGCCTGCCAGGCGGGCAAAGATGTCTATGTGGAAAAGCCCCTGGCGACGTCGATCGCCGAGGGCCGGGCCATGGTCCGGGCGGCGCGTCGCTACAATCGCGTCGTCCAGGTCGGAACCCAGCAGCGGAGCTCCGACCACTTCCAGGACGCCGTGGCCTTCGTCCGGTCGGGCGAAATCGGCAAACTGCGCTTCGTCCGGGCCTGGGCGTGCCTCGACTGGAAGGGCTCGATCGGCGCACCCGCCGACCAGGACCCGCCGGCCGGCGTGGATTACGACTTCTGGCTCGGGCCCGCGCCAAAAAGGCCCTTCAACCCCATGCGTTTCCACCACAACTTCCGCTGGTTCTGGGATTATTCCGGCGGCCTCCAGGTCGACTGGGGCGCGCACATGATCGACGTCGTCCTCTGGGCCCTCGGGGAAAGCCCGGTCGGGGCCTCCGCCGTCGGCGGCAAGTTCGGCTACCCCGACGATATCCGGGAAACGCCGGACACCCAAAAGTCGCTCATCGAGTTCAAGACGTTTAACCTTCTCTGGGAGCACATGATCGGCTGCGGGGTCGGGCCCTGGCAGCGCGAGCACGGCGTCGAATTCCACGGGCAGAACGGCATCCTGGTCGTCGACAGGGGCGGCTGGGAGGTTTATTCGGAGACCGACGCCCTGGGCCCGAACGGCCGCGTCTACCGGATGACGGCCAGACCGCGGCAGACCTCCTCCCAGGACTTTCATTTCGCCCATGTCAGGAATTTCGTGGAATGTCTCAAGACGCGGGCCAAGCCGGCCGGCGAAGTCGAGATGGGCCATCTCTCGATCATCCCCTCTCACCTGGCCAATATCGCCTACCGGGTCGGGCGCCGGGTCCGCTGGGACGCGGAGAAGGAAGACGTCATCGGCGACCCGGAGGCCCACCGCCTCGTCGGCCGCGCCTACCGGAGTCCCTGGGCCCTGCCCGAAGTGTGAAAGGAGGAAAGCCATGACCAGCCGTTCCACCACGAGACGCGATTTTTTCAAGCGCGGCGCCGCCGGCGCGGCCGGGCTGGCGATTTCGCCGGCCGCGGGCCGGCTGTCCGGCCGGGAGAATCCGGCCCGGAGCGGGACGCGGGCGCCGTTCGAGCTCGGCCTCGCCTCCATTACGTTCCAAGAGTTTAACCTCGACGCCGCGATCATGATGGCCCGGCGGGTCGGCCTGGGCAGGATTTCGCTCAAGGATATGCACCTTCCCCTGACCAGCACGGACGCCGAAATCGCGGCCGCCGTCCGCAAGGTCCGCGGGGGCGGCCTTATCGCCTACGGTTGTGGGGTCATCTACATGACGACTCCGGCCGAGGTCGAGCGGGCCTTCGCTTACGCGAAGGCCGGAGGTATGGAGGTCATCATCGGCGCCCCCAATCACGAGCTCCTGCCCCACGCGGAGAAGAAGGTCAAGGAAACGGGCATCATGCTCGCCATTCATAACCACGGGCCGGGCGATCCTCTCTATCCGACTCCGGCCGCCGCCTATGAAAGGATCACGGGTCTGGACCCGCGACTCGGCCTCTGCCTGGACATCGGCCACTCCGAGAAGGCGGGCGTCGACCCGTCCGCGGCGGCCGAGGCCTTCGCCTCCCGGATCCTGGACGTCCACCTCAAGGACGTGTCCGCGGCCTCGAAGGACGGCGAGTTCGTGGAAATCGGCCGCGGGGTCGTCGACATCCCGAAGTTCCTCCGGACGCTCGTCAAGCTGAATTACCGCGGCACGGCGTCGTTCGAATATGAAAAGGACGGCAAGGATCCTCTGGCCGGGCTGGCCGAATCCGTCGGCTATGTCAGGGGCGTCCTGGCGACTTTCTGACGGACGGAATTCCCATGAGCCAAGCAGCCGGCCCGGACGCTCAGAAAGCCGCGGCCCTACCGCCGCGCGAACGTCTGGCTTCCCTCGACGCGTTCCGGGGCTTCGACATCCTGACCATGGTCTTCGTGAACTTCATCGCCGCCATGCCCGGGATCCCCTTCATCCTCCGCCACGCGCCCGCGTCCACGGACGCCTTCACCCTGACGGACTGGGTCTTTCCCGGCTTTCTGTTCATGGTCGGCGTCTCCATCCCGCTGGCCCTGGCGAAGCGGAAGCAAATGGGCGAGCGGGCGCCGCGTCTCGTGGGCCACGTCCTGCTGCGCACGCTGGCCTTGCTTTTCCTCGGCGTCATCGAAGTCAACAGCCATCG
>Ga0315281_10015241_pt1 | contig 10314 bp, 12 predicted proteins | sample YL17G07_0_MG_FD_204540 | JGI IMG/M metagenome (GOLD analysis project Ga0315281, IMG submission 204540) | Sediment microbial communities from Yellowstone Lake, YNP, Wyoming, USA - YL17G07_0 | ecosystem: Environmental > Aquatic > Freshwater > Lake > Sediment | place: USA: Wyoming | collected...
GGTCTTCATGCTGGTTTATCCTCACGAAATGTTGCAAAATCATCCCCTCAGCAACGGGGGGGTGAAGGTGCAGGATAATTCGTGGTGCAGAAGTATGCGACTCCTCCGCGTAGCGGCTTCGTCCAACAATTCGTTCAACAATTCGTTCAACACCGCTTCACTTCGTTCCGCTCGGACTGGCCGCCTGCGGCGTCCAGCCGGTTAACTCAAACGTTATGCGTCAGGAGCCATTGCATGCTGATCATTAAGCTTTTATCCGGGCTTGCCTTCATTGGGTCTAACATTCCAACATTTTATGCTGCACTTCAAAAGCGGCTAGACCACTCAGTCGGGAATTTTCGGGTGGCCTTTACTACGAATAATGTTGGAATGTTAGCGGTGTAATCGGCCCTATGCCGAAAATCGCGCCGAAGAAACACTTAGGGGCTATCTTGTGGCAAGGTGGAATGCGGCGCTGCTGAAGACAGATTGTTTAATCGGTGCACATTGCCCGCATGTTAGCGTGGTCATAAACAATGGTGTCCGAACCCATTTCTGCTTGCCCAGGAAGGCACCTTTCATATTTTCCCAGCCACTATGGGAAATCCGCCCCGTAACTCGAAACGTTGAGCATCTCAATAATGGAAGCGCAATTGAGCAATCAGAAGCGCGGTACCTTCGATGCGGTACACCATGCGGTGTTCGTCCGTTATGCGGCGTGACCAGTATCCTGATAGCGCGTGTTTTAGTGCTTCTGGTTTCCCTATTCCGGCGAAAGGCTCGCGTTGGGTTTCGCGTATCAGCTTATTGATTCGCTCGACCATGCGCTTATCTTGCTTTTGCCAGTAGAGGTAGTCTACCCATGCCTCGTCCGCGAAAATCAGTTTCACTTGGTCAGCTTCCGCTCAACGCCTTTGCCGGTGTTCAGTTGCGCGACAGCCGAGAGAAGGCGCTTGGCGTTGGCGGGTGTGCGCAACAGGTAGGCAGTTTCTTCAAGTGCCTTGAAATCTTCGAGCGAGAGCATCACCACAGCCTGCTCGCCGTTTCGGGTAATAATCAGTGCTTCGTGGTCGTTGCAAACTCGATCCATGGTGCTGGCGAGGTTTGCGCGGACGGTGGTATAAGTCATTGCATCCATGATAGGTCTCCGAATATGTACGCGTTAATGTACAACACCGCTCTCAATTTGTCCAGCAAGTCGGCGGTGGCGCCCAACCTGCGAGTGAATAGGGTCGGCACCAATAGTGCTCTTCATCGAACCGCCATGTACGTGATCCGTACGCACGGTGGTGTGGGAGGGAGGCTTCTTCTTATCCCGATTGGGCCACTTATTGGCTCGCATAGCCACTTGACATGGCGTACGCAATATCGTACCTTAAACTTCTTTGAAGGAGGGCGAAATGAACACACTTACCGCCAGCGAAGCTCGTGCAAATCTGTACCGGCTCATTGATCAAGCAGCCGAGTCTCATGAGCCCATCATCATTTCTGGAAAACGCAGCAGTGCCGTGCTGCTCTCCGCAGAAGATTGGAGCGCAATTCAAGAAACCTTGTACCTTTTGGCCGTGCCTGGCATGCGCGAGTCCATAAAGACAGGGATGGCTGAGCCCCTCGCAAAAAGCTCGAAAGCTCTTAAGTGGTAAATTGGGATATTGTTTACGCCAAGCAAGCAATGAAAGATGCAAAGAAGCTTGCTGCAAGTGGTCTTAAGACAAATGCGCAAGATCTGCTCGCAGTTCTTGCCATCGACCCATTTCAGAATCCACCACCTTTCGAGAAGTTGGTCGGCGATCTTGCCGGCGCATACTCTCGCCGCATAAACATTCAGCACCGAATCGTGTACGAAGTCTTTACCAAAGAGAAAACGGTTCGTGTCCTGCGTATGTGGACACACTATGATTGAGCAGCGGCCCAGCCCTGCATTCGAGAGGGGCTATGCAAAAGCGCGCAGCCCCTCAATTCGATGTAAGGTGTTAGTGAGCCTGTGTGGTTATATAGCGCTAATTTGAAATACGGGAGCTGAGTGATGGATGAAGGCGGAAAATCAAAGGGGTCTTGGTGGCAAACGGTTCCCGGGATATTGACGGCAATGGCGGGCATTATTACCGCCGTGGCGGGTTTGTTGGTGACACTTCATCAGATCGGGCTTCTTGGCAACAAAGAAAAGCCTGCTATCCAATCCCCGTCGTCCTACAACGACACCACCAAGCAATCCGAGGTCACTGCGCCTGCCGCGACGCCTGCAAAGGGAGAACCACCTTCCGATGGAACAAAGACCTTGGTCAACGATCGCGCGAGGCCGTACTCGGTCACTTTTCCATCTGGCAATGAAGTGACCCTGCGCAGCAGTCGAGCGGATGGAACCTACAAAATCCTGGCGGCGCAGGTCGATAGCCGGAATACGGGGAAATTTACCTTGAAGCTCTCCATACGCCTAACCAACACAGGTCGATCGGATCTGGGGTTTGGGAGCGGCTCATTTCGCCTGCTCATAGACGGCGTACCGCGGGCGCCGATAAACTTCCTGAACCAATTGGTGGAAGCCCGAAGCGCCAAAGAAGGCGATGTATTGTTTGAAGTGCCCGATACAGCCGAAAGCCTTGTTCTCTCAGTGAAAGGCGATGGGGATGATACGGCCGATATACCAATCCTCCTGAAGAAATCCCGTTAGATTCAAGCGGGCCCCCGCTTCCCCTTGGAGTAATCAATGAGTCTTCACTTTGGCATTTATCGAGCGACTGTGGTGAGCAGATCTGATCCGCAGAACGCACGCCGCTTGCAGGTTATCGTGCCTGACCCACTTGGCGCGGTGGCCGTCTGGGCCGAAGCGTGCGTTGCGCCGGGGTCACGAGCGCGACCAGCGGAAGGCGCTACAGTCTGGATTCAGTTCGAGGGCGGAAACGCGGATCGCCCTGTCTGGGTCGGCGTCAAGCCGTAGCGTATGAACGTGCGGGCCAATGACCCGTATTTCCGTCTATTTTAGGGCACCTCTATAAATCCAAACTCCGTCGCGATACAGCGTTGCTCAAGAAATTTTATCGCTTACATATCAATATATGCTGCGCGCTAAAATTTCTCCCGCGCCTTGTCTAGCTTAGGATTTTGAATTTATAGAGGTGCCCTTTAGTCAACGAAAAAAATCCTCTCGCCCCGCTTGGGGGTGAGAGGATAGTTTTGTACTTCTGGAAGTTGAAGCTGAATTAAGCTGCAATCACCGCTTTCATTTTCTGCAAGGCCTTTGCCTCGATCTGGCGCACCCGCTCTGCCGATACGCCCAGCTCCGCGGCCAGCTCATGCAGCGTAGCGGTATCCTGCTCCCGCAACCAGCGGGCCTCAATGATACGACGGCTGCGATCATCCAGGCTGCTCAAGGCGTGTTGTAGCCCCTCTGAACTCATGCGCTCATTCTGCGCCTGTTCCAGTTGTTGCAGCGGTTCGTCGTGCGGGTCGGCCAGGTAAGCCAGCGGGCCGAAGCTCTCTTCGCCGTCATCGTTATACGGCTCAAGCGTCACGTCCTGACCGGTCATACGGGTTTCCATTTCCCGTACTTCTTCCGGCTTCACGCCCAGCTGCTTGGCCATCGCGGCCACTTCGGCGCTGCCCATGCTGCCCAGCCCCCGCTTCATGCTGCGCAGATTGAAGAACAGCTTGCGTTGGGCTTTGGTGGTCGCAACCTTGACCATGCGCCAGTTGCGCAGAATGTATTCGTGCATTTCGGCGCGGATCCAGTGCATGGCAAACGACACCAGGCGCACGCCACGGTCCGGGTCGAAGCGTTTTACCGCTTTCATCAGCCCGATGTTGCCCTCTTGAATCAGGTCTGCCTGTGGCAAGCCATAGCCGAGGTAACCGCGGGCAATCGTCACCACCACGCGCAAATGGGACAGCACCAGCGTACTTGCTGCGTCCACGTCATGTTCGTCACGCAAGCGGCGGCCCAGGCTGACTTCTTCTTCAAGGCTCAGCATCGGGAAACGCTTCACCGACTGGATATAGCTCTCCAGACTATCTGCGATAGATGGCACCGGCAAAGTTAGTGAGTTAGTCATTTCAAGTATCCTCCTTAAAGCAATATTAGCACTCACGGCATGAGAGTGCCAATAGCCGTGAAAGTTCCAACCTATTAAAGTCGTAAACAGGCGGAGCGTGATGCTGAGCGCTCACGCCGGATCCCGTCGCTACACCGCCATATTAGCCCGAAGGAGCTATGAATGGGGGGGCGAGCGAGTGCTCCGCACAGGAAATAACTGATTCTTCGCGACGCGGTCCGCACGTAAAAAAAGACCATGGGTGGTTGCCCATGGCCTGAGATCATACGATGAGCAGTCTCGCTAGCGTAGTGTGCGCACGCCGGTGAGTGTTCCGGAAGGCCCAACGTTGCCTGCTGCGTCTGAGGCGTTCACGGAGATGGTGAATTGTCGATCTGGCAACAAACCAATAAGTGTGACCGAACGTGCGGCTCCATCGGTGGTAGCGTTGGCAGAGGAGGTTTTGCAGCCCCTGCAACTGGAATAAGCGCTAACCGAATATTTTGTCACACCGACGTTGTCGGTCGCCCCGGTCCAACTTACTGTTAAGCTGGTTTGAGTAATATTAGAAACAGTAATCGTACCCGGATAGCTTGGCGAGAATAGGTCGGTACCCGCTGCGTAGATTGTGTAACCAAAGATAAGGTCGGCCGACCCTCCATCGTTAGTCGCACGCACCGTGGCTGTGTACGCGCCCGGTGCGCCAACAACCGGCTGCCACAAGATGGCGCCTGTACCGCTATCAGCCAACATGCCTGCAGGCCCCGCCACGATTGAGAGCACGGGCTTCGGGTTTCCGGTAGTTTGCACATAGTAGTTTATTCCGGTGGCTGAACCTGGGCAAACAACCATTAGATTAGTATCTACTATGGCCGCGACCTTTTCCCCCGTATAACATTGCGCAGCATGCGAAATGCTCGGCGGAAGCAGTGTTGTCACCGAAATAGCCGCCGTCAGCGCCGAAGCGTTACCGGCCGCGTCGACCGCCCTCACCGCGTATTGGTACACGGTGCCGGCGGCGAGGCCTGAGATCGTCGCGCTTGTACCGGTTACGGTCTGCTGCAAGGTGTAGCATGTTTTTGAATTCTTGAATCCACAACGGGTCACCAAATACACGCGGTAACCGGCTACGCCAAAATTATCGGTCGACGGCGTCCAGTCGAGACGAAAACTCGTATTCGTGATATTGCTTGCGACAAGGCCTGTCGGCACGCTGGGAGCCGTGGTGTCTGGCGCCGTGGCGCTAACGTTAATCGTGTAGGATTGCGTTACGGTTCCTGCCGCATTACTCGCTTGTACCGTCACGGCCTGAGCGCCATCTTGGCCGACCGCCGGGGTCCAGGCAATGACACCAGAACTGTTGCCAATGGTCATCCCGGCAGGTGCCAACGTCAGCGTGAACTTGGGTAAAGGGGAGCCGGTAGCCTGGACCGTATAGCTATACGCCGTGCCGACTGATCCAACCGTAACTGGAGTCGAAGTGATTGCCGGCGCCGCATCGGGTTGATCTAAGCGCTGACTGGTCCACACGGAAGCGACCGCACTGTTGTTACTGTCCATGCCCCCGATTAGCATAAGCCGCGTTTGCCCATCCAAGACAGCCGCCGCACCATACAACGGCTTAGGTAACAGCGCGCCGTCCAGGCTCCAGGTGTTGGTCGCAACGTCATAGACCTGTATGTCGGCAATTGCACCGTTGCTGCTCAAACCACCCATTACATAAATCTTGCCGTTTAAGCCGCGCGCCGCTGCGCTTTCACGGGTAGCTATCAGCATGGGCGCCATGGTCGTCCAGCTGTTGGTGGTAACCGAATAACGATACGTATTGTACGACACCGAATTCGCGCCGTTTACATTGCCGCCGCCAAAGACATAAATACTGTCATTCCCGTCGAAAACAGCCGGGAAGCCAAACACCGTATCGGGCATTGGCGCAATGGCCGTCCATAGACTGGCCGGGGGTACCGACGTGCTATTGGCAAACCGTTCGGCGCTCGCCAAGGCATTGCCATTGGCGTCCAAGCCGCCGAAGGCATAGACGTTACCGTTCGTGTCCGACGCATAGCCGTGATACGAGCGCGCCGCGGTCATCCTCGACAAATCGTAGTAGTTGCCGGAATAAGGGTAGAAACTTCCGCTGATGTCCAAAGACGCTTGATCGCCTTCATGCCCGCCAAAAATAAGAATTTGGCCACTGGAAAAAATGCCCGCGCCCGGCGCCACGTGGAGCGTGTCAAGGCTAGTGGAGCCGTAGCCCCAGGCCGTACCCGGACTGATGCTCGCGGTCGCTAAACTCAGGCTATACAAAGGAAATGCACTAGCCGCCCCGCCTGTGACGGTGACCACGCCGTCGGCACTGATGACTGCCGCAGCGTGATCACGTGCCACTGGCAGGTTTGGGCCTTCCTGCCAACTCAAAGGCGCCGCGGCCAGTTGGCTGGCCGCAAGGAAAAGCCCAGTTAACAGGATAACGATATGACTAAAACGAGTGCTCATGGCAATCTCCTTTGTTAAGTTATCTCTGGATAAATCGAATACTTAAAAATCCGGAACGTGCTGATTGCGTTGTTCTGCGGGGGCCTAACCTTCTTCCCATCACTGCCGCTATAACGTGGGAAATTATCCCACGTATCATGATAGTCTACAAGGGCGGCAAATGCAATATGAAAAAAACTGGCAACGACAGCTTGGTTTTTGAATATAAATCAAACTTTCGGGAACAATCGAGAAGCCATGATTGTTGGCCTGCCAGACTGCTTCAGCGCTTGATTATCCTTGCTCTGGGGAGAGAGGGCAGATAGGATGCCAGGGTATTAATTGTTGGCCTGGTTAAAAAGAGGATTCCCTTACCAAACTAAGGGATGGAGGCGATAGCGGTTATTCTGCTCGAGTTAATGCATCATCGAACTCCCCAATGACTTTCAGAAACCTGCTATCGCTTTTATTTCTTGGCGCGCTGCTAATTTCCAGCGGTGCTTCGGCGGGCACCTTGTACAAATCGGTAGACTCGGACGGAAAAGTCACCTTTAGTGACAGGCCCCCGACCACCGGGAAAGTGGTGAAGACTTTCGCGGAACTGCCCTCGACACCTATTCCCGAGTCCGTGCTCCGCGCCCGTCAGGAACTGCAAAAGAGCCCTCAGGTCCAACAGCCTGCTCCACAGCCACAACGCACGGGCGTTCATCTCTACTCTGCGCAATGGTGTGGTTATTGTCGACAGGCCAAGGCTTATCTCGCGGAAAAGAACATCCCATACCAGGATCATGACATCGACACGTCCAGCGGAAATGTAGCGTTTACACAGGCTGGAGGCGGGGGCGGAATTCCTCTGATTGTGTGGCAGGGTCAGAAGGTGCGTGGATTTTCGCGGGAGGGTTACGATGCCCTGTTTAGCCGATCAAAATAGCAGCAGGCCAGTCATTCCCTGATAAAGCGAATAATCTGACGTCGTTCCTTCTTGGTTGGCCGGCCCCCACTGCGCTCTCCGGAGGCAAGCCCGGCTTTTCGTTCGGCGATTTTCTCCAGCCGCAGGGCGCGGCTTTCATCACTTTCCCGGTACAACTGTTGTGCCTCCGTTGCCGGCCCTCTGCGGTCGGCGATGGCCAGCACCGTTACTGCCCATTCCATATCGCCGATGTGGATCAGCAGATTATCCCCGACGCGCAGCGTTTTGGCAGGCTTGGGGCGCTGCTCGTTCAGCTTGATTTTCCCGCCTTCCACCGCTTGAGATGCCAGGCTGCGCGTCTTGAAAAAGCGCGCTGCCCATAGCCATTTGTCGACGCGAATTTCAGCTGAGGGCTGATGCTTTTCGACGTCAGTTGGCATTTTGCTTATTCGACATCGGCGTGGCGCAAATGGCTGCGTACTGCCAAAAACGCCCCGATCCAACTTAAACCCGCAGACAAGAAAATCAGCAGCAGGCTATCGCTCAGGCTCAAGGCGCTGAGCTGGAACGGGCTTGCATAAAGTGCCGCGAGTTGGGCTACCGAGCGCTCGATCCAGCCGATGCCCTGGCTAAGAATCAGCCAAGCCATCAGACCGCCGCCAATGCCCTGCAGTGCACCAAAATAGAGGAATGGGCGCCGGATATACGGGTCGGTGGCCCCGATCAGTCGACTGACTTCTATCTCTTCCCGATGACTGAAGATTTGCAGGCGTATCGTATTGCCTGCCACCGCAGCCAGCGCCACCCCCAGCAGCACCGCGAGCAAAAGCACTGCATCCCGTCCCAGTTTCACCAGCGCATCCAGCCTGTTGGCCCATGCCGAATCAAGCTGGGCATGGGCAACCTTGGGCCATTGCCGCATTTCGTCGCGCAGTTGGTCAAGCGTTGCGGGGTCTGCGCTTTTGCTGGTCACCACGAAGGCGTCGGGCAACGGGTTACGCTGCAAGGTGTCGACCACATCGCCGAGCCCGGCGTTTTTTTTGAGCTCCTGCAACGCCTGATCGCGCGATACAAAGCGCGCCTCGCGTACCTGCGGATGCTGTTCCAATTTGGATTTGAGCAACGCTACATCTTGCTTACCTGCGCCCAGCGTCAGGAACAGGCTGATTTGTGGTTCTGCGGCGCCCCCTCCAGCGAGGCGAGACACGTTCTGCAGCAACACATACAGCCCGGCTGGCAAACTCAAGGTGATGCCTATCGCCAGGATGGTCAGGGCGGTGGCCAGCGGCGCGCGCACCAGACGCCTTGTGGCCAGCGCCAAGGCTCGTTGATGCTGGGAAAGCCAGCGGTTCATGGTTGTAACTCGCCGTTGGCCAGGCACAGGATGCGCGGATTGAAGCGCTCGATCATCTGGGCATCGTGCGTGGCGATGAGCATAGTCACCCCCACCTGATTAAAAGCGTGAAACATTTCCATGATTTCCACAGCATAAGCACGATCCAGGTTGCCGGTCGGCTCGTCGGCAAGCAGGATGGCGGGACGGTTGACGATGGCGCGCGCAATGCAGAGGCGCTGTTGTTCGCCACCGGAAAGCGTGATTGGATAAGACTTTTCCCTGGGCAGCAGACCCACTTTATCGAGTGCAGCGCGCACCCGGCGCGCAGCTTCGCGCGGGTCGAAACCGCCGATATCCAGAGGCAGCAGTACGTTGTCAAACACGGTCCGGTCGAACAGTAATTTGTGATCCTGGAAAATCAGGCCGAGATTGCCACGCAGTGCTGAAATAGCACCCCGCCGCAGTTTGCCGATATTCTGCCCGCTTACTGTCACGTTGCCGGAGCTGGGCAATTCAATGGCGGCAATCAGCTTCAGCAGCGTGCTTTTACCTGCGCCGGAATGGCCGGTGAGAAAAACCATTTCCCCCTGGGCAATCTCGAAGCTGAGATTTTTCAGTGCCTCGTAGCCACTGGGGTAACGTTTATGAACCTGACTAAAAGTGATCATTCAAACAGTGCCGCGACAAACTCCTGCGCCACGAACGGTCGCAAGTCGTCCATGCTCTCGCCGACACCAATGAAGCGCACCGGGATCGGCCGGGTTCGGGCGATGGCGGCAATCACGCCGCCTTTGGCAGTACCGTCGAGCTTGGTCAGCACCAGCCCTGTCACGCCCAGCGCGTCGTCGAACACTTTCACCTGGGACACAGCGTTCTGGCCAGTGTTGGCGTCCAGCACCAGCAGCACTTCGTGGGGCGCGGATTCGTCCACCTTGGCAATGACGCGTTTCACCTTTTTGATTTCTTCCATCAGGTGCAATTGGGTAGGCAGGCGTCCGGCCGTGTCGGCCAGAATGATATCGATGCCGCGCGCCTTGGCGGCGTTGACCGCATCATAAATGACTGCCGCCGAATCGCCGCCTTCCTGTGCGATCACTGCGACGTTGTTGCGCTCGCCCCACACCACTAGTTGCTCGCGCGCAGCTGCGCGGAAGGTATCGCCCGCGGCCAGCAGCACGGACTTGCCCTGCCCCTGGAAATATTTTGCCAGCTTGCCGATGGTGGTGGTCTTGCCCGCCCCGTTCACCCCCACCATCATGATCACGTAGGGTTTCGCGCCTTCTGTCTGCAACGGTTGTTCCAGCGGGGAAAGCAGCTCCAGCAAAGACTGCTGTAACGCTCCCTGCAACTGTCCGGAGTCGCTCAGGCCGTCTTTTTTTACCCGGCGCCGCACGTCCTCCAGCAGAAACGTGGTGGCATCGACCCCGGCGTCGGCGCTGAGCAGAATGGTTTCAAGCTCTTCATAGAGCTCTTCGTCGATCTTGCGATGGCTGCCGAACAGGCCGGCCAATTGCCGCCCCATCTGTTCGCGGGTGCGCGCCAACCCCTGCCGCAGTTTGGCGGCCCAGTTATCAGACTGCTCCGGA
>Ga0315281_10015242_pt1 | contig 10314 bp, 10 predicted proteins | sample YL17G07_0_MG_FD_204540 | JGI IMG/M metagenome (GOLD analysis project Ga0315281, IMG submission 204540) | Sediment microbial communities from Yellowstone Lake, YNP, Wyoming, USA - YL17G07_0 | ecosystem: Environmental > Aquatic > Freshwater > Lake > Sediment | place: USA: Wyoming | collected...
CAGATAGACGCCCACGAACGCGAAGATGCCGAACAGCATCAAGAGCGCGTAATTCTGCACGAGGCCGGTCTGGAAACGGCGGAACGCGAGACTCGACTCCTGCACGATCCAGCCGACGAGATTGACCAGGCCGTCGACGACCGTCCGGTCGGTGAGGCCGGAAAACCATGAGCCGATCACGGTCAGCCGGCCCGTGCCGTTGACCGCCCCGTCGACGACGGCACGATCGACGGCCCACAAGCCCGTTCCGGCCGCGAAGGTCCCGGAGATGACCGTCGCGTTGTACAGCTCGTCCACGTAGTACTTGTGCGACAGCGTGCGATGCGCCCCGGCCCACCGCTCCGCGAGCTGGTCGGAGATCTCCGGGCTCTTCACGTAGAACTTCTGCGCCACCGAGATACCGATCACCGCGATGATCACCGAGAAGGCCATCAGCCCGAGCTCCTCGGCGCGCGACACGTGCGGCTCCGCCTCGTGTTCGGCCGCAGCTTCAACATGATCCAGCTGAAGCCGGACACTACCGGACTCGGACGCCGGCGCCTGGGCGGGCGTGGAGGCTTCGGTAGTGTCCGGCTTGAGCCGGACTTCGGCCGTGAAGCTCGGCTCGAGGAAGTGTTCGATCGTGTTGCCGCCGCCGAGCGCGGCGGGGATGCCGATCAGCCCCGCGACGATCGCACCGATCGCGAGCACCTGCAGCGGCATCGTCATCGGCGCGGGCGACTCATGCGGCCCGTGCCACGAACCGTGCCCGTGGCCGCCGCCGCCGCCGTGATCGTCGTGCTTGGCGTGAGTGTCCTGGGCGCCATGACCGGCGACCGGCTGATGACCGACGACCGGCGACTGGTGACTGGCGACTGGCGACTGATGACTATGTGCCTCCCACGCCGGCCCCCGATACGCGCCGAAGAAGGTCATCGCCATCAGGCGCCACATGTAGAACGCGGTCATCAGCGCCGTTGCGACGGCAATCACCCAGATGAACTTATTCGAGAGAAACGCGCGGAAGAGGATCTCGTCTTTGCTGAAGAAGCCGGCGAACGGCGGGATGCCGGCGATCGCCAGCGTCCCGATCATCATCGTCGCGAAGGTGACGGGCATGTACTTCTTCAGGTTGCCCATACGGCGCATGTCCTGCTCGCCGCCCATCGCGTGAATGACCGAGCCGCTCCCGAGGAAGAGCAGCGCCTTGAAGAACGCGTGCGTCATCAGGTGAAACGCACCCGCCGAAAAAGCGCCGACGCCCATCGCGGTGAACATGTAGCCGAGCTGCGAGACCGTGGAGTACGCGAGCACGCGCTTGATGTCGTACTGCACGAGACCGATCGACGCGGCCATCAGCGCCGTCAGGACGCCGACGATGGCGACGATCGTCATCACCTGCGGTGCGTGCGAGAACAGCACGGCGTTGCGGCCGACCATGTAGACGCCGGCGGTGACCATGGTCGCCGCGTGGATCAGCGCGGAGACCGGCGTCGGCCCTTCCATCGCGTCCGGCAGCCAGACATACAGCGGAATCTGCGCGCTCTTGCCCACCGCGCCGACGAAGAGGAACAGGCAGATGAACGACAGCACCCCGAAGTGCATTGCTTCGATCGGCATCACCGCCGCGGCATTCTGCACCGCGCGGAAATCGACCGTGCCGAACGTGTAGTAGATCAGAAAGACGCCGAGGACGAAGCCCCAGTCGCCGACGCGGTTGGTGATGAACGCTTTCTTGCCCGCGTCCGCCGCGCTCTTTTTCTCGTACCAGTAGCCGATGAGCAGGTACGAGCAGAGCCCGACGCCCTCCCAGCCCACGAACATCACCAGGAAGTTGTTGCCCAGGACGAGCATGAGCATGAAAAAGCAGAACAGGTTCAGGTAGCAGAAGAACCGCGCGACGCCGCCGCGCGGCTCGTCGGCCATGTACGCCGTCGAGTACACGTGGATCAGCGTGCCGATGCCGGTGACGACGAGAATCATCATCCCGGACAGCGGATCGAGGCGGAAGCCCCAGGCCACCTGGAAGAAGCCGATGCCCGTGTTGGTCTCGAGCGGAATGCGCGGAATCCATTCGGCGACGGTCACGTCGAACGCGCGCGCGTCGGCCGGCAGGCCCAGCAGCTGCCAGAACGCGAACAGCGACAGACCGAGCGCCGCCGTCATCATCGAGCAAGCCACGAGGCCCGCGGTCTTGCGCGAGAACGCGCGGATGCCCAGCAGGCCGTTGATCGCGGCCCCGATGCCGGGGAGGATTGGTATGAGCCAGATATAACGCATCGTGTCCTGTCAGGCCTGGTGGGTCGCGTCGGTCGGGTGGGTTTTCCCCACCTGGCCCACCTGCCCCACCCGACCTTCCTGCCCTGTCTGTCCTACCACCGCATCAGATTCATTTCGTCGATGTTGATCGTTTCCTTGTTCCGGTAGAACGCCAGGATGATCCCGAGCCCGACCGCCGCCTCGGCTGCGGCCACCGCGATGACGAAGATCGCGAAGACCTGACCGACCACATTCTGCAACTGCGCCGAATACGCAACGAGGTTGATGTTCACCGCGTTGAGGATCAGCTCGATCGACATGAAGATGATGATGATGTTCCGGCGCACCATGACGCCAATCACGCCGATGATGAACAGCGCCGCGGACAGCAACATATAGTGGGTCGGTGTGATCATGAGATTTCAGATTTCAGAAGGCAGATTTCAGATTGGTTCAGAAGGCAGATTTCAGATTGGTTCAGAAGGCAGATTTCAGATTGAGATTGCAGATTGAATCGGAATTGAAGATTTAAATACGCCGACGCCGTGCTCGCCGCACCAATCTGAAATTCAATCTGCAATCTGAACTCTGAAATCTGCAATTTCACAGCTCCCGTTTCGCCAGCACGATCGCGCCGATCATCGCGACCAGCAGCAACATCGAAGCAATTTCAAAGGGAATCAGGTAGCTCGTATACAGCATCCAGCCGACGACCTCGGTGTTGCCGGTCACCGGGACGGCGACCGCTTCGGCGATCGGCCGCGCCGGCACGTTCGCCGAGTACACCGCCACTGCGGCGAGCTCGGCCAGCACCGCCGCCGCGAGCCCGAATCCGAGCATCGTCTTTCGGTGCGGATCCGCGTGCGCCTCGGGCGGGCGCTTCAGGTTCACGAGCATCACGACGAACAGATACAAGACGACGATGCCGCCCGCGTACACCAGAATCTGGATGGCGGCGAGGAACTGCGCGCCGAGCAGCACGTAGAGCGCCGCGACGAACAGAAAGTCGAGCACCAGAAACAGCACGCTGTGCACGGTGTCCTTCGTGCTGATGACCAGCACGGCGAACCCCAGAATGCACGCGGCGATGACGTAGAACGCGATGGCGGTTCCCATTAGCTGAGCAACACCTTCACGATGCCGGTCACCAGCAGGTTGGCGATCGCCAGCGGGATCAGCATCTTCCACCCGATCCGCATCAACTGGTCGTAGCGATACCGCGGGAGCGTCGCGCGAATCCAGATGAAGACATAAAGGAAGAAGAACGACTTGATCAGGAACCAGGTCCAGCTGGGCACGACGTCGAGGAAGCCCAGCATCGCGACGTTGGGAAACGGCCGCAGCCAGCCTCCCAGAAACAGCGTCGTCGCCACCGAGGACACCACGATCATGTTCGCGTATTCCGCGAGGAAGAACAGCGCGAACCGCATGCCGCTGTACTCGGTATGGAAGCCGCCGGTCAGTTCCTGCTCCGCTTCCGGCATGTCGAACGGCGCGCGGTTGGTCTCCGCGAGGCTGCCGATGATGAAAATCACGAACGCGAGCGGCTGCGCGAACGCGTACCACAGATGCGAGCTTTCCTGCGCCCGGACGATGCTCACCATGCTGAGGGAGCCGGACATGAGGATCACACTGACGAGGGTGAGCGTCACCGCGACTTCGTACGAGATGAGTTGCGCCGACGCGCGCAGGCTGGCGAGCAGGGGGAACTTGCTGTTCGACGCGTAGCCCGCGAGGATGATCCCGTAGACGCCGACCGACGCCACCGACACGATGTAGAGCAGACCGACGTTGATGTCGGCGATGTAGAGCGACACCTGCCGGCCGAAGAGGTTGACGACCGGACCGAATGGAATCACCGCATAGACGATCAGCGCCGGCACCATCGAGATGATCGGCGCCGCCGTGAACACCCACCTGTCGGCGCGGGCCGGCGTGATGTCTTCCTTGATCATCAATTTCACGGCGTCGGCAATCGGCTGCAGAATGCCGTACGGCCCGACGCGCATCGGGCCGAGCCGCGACTGCGCCCACGCGATCACCTTGCGCTCGAGCAGCACCAGATAGCTGACCGCGACGAGCGTCGCGTTGAGAACGATCACGATCTTCAGGAGCGGGATGACGAAGATGTCGATCATCGCCAATCCTCGAATTTCAGATTGCAGAATTCAGATTTTAGATTGATTGCAGATTTCAGATCGGCAGCCGATCGCGCCGTAACCTCCTGCGCACATGAAATCTGAAATCCGAACTCTGAAATCTGCCATCTCGTGGTGGCCATCGTCATCGATCCACCTCTCCCAGGACGACGTCGAGCGATCCGATGAGCGCGACCACGTCGGCGATGAGGTGGCCCTTGATGAGCGGGCGCAGACCCTGCAGATTGCAGAACGAGGGCGGCCGCACGCGAAACCGGTAGGGGTTCGTCGACTTGCCGTCGCTGACGATGAAATACCCGAGCTCGCCCTTCGGCGACTCGATCGCATGATACGTCTCGCCCGCCGCCGGCTTGATCAGGCGGGGGACCTTGCCGACGATCGGCCCTGCCGGGATCCCCTCGGTCGCCTGGCGGATGATGCGGATCGACTGGCGGAACTCTTCCATCCGCACCAGGTAGCGATCGTAGGTGTCGCCTGCCGTGCCGACCGGCACGTCGAACTGCATCTCGTCGTACGCCGCGTAGGGCTCGTCCTTGCGGACGTCGCGTGGCACGCCCGATCCGCGCAGCGGCGGACCGCTGAGCCCGAGCGCCACGGCGTCGGCGCCGGAGATGAGTCCGATCCCTTTGGTGCGCTCGCGCCAGATGCGGTTGTGCGTCAGCAGCTCTTCGTACTCGGTGACCTTCGAGTCCATGATGTCGCAGAACTGGAGGACCTTCTTGTCCCAGCCCGGCGGCAGATCCTGCGGGAGCCCGCCGATGCGCATCGAATTATAGGTGAGGCGCGCGCCGCAGAACTCCTCGAAGAGATCGAGAATCAGCTCGCGTTCGCGGAAGGCGTAGAGAAACACCGTCATCGCGCCGATGTCCATCGCGTGCGTGCCGACCCACAGGCAATGGCTCGCGATGCGCTGCAGCTCGCAGAGGATCGTGCGGACGTAGCGCGCCCGCCGCGGTACCTCGATCGCCATCAGCTTCTCGACCGTCTCGCAGTAGCCGACGTTGTTGGTCGCCGCCGCGACGTAGTCCATCCGATCGGTGAGCAGGATAATCTGCGTCCAGTTGCGGTTCTCGCTCAGCTTCTCGATGCCACGGTGCAGGTAGCCGATCACGACGTCGGCGTCGACCACTTTTTCGCCGTCGAGCCGGAGGACCACGCGCAGCACGCCGTGCGTGCTCGGGTGCTGCGGGCCCATGTTGAGCACGAGCTCGTTCGTGTCGAACATCGCGCCGTGATGAATCGTCGGTGTTTCCATCAACTCTCAAGTCTCAAGTGTCAAGTCTCACGCGTCAACACTGAGCGTTGACCGTTGAGAGTTGACAGTTGAGGGTTACTCGATATCCGCCTCGTCCCGCGACTGGCGCAGCTTGAGCCAGTCGATCGGGTTCTCCATCAGCAGTTCGCCCGGCCCCTCGAGCGGATAGTCCTTCCGCTGCGGGAAGCCCTGCCAGTCGTCGGGCATCAGGATGCGGCGCCGATCCGGGTGGCCGGTGAAGCCGACGCCGAACATGTCGTACACCTCACGCTCGAGCCAGTTGGCGGCCGGCCAGATGTCGGTCACCGAGGGCACCGGCTGGTGCTCGCCGACGCGCACCTTCACCCGCACGCGATGGCGATGGCGCGTGGAATACAGACAGTACACGAGGTCGAAGCGCGCCTCTTTGCGCGGCGGCCAGTCGGTGGCGGTCACGTCGGAGCAGAAATCGAACGCGGCGTCCGGCGCGTCGCGCAGATGACGCAGCGTCGTCGTCATCAGGGTCAGCGGGACGATGACCGTCCAGTCGCCGACGTAGTAACTGATCTGGCTGACGCCGTCGGGCACGGCGCTCTGCAGCGTCGTGATGAACGCCGGCACGGCCATGTCGGCCGGCGGCGGGGGCTCGGTCGGCCCGCTGGGCGGAGCCGGCGCGGGCGGCGGATGTGGAGCCGCCTTCGCCGCGGGCGGCTTCGCCCCGGCGGCTTCGGCGCCCAAGGCCGCCGCGGGCTTAGCCGCAGGAATCAGGGGCGCAGCTGTCGCCGGGACAGCAGGTTCGGCGGGCTTGCCCGCCGTAGCCGCGTCAACGGCGGAGGCGGGCGTCTCGGGTTCGTCAGCCATTTAGACCCAGTCGAGCGCGCCCTTCTGCCACGCGTAGTAATAGCCGACGACCAGGATGAAGATGAACACCATCATCTCGATCAGGCCGAACAGCAGGAGCTTGTTGAAGATGACGGCCCACGGAAACATGAACACCGTCTCGACGTCGAAGATCACGAACAGCATCGCCACCAGGTAGTAGCGGATGCTGTAGCGATCGCGCGCGCCGGTGAGCGGTTCGATGCCGCACTCGTACGGCTCGAGCTTCACCTGGTTGTACTTCCGCGGGCTAACCAGACCGGCGAACACCAGGGTGAATACCGCGAAGCCGGTCGCGACGACGACGAAGATGGCGATCGGGATGTAGGTTGAAGGCATTGGGAATTCGTGTCGCGCGAAGACGAAGCGCGACTGCAGAAAAGCCACGTTTTTATAACATGCGACCTGAGGGGTGTCAAGAAACGTGGCGCGCCGGTTCGTCGCGCCGTGATTCCCCGCAACCTATAGATTTCAAACCATGTTGGGTCCCCGCGTCGCTTGACGCTCTCGGAAAGCGAGACCTATACTCACCTCATGACCAATCGGCGTCTTTTTGTCGCCGCTCTCTCGGTTGTCGCCTGTGCGCTCACATGGCCGGGCACGCTGGACGCGCAGGTCATTCACCGCGCGATGTACGTCAGCGCGCTCAATGACGCCGGCGCCCCGATCCCCGACCTCGGCCCCGCCGATTTCATCGTCCGCGAAGACACCATGGCGCGGGAAGTCCTCACGGTCGCGCCGGCCGTCGAGCCGATGCAGATCGCCCTGCTCGTCGACACCAGCCAGGCCGCGCGCGACGACATCGGGCACATCCGCGCCGCGCTGCCCGGCTTCGTGACGGCGCTCACGACCGGCAGCGTGAAACACGAAGTCGCGATCATCGCCATCGGCGAGCGGCCGACCGTCTTTACGAACTACACGTTCAATCAGGCCGAGCTGACCAAGGGCATCAATCGCATCTGGTCGACGCAGGGCTCCGGCGCCTATCTTCTCGACGGCATCATCGAAGTCTGCCAGGGGTTCAAGAAGCGCGGGGCGCAGCGCCCGGTCATCGTCGCGATCCTGAGCGAAGGTCCGGAACTGAGCAACCGCCAGCACGATCAGGTGCTCGATCCGCTGCGCGCCAGCGGCGCGGCGTTTCATGCGATCACACTCGGCCTCCCCTCGGGCAGCCTCAGCGACGAAATGCGCAATCGCAACGTGGTCCTCGACGAGGGCCCCCGCACCACCGGGGGACGGCGCGAGGAACTGCTCACGAGCATGGCGCTCGAGGGCAGGCTGAAGCTGCTCGCCGACGAACTGATGCACCAGTACCGAGTCACGTACGCGCGCCCGCAATCGCTGATTCCACCGGAGCGGGTGACCGTCGCCGCCGCCCGACCCGGCATGACGGCACGCGGCACGCTGATCAACGAAGACAAAGGCCGGCCGTGAGAACGTGCTGGATGTTGGTCGCCGCCGTTGGCGCCGTCGCCATCACTGCGACGGACGCTCGGCTCAACGCCTCGCGCCCCACGGCTGGAGTGCTCGCCGTCGCCCGAAGGAGCGCGAGCCTTTCAGGCGAGCGTGCGCCGCAGCCGCCGCCGCAGGTGCCCTTTCGCGCCGGCGTCGACCTCGTCTCGCTGAACGTGACCGTCACCGAGGGCCAGGCGCGGTACGTCACCGACTTGACCCCCGACGATTTCAGCGTCTTCGAGGACGGTGTCAAGCAGGACGTCACGTTCTTCAGCCGCACCAACCTGCCGATCGCGCTGGCGCTCCTGCTCGACACCAGCGCCAGCATGGACTTGAAGCTGCCGACGGCGCAGGAAGCGGCGACCGGCTTCGCCAAGCGCCTCCGCCCGCAGGATCTCGCCGAGGTCATCGACTTCGACAGCCGCGTGGTCGTGCTGCAGAACTTCACGAACAGCGCGTCGGAGCTCGAAGTGGCGATCAAGAAGACGTCCGCCGGCGGCTCGACCTCGCTCTACAACGCGGTCTACATCGCCTTGAAGGATCTGAAGAAGGTCGTGGCGAAGAACACCGAGGAAATCCGCCGTCAGGCGATCGTGGTGCTCTCCGACGGCGAAGACACGTCCAGCCTCCTGCCCTTCGAGGAAGTGCTCGACCTCGCGAAGCGGTCCGAAACCGCGATCTACGCGATCGGCCTGCGCGCGCCCGACGGCCCCGGCACGACGACGAAAGGCTTCAAGGAAGCGGAGTTCGTGCTGCGGCAGTTCGCGCAGGAAACCGGCGCCCGCTCGTTCTTCCCGAGCCAGGTGGCGGAGCTGGCCGGCGTCTACGGACAGATCTCCGATGAGCTCTCCAGCCAGTACACCGTCGGCTACACCTCGCGCAATCCGAAGCGCGACGGCGCCTGGCGCCGCGTCGTGGTGCGCGTGAATCGTCCGAGCCTGACGGCGCGGACCAAGCTGGGATACTTCGCGCCCACGGTGCACTGATTATGAATCTCGTTCCGCTGGCGCTGTATACCGCGGCGATGGTGGCCTACGCGTGGCACTTCGCCCAGCGCAGCCCGACGCTCGGCCGCTCGGCCACGACGCTGCTCGTGGCGGCGGCGCTCTCGCACACCTTCGTCATCGGCATGCAGACGATGGCGGCCGGGCACGTGCCCGTGACGGGCGCGACGTCGGCGATCTCGACGTTCGTGTGGCTGCTCGCGCTCTCGTATCTCTACGTCGAGATGACCGCCGACGAGCGGGCGATGGGCGTCTTCATCCTGCCGCTGCTCGTCGCGTTCCAGGCGATTCCCGCGTTTCGGCCCGGCGTCGACGATCACGCGGCGGTGCTGCAGGGCCCGCTCTTCGGCGTGCACGTGTCCTCACTGCTCTTCGCCTACGCGAGCTTCGCCTTGGCGTGCGTCATCGGCATCACCTACGTGCTGCTCTTCAAGGAGATCAAGGCCAAACACCTCGGCTTCTTCTACGCACGGCTGCCGTCGCTGCAGGTGCTGGATCACATGAACCAGCGGGCGATCGTCATCGGCTGGATCTTCCTCACGATCGGCATCATCGTCGGAGGCATCTGGGCGGCGCAGGCGCGCGGCGGCTATGGAGCGGGCGATCCGCGCGTGCAGGCGATGTCGCTGCAGGACCCGAAGATCTTTGTCGCGATCCTCTGCTGGGTCGTCTATTCCTTCGAGTTGTTCGCGGCACGCCGCATCGGCTGGGGCGGCCGGCGCGCGGCGTACCTCTCGGCGCTCGGTTTCCTGATCGTCCTCTTCAACTTCGTGCCGATTACGTACTTTTTCTCGAAGAGTCATAACTTCTGAGACTTGGAATGCACCTGCTCCTCGTCGGCATCAGTCATCGCACCGCGCCGGTCGAACTGCGCGAGCGGATCGACTTCCAGGCTCGCGGCGTCGCCGACGCGCTGCGCGCGCTCGCCGAGCGCGGATCGGCGCGCGAAGCGGTCGTCGTCTCGACGTGCAACCGCGCAGAGCTCTACGTCGCGTGCGACGAAACGGCTTCGGCGCGGCAGGATCTGGTGCGCTTCGTCGGCGATTTCAACGGCGTCGCGGCGGGCGAGATCGCGCCACACGTGTACGACGTCGTCGATCTGGACGTCGCCCGGCACCTGTTCCGCGTGGCGGCCGGGCTGGATTCGCTCGTCATGGGCGAACCGCAGATTCTGGGGCAGGTGAAAGAGGCGCACACCGTCGCGTCCGACGCCCACTCGTCGGGCCCGGTGCTGAACCGGCTGTTCCACGCGTCGTTCGCCGTCGGCAAACGCGTGCGGACCGAAACCGGCCTCGGGTCGGGCGCCGTCTCGGTGAGCTACGCGGCGGTGTCGCTGGCGCGCAAG
>Ga0315281_10015244_pt1 | contig 10313 bp, 10 predicted proteins | sample YL17G07_0_MG_FD_204540 | JGI IMG/M metagenome (GOLD analysis project Ga0315281, IMG submission 204540) | Sediment microbial communities from Yellowstone Lake, YNP, Wyoming, USA - YL17G07_0 | ecosystem: Environmental > Aquatic > Freshwater > Lake > Sediment | place: USA: Wyoming | collected...
ATCTGCTTGTTGAGCGAGAGATTGCTTCGTCGCTGTTGCTCCTCGCAATGACAAATTGCGGCGCTTTTGCTGTCATTGCGAGCGATAGCGAAGCAATCTCGCCCTAACCTCGGTTTTCGGGTTCAATATTACTTGTCGCCTAGTTATCGCCAAAATGTTGTCTCAAGGACAAATTAAACCTCCCCCGCCGCCCACTGGGAAGCGAAAGAAGACCGCCGACAAACAAGATTTAACCGCCGCCGGATTTGGCCAGTAGCACACTCAACGCACTTTCTTGTAATTAAGGTAGCCTGGCTTCCATATCCCCGCCTTTATTATCTCCTGGATAGTCTTGCCGCTGGTGGGCGCCTGCGCCACCCCCTGCGCCACGGCTGTCTCGAAAACCGCATCAGCCACTTCCAGCGAGACTTTCTGCAAGTCCTTGACCCTCGGATAGACGCAACGCGACTGCGCCGCGTCTGAGGGCATAAGTTCGGACAACCTGTAGGCGGCGGCGGTGAACATTTCGTCGGTGACGGTTTTTGCGCCGCTGGCTATGCAACCCAATCCCAGTCCAGGGAATATGAATGCGTTATTGCCCTGTCCTATCCGGTGTGTCTTTCCCTCGTATTGGACTGGCGCAAACGGGCTTCCCGTGGCGACTATGGCCCTGCCAGCGCTCCACTTGATAATGTCCTCCGGCTGGGCTTCCGTCTGGCTGGTGGGGTTGCTCATCGGGAATATGACAGGGTTGGTGGCGTTGGCGGCCATGGCTTCCACCATGGATTTGGTGAAACTTCCAGGCTGGCCCGAAAGCCCCAGCAGAACGGTGACTTTGCCGTTGACGATGGCTTCCTCCAGGGTTATGCGCGACGGATTGGCGGTTTTCCAGCCGCTCACCAATTCTCTTCGCGTGGCGAAACGCATCTTGTAATCCTCCTTGTCAGCCCGGTCGTCGGTGACAAGGCCCTTGCTGTCCACCACCAGCATGTGGCTGGCGGCCTCTTTTTCCGAAAGGCCCTCGCGCAGAAGCCCGTTATAGATTTGCCGCGCCACGCCTATCCCGCCCGCGCCTGCGCCGTAGATGAGGAACTTTTGCTCCGTGATCTCCTCATCCGATAGTTTCATGGCGGCGATAATCCCGGCCAGGGCCATCGCGCCGGTGCCCTGCACGTCGTCGTTAAACGACATAAGCTCGTTCCTGTACCCGTCCAGGTTGTGGAACGCGTTGGCTTTGGAGAAATCCTCCCACTGCAAAAGGGCTTTGGGGAAGTTATGCTTTACGCCTGCGACAAAAGCCTTGATGAACTCGCTGTACTCCGCGCCCATGAGCCTGGGCTTGCGAAGGCCCAGGTATAGCGGGTCGGTGAGCAGGGCCTTGTTGTCCGTGCCCACGTCCAGCGAGATCGGCAGGCACGTCCACGGCGATATCCCCGCGCCAAGCGTGTACAACGACAGCTTGCCGATGGGGATGTTCATCCCGCCCGAACCCTGGTCGCCGATGCCAAGTATGCCCTGGTTGTCGGTGACAACGATGATCAGCGCCTCCTCGGCGGGAAACGGAAGGGCCTCGGCCATCTGGCTCATCCTGTCCACGTTGTCCGGCAAGATGTACAAACCGCGGGCGTGGCTGAAAATGTGGCTTCCTTTCTGGCAGGCCTCTCCGACCGTGGGGGTGTATATGATGGGGACCATCTCTTCCAGGTGGGCGTTGAGCAGTCCGTAAAACAGCGTCTCGTTCCTGTCCTGCAACGAGCGCAGGTGGATGTATTTGTCTATGTTCGTAGGTTTGCCCAGGTAGTTCTCGTACACCCGGATCATCTGTTCCTCCAGCGTGGCCACGTGTGACGGAAGAAGGCCCTCCAGCCCGAACTCCCGCCGCTCTTCCTCGGTGAAAGCCGTGCCTTTGTTGAGAATATGGTGAAAAAGAAGGTCGGTCCCATGTTCGTCAACGGCCATGTACTTGTCGCCGCTTTTGTCCGTCATGATGCGGAAGTGGCTCATATCCCCCCCCAGTAAAACAGGCGTTTTGTAACAATCGTCGCGCCCTTCACGTCAATCAAAAATGTGTAGGGCATCCGCTACACTATAATCCCGGGTGAAAAAAACTCTCAAGCATTTTTTGTGTATTGCCGATAAATTTGGCATGGAATTAGAACGATTCCCTGCAATGGACTGTGGGGATAGTTCCAAAAGACGCTAAGGAGGGCGTTTTGTCATGGACGCGATGAATTCTGTTGGTGGCAGTGGTAAAGGGTCAGAGTCATTCAGGGCGCACACTACCCCGAAATTCCTGCCGGACCTTGGCAGTGGGGTAAGGCTTTTCGAGGCGCCGATGAAAGCCGCAGGGAACTCGGTAATCAGGGCGCAGGCCGGCCGGGGCGGGTTTTCGGCGGTAGCGTGAAAAGAAGAGGAGCGGCGTTTTGCTCCACTTAGGGTGAACAATGAATAAAAATTGTCACCCTAAGTCTGGCGAAGGGTGAAAACTACCGCCGTTGTCTTGCTTCGACTTAGCGCGACATGAGAGTTGTTTTCTCCAACCCCAAAGCAAAGCATCTCGCAATCACACAACACTGCGAACTGATATCATATCCTCCCATGTTCCCATTAAGCCTTTTCGACTACCATTTGCCGGAGCGTCTCATCGCCCAAAAACCGGCTCCCAAGCGGGATGAAAGCAGGTTGATGGTTGTTGGCCGGTCAGTGAAAAGCGTCTCGCATTCCACTTTCGCAAGTTTCCCTTCCATGCTCAACGAGGGGGATGTGCTTACCATAAACACGACGCGGGTTATTCCGGCGCGGCTGTTGGCGAACAGGAAATCCGGCGGGGCGGTGGAGATACTGCTTGCTCGCAGGGCTGGCGCTAACCGATGGATCGCCGTCACCGGAGGGGCGCAAAAGGTCAAGCCGGGCGAGACGCTTATCGTGGGGGATGGCGCTGTGATTTTCGAGGGCAAGGCCGGAAACGGTATGGCGTATGTCAGTTTTTCCAGCGAAGACGAGATGGACAGGATTATAAAAGATCATGGGGTTGTCCCTCTCCCCCCTTACATATATAGAGAAGCCGGCGTTTCCAGCGCAGATGATGTGGAACGGTATCAGACCGTTTTTGCCAGCAAAGACGGCTCCTGCGCGGCGCCCACGGCGGGCCTGCATTTCACAGAAAAGATTCTCGAAGAAATCCGCCGCAAAGGCGTGATCGTGGCGCCCGTCATCCTTCACGTCGGGCCTGGGACGTTCAAACCGGTGAAAACGGAAGACATTGACGAGCATGTCATGGATCCAGAGCCGTTTGAAATACCGGAAAGCTCTGCGCAAGCCGTGACCCTGGCGAGAAAAGAGGGAAGGCGCGTTATCGCCGTAGGTAGCACTGTCACCCGTTGCCTGGAGTCTGTGGCGGACGAGGCAGGAGCCGTGCGGGCATGCTCCGGCGAGACTGATCTGTTTATAAAACCCGGGTACAGGTTCAAGGCCGTGGACGCAATGCTCACCAATTTCCACCTGCCAAAATCCACGCTATTGGTTCTTGTGTGCGCTTTTGCCGGGCGGGAGTTGGCGCTTTCGGCGTATGCAGAGGCGGTGCGGGAGGAGTACCGTTTTTTCAGTTACGGCGACGCGATGTTTATAGGGTGAGGGGCAACGCCAAACGTATTTTCTCCGCTCGCTTATTCAACGAGAGCTTTGCGTAACCAAGAATTCCTAGCGCCAAATAGAATGAACGCACGGCGCCGTCATCTTACCCTCTCCCTTGATGGGAGAGGGCAATGCCGTTAACCGTTATTTCCCGTGTTTCTTGAAGTAATCCTGCGAACCTTTCGGGTCGCCTTTCATCGTGTCGGCTCCGGGTGTCCAGTTGGCCGGGCAGACCTCGCCGGTGACTCGGACGGACTGTAAAGCCGCCAGCACACGCAGGACCTCGTCCACGCTCCTGCCGATCCCAAGGTCATGCACAACCTGATAAGCCACCTTGCCGTCTGGGTCAATGATGTAAAGCCCCCTCAGCGTGATGCCTGCGGGGATGAGCACTTCGTACGCCCTGCCGATGTCTTTCGTCAGGTCGGCGAGAAGCGGGTAGGTTAGCTGGCCCAGGCCGCCTTTGGAACGCGGGGTGTCTACCCAGGAAAGATGCGTGAACTTGCTGTCCACGGAGCAACCCAAAACCTCTGCCTCCAGCTTTTTGAAATCGCCTATCCTGTCGGATATCGCAGTGATCTCCGTTGGGCAGACAAAAGTGTAATCAAGCGGATAGAAGAACAGGACAAGCCACTTGCCTTTGTAATCGGCGAGCTTGACCTGTTTGAACGACTTGTCCGGCATCACAGCGTCGGCGCAAAAATCCGGAGCGGGTTGTTGAACGAGGGAAGTCATAATAATTAAAACTCCTTCCAATTGTTGAATTCACTCTTAACTAATCGAATTTTACTAAGTCTAAGCGCCGAACGCAAGAGATATTTTAGGGTCAAACATGTTATAGTGTTATCCCTTTTAGTTTTACAATGCGTAGGGCCTGAATCGCGCCTTACGCGGGGAGCAGGCAGGTATGCTGGCCGAAGGAAAATATGCCCTTCGGCGGGTTATTACGACTGGAGGATTTTCGAAAATGCGTGGTGTGGACGATAAAAAAGCGGCGCTGGATTTAAGCTTCTATCGCGACTGGGTGGCCAAACGCGAAAAAGTGATCGAGAAGGACAAAAAGAAGCCCGTAAATTTCATAACCATCTCGCGGGAGTTTGGATGCGAGGGGTTTGAGCTGGCGGAAAAACTGGTTGAGAAGATAAACGCCACCAAAGGCGCGTCCTGGAACCTTTTTACAAGGAAGATGATAGAAGAAGCCTGCGCCACGGAGTCGCTGGAGGCCCAGGACATCCACGCGATATCGGAGAAACGCTGGACGTTCAAAGACTGGTTCGTAGACGCGCTGGTGCCCAAGTACCTGCAATCCGGCTCGTCTGTGGTGTTCCAGCGTATGCGGAACATGATCCTTAACCTGGTGGACAAGGGCAACTGCGTCATCCTGGGCGCCGGGTCGCAGATACTCACCCAGAACCTGGACCCGAAGAAGTTCCACGGCCTTCACGTCAGGATCACCGCTTCGTACAACTGGAGGCTCAACCGGATCGAGGGCCTCTACACCCTGCCGAGAGGCGAGGCGGAGAACATGCTCCGCGCGCGGCAGGACGCCCGCGACAAGTTTATAGCCGATTTCACGTCCCTCAACGCGGCGGACCAATCCCTGTATCACATCATCTTCAACAACGCGCGCAACACGCCGGAGATGATGGCGGACGTGATTCTTGAGTATATGAGAGTCACCAACGCCCTGGACTGACGGACTGAGGATTCAACCCTCCGTTTGTTTTTTCTTCGAGATTCGTAACGTAGCTACGCTCCGCTCAGAATGACAAGTAAGTAGATGTCATTCTGAGCGATACCGAAGAATCTCACCTCAACTTCGGAATCAGGGTTCAGCGATAAGTGTGCTTTTTTTCAGGGTCTTCGTAAATCCAGCCTCGGAAGGCCGTTCCTAATGCACGTCATGTAGTAAATCTCAAACGCCCCTTTGAGGTAGTGGAAGACCCGGCCCTCCTTGTGCGATAACTTGTTTCGTGGCGGGAAAAGTGGAGAGCCGGATATGAAAAACCCTTTGTCGCCGCCGTCCGCTATGCATGTGATCGAAAAATCTTTGCCTCTCTTTTTTTCCCCGCCCAAAATATCCACAGCTATGTTACGCGCTGTGACCCGCGCCATATCCTCCGTCATCTGTCCTGTCTTGGGGACGCCTACCGGCACGGCCGTCCCCGCCATCGGTGCGATAGCCAGCGACACGCCGGCCGCGTAAACATTGGGGTATTTGGGGTTGGCCAGGTAATCGTCCGTCAAGATGAACCCGCGCGGGTTTGCAAGCCCGTCAATTTCCATATATGCGTGACTGCCGTAGAATGGGGGGATTATCATCGAGAAATCGTTGTCGTATTTCGTCCCGTCCGCAAGTTCCACGCTGGATTCGGTTATCCCGGCGATTTTGGCGTTGACGCGCCATTCTATCGCCCTGTCGGCGAACTCGTCCTCCAGCATCCTGGTCATCGCCCCAAAACCGCCGACCCCGAAATGGCCAAGGAACGGTTCGTTGGTAAAGAACGCTATCTTGAATTTGCCGCGCAAACCTTTCCGCCGGAGCAGGGTATCTGTGATCATCGCCATCTCGTATGGCGGGCCGAGGCACGACGCGCCCTGCGCGTTGCCGAAAACCAGCGTCCCTTCCCCTTTGGCGATGGCGCGTTCCAAAGCGCTCCGGGCCTGAAGCGCCTGGTTGACAGAGAAAATACCGTAACTGTTGCCACCCTCTGGCCCCATGCCGGGAACTGCGGCGAAATCCAACTCCGACCCCGTGGCGATGACAGCGTAATCGTAATTGTAATCGCCCGCGACCCCCTGCGCCCGGTTCTCGGAGGGGTGGAGCTTTACTATTGTGTCTTTGACGAAACGTATGCCCGCCCTGCCTAGCTTGTCGGCCACGGGTGTCTGGATTTTTTCCGGAGCTTTCCATCCAGCCACAACCCACGGCAAGGACGGGATGAATGTGAAAACGTCGTCCGTGGATACGACGGTGATTTCCACGTCTGCCGGGACGAGCTTTTTAAGCGTGATGGCGGCGTTGTACCCGCCGAACGAGGAGCCTAAAACAAGAACTTTTTTACCCATTTTGAGCCTCTTTCTTCAGAAAGTCACAACCTTGTCGCTACTCATCACCCACTCGTTAAGCTCGCGCATGGAGCCGACCTTGATCGCAGGGGTCATGTCGCCCGTCCCAATGCCGCACCGGTCTATGCACGTCTTGCAGTATTTTATCGCCACGCCCTTCCCGGCCAGCTCATTGAGCATCTTGCAAAGGTCGAAAAACCCCTCCGGCGGCGTGACGCTCACCCTGCCTGTATCCACTCCCTCGTTAATCAGGAAAACGCGCGTAGTCACGCCGCTTCCAATAGCCGTGTCCGCAAGCCGTAGTGCGTTCCACGCCACGTCGGAACCGGCATAAGGGGCGCTACTTAAAATCACGAGCAACGAATCCGCTTTTTCTCCCATCGTCATTCTCCATCGGGAAATAGATATTCAATTAATCAATTGAACATTAGAATATCGTAAGCTATTCCCGAATGTCAAAGGATGATTTCAGGCAAAGACTCCCCAAATATACTACAAAGGCCGCAAAATCCTTGCGGTGGCGTAACGATATCCCGGCCAGTTTCCATGCCATTATTGATCGGGCCACTTCCAATAGCCGTTCCGCAAGCCGCAGAGCGTTCCATGTCACGTCGGAATGCGCGTAAGGAGCGCCACTCAAAATCACGAGCGCGAATTCGCGTTTTCTCCCCTCGCCATTCCCGCGCGCCTTTTAGCGTATGGAGCCATCCGTTTTTTAGTCTCAGCCGATTTCGCAAACCTCTTTTAACATGTCGGCGGCGTGCCCAGCCGCTTTCACGCCGTAGAAGGTCCTCAGCGTCCTGCCGTCCTCGCCGATTATGATGGTGGAGCGTGCGGGAAACCCAACCTTCGTGACAAGCAGGTCCACCCCGCTCCAGGCTCCATACTGGCGGCAAACTTCACCGTTCGGATCGGAAAGAAGGATGAATGGCAACGCCTTTTGCCCCGCCCACTTTTTCAGGGTTTCAGACCTATCGGCGCTCACACCTACAATGACCGTGTTCTTTTCCGTGAAATCCTTTATTGCGTCGCGAAACTCGGACGCTTCGGTGTTTCAACCGGGGGTGTTCGCCTTTGGAAAGAAGTAGAGGACCACCTTTTTCCCGGCGAATTCTTTTAACGTGCGTTTGACCCCGTGCTGGTCAAGCAACGAAAACTCCGGCGCCTTGTCGCCCACATTTAGCATGACCGACCCTCCTTATTCTTCACTTCAAGCTTACCACTATTCAATGGACGCTAGAATAGCGTAAACCGTTCCCGAACGTTTGAAGAACGAATTCGGAAAAAGACTCCTTGAGCATCTTGCAAGGCCGGAAAAACCCTCCAGCGGCGTGACCCTCTGCCTGCCTGCGTCCATCCTCCATTAGTCAGGAATACGCAGGTGGTCATGTGGCATCCAATGCCCCCAGCCGCAAGCCTCAACACATTCCACTCTCCACCGGAAAATCAAGTTTAGTCCACGACTCCATCCCGCCCTTCACCACATCGGATTCGACACCTATTTTCGAGGCGGTCTCAACCGCCTTTGCGGACTTGCGGTCGGTTCTGCATATGAAGACGACCTTTTTACCGGCTAGCGCGATATCGTGGAGCCTTCCCTCAATCTGCGCCAGCGGGATATTCAATGCGCCGGGAACATGGCACTGCGTAAAATCGCCAGCTTCTCTCACATCCACGACGATCACCGGCTCGCCCCTGTCCAGCATTTGTTTGAGCTTTTTGACGTCAAACGGGGCTTTCTCCCTCAGCTTGTAAACGATCCGGCTAAGAAACGCGGCCAGGGCCATGATCCCGATAGCTATGAGTATTTTCTGAAGAGTTCCCTCGCTATCCGTGAAAGCCTCTTTCCCCGCGTATCCCACATATGTGTAGGCGAACGCGCCGGGGAGCATGAAAATGAACGTCGCCACCGCGTAATGAGTGAACTTTATGGGTGTCAGGCCCAACGCGTAGTTGAGCGCGTTGAAGGGGAAGACGGGCACAAGCCGCGTGAAAGCGACGAATTCCCATCCCTCCGCTTCCACCCCGTCGTAAAGTTTTTTGAGCCTGCCGCCCATCATGCGCCTCACCCAGCCGCTGGCCATATACTTGGAGATCGCGAAGGCAAGCATAGCCCCAACCGTGGCTCCCACCAGGTTGTAAGCGGTTCCCCACAGCGGCCCGAACAATGCGCCGCCAGCCAGCGTGATAGGAGTGGCGGGGATGAAAAGGACCGTTGAGACGGCGTAAGCGAGCATGAACACGGCGGGAGCCCATGCGCCAGCCTCCAGGGTCCATCGCTCAATGGCCTGCATGCTCAAAACGTCCCGGTAACGGATGGCCAGCGCGCCCAATACCAGTAACAGGATAGTCAGGAAGACCCGCGAGGCGGTTTTGCCCCAGCTTTGGCTCATCAAAAGATTCTCCGCGTCTGAACGATTTGCAACATGAGGTTCATGGACGTAATTTTTAATTTTACCATGCGCGCCGCCAGTGTGGCGGACAGTCGCCCATAATCGCGGGGTAAAAAAAGAAGCGGGCGGTTCAGTCATGCCATTTTCCGCTGTGGTGGCGCGGAGGAGCCGCATCACCCCTTACCCTGCCCTCTTCTACGCAAGCGGGGCGAGGGTCTCGACTGGCTCAGGCCTGCCACAGCAAGCATTGCTCCAACTACCAGTGCGAAGGATGCCACACGCAGGGTATAAGTTGGTCGTTCCAGCACAACTATGTGTTGCGAATCTCGAACAAAAACAACCGAATTAGCCGCTATTACGCGTGTCAACTTGGGGATTCGGGATTATTTCCAAACTGGCTAAACTTTAAAAACGGCGTTCTGGTGATATCAAGAGACCGCCGGAAATAGTATACTTTCCAAAACGATTCGGAGACAGTTATGTTCAGCGGCTCATGGGTGGCTGTGGTCACCCCGTTTCGGAGTGGAGAGATTGACGAGGAGGCTCTTGCAAGCCTCATCAACTGGCATGTGGATCAGGGTACGGACGGCATCGTCGCCGTCGGCACCACGGGGGAGTGCCCTACGCTCTCCAACGAGGAGCACATTCGTGTTGTGGAGATTTGCGTCCGCGTCGCCGCCAAACGCATACCCGTCATGGCGGGGACTGGCTCCAACTCCACAGACGAGGCCATCTCGCTTACCAGGCGCGCCAGGGAGATTGGGGCGGATTCGGTCCTGCTCGTCAGCCCGTACTACAACAAACCCACGCAGGAGGGGATATACCGCCACTATATGGCCATAGCCGACGCAGTGGACATCCCCCAGGTTATCTATAACGTTCCCGGCAGGACCGCCAGCAGGATAGAGGTCGCAACAATGGCGCGGCTTGCCGTACACAAGAACATCGTCGGCGCCAAAGACGCGGTCGGCGACCTTAACTATACGTCGGAGCTTATAGCCAGGCTCGGCCCCGCGTTCCACGTCTTCTCTGGGGACGACTCGCTGACTATCCCGATGATGTCCCTTGGCGCGCGCGGCGTCATTTCCGTAGCCGCCAACGTTGTCCCTGCGCAGATATCCGGCATGGTGGCCGCGATGGGCGCCGGGAACTTCGCCATGGCCCGCGCGACGCATTTCGAGTTGTGGGACTTGATGAACTCCATGTTCTACGAGACCAATCCCATTCCGGTGAAGACCG
>Ga0315281_10015245_pt1 | contig 10313 bp, 12 predicted proteins | sample YL17G07_0_MG_FD_204540 | JGI IMG/M metagenome (GOLD analysis project Ga0315281, IMG submission 204540) | Sediment microbial communities from Yellowstone Lake, YNP, Wyoming, USA - YL17G07_0 | ecosystem: Environmental > Aquatic > Freshwater > Lake > Sediment | place: USA: Wyoming | collected...
GCCGAAGTCCGCCGCCGGCTCGCGGACGCCGGCCCGGCCGGGCTTTCGTTGGCCGAAGTGCGGAGCCGATTGCAAAACCGCGGCGCATGAAGATCGGCTTCGATCCAAGAGCAGCCGAAGACCTCGAACGCATTTATGATTTCATCGCAGCGGATAGCCCGATCAACGCGCGGGCTGTCATCGACCGCATTCTGTCGAGTGTCGAGAAGCTCGGCACATTTCCGGAAATGGCGCGGGTCGGCCGGGTCGCAGGCACGCGCGAATGGGTGGTTCCTCGTCTGCCTTACATCGCCGTCTACAAGATCGATATGGAACCGGATGTTCTCACCGTTATCGCGGTATTTCACGGCGCGCAGGATCGTGACCGCGAATGACGGTGGGGAGCCGCGACCGCCCGCTCAGCGCGGGACCCACCGGTCGCCGTCCTTCACATAGCCGCGTTTAACCGCCGCCCAGGCGATGCGGTGGGCGCGTTGCTCCTGCTCGGGTTCGCCGGCATGGGCGGCAAAGGCGTGATTGAACGCCTCGCGATAGATGTCCTGCGCGTGCGCGGGCAAATGCTGGCGCACCGGTGCCGGCAAATCATCATTGACCCGGTACGGCATGATCGATGCCTCCGCCGGAGTGACGGCGCAGCCAACAGCCGGCCGCGCCCGTCCGCCTTGCGCCAGATCAACGGCAAGCCAAAAACACTTTCGCCGGGCACGAGGGCCCGGCGAGGTTTTGTCAGCGTTTGCAGCGGCAGGTTTAGGCGGCGTTGGCCGATCGCAGCGAGGGGGCGGGTTCCTGCGCCGCGTGCTGGCGTTGCATCGCCATCACTTCGCGCATCAGCCGCGCGAAGTCCTTGCGGCCGGCTTCCAGCGCGCCTTCCAGCACCGAGCGTTCGAGCTTCTCGCGGCGCAGCGCCGCCGCCAGGTCTTCGTTCTTCTGCTCGGCGGATTGCTTGCTCGCCTGCAATTGGGTTTCGAGGAAATTGGTCCGATCGGTGAGCGACTTGATGGTTTCCTCGGCGCGCGCCAGCGCGGATTCCTTGCTGTTATAGGCTTTCGCCAGCACGCTGCCGCGCTCGAGCAGGAGGGCGCGCGCCTGCTCGTTCTCGTGCAGCTGAGATTCGTGATGGCTGCGCTCGGCCTCCAGGGCGGCGAGCCGCGCCGCCAGCGCATCGCGCTCATGGGCGGTCTCGCTCAGGCGGCGGTCGATGGTGCGCACCTCGTCGGCCCGCGTGGTGAGATGATCGCGCGCTTCCAGCAACAGCCGGTCGGTGGCGGCCGCGCGCGACTGCAAAGATTCAAAACGCATCTGCTGGGTGGTGATTTCGTTGTTGTGGCGTTCGTTGAGCTCATCGAGCGTGGCGGTGAGCCGGGTGCGCTCGGCATGGGCCTCGGCGAAATTCGTTTCGACATGGCGCAACCGACCCTGCGTCGCGGTCAGGCTGCTTTCCGCTTCGGCCAGCCGCCGCGACAGCCGTCCGCCGTCGGCGATCGACTTGTCGAGCGATGATTGCAAGGAGCGCTTTTCGTCCTCCGCCAGCACCAGCTTTTGCCGGGTATTGTTGACGTCGGCTTCGAGCTGGACGATGCGTTTGTCGGCGGCGGTCAGGCGCTCGCCGAGCCGGCGGTTCTCATCGCGCGCCGCCTTGGATTCCGTGGTTTCCTGCGTCAGGCGGGCTTCGAGATCGGCGATCTGCGCGCGGCGGGATGCGATGTCGATGGCGAGTTCGCCTCGGGTCGCCTCGAGCGTGCGCGCGGCATTTTGCGCGAAGGAAAGGTCCTGGCGAAGCTGCAGGCATTCGCGCTCGAATGCGCCGGCCTTCTTCTCCAGCTCGCTCACCTCGTTGCGCAGCTTGCCATAGGCGGTGCGGGTATTGCTCAGCACGGTCTGCAGGTTGAGCTTCTCGCTCTTCTCGGTTTCGAAGTCGCGCAGCGCCTTGCTCACCGGGTCGACCAGCCGGCCGACCGCGTCCTTGATGGAGTCGAGTTCGCCGATCTTGTGATTGGCATTGAGCAGCAGATTGCGCAGCGCCTCGTTGTCGCCGCCGAGTTGCGCCCCGAGCGCCGAAAACAGCTCCTCGTCGAGGTCAAGCCGGGTGTCGGCCGCCGCGGGCTCCACCAGTTTTGGCGCCATGGCCGTCCTTGACGCCGGTGCCGTCTTGCGGGCCAGAAAGCCGCTAAATTTGCTCATTGCTGGATCCTTTTTGCGCCGATCCGCCCGGCCGAAGCGACACCGAATCACCTTGGCTGCGATCCTATCGGAAACCTGGATTTTGAAGGTAAACAGGGTCTTAACGCCGGCCGGTTGGCCGCCGGAAGTGGTTTAAATGCAACGACTTGTGCGGTCATCCCGGGCGCCGGACAGGTCGCTGCGGGTGGCCGCCGGGGGTGTTTTTTGCAGCCGCAGCGGTGGATTGGCTGTGAATAATTTCGGCGCCACCCGCCGGCCGCGCTCGACTCCGTTCCCGCGCGCGCCCAAGAATCGCAGTCGAGTCGCAGGGTTGCACCGGGAGATCACGCCATGAAACGTCCAGTCGCTATTCTCGCTGCGGTCATCGCGGCCATTGCGTTCAGCTGTCAAACCGCCGACGCCCATGGGCGTCATCACAAAGTGGACAAACGGGTTACCGCGGTGGCGGTCGGCGCGGGTGTCGTCTCGACCGTCACCTATGGGTCGCTCATCGACTGGAGCTGGACCAAGCATTCGGCCTCGTATCGGTGGGGCGCATGGGGCGCGACGACCATCGGGTGCATGGTGCTCTCGCCGATCGTGGCGGCGATCATGGTCAAGGACCGTCAGCTGACTTCACGCGAGGTCGCCGTGCTGGAGGGCTCTTGCATCATCCCGATCGTCGGCGGCTGGCTGATGAACGCCGCTTATGACGCCAATCCGCAATGGGAGCCGGCACCGGCCAAGGCTCACCGGCACCATCGGCACCATAAAAAAACGTCGATGAAAAAGTAGCCGACCGGCTGTTCGTCCGAGTCATCGAATATCGCCGGTGCTGACCGACCGTCGGCGCCGGCGATTTGCTGTCCGCGAATGGTATCGCGCGGTTTTTTGTCGCGTTATTTTTTGCGGGCGATGAACACGCCCTCGCACAGCCGGAACGTCAGTTTGCCGTCCGTATCCTGCGGCGTGAGCGCGGCGGCCACCTCCGGCGTCGTCTGCGCCAGCATCGCGCGCAGCAGTGCCTGCATGGTGGCGTCGTGCCGGCCGGCCCAGAAATCGAAGTCCATCTGCTTGTAAATCCGCTCTTCATGGGCGACGGCGAAGCCGTGGGCGGCGAGCGCGGCGCGCCATTCCTCCATCGTCCAGGCGCGCAAATGGCTGGGATCGCGAAAGCGTTCGAAGGCGTTGACGTAGTCGCCGACGCTGCCGGGCGGCACCACATTGTCCACCACGGCGAACACGCCGTCGGCGACTAACACGCGCGCCACCTGGTCAAGAAAATCGGCGATGCTGTCGAAGTGGTGCGGCGCGATCCGGCAGGTGACGAGATCGAAACTGCCGTCCTCGAACGGCAGCGCCTCCGCCTTGGCGTAGCTGGTGCGAATATTGGCGTGCCCGCGCTTGGCGGCCTCGTCGCGCACCATCGCCAGCATCTCGTCGGTGATGTCGGTGGCCCACACCCGCGCGACATGCGGCGCGAAGGTATAGGCGACATGGCCGCCACCGGTGGCGATATCGAGCATGCGCCAGGCCGGTTGCGGCGCGACCAGTTCGACCAGGCGCTCGAGGCTCTTGCCCTGCGCGTGCGGCTTGCTGGTGAGATAACTCCGGGCGGTCTTGCCGAATTGCTGCTGGACGAGAGTCTTGGCCATGGGAGGTTCCGGTTGGCGGCGGCCGCGACTATAGCGCAAACCGAAAAAACTTCCCCCGCTTTTCAGCGACGGGCGGCCGGAACCCGTTCGCCAACCTATTCACCTTGCCGCCGGTCGCCCGCGTTGAGGTCGTCGTAGCCGTGGCGGCTGCTGTAGAACATCAGCGCCATCAGCCCGCAGCCGATCAGCAGCGAAAACAGGATGCCGCCGCCCATGGCGACATAGCCGTAGAGCGGGATTTCATCGCCGCCGAGATGGATCCAGGTCCCCGCCGCGAACCACAGCGCCAGCGCCAGCAAAGCCAGCAGGGGAACGAGAATGATCAGCTTGCGCATGATGGTGGCATTGGCCGCTTGGCTGGGTCCACTACGCACAAAATCAAAACGCGGGGAGCGCCCCCCGCGTTGCGACGATCAATAAGCCTGATGGCCGGAGCCGGCAAGATTACGATTTGCCGATCGGCTCGGCCGTGTCGGCGGTCTTGCCGCGCCGGGATTTTGGGGCTTCTTCGGCGGCCGGCGCCGATGCCGCGGCTTCCTCGAGCGGCGCGCCGCGGCGCAGCGTCGAGCGCAGGGCGCCGACCTCGCTTTGCAGGCGTGAATTGTCCTTGCGCGCGGCTTCCAGCGCGCCCTCGACCACCGCGCGTTCCATGCGCTCGCGCTGCAGCGCGGAGTTGAGATCCTCCACGCGCTTTTCGATGTTGGTGCGGCTGACCTGGATGTCGGCTTCGAGGTGGCCGCTGCGTTCGGTGAGCGACTGGATTTTCTCCTCGGCGCGGGCGAGTGCGGTTTCTCGCGCCTTCAAGGTCTTGGTCAGCGCCGTGGTGCGCTCCACCAGCGCGGCGCGCGATTGCTCAAGGTCCTTGATCTGCCGCTCGCGCGCATCATGCATCGCCTCGATCTGGGCGAGCCGCTTGTCGGCGCTGTTGCGCGCGATGGTCGCCTCGACCGATTTGCGGTCGAACGCGCGCACTTCCTCGGTTCGCGCGATCAGATTTTGCCGGGCCTCGGCCAGCAGTTTTTCCGCCGTGGCGGCGCGCGACTGCAGGCCGTCGAGCCGCATGTTCAGGCTGTTATGCTCGGCCTGGTGTTTCTCGTTGGCTTCATCGAGCGCGGCGGCAAGCCGGCCGCGTTCGGAATAGGCTTCGGCGAAATTCGTCTCGACCTTGCCGAGCTGGGAGCGGGTGGCGGCCAGGGTATTTTCGCTCTCGGTGAGCCGGCGGCTCAGGCGGGCGATTTCATTGTGCGACTGGTCGACCGCGGATTGCAGCGAGCGCTTTTCGTCTTCCAGCAGCGCGACCCGTTCGCGCGCGGCGGCCAGTTCGCCTTCCAACTCGCTGATGCGTTTTTCGGAGGCGTCGAGTTGTTCGGTCAGCGTGCGCTTGTTTTCGCTGAGCGACCGGCGCTGGGTGGTCTCCTGCGACAATTGCCGCTCGAGTTCGGAAATCTGCGCGTTCTGGTTGGCGATCTGATTGCTCAGTTCGCTGCGATTGCTCTCAAGGCCGCGCCCGGTCTCACGCGCAAGCTCGAGATCTTCGCGCAACCGCTCGTTCTCGGATTCGAGCAGCGTGGCCTTCTTCTCGACTTGATAGAACTCGGTTCGCAGCGTCTCGTAGGCGGACCGGTTCTCGGCCAGCATGCCTTTCAAGCTCAGATTTTGCGATTTTTCCTGCTCGAGCGCGCGCAGCGTATTGTTGAACGGCGTGACGATCTTGTCGAAGGCGTCCTTGAGGTCGTCGAGTTCGCCGATCTTGCGGCCGGTGTCGAACAACAGGTTGCGCAGCGACTCGTTCTCTTCGCCCATGCGGGAGCCGACGTCGGAAACATTCTCGAGCGCGAAGTGTTCACCGTCGCCGTTGGTGCGTTTGCCGTTCGCACGCCCGGAATGCTTGTCGGAGCCGGCTTCCCCGCTTTTCCGGCCGAATAGATCCGACAGCTTACTCATGAACTTCGGCCTCCCGAGCCGTACGCAACGCGTCCCGCCATTGGCGAGTTAAGATATTATAAATCTTCGTAAATTGGAACACTGGGCGGTCTGCTGGCGGCACCGGGCGGGGCCGCGCAGCGATCATGGTTAAGGCCGATATTTGTGCTGAAATCCCTGCAAGTTCGACAATGTCGCGCTATATGATCGCATATGGCCGAAAACAGTCCGACCCCGCCTGATGACCAGCAACCCAGTTATGCCTACCGGCCGTCGGTTCTCGGCGCGGCGCGGGCGTTCCGGCTCGCGCCGGATGCCATTTTTTGGGACGTTGGACGGCACTCCGGCCGGATTCCATGGCCGATGGTCACGCGCGTGCGCCTGTCATTCCGCCCGGTGACGATGCAATCTTACCGCTTTCGCACCGAACTATGGTCGCAAAACGGACCCAAGCTCGAGATCGTTTCGACCTCCTGGAAGAGCATGGTCGAACAGGAGCGCCTCGATCCGGCCTATGTGGCGCTCGTCCGCGAGTTGCATCGGCGGATCGTGGCGGCCGGGTCGCCGGTTCGCTACGAAGTCGGCATCAATCCGCTGATCTATTGGTCCGAGCTGGCGATCTTCGCCGCCACCGCGCTCGGCCTTGCCGCCTTGATCGCGCGCGCGCTCCACGCTCAGGAATGGAGCGGGGCGGCCTTCATCGGCGCGTTTCTCGGCATTTCCTTGTGGAAGATCGGCGCTTATTTCCGCCGCAACCGGCCGGGCTTCTATCGCCCCGAGGCTTTGCCCGCCGAGGTGATGCCGAAATCATAGAATCGCATCGATCCTGATTAAATCAGGATCGGACCCTAACATTTATTTGCGCATGATCTTTTCCGAAAACCGGTTCCCACTTTTCGGGATCATGCGCTAGTTGCGCACCACCAGCACCGAACATTTGGCGTAGCGCACCACGTGCCCGGCATTCGAGCCGAGGAAGTAGGTGCGCATGGCGGGGCGGTGCGAACTCATCACGATCAGGTCGGCGCCCATCGCCTTCGCCTCTTCCAGCACCTCGTGATAGATGCCGCCTTGCCGCACCGTGCTCGACGCGCGCGCCGGCTCAAGTCCGCATTCGCGCGCGATAATCGCCAGCGCCTCCTCCGCCGAATTACGCTGCTGGCTGTCGAAATCCGGCGGGACATATTCCGCCAGCATGACCGGGGTCATCGGCAGCACATTGATCAAACGCACCGCGCCGCCCGATGCCTGCGCCATGGCGACCGCGGTAGCGATCGCCGGTTTTGCCAGATCGGTATCGGCGAGATCGATCGGAACCAGAATTTTCTTGTACATGCCAAGGCCCCCTTTGGCCCTCTTTCCGTGCGAACAACTATACTGCCACGTTTTCGCGACCAGGGTGAGTGGGGCCTATTGCCTCAATTGGTGGGCGCTGCCAGCGACCTGGGGTCGACGAAGCGTTCCAGCCGGCCGGAGTGCGGATGCAATTTAGTCCAATCGTCGAAGGCGAAGTCGATGATGGCCAAGCCCGAGGTCGGAAGTTTTTCCCGCAACCGTTCGCGGGTATCGATATCGCCGGAGGCGATCAGCAGCAAAGCGAGTTCGTGCAGGCCGGGGTTGTGGCCGACCACCAGCAGCGCTTGGACACTGTCCGGGGTCGCCTTGATCAGGTCGACAAGGGCTTGCGGGCTGGCATCGTAAATGCGCGCGTCGGCGATGGTCGCCGGTGCGGAACGAAAAGCCGCAACCGCGTGCTTCCAGGTTTCCTCGGTGCGGGCCGCGGTCGAGACCAGCGCCCGGTCCGGCACCAGCGCATGACGGGCCATGTAGGCGCCGATCAGGGCGGCATCGGCGCGGCCGCGCTCGGTGAGCGCGCGCGCAAGGTCGCGGCTGCCGGGTTCAGGGCGTTCGGCCTTGGAATGGCGAAACAACAGCAGGCGGCGCATGATGGGCAACAACCAGCCAAAAGTTGAGCAAGACACGTCGATTTAGCGGCACCGGCAGTCTAGCATGTTCCCGGAAAAGGCGGAGTGGGCGGGGCCAAGTCTCGGCACAAGTCTCGGCACTTGCCCCGGCCGCTGCCCCGGCAGGATTAAGATGAGCGAACAAGCCAGCGAAGTCACCAACTGGTACCAGGCGAGCAAGGTTGCCAGCCGGCCGCGCGCCCGGCTGACTTTCGATCTCGACGTCGACGTCTGCGTGATCGGTGCCGGGCTGGCGGGCTTGACCGCAGCGCGCGAGATCGCCCGGCGCGGCTGGTCGGTGGCGGTGCTCGAGGCCAATACCACCGCCTGGGCGGCGTCCGGGCGCAATACCGGTTTCGTGCTGCCGGGCTATTCCGAGGGCATCGACCAGCTGGTCGAACGCATCGGGCTCGACCATGCCAAGCAATTATGGGCGCTGTCGGAGGCGGGCGTTGGCTATGTGCGCGACACCATCAAGGACACAGGCATGCCCGGCGTCGATCCGGTCGACGGCTGGCTCAACGTGTCCAAGACCGATGACGCCGGCGCGGTCGACGCTGCCGTGGAGCGGCTGCGCTGGATCGGCGCCGAGGTCGAGGCTTGGCCGACGACACGCGTGCGCGAGCATTTGCCGAGCCAGCGTTATTTCGGCGCGCTGCATTTCCCGCGCGCCTTCCACATCCATCCACTCAACTATGCGCTCGGCCTGGCCGCGGCGGCGGAAGCGGCGGGCGCGCGCATTTTCGAGGACACGCCGGCGATCGCGCTCGATCCGGCCGGCGTGCGCAAGCGGATCCGGACGCCGTCGGCGCGGGTGCGCGCCGCGCATGTGGTGCTCGCCGGCAATATTCATTTGGGCGCGCTGATGCCGCGGCTCGCCGCCACGCTGCTGCCGGTCACCACCTACGTGCTGGTGAGCGAGCCGCTCGGACCGCGGCTCGCCGAGGTGGTGCGCTATCGCGGCGCGGTCAGCGATTCCGAATGGGCCGACAATCATTATCGCATCGTCGGCGGCGCCAATCCCGACGAACAAAGACTGCAATGGTCCGGGCGGATGACCGTCTGGGAAGCCGACCCGCGCCGGTTTTCCCGCGCGCTGACCGCCAGCATCCGGCGGATTTTTCCGCAGCTCGGCGCCATCAAGATCGCGCATCTGTGGTCCGGCACGCTCGGGCGGTCGCTGCACCGGATGCCGCAGATCGGCGAGATTCAGCGCGGCGTCTGGGTGGCGAGCGCCTTCGGCGGCCATGGCCTCAACACCTCGGCGCTCGCCGGCGGATTGGTGGCGCGCGGCATTGTCGAGAGCGACCAGACCTGGCGGCTGTTCGCGCCCTACGAACTGGTCTGGGCGGGCGGGCGGTTCGGCCGCGCGGTGGCGCAGACGCTTTATGTCGGATCGCGGCCGATCGCGACGGTTGCGGAGGGGATTGCGCGCTACCGCGAGCGCGCCCGCCGCCGCAAGCAGGCCAAGGCCGCGGCAAGGCGCGCCGCCAGCGCCGCGCGGGAAGCGGCCAAGGCTGAAGCTGCTGCGGTTGGGCACCCGCCGCCGGCCGGGGTCTCGGCGCCGGCGGGTGAGGGGTTGGAAGGGCGATAAGTTCGCGCCATGCGATATTGCCGCGGCAGAATCCCCTGAATTGAATCTTAAGCCACAGCGCCTATTATGAAATCCAAGATCGTCATATGGTTTAGGTAGTTCATGCTTTCGGCGAGTGATCAGATGCAACCGGCGGTACGATGGTTCGGCGCAGTTTTGGCGCTCGGCATGGCGGCGGTCGCCGCCGCGCCGGTGGCCATGGCCGACTGGACCATCACGCTCGGAGCCGAAGCGCGCGTGCTGCCGTCCTATGAAGGCTCCGACCGCGCCATGCTGCAGGCGATCCCGCTGATCGACATTCGCCGCGCCGGCACGCCGCGGCGGTTTCAGAGCCCGCGCGACGGCGCCAGCATCGGCATTCTCGAAAGCGGCGCGTTCCGTCTCGGCCCGACCGCCAAGCTGCAGTTCCCGCGCCGCGAACGCGACGACAGCGATCTTATCGGTCTCGGCAATGTGGGCTGGACGCTGGAAGCCGGCGGTTTTGCCGAATATTGGCCGGCGCAATGGCTGCGCAGCCGGATCGAGGTGCGGCAAGGCTTCGGCGGGCATCACGGCGTGGTGTCGGACATCTCCGCCGATGTGGTGATGAAGGCATCGCCGCAGCTCACGCTCTCCGGCGGGCCGCGGCTGGCGCTCGCCAGCGCGACCGCGCTGAATCCTTATTTCGGCATCACGGCGGCGCAAGCGGCGGCCTCGGGTCTGGCGGCCTACAGCCCGTCCGGCGGGCTGCGCGCCTATGGGCTGGGCGCGCAGGCGCGCTACGAATGGACGCCGCGCTGGGCCTCGCACTTCTTCGTCGAGTATGACCGGCTGACCGGCGCCGCCGCCAATTCGCCGCTGGTCACGCTGCGCGGCAACCGCAACCAGGTCCAGGTCGGAATCGGCACCACCTATTCGTTCGACGTCGGCAGTCCGTTCTGAGCGGGCGGCGGCGCGGGCGGCCATATGATCGGCATTCACGGTTGCGGCGGCGGCATTGTTTTGACCGCTTCCGGTCTCAAAACCGCGTCATGATCT
>Ga0315281_10015246_pt1 | contig 10312 bp, 10 predicted proteins | sample YL17G07_0_MG_FD_204540 | JGI IMG/M metagenome (GOLD analysis project Ga0315281, IMG submission 204540) | Sediment microbial communities from Yellowstone Lake, YNP, Wyoming, USA - YL17G07_0 | ecosystem: Environmental > Aquatic > Freshwater > Lake > Sediment | place: USA: Wyoming | collected...
CACGGAAGAGCACATCGACGCCGCGATCGGTGGGATCAAAGAGATCGCCGAGATAGCGGCCAATCGCAACAAGGTACCCTAAATTGCCGATAAGATTCTTTCTTCTCAAGCGATGACGCCGACTTCTGGCGAAACTAATACGAACGCATTAGATAGTTTGACATCTGACTTTAGGCGGCCTGAAGCCGCCCTCACTCCCCCGGCCCCCGGGGAACCAGTCCCGTCGGTTCCCCCCGTCGCACCTCTGTCGGCGACACGGACGATCTCAGAGCCCCCCTCCGATTATCGGAGGGGGTAGGGGGTGGCAAGAAATATGAACAAAGTCTTGGGCGCGTCGCCGAGAGAGCCCTCATAGGGCGCGGGTCCCCCTTCCGCTACGGGGGCTTGAGGACGGCATTCAGTGCCGTTCATACATTTGAACTTCTTTTATTGCGTTCGTATTAGGATTTCCAGGGACACGCCACACATTCGACGTCCTAACGCCGATTTTGGGAAGTGGGGTCGGCCCGGACCTCTTCGCGCCGCGGTGTGCCCGGCGTCAAGAGCTCCGGCTCTGGTCCTAGACGCAGCCGTCCGGCTTCGGCAGACCCGCGACCTTGCAGGCGCCCTTGGCGGGGCCTGAGGGGAAAAGTTCGTAAATTCTTTTGAGCGGAAAGCCCGTGGCCTGACACATCTTGCGGACCATCGGGGCCATTCCCTTATCGAGATAGTGGCTCCGGATGAAGTCGATGACGGCCCAATGCTCCCCGGTCAGGTTCTCGATCCCTTCTTCGGCCCTGGCCAGGACCACTGCCGCATCCTTCGACCATTCTGCGGGGCGGGCCATGAACCCTTCCTCGTTAACCTCGATCTTCTTGTCGTTATCCTCGATGACCGGCATGCGCGTCTCCTTCGCGTGAAATGAAGGGCTATTATATCCGGAAGTGACCGCTCGTGCCAAGGCTGAATGTTGGGCTGCCCCGTTTTTTCCGGTCTCTCAGGCGTCTTGCGATTCGACGAAAGGCGAACGACATTCATGATTGCCGATTTGATTATTTCTTCTCAAACGATGACGCCGACTTCTGGTGATACCCGGAATTCCGAATCACGTCCTATCGGCAATTTTGGGACGACACGCGATGGGCGACAAAGATATGCTATGATAGAAATAGAGGTTTCGGTCGCCGATGAAACAAAGAACGAGCTGGCTCTTTCCCATATCCCTTCTGTTGGTCGCCGCTTCGGCAATTGTTTACGGCGTCCACTATCTCGTTTTCCGTGACGCCTACCATATCTTTTTTTATATGCTCCTGGACATCGCCTTCCTCTTCCTGAACGTCCTCGTCGTCATCATCTTCATCGAGCGCTTACTCGCCCGGAGGGAGCGGCAAGCGGTATTCCAGAAGCTCAACATGGTCATCGGCACGTTTTTCAGCGAGGTGGGATTGGAGCTGCTCAAGCGGTTCTCCGCCCGTATCGCGAATGCCGACGCGGTCAAGGAACGCCTGGACGTCCGGCTGAACTGGACGCGGAAGGACTTTCAGAAAGCGACAACCTCTGCCAAGGGTTTTTCCTATGATTTAAACATAAACCCGCCCTCTCTTCTTGAGATCAAGGACTTCCTGGCCCGAAAGCGCGACTTCCTGGTTCGGCTCCTGGAAAACCCCAGCCTGCTCGAGCATGACCGCTTCACGGACCTCCTCTGGGCCGTGTTCCATCTGGCCGAGGAACTGTCCTTCCGGGAAGGGAACTTCGAAGACCTTCCTCCGAGCGACCGGCTTCACCTTATGGGTGATGCCAAAAGGGCTTACACGCACATCACGATGGAGTGGCTGGCGTACACGGAACACCTCAAGGAGAATTATCCGTTCCTGTTCTCCCTTGCGGTGCGGATCAATCCCCTCAGCGCGAACCCGTCGGCATATATCAACGGCCAATAGCCTGCGTGTCTGTGGACCCGGATGTCACTCCTGGCTTAATAGGCTCTTCTCATCAGGAAAATGGTCGCCATGCTCAAGCGGCGTCTTTGGAACGTCACCCTGGGGACATAACGATCATTATAAGGGGAGTTCAACCGTGAATGTCGTCCCTTCGCCGAGCCGGCTCCGGACCGAAATCTTCCCTCGGTGGGCCAGGACGATGTGCTTGACGATGGAAAGGCCGAGGCCCGTTCCACCCAATTTCCTCGATCTCGATTTATCGACGACATAGAAGCGTTCGAAAATATGAGTCAGGTGCTCCTCGGGAATTCCAATGCCCGTGTCCCGGACATCGATGACGATGTTCCGGTCTTTCGTCGTCAAGGAAACCGCGACGGTTCCCTTTTCCGTGTACTTGACGGCATTGTCGATAAGGTTGACGAGCATCTGTTCAAGCTGGAAGGAATCCCCCGCGAGAGGGAGAAGCCCAGCTTCGGCCTTCAACTCCAACCCGACGCCCTTGTCCGCCGCCCTGTTCCCGAAGAGCTTCAGGACGTTCTCCGCCAGGAGTCTGATGTCCGTTTTTTCGATCTCCATGGAGGCGCCCTTTTCCTCGAGCTGGGCCAGGGAGAGCAGGTCCTGGACGATCCCGATCAGTCGGTCGGTGTTCCTGTGAATGATCGAGGCATATCCCTTGTCTTCCCCCTCCAGCCTTCCTTCGAGGGTCTCGGCGAATCCCTTGATGGCCGTGAGCGGAGTCCTCAGCTCATGGGAGACATTAAGAACGAAATCTTTTTTCATGCGTTCGACGTTCCTGGCCTCGCTGAGATCATGGAGCGTGACCACCAGTCGTTCTTGCATGGGAAGGAAAACGGCGTTGCATAGGAATTGGCCGTCTTTAATCCGGACTTCTCTGGTTCTGTTCGTCCTGGACTCCCTCGCTTCCCTGACCAGTTCAGCAAACGAGGGACTTCTGAGAACCTCCCAAAAGAAGCGCCGCCCCGGCGGCACGTCCTGAACGATCCCCCGGAAGGCCTCATTGCTCAGGACGACCTCATCTTTCGCGTCGATGACGAGGAGTCCGTCGTGGATCGCAGAGAGGATGCTGTCGAGTTCCTCCGTCCGGCGGCGGGTTTCCAAGAACATTGTTTTCAGGTCGCCGGTCATGGCGTTGAAGCTCCGGGCGAAATCTCCCATCTGCCCTCGATGACCAAGAGAGACCTTGGCGTCGAAGTCTCCATCGGCCACTCGTCGGGAGGTCGTGATGAACTCCCTGATCGGCTGGGAGATGGACCTGGATAAGACGATCATTACGAGAAGGACCAGGGCCAGGATCGCCGCGGCGGTCTGGATCATCCTCCTCTGGAGACCGGATAGGAGCGCATCGATATCCTTCATGAATATGCTCAGACGGAGGACGCCGACGACCTTCCCTTCTTCGAACATCGGAAATCCCATGTAGAGCATATCCGCCCGAACGGTCGAGCTTCGCCGCACCGACCTCCCCGTCTGCCCCTGGAGAGCCTGAAAGACCTCGGGGCGGTACTGGTGGCTGTCCATGCGTTCGGGGACCTCTTCGGAATCCGCCAGGACGGTTCCGTCGGGCCGGATGACCGTGATCCTGACCTTGGTCCGTTTTCCGATATCCTTGATGAAGGGTTCGAGGTTTCCGGGGTCCTCATTATTAAGAACGGTGATGACGCGCGCCAGAAGGACCTCGTTCAGGCTTTTCAGATGAAGGGTCTGGTCTTCGACATAGGCCGTCCGGACGGTCTTGAAGGAAAGCCCGAGCAGGACCGCGCCGAACAGGGCGATGATGATCAGATAACCCCCAAAGATCTTCCAAAAGAGGGATTTTCTCATGTTTCGACCTTATACCCCACTCCCCTGACATTCTTGATCACGCCCGCTTCCGGTCCGAGCTTGTGTCGCAGGTTCCGGATGTGGACGTCGACGGTCCTGTCGATGACGATCTTCTCGTCGCCCCAGAGATGGTCCAGGATCTGCTCCCTCGTCAAGACTCGGCCTTTCTTCGCGGCCAGGAGCTTGAGGATGTTGAATTCCGTCGATGTCAGATCCAATTTCGCTCCCCCCAACCGGGCCTCATGCTTTTCGGTGTCCAAGACCAAGGCCTCGCTGACTGCAATCGTCCGCTCATCTCCACGAGCCGGCCTTCTCAGGACGGCCTTGACCCGGGCTACGAGCTCCCTGGCGGAGAACGGTTTGGTGACGTAGTCATCGGCCCCCATTTCCAAGCCGAGCACCTTGTCCACCTCTGCGGCCTTGGCCGTGAGCATGATAATGGGGATCGCACCCCAGACGTCCGACCTCTTCATGAGCCGGCAGATCTCCACTCCGTCCATTACGGGGAGCATCAGGTCGAGCAGGACGAGGTCCGGGATATGGCCCTCAAGGTATTTCAGAAACCGTTCGGGGTCCGTGAACGGCTCGACACGGAACCCCGCCCCCTTAAGATGAAGGTCCAGGAGCTCCAGAATGTCCTCCTCGTCGTCAAGAACGGCAATCGTCGCACTCATTTTCGGGGCCTTGGAAGTATTAACTTTTGACAGTATTATATAGTCTATTTCGGGGAAATGTCCAAGTCCAAATCCCCGCAACGCGAGCCGGAATTGGGGAATTCCGGTCAAGCCCCGGGATCGTGCGGAAAATTGCCAAGTATTCGTCCCTGGGTTATAATGTTTTTTGTTATCAGAGAGGAGGAAACACATGAGCAAAATCTCGCTGGTGTTAGTCCTTTTAACCGTGGGTTTTACCTTGGCGGGCGCCGTCCTTCGGAAGCTCGAAGAGGACTCCATCCCGACGTCCAGGGGAGACCTGAGGATCTCCTTCGTGGGCCACGCCTCCCTGTTCTTCACGTTCGACGGCAAGGTCATCCATGTCGACCCGGTGAGCGGAGAAGGAGACTACCGGGGCTTTCCCAAGGCTGACCTCATCCTCATCACCCATGAGCATTTCGACCATCTGGACGCGGAAGCCGTCAGGCTCATTCGCAAGCCCGGGACCCAAGTCGTCATCTCCCAAGCTTGCGTAGGGAAGATCAAGGACGCCGTCGTCATGAAGAACGGCGGAAAGATGACCGCCCTAGGGTTCGAAGTCGAAGCCGTCCCGGCATACAACATCGTCCACAAAAGGTCCGACGGGAACCCCTTCCACCCGAAGGGCCAGGGGAACGGATATGTCATCACGTTCGGGGACAAGCGGGTTTATATCGCCGGAGACACCGAGCCCATCCCCGAGATGAAGTCCCTGGGGGCCGTCGACATCGCCTTCCTGCCTATGAACCTCCCCTACACGATGAGCCCGGAGATGGCGGCGGAGGCCGCGCGGGCCATCAAGCCGAAGATCCTCTATCCCTATCATTACGGCGAAACGGACACCCGCAAGCTGGTTGAACTCCTCAAGTCGTCCCCGGAGATCGTGGTCCGCGTCCGCCGGATGAAGTGATCCCGGATCAGCCTTTCCCCGGAAGGATGCCGCAGATCGGCCTGTTCGCCTCGATATGGTGCTTGATGGTCTTCCCCTTGACCATGTAGACGACGTCTTCCCCGATGTTCGTGGCGTGGTCGGCGATCCGCTCTAAATGGCGGCCGACGAGGATGAGGTCGACGGCCCTGGGGATGGTCGCCGCGTCCTGCATCATGTAGGTCAGGAGCTCCCGGAACACCTGGTCGTTGAGCTTGTCCACTTGATCGTCCCTCGCGCAGACGTCGCGGGCCAGGCAATCGTCCCGGTTGATGAACGCGTTGATCACGTCCCGGACCATGTTCTGGGCGAGGTCCGCCATGCGCGGAATGTCGATGAGCGGCTTGAGCTGGGGGACCTTGAGAAGATCCACCGCCCTCTCGATGATGTTGACGGACTGGTCTCCGATCCGCTCCAGGTCGCTTGTGATCTTCATGGCCGAGGTGATGAATCGCAGGTCCGTCGCCATCGGTTGGCGGAGGGCCAGCAGGCGCATGCACAGCTCGTCGATCTCGATCTCCAGATGATTGATCTTTTCTTCCTCTTTGAGGACGTCCGAAGCCAGCTCTCCCCGTCTCTCTTTCAGGCATCGGACGGCCAACGAGATGGATTCCTCGGCCAGCGCGGCCATTTCCAGGAGCTTTTCCTTCAGGATCTTGAGTTCCTCGTCGAATGGTCTTTCCATATTCGCCTCCCTAGCGATCCGCCGGACGGGTCATCCGAACCTGCCTGTGATGTAGTCTTCGGTCAGCTTGTTGGCCGGGTTCGTGAAAACCTTCTCGGTCTTGTTAAATTCTATCAGTTCTCCAAGCATCATGAATGCCGTGAAGTCGGAGACGCGCGCGGCCTGCTGCATGTTGTGCGTCACGATGATGACAGTATACAACTTTTTCAATTCTTCGATAAGGTCCTCGATCTTGGCCGTGGCCACCGGGTCGATGGATGAGCACGGCTCGTCGAAAAGGATGACCTCCGGTTCCACGGCCAGGGCCCGGGCGATGCAGAGCCTCTGCTGCTGGCCGCCCGACAGGTCGTAGGCGTGTTCCTTAAGACGGTCCTTGACTTCGTCCCAGAGGGCCGCCCGGCGGAGGCTCCGTTCAACGATCTCGTCCATCGCCCTCCGGCCATGCTTGAATTCGTTGATCCTCAGCCCGTAGGCGATGTTGTCGTAGATGGTCTTGGGGAAAGGGTTGGGTTTCTGGAAGACCATCCCGACCCGGCGGCGCAGCTCGACGACGTCCGTCCCTGGAGCGTAGATATCCATGCCGTCGAGGAGGACCTTGCCTTCCACCCGGGCGGAAGCGAGCACATCATTCATCCTGTTGAGCGTCCGGATGAACGTGGACTTTCCGCAGCCGGACGGGCCAATGATGGCGGTGACTTTTTTCTCGGGACAGACGATGCTCACATCCTTCAGGGCGCGCTTGGGGCCGTAAAAGAAGTTCAGTCCCTTCGTTTCGATCTTGGCGATCGTCTCCATGGTCAGGATCTCCTCTTTTTTCTAAGCCTGTAGCGGGCGACCACGGCAAACATGTTCAAACCCAGGACCAGGGCGATGAGGACCAGGGCCGTGCCGTAGGCCAGCGGCCGGACGGTCTCGATGGCGTGGTGTTGGGTGGACATGATGTAAAGATGGTACGGGAGGGCCATGAACTGGTCTTTGAGGGACCTCGGGAGGTAGGGCAGAAAGAAGGCCGCACCGGTGAACATGATGGGGGCCGTTTCCCCCGCGGCCCTGGCAAGGCCCAGGACCGTCCCCGTGAGCATCCCCGGAATGGCATAAGGGATGACGTTGGTCCGGATGGACTGCCATTTCGTCGCTCCCAGGGCCAGGGCCCCTTCCCGGTAAGAGTTCGGGACCGTCTTCAGGGCCTCCTCGCTCGCCGTGATCGTCCAGGGCAAAGTAAGCAAGCCCAGCGTCAGGCCGGCCGAAAGGATCGAGGTCCCCAGCTTGAGGACGTTGACGAAGAGGATGACCCCAAAGAGGCCGTAGACGATGGACGGGACTCCGGACAGGTTGCGGATCGACAGCCTGATGATCCGGGTGAGGCGTGTCTGCCGCGCGTATTCGTTGAGATAGATTGCGGCGCACATCCCCAGGGGGACGGCCAGCACCGCCGTTACCAGGGTGACCAGGAACGTGCCCATGATGGCCGGGAAAATCCCCCCCGCGGTCATGCCCTTCCGGGGGGCCTGTGTCAGGAACTCCCAACTGATGACCCCCCCGCCCTTTTTAACAATATCAAAAAGGAAGAGGCCGAGCACGGCCAGGACGACGAGGACGCATGCCCGGAGGAAGAGGAAGCCCATGAATTGAACGACGTTTCTTCGTTTCATCGTTCCCTCTGTTGATACTTGTTGAGGATGATATCCGCGACCATATTCACGGCGAAGGTCATCAGGAAAAGGACGAGGCCGATGCCGAAGAGCGCGTAGTAGTGGGTCGTGTAGTAGGGAACTCCCCCGATCTCGATCGCGATGTCGGCCGTCATGGTTCTGACGGACGAGAGGAGACCGTGGGGGAAGGAGCGCGCGTTGCCTGTGGCCATGAGGACGGTCATGGTCTCGCCGATCGCCCGACCCATGCCGAGCATGATCGACGCAATGATCCCCGACAGGGCCGCCGGGATCTTGACCCGGACAAGGGTCTGCCATCGAGACCCCCCCAGGGCCAGGGAGGCTTCGGCGTAGAACGACGGGACCGCGTTCAGGGAGTCCTCGGAAAGGCTGATGATGGTCGGAAGGGCCATGATGGCCAGGAGGACGCTCCCGTTGAGGGCGTTCAATCCGTTGCCTAAATGGAAGAGCCGCCCCAAGAAGGGAGCGAAGAGGACGATCCCCAGGAATCCGACCACGACCGAAGGGATCGCCGCCAGGACCTCAATGAGCGGCTTGACGACCTCCCTGACGCGCCAATGGGCGACATCGGAGAGATAGGACGCGACGCCGAGGCCGATCGGGACGGCGAAGAGGAGCGCCCCGGCGGTGACGAGCAGGGTGCTGACGATCATGGAAAGGATGCCGTATTCGGCCTTTTCCGGAGACGTGGGGTCCCAACGGCCGCTCCCCAGGAATTCCTTCAGGGAGATGTCTTTAAAGGCCGGGAAGGCCATCGTGAGGAGGATGATGAAGATGCCCGCAAGGGCCAGGATGGCCAAAATGCCGCAGGTGAAGAAGAAGGACCGGATGGCCTGTTCCTTGAACCGGGAGGACTTCTTCTTTTTCATGAAAACCCCTTTAGGACTTGCGGCCGGTCACTTCAGGTTCTTGGCGTTCTGGATCTTATGCGCCTCGCTGATGGCAAAGAACCCTTCCCTTGCGACGATCTCCTGGCCCTCGGGGCCCGTCTCGAACGTCAGGAAGCCGGCGACCGCGGCGTTGGGTTTGCCGTTCGTCGCTTCATACAGCGGCCTGGAGATAGGATACTTACCGGAATCGATGTTCTGTTTGTCGAGGGGAGAAAAGGCCTCGGAGGAGGCATCCTTGGAGACGTTCAGGACCTTGATCCCCTTCCGGATCTTCCCGTTCTGGTCGAACAGGTATCCAACGCCCACGTAACCGATCCCTCCCTCGTCCTGGATGACGCTCTCGATGATCTGGGCGTTGCCGTTCATCTCCTTGACGTCCAGCGAGTAGTTCTTGTTCCCGAGGACGTGCTCCTGGAGGAAGGCGTACGTCCCGGAGTTCGATTGGCGTCCGTAGAGCGATACCGCCTTGTCGGGTCCTCCGACGACCTTCCAGTTCTTGATCTCACCCTTGTAAAGTGAGCCGACCTGCGGCATCGTCATTTTTTCTATTGGGTTCTTCTCGTGGACGATGATGCTGAGGCCGTCCACGGCGACCACAAAGAACCGGGGCTTGACGCCTTTTTCCCAGGCCAGGTCGAGCTCCTTCTGTTTCCACTCGCGGGAGTGGGTGGCGATGTCGCAGGTCCCGTTGATGATGGCCGTGATGCCCGTTCCGGAACCGCCCCCCATGATGGCAAGGGCCGACCCGGGATTCTTGTTCATGAATTCCTCGGCCAGGATCTGGACGAGGTTGACCATGGTGTCCGATCCCTTGACCTGGATCATCTTCTTCTGGGCGAAGACCGGCCCGGATCCGACGGCCAGGCCCAGGGCCAGTGTCGCTGCCCATAACGTTTTCTTGAAGTTCATTGTCATTTCTCCTTGTTTTTTTTGATTTTCTTAGAACGAGAGGAAGAACGTGAGGTTGAAGATCACGTCGCTCTTTTTGGCCGAATCCTGGTAAGAGGTGAACCAGACGTTGGGTTGAAGTTTGAAGCTCGAGTGGAGCGGGGCCCAGTCCAAACCGGCGATGACGAGCGAGGTCCCGTCCTTGTCCACCTTCGCGTTCGGGTCATAGCTGTCGTACCGGGCGAAGGCGTTGAGTTTGTCCGGAATGAGGCTGAAGCGGCCGAAGAGAGAGAATCCGCTCACATCATATTTCGTCCCGGCGGCGGTCAGATTCAGGCCGTTCTTGTACGAAAAGTACTCGGCGCCAAGGACGAGTCCCCTGACCATCTCGAGGTAGGCGTCGGCCTTGTAGGTCATGGCGTTCGCGGTGGGCGACTGCTTTTCGTAGTCCACGTACCCGACGAGCGAGAAACCAGCTATTGGAATGACCTGGACCTGGGCCGCGATCTTCTTGTACTTGTCCCCCTCGGGGTGATTGTAGCCGGCCCCGTTGGTCACCATGACCGCGTACCTGAGTTCCTTGGAGATCGTGCCCGCGAGGCTGGCGCCGAGGTCCGCGCTCGTGGCGTCGATATCCTTTCCGGTGACGTCCTTGTAGCCGTCGAGGAGCGTCTTGGCGACACTGCGGTATCCCCACTTGTCCTCGGCGATCTTGAAGGTCAGGGTATCGGCCATACCGGCCTTCAGGGTGGCATTGGGCAGAAAATTGGACCATTCCAGATAGAGGTGCTTAAT
>Ga0315281_10015247_pt1 | contig 10312 bp, 4 predicted proteins | sample YL17G07_0_MG_FD_204540 | JGI IMG/M metagenome (GOLD analysis project Ga0315281, IMG submission 204540) | Sediment microbial communities from Yellowstone Lake, YNP, Wyoming, USA - YL17G07_0 | ecosystem: Environmental > Aquatic > Freshwater > Lake > Sediment | place: USA: Wyoming | collected...
TACTTAGTGGCGACTCGTTTACTTTAAAACTTAAAGTTCCTATCGTAGGTTGGTCAGCAAATGAATCAGTAAACGTAGCTCAATCTTTTTCACAAGCAGCTTTAGTTCAAACAAACGACAGTTATTTTAGAATGACTGGAACACAATTTGCGTTTGGTTCCACGGCTACTAGAATAGCAACCTTTATTACAGGTTTTACTATTCAAGAGAACATAGGATCTGCAATTCAATATCTTGATGATTCAGTTAACGGAGCAAGATTTACTTGTCAACAGGCTGGGTTATTTCGGTTTCATATTTCAGGAGATATAAACACTGCCTCTACGTACATAGGTTTCTCTAAAAACTCAGCTAGTTTAACAACAGCATATGAATCTGTTCCTGCTAGTGAGCGACTAGGGATAAACTATGACTCAGGAGCAGGGGCTGCGATAACTCTTTTCTCAGAAGCATACTTAGCGGTTGGGGATATTGTTAGAGTTCATGGGGGTAGCTCAAACACTTCAGGTGTTTTAACTTTAATAGTTTCGTCACAAGGTTCCACTAAACAAGTTAACCCTCAATTAAATAATAAAATAACTATCCCAACCCATCAGTTGAGATTTGAGGGATCATCATCTAGAGGATCTACTGACACATTTATAGCAAAGTTTAATACCCAGACAATTACTATAGGTGACGCTTTCTCTGTAGTTAATACTGCAGCAAACGGAACTGTTGTTACAATACTAAAAGCAGGTAAGTTAGATGTTGGCTACAGTCTTTATACGTCTGTGGGAAGTTATAGTGCATTAACTAGAAATCAAGCAGTACTAACTACTAATCCTGTAGGTGCTGAGGCACTTGCTGAAGACGGTAGTGCATCAACCGCAGAAGGGGGGTCAGCATCTTGGTCTGGATATGCCAATGTAGGAGATAAATTTAGAGTAAGCATTAACCAAACTCCTGCGGCAGGAGTTATTTCTTCGTTCAATTTCTTACTAACAGAAACATCTTTTCCACTAGCTATCTCAAATATCTGGCAACAGAACGGTTCTGGATTTAATCCAGATAATTTATTGTTACAACAATTTGATACTGCAGTACTTGGAGATTTCACTCAGACAGGATTAAACTTTGTAATTGCAAACGCACTTAATGGTGCTAAGTCAGCTCAATTAATTCATCAATCAGCAAGTAATCAATCTTTTAAACAAGTATTTCAAGTGTCACCTAAATTTAGAGGAAAGAACTTAACTTTAAAACACGATGTAGTTTCAACTGCTACTTCTGGAAATTTAACTTTAACAGTTTATGATGAGACAAATTCAGTAACTCTTGTAAATTCTTCGAGTGTTCCAACAAATTCTCAATCTGTTCCAGCAACAGTTACTAACACTTCAGCTACGCTAACAGGTGTTTCAAATGCTGTGATAAATACTTTAAGTGTTGGTATGAAGGTTACTGGAACAAGTATTCCAAGCAATTCTTTCATTACAGCCCTTAACTCATCTGCTGGAACAATTACAATTTCAAACGCAGCAACGGGTAGTGGTTCTAGTGTTAGAATAAGTACTTTACCTAGTATTCAACGTGTGTCCTTTGATGTCCCCACTAGTTGTGGACAATTAAGTTATTTATTTACGGCACTACCTGAAACATTAGCAGAGACATATATCGACGGTATAAGCGTAGACACTACATCAACAGTTTTAACTAATACTAGTATCACAGTTCCAAAAAATAATGATACCGAGTGGGCTAGTTACACTCCTACGTTTAATGGATTTGGCACACCCTCTGCTGTAGATTTCCAGTGGAAAAGAGATAAATCCGAAGTCGTAATACAAGGGTATTTTATAACAGGTACAAGTACAGCAGTCCTACCATACTTCACTTTACCATCTACGTTGCTTCCAGTTATACCATCCGTTTTAAAAGTTGTAGGGTATTCTCATGTAGGGTTTGCTTCAATTACCGGCTATACAAATACTTCTGCACTGTTCGTAGAGCCAACCTCCGGAAATCCGAGAATACTATTTCAGAAAGCTTCCGTAGCTGCTTTAGATTACGCAACAGACGCAACAACCTTTGCAGGAGCGGGGCAAAAGTTTTCTTTATTAATCAGGGTTCCAATCGCTGGTTGGCTATCTAACGAAACAGAAAGTAAAACTATTCCACTTACAACAGCACAACTGGTGCAGACACCTGATAGTTATTTAAAGGTATATGGAACAAGTGCAAACGCATCTACAAATACTTTTATCAGAACTTTTACAACCGTGGGTGACTCTCTTGGTGATGCTTTTACTTATACTAAAGACAGTGTAAATGGTGACTCTATTACCGTAAAATACACAGGCAATTACACATTTCAGTACTCTGATTCATTTTCAACTACTGGCGTAGATATGGCGATTGTAAAAAATTACTTAACAAACACAACCACTCAGTCACTTCCGCTTGTAAATCTATTGGCGTTTAATAGTACCGAAAATGCAGCCAGCTACATAGACAATACCGTATTCTCAGGTGCTTTAGTCGCTGGCGATGTTGTAAGATTTTTCAACGCAAATGGCTCTGTGGGTGGAAACTCAAACAGGTCTAATGTCACCGCAAGCTACCAAGGCTCCCTAAAACAACTCAACCCTTCAAGCGATTCTAAAATCACAATCCCAACTCATCAATTACGTTTTGAAGGAAGCTCCACAAAAGGTACAGGAGCCGAAACAAGAACTTTTGTTTTTAACTCTCAAACTTTAACTCAAGGCGATGCTTGGAATGTTTCAAATTCAAACGGAACAGTTATCACAATGAGAAAAGCTGGTAAGCTTACTGTAGGTGTAAACATATACTCAGCAAGCAACACTCAACTTTACATTACCAAAAACCAAGCTATCAACACAGCAACACCAATTGCATCTGAGATAATGGCAAGCTCAGCAACACTTAGTACAATATCAGCAATGGCAAGCGGTACGTTTGATGTTGTTGTTGGTGATGTGATAAGAGTAAGTAGTGATAGTGTGGCGGCAGCAACGGCAAATGCTATTAACTCTTTAAATTTATCCCTCACAGAAACCTCAATCCCTGCAAACTTCTCAAATGTTTTACCTCAGTGGAGTCAGAGTGATAGTTGTGTACAGTTACGAACTGCAAACGGTTACGGATCAACAAATACAAAAATTAGAAGATTCAGCAATACAGTACAAAATATAGGAGCTGATATTTCTTATGTTGATGATGCCAGCTTGGGGGCGTATTTTGAAATTTTAACAGACGGAACATACGCTATTTCGTATAATGATATTTTTACATCTACGGCATATTTAGGGGTAACTAAAAACACTACCCAACCTACTGTAGGCATTTCAAGTTTATCCAACTTAACTGAAGTTTTAGAAACTGCCACCACTAGTGGAGCAAATAATGCCGCAGTTATATCGTTTCAAATTCCTCTAGTGAAAGGGGATAAGATAAGAGCACATACCGATGGGGCTGCGGCAAGTGCCACCCTAGAAGCTAAATTTTCAATCTCAAAAGTCGGCAAGCCAAATCTAACCTCAGTTGATGTAACACCTTTTGTGAATATGAAAATGACTGATGTGGAAGCTATTGAGGCATTAACCGCTACAACAACTTTCGGATCAACAAATACAGGTGTGCCAGTTTTAAATATTACTAAAAATACTAATCTTGGAATTATTAGGATAGACAGTAGCTCGGCAAGCGGTACACGCTTTACGGCACTAAAATCTTGTGAGTTCAAAATTAATATGTCATGTGTAACCTCTACTGCCAATGCGGGAATTTACGTCACAAGAAACTCGGAGATATTAACGACAACTGCACCGACTGGTTATGTTGTCGCAAGAAATACAAACATCGCTAATCAGTATGGTTTTATAAGTGCAACCGTTTCACTTGTAGCTGGCGATGTCATAAGGGTTCAAAGAGATAGTACAAACACCACTACGTTTGCAGAAGTATCAATCACAGCAACTGCCGACAACAATACCACAGCGTCACCAACTCAACAAGTGTCCTCAGACACAATGAACTTTGTATTTAAGAGCACTGTGATTGATCCAGCAGTTGATCCGATAGGAACTTTTAACACCTACACCTTTGGAGCTGGCGGAAACGTAGCTACGATTGCAACGACTGCACCAACGCAACTCACTTCTTCTATGAATACTGATGGTGTTCAAATTTTTGGTAGAGCATATAGTGCTGCAGGTACTGCCGCCTCCCCTTCTAAGATAAACATCTTTATTGGCAAGGGATTATCAAGCGAAAAACTTAGGGCTTATCAAAGTTTAGGAAAAGCCAATTCACTTGCTTTTGATTATTCAGTTATAAACACTACAACAGAATACGGTACGCTTTATAACTATAGTGAATTAACGGGTATACTAACAATAGATTGTGCCGTTGCAGCCTTACCTACGAATACAACTAGACTTGCATCAACTTTAGGAGCTGCGTCAGCATATTTTGTTTTCAATGCCTCTCGATCACCAAGTTTAGTTTCTATACCAAACACTTCTCCAAGAATTGCTTACCTAAGTGAAGTTCAAACAAGTGGTACTGCTCAAGTTGGAAACACTGGGGGAATACACAATACTAAAGTACTTAATACTCTTGTTGATAGTACTGGCATAGTCACTAGTTTAGCTGCCAATCAGTTTGTATTACCTGCAGGAACTTACGACTTTGATGTAAACTCTGCACAGTATCAGGCAGCAGGTGGAAGGTTGAGAATTAGAAACATCACTGATTCAACTACTTCAATTCTAGGAGCACAAATATATAATACAGTAGCTGCCAATGTTGTTGCCTTTATTGGTTTACAGGGAAGTCTAACAATATCTTCTCCAAAAACTTTTGAACTTCAACATTATGTTGTAACAACAACATCTCCTGGAGGAATTCAGTTAACAAATGGTGAAAGTGAAGTGTACACAACAATGCGAATCACAAAAGTTAGGTAGTATGTATATTTAACAAGGATTACAGAGTTATAAACTAGTAATAAATATTTATGTGGGACTAGTTAGTTTATAGAATAAATATAAAGAATTTAAAAATAGGGGGATATCTTATGAAAAAATTTGTGGTATTTAAAAAAGAGAATGTTGGGTTTAATAGAGCTAAAGTAAGATCATATACTACAGAAAATGTTGGTGGTTACTTAGTCATAAATGGAAATGATACAGGTGTTCCTTTTATGGATTATAAACTAGATAATTCAAATCATTTTAGTTTTTTAGAAATACCTCCAAAAGCTTATCACTTTCAACTTGCAGACGGTTACCATGAAGACACAGTTGTCCCAACAGAAATACCAGCATCAAGTGTTTCTGGTTATGCAGGATCAGGCTACGTAGTATCTGGTGGTTTTTCACAAGATGGTTTTGTTTTTATTCTTATGGAAGATGAAACTAAAGTACTAGAGAAGATAGTTACTGACAAAAAAGATCTAGTTACTGTGGCGTATAATTTAATGAACACTAATGTTTATGCTGAAATGGCTATTGTTTTTGGAACAACTAATCCTGAATCAGCAACAGCTTATCACGATACTTGGAGGTTAATGGCTAATACCCCAACAGATTGGTATGCTTCAGGTATCACCGCTAGATTTGCTAGAGGTGGTGTTGTTGTCAATGAGGCTTTAGATACTGTTCAAAAAGTTCAAAATTATGCAGATGCTTGTTTGGTTGCAGTTAAAAATTATGGTGTTTGGAGAATGCAGAGAATTGAGCAATTTAGAATTGAAAAGAACGCTATTTTAAATAGTTAATTTTTGTAATTAACTAATAATCTTTTTAATTTGTAAAGATTTAAAAGATTTTTAGGAGAAGCACTATGGCTGGTCAGAGAGGACCTACTGGATTCACGGGTATCAAAGGAGAACAAGGTTTTCTTGGGGATACTGGTCCACAGGGTGAAAAGGGTGATAGGGGTCCATTTGGATATACAGGTCTTCCTGGAATCAATGGAGTTGACGGATCTACTGGAACCCAAGGATCTACTGGTTTGCAAGGACCTCAAGGATCTATCGGTCATACTGGTATAATTGGATATCAAGGATCTACTGGTCTACAAGGACCTCAAGGTGGGATTGGTTCTAGGGGATATACTGGAGAAACAGGAGCAGTCGGTGTTACTGGATCTAAAGGTATTGATGGGATAGATGGAGCTTATGGACAAATAGGACACACAGGATTACGTGGTATTCCTGGAGTAAGTATACAGGGTCAGAAAGGTGAAACAGGTTTAACTGGATCAACTGGACCACAAGGTTTTGGAACTACTGGATTAAAAGGTGACCGTGGAGAAGTTGGGTTCACAGGTTTAATGGGAACAACTGGTATCCAAGGATTATCTATAACAGGACCACAGGGATTTGGAACCCAGGGATTACCTGGAGCTACTGGATTAAAAGGAGAACAGGGTCAGACAGGTGTGGTTGGATCAACTGGTCTACACGGACCTGGTGGGGCACAAGGCTTAATAGGACCTCAAGGTTTACAAGGAAATCAAGGAGAGACTGGGGTTGAGGGTATTCAAGGACCTCGTGGAAACTTTGGTTTTACAGGATTACAAGGCGTAAGAGGTGAAACAGGAATACGTGGAGAAATTGGTCCTACGGGATTGATGGGACCAGTAGGTCAGACAGGAGCACAAGGTTACACTGGCGTAAGTATATATGATGTAATTTTACCATGTGACGCATCTGTTTTAGTTGGAGATGCTCTTTATATGAATGCATCAAATAATCTAGATAGAGCAAACGCATTCTCAATAACTAATATGATTTGTGTAGGATTTTGTGAAACAAAACCAACATCAACAACTTGTAAATTAAAGTTTTTTGGATATATGAATTTTGTTGGACTAGTTATTAATAAAGATTACTTTGTTGATACTGCTGCAGGACAAATAACCCATACTCCTCCCTCACTTCCTAACAATATTGTTCAGAAGGTAGGTAGAAGTTTAAGCACTACCTTATTACAAGTAAATGTAAGTCCAAATTATGTAATTAAATCATAATGGAGTAAGTAAATGGCTCAAGTTAAATTTTTAAAGGCTATTCTCGATAAAGCGGGTTGGAAAGAAATGGAGGCAACTGATGACCTCACTATCAACTCATTCTCTGGTAATGGTTCTGGACTAACTAATTTAAATATGTCTAATGCTTCTTCGGGGATATTAGATAAATCATTTTATGATGCTACAATGGCTGGAACTGGTCTAAAATTTTTAGGAGGAGTTCTAAGCGTACCTTTACACGTATCTGCTGGTTTGGGAGTTGATGGTACAGGATTGTTTGTTGACTATGATGGCACCACTATCGGAATAGTCAGTACGAAATTAGCTGTTATTGGAGATTATACAAAACTAGCTTTTAAAACAATAAACTTTATAACTGAAGATGATGTTGTTGCAACAACATCAACAGATACTCTTAATATTGTGGCTGGTGCAAACATGACCATCACAACAGTAGCTGCAACTAAAACAATAACTTTTGCTTCCTCTGGTGGTGGTGGTGGTGGGACTTATCTTGCGGGAGCAGGGTTACTTGAAATTCCAGCAGGTACATTTGTTATAGATTATTCTCATTTTAATAACTGGGGTAACACTCAAAGAATTTCTGGTTTCACAGGAATTAAATTAGACTTACAAGGAACTGTTGGAGATTTAACTAATCCATTAATTAGAGTTCAGAATTCTTCAAGTATTGTGACTATGACATTAAGTCAGGCAGGTTATTTAACTTGTTCTGGGTTAGGTGTCTCTGGAGATTCATCTTTTGGAACAACATCTGCTAATACTTTAGAAATAATTTCTTCAATTATTTCTAACATAAGTCCAGACGCTACTGCCACAAGAGATCTTGGAGATTTAACTCATCGTTGGAAAGATTTATATCTTGATAGACTTTTAGGAAGTACAAAAACGGTAACTGTGAATAATCTCTTAGATAAATCTGCAACAGAAAGTATTTCTGGAATATGGTCTTTCACAAGTGATGTTAATATTGGAGATGCAGCTACTGACACCTTAACAATAGTAAGTGTTGTAGATTCTCATATACTTCCCGATGCAGGTATAACAAGAGATCTTGGTGGAACATCTAATAGATGGAGAAATGTTTACGCCAATAGCATCATAGATGTTAACAGTGTTTCAGTTGCTACAACTCGTTTTCAAATGATTCCTACTTCAGGAACATCAAAACCAGTAGCAAGTGTCTCAGTAAGAGGGCAGGTTTACACAACAGAAGGTGGAACTGGTGTTGCCGATGTTTCAGAAATTTGTCTTAAATCTTCTGCAGACACATATTCTTGGGTTAACTTAGCCACAGGTTAAGAGAAGGCTCTATAAATGAGCCTCATATCTTTTTTATTTTATAAAAAATAATATCTAATATAGATTATCTTAATATTATTTTATTTTTTAATATCAACTCACCTCAATATTAAACTGATATTTTCTTAAACTAAATCAAGAGCAAATATCTTATTAATATTGATCGTCTTTTGGACAGTATTTTCAAATAATTAATAAAGAGGTGAGTTATTATGAATGAAGAGAAAATAACTAAAATAGTTTCTATGGTTAGAGCTAAAAAAGAATCTAATAAAAAATCTACAGAAAATACCGTAGACCCCAATAAAGAGAAAGTCGCTAAAATTGCCAACATCATGTTGGAAATTGAGAAATGTGTCACAAAGTTGGAAGATTAATTTGGGTTATCCCTAGTAATTAATTAATCATTATTTATTAGCATGAGGCATAGGATAGCTTAAGGATTAATAAGATATGGGAATCAAAGAAGTCTACGGTGAACCCTTACTATATACGGGACTCATTGGTGCAACTGGACCAATGGGAGAGACTGGCGTAAGAGGTCAGGGGGAGACAGGTTTACCTGGAGTTCAGGGACCTGTTGGACAAACTGGTGTTGTTGGTGCAACTGGTATAGGTTTACAAGGGATACAAGGAGATACTGGACTTATTGGACCTTCAGGTGAAACTGGGGTTGGCTTTACAGGATTACAAGGACCTATCGGTCAGACAGGACTATCTGGTGAAACAGGGCTTCAAGGTCCTCAAGGATTCACTGGATCTCAAGGAATACAAGGAAATATTGGAAATACAGGACCGTTAGGATCAACAGGTCTAATGGGACCTATCGGATATACTGGAACACAGGGTATTCAAGGAATCACTGGTTTAAGGGGGACACAAGGAGACAGAGGTTTTACGGGACCATTTGGACCAATTGGATATACAGGAGCAACAGGATTAAGAGGACCTACTGGTATTGGTTTACAAGGATCAACTGGGTTAGAGGGTCCAATAGGGCATATAGGTCCAACGGGTATTCCAGGTCCAACTGGTGTTATTGGTGAAACAGGAATACAAGGATTAAGAGGTCACACTGGACTCGGTGCCACGGGGCTAACAGGACCAACTGGTTTAATAGGTCCTCAAGGACAGACAGGTTTAGGAATAACTGGAATTCAAGGTATTCAAGGAAATATTGGATCTACTGGATTAATGGGACCAACAGGTATTGTTGGTGTGACTGGTCCTACTGGAAAAGGTGAAACAGGATTAACTGGTGCCACAGGTATGATTGGTCATACTGGACCATCTCAAATGGGTGCTACTGGATTAAGAGGTATTCGTGGAGAGACAGGATTACTAGGACCTACTGGTATGATTGGTCCCACAGGTGCTGGAATTCAAGGCATCACTGGATTAATAGGTCCACAGGGATTACAGGGTAATACTGGTACTTTAGGTCTTTCTGGTGCTACTGGATTACAAGGACCTCAAGGTATAACAGGTATTGGTACTCAAGGTGCTACTGGATCTGTCGGTGCTCAAGGAAATATAGGTGTCACAGGATTAATAGGTCCAACTGGATTAATTGGACCATCAGGTCAAACAGGGGTAGTCGGTTATACTGGAGCACAAGGTTATAAAGGAGACACAGGGTTATCTGGACCTACAGGTGTAATTGGGTTAACTGGTTTTACAGGACCTCAAGGAATTCAGGGCGATAAAGGAGTAACAGGATCACAAGGTATACAGGGAAGCACGGGGTTCCGTGGGTTACAGGGAGATACTGGTGCTCAAGGTATAAAAGGTGATAAAGGAACTACAGGAATCCAAGGACTAGTTGGAGAAACTGGTATACAAGGATTATCAGGTTCTACGGGAATAATTGGAGTACAAGGACACACAGGAATGGGTGTCACTGGTTCGCAGGGTCTTAGAGGATACACAGGGCAATCCATAGTTGGTG